>Ga0137306_100010_pt1 | contig 324646 bp, 272 predicted proteins | sample Inofroosms_March_FD_97187 | JGI IMG/M metagenome (GOLD analysis project Ga0137306, IMG submission 97187) | Mouse cecal microbial communities from Vienna, Austria - N-Acetylneuraminic and N-Acetylglucosamine D2O microcosms_March | ecosystem: Host-associated > Mammals > Digestive system > Large... | reverse complement strand
TAGAAGCCGTATTCCTTATTTAGTCGGGGGTACGGTTTTTGTTGTTTTGGAAATAAAGTATATCTTTGTGTTATAACCTAATAACTATATTATGCCTGAAATAAGCCGCTTCTATGGGATAATCATCTATATGTACATGAGTGAGCACAATCCCCCTCATTTTCATGTCTGGTACGAAGAATATCAGGCGACCATAACCATAGAAGACGGGATTATAAAAGGAGAGTTGCCCAGACGTGCTTTGAATCTGGTATATGAATGGCTGGACTTGCACAAGTCAGAATTACTTGAAAACTGGCGCCGTCTGACTTCATTTGAATCGCCAAAACCGATTAAACCTTTGGAATAATGGAGAATACAAAAATATTGTCTATTGCAGAAGCAGAATATGTCGATGCGTATAAAATCAAGGCAAGATTTAATAATGGAGAGAGTAAAATCATAGACTTTTCCCCCATTGTGGATAAGGGCATAGGGATATGCCATAAACTGGCAGACCTGAATTACTTCCGCAATTTCACCCTTGACCCTTTCACTATTGATTGGAACAATGAAATAGGCTTTGCTCCTGAATATCTCTATGAGATTGGACAACCCGTCTGAGTCAGAACAAGCCCTAATAAATAAAAGCCAGTACCCCGATGTAAACCGGATACTGGCTTTTATTCTCACAGTCCCTACTTACCTCTTGAGAAGGGAAACATATACTCCTTTATAAAACATTCAGCCTCGGCAAGAGGCGCACAATGTCGAAATAGTTCCTGATGGAGAGTACACTGTCAGGTGGACTCTCAGAAAACAACAACTAAAATCACATCCTAATCCAGATAAAGGAGAGTTTTAGGCTTCTCCGGTTCCGGCTCCAAAGCCTTGCCGCCAATAACCCTGACAAAATAATTCAGGCTGCTGATACTGTCAGGTAACTTGTCTATTCTTTCCTCCAGTCTTTTCTTTACCCCTTCTACACAACCCGATACTCCTAATATCCAGCCCAGCATTCTTTCATCATAAGGCGGACAAATCACCCTCCTGCTTTTACAGAACTCATAGATAACCTCATAGATACCCTTATTCCAGTCAGCATGCCTCGCATCCTTAGGTATCTCCATAGGCGGATAACCATTGTAAAACAACCCCTTCTTTATCGTATATCCTTCCCCTCCTTCATTGGGACTAACCAATTTATACTCCTGACACTGTTTCATCAGTCCTGCGATAGTGGCATAGGAAAGGTTCATGTGTTTTTCCACCTCCCTGTAACTGTACAGCGTGGTATCCGTAAAATTCAGGCATACACATTTGAGCATTAGGAGGAATCCCCTGATACTGGACTGTTCCTTTTGTGTCAACTCTCCAATCTTATCCTCCAACAGCTTCCTGTCTGCCATAATGTAACAGGTATCCGGCATCTGTATATCATAGTCCGTCAGCCTTCTTGGAGCACCCTGTGGCGTTTTCCCGCTGAAATAACTATGGGGATAGATAAACCCCTTTTCTGCCAACTGCTTTAAATATTTTTTCAGACTTGACTCCGGAAATCCTGTTTTCTCCATAAGCGTCTTATGTGTCACATGTGATTCCCCCGTTTTGTAGTCGGAACAAAACACAAGGGCTAAAAATACCGCCGCTTCCTTATTATTCAACTGGCTATGCACATCATTCCTTATTTTTCTGTATGATACTTTCTTTTCGTCACTCATTTCGTGTCTGATATAAATTCCTGTTTTCCGTCCGTTTGCCGGAAACCGAATAATAGTTATTAGTTTAGTTATTAGTATATAGTTCACTATCATATCAGGTGAAAAGGGTAAAATATATCACCTGAACAATCACAGCAGAACGATGCCTGAGCCCTGTTTTTTTAGTTTCAGGCTGCAATCTTCCCGCTTTGGAAACAGTCCTCTGCCTCCAATTCCTTTTTTCCAGTACTTCGGCTTTACCCTTTAGTGCACATCAGGGCAAAACCAAAGCAGGGGGTAAGTCGGGATTATTGGCTTACTTCCGCCAGCAACGCGATAAAGTCCGCATTGTCCTTTACAGCCTTGAATTTGGCTTCCTTGTCTTCGAGGTTCTTTAGGTTCTCCAATGCTTTAAAAGCCTTTTCCTCGCCAACGGAAATACAATGGCAATTGAAGCCCTCGATGAAATAGCGCTTTGTTATAAATGCTGTTTTCATTTCCGCTGCCTGACATAAGGTTATGAACTTGTTTCCCCTCTCAATATTGATCTCTGCACCTTTGGGCAAAACATAGGTCTTGCCTTCCAAGGCATTGTCCAGCGCTTTAGTCATTAGTTTCTTGCCAGTATATATCTGGCAGGAGGAGGAATAATTGAATCCTTCCTTTAGCCTGTCGGCAATGGCTTGCAAGAGTTTATCCTCCGGATTTAGTAGGGCGGCAATGCAGGCTTTGTCATAAGTCTTCCAATTGCCCACTTTGTTAATATTCGTCAGGTATTCCCCAACGTTTTCCACTTCCCTTAGGCGGACATTCGGAATAGTCAGGTCTTGTCCTGCCGCTATCAACTGCGCAAAAGCCATGCAACGGTGCTGACCGTCCAAAATGACCAGATAGTCCGCAGCCTCTTCCTCTGAAATATGCCTGCCCGTAATATCCTTTACGGCATATCCCCAAAATACCAGCAATTGGGCTTTAATAGCTATAACAGGATATGCCTTTTCGTATTTTCTGTTGGCAGTCAGGCTGACGAAAATTGCCACTTTCTTGGCGTCTATAGGGCGGTTGTTTTCCACAAAGGCTATTTTCTTCTGTACCTCCTCTTTCGCTCCGGTTTCATCGTCCACCAGCTCAAAATTCACGAAAGCGGATTGCAGTTTCGGTTCAGGGGCTTTCACTGCCACAACTTTTTCAAGTTCGGCTTTCAGGTCGTCAATGACCTGTTGTTGTGCCTGAAGCACGATAGGACTGGCACCCTGTTTTTCCAGTTTCCCCAGACGCTTCTGTTCTTTCTCAATACTTCGCTTTAAATTCCCACTGGTTTGTGGGGCCTGTGTTTTGTTTTTCCGCTCGTTTTTGTTTGAATTGTCCATAACGTTTGAGTTTACTTCTGAATTTAAATTTGAATTTGACATAGCGTTTGAATTTTTAGAATTAATATTAGTGTTATTACTTTCCCCTGCTACCGTAGACGTAGCCCCCTCATTTATTTTTGCAGCCTGAGAGCTGCTTTGTGTTCCCGTTGCCTCACCTTGTGGGGTGGGAACTTCTTGCGCTGCGATTGCAGCGGCTTCTTTTATTTCTTCCATGATATAGGAATTTAATTAATTAATATTTTATCAGCGCTGATGCCTATAAAACATCAAATGATGTGCGGCAGGAAGCGAAAATGTGCGGTAGAATATAGACCGCATTATTTGCCTTGCACTGATTATTAATTAATTACAGAGGATAAAAAGTTTGGCACAAGATAAAATGAGGAAGTAACAGTTGGGGGGATAATAATATATCTGCTATTATTTATTCAAGAAACAGGTGTTTTGGCACGCCTGTTTTATCACAAAAGATGCAGGATTTTGGAAATGGGTTTTGGAAGGCAATGTAATTAGTATGATGATTTACAGTGTATTACTATTCCGCTCTTGTTTTGATTGCAGGTGGGGAATAGTGTCATATTGGCAGATTTTGACACAAATGTTTACATCTGTTAAATAATCTGACACCACTGACACAGTGTCAGTCTTTGCATGGGCTATTTAGAACTTCAAATCAAGCAAAGGTAAGTTTGAGGGCTTATCTTTAAAATCCCTTAGCAATTTGCTGGTCTCTGCCGTGTCCCTATATGTAAATTCTTTCGATATATCCCTTTGTATGAAACCGCAGAGTATTAACACATATTGGTATAATATCTTTTCATCATTGGTATATTGTACCCCTATGGGTTTGGGAGGCATAAGTTCATCAGCAATATTTTTAATAATGATATAGCTTTTTTCCCTCTCCGTTACCTTGTTTTCCTTCACAAACATAGGGGCATAATCCCTTAACCGTTGGGTTTGTTGAAACAGGACTTCGCCATTGAGCATGGTTCGGTGTTCAATTTCCATGTCTTTGTAATATTCCCCTTTGCAGTGGAAAGTTGCCAGCAGACCTTTTATTATATTTTCATTGGTGACATCTATACTCTTTTTGCCAGATACAAGGCGTAGCTTTAAGGTATGGATATTCTTTTGGATGAACTCATTGGTTTGTTGTATTTCTTGGCTAATGGATGTCCATTGGTTTGTAAAATAACGGTCTACTGCATAATGCAGAAATACGGTAAAAGCCCAGAAGGCTTCTTTTCTGGCTTGCATTCGTTCCTCTTTGGGAAATATTCTTTCCTTGTTTTGCTCCCTGTCTATCCTTGCCTGCATGTCAAACATTTTTTCAATGGCGTCATTTCCCCAATTGTGCTTGCTTATATAATCCTGCAAAGGCTTGCAGTTGGTATATTCCTCGAAAGTGAAATGTCTTGGCTGCAAGGCAGAATTACGGGTGGTCAGTTCTTGGACTATCTTATCAAAGCGTGGAATGAATAATTCTTCAACCGTGGAATTGGATAAAAAAGGAAGGTCGTTTTTTTCGTCAAACTCAACAGTTGGATAGTATTTGTTACAATATTCTGATATATATGCAAATCGAATGTTGGATAACATGGTATAGTATTTTACAAGTTCTATATGGCACCCAAAAGTAAAAAAAATACCCCCTCACTCCAATAGATAAGTGAGAGGGAAAGGGTTATAACAAATTACTCATGGCGGCATCGACTTGTTTTTCATCGAAGCTATCCAAATAAATTTTGGTTGTAGCAATATCAGCGTGTCCCATTAACTCACTAATCAATCCTATATCAACACCGGAATGCTTTAAAATTGTCGCAAAACTGTGACGGGCTACGTAGGTTGTTAAGTTCACATTTATTCCCAATTCATTGGCTAACTGCTTTAGTTCACGATTGACTTGTGCCCCTACTTTGTGAATCCGGTTAGCCTTTTGTTGCGGTGTCTTATGTATGTTTGCATCAAGTATAGGAAACAGATATGTAGCTTTTTTCTGGTGATAGGCGTATTTCTCTATAATCTCCATAGCTTGCTCACATATCGTCACGTTAATATCTCCATGTGTCTTTTGGCGTGTGTATGATAACTTACCGTCTATGATATTTTCTATCGTTAGGTTGGCAATATCAACAAAGGGGACACCTGCACATAGATAGGAGAATTTGAACACGTCACGAGCCAGTTGACGAATGAAAGTGGCATGAATTGTTTCGGTGGTAATTATTTTGAGCACGTCATCTTTAGGTAAGGCACGTTTTATTGTTTTAGTGTTGAATTTGCTGACTTGGTATTCTTTAAAAGGATAATTTTTGCTGGATACTGCTTTTGCTTCGATAGCTTTATTGTAGGCACTTCGCAATGTTCTGAATTGGATGCTCATAGTAGTTTCTTTGCATCCTTGTTGTTTAAACCATGCTTCATAACGTTTTAACCAATTCACATCAATATCGTTAAATAGGATATTCAGTTTGTTATTCGTAAAACGCTTTAGGTAATTAAGGGAACACATGTAGGTTCTTCGGTTGCCAGTATTGCCGTCTTTCTCAAATTGTTTTATTAGAATGTTGTAAAATTCGTTGATAGTTTTTAGTTGGAATTTCGTTTGTTTTGCTTCGACTAAGGAGTTAGCTGTATAGTCTTTCTGCTCTGCATTTAGTTCAAGTATTTCCTTTTGGTATTCGGTTTTCTTGTCAAGGATAATCTTGTTTATGAAGTCTTTATTGGGACATTTCGGTTTAGGTTCATTCTTGGTAAAGTCCCAAAATAGCGGATTAACGGATAAACCAATACTTAATAGTTTTCTTTTACCGTCCTTGTGGATACGTAACATTAACGGACTTTCACCGTTTGATAGTGTCTTGTATTTATAGCAAATAACTGAAATAGAGGCTTCCATGTTGGAAAAATGGTTGACGTCTTGGTTGACGTTGAACACCGGAAACGCTCAAAAACCATATAAAAAAGAAAAGCAGTTACAAAAGTAACTGCTTGATTTTTAGTGATCCAGGCGGGATTCGAACCCACGACCTACGGCTTAGAAGGCCGTTGCTCTATCCAGCTGAGCTACTGGACCAACACTTTTACGGTTTGGCGGTGCAAATATAGAGGATTTTTGCAGGAATACAAACTTTTGTTTCAGATTTTTTTTGAACTTGATTGTTTATAGTGTGGGAGCTTTTTAGAGGATTGAGTATCACAAATGGTATCACAGCTGAGCTTTTTACGTATAGGGTAATTGATTACTTTTGTGGAAGAGTATAGGGAAATTTTAATAGAAAAAAGATATGAATGAGAATTCAAAGCAGAAAAAGATATTTTATGTGACGGGGATGATGTGTGCAGGATGTGCCGCTACGGTGGAAAATACTGTGGCAGGGCAGAAAGGGGTGGAGGAAGCCCGGGTGAATTTTGCAGCTTCTACGATTATGGTGGATTATGATGCGGCTGAAGTAACACCGGCGGACTTGCAGCAGGCTGTACGTGCTGCGGGCTATGATTTGTTGATTGATGATGAGGATAAAGTGGAAGATATACAGCAGAAGGAGTTCTGTCAATTGAAGCGAAATACCTTGGGATCGGTTGTATTGTCATTGCCAGTGTTCATTATCGGTATGTTTTTTATGCATATGCCTTATGGTGATTGGATTATGTTGGTTTTTACTTTGCCGGTCGTGTTAATTTTCGGACGAAGTTTTTTTATTAATGCCTGGTTACAGTTGAAACATGGGCGGGCGAGTATGGATACGTTGGTTGCAGTGAGTACGGGAATTGCTTTTCTATTTAGTTTGTTCAATACATTTTATCCGGAATATTGGACAAACCGGGGATTAGAGGCTCATGTGTATTATGAGGCATCGTCTGTAATTATCGCATTGATATTATTGGGAAGGTTGTTGGAGAGCCGGGCGAAAAATAAAACTTCTTCTGCCATTCGTAAATTAATGGGGTTGCAGCCTAAGATGGTGGTACGGGTATCGGAGGACGGGAGTGAACACGAAATCCCGGTGAAGGCAGTACAGTTTGGGGATGTTTTGTTAGTGAAACCCGGAGGGCGTATACCGGTTGACGGCACTGTCAAGGAAGGGATTTCATATGTTGATGAGAGTATGATAACAGGGGAATCTCTGCCTGTTGAAAAAGTGAGCGGGATGAAAGTATATGCCGGGACAATGAATCAGAAAGGGAGTTTTCGTTTTGTGGCGGAGCGTGTGGGGAGTGAAACGGTGTTGGCGCATATCGTAAAAATGGTGCAGGAAGCTCAGGGAAGTAAAGCACCAGTGCAGCGTTTAGTGGATAAGATTGCCGGAATTTTTGTTCCGGTGGTTATCGGTATTGCTGTATTTACGTTTGTTGTGTGGATGATTGTTGGTGGTGAGTTGGCTTTTACTCATGCACTGTTGACTTCAATTACAGTATTGGTTATTGCTTGCCCTTGTGCGTTGGGGTTGGCAACTCCTACGGCTATCATGGTGGGGATAGGCAAGGGGGCAGAGTATAATATACTTATTAAGGATGCGGAAAGTTTAGAGTTATTGTACAAAACGACAGCAATGGTTTTGGATAAAACAGGGACGATAACAGAAGGGCATCCTGTGGTGACAGGAGTGTTGTGGAAAGAAGGGGTGGATGTCGATAGGTTGGCGCCGATATTGATGGCGTTGGAGAGTAAATCGGAGCATCCTTTGGCAGATGCGGTGGTGGCTTATTTGTCGAGCAAGGGGATAAAAGGTGCTTTGAGTGGGACGTTTGAGAGTATTACCGGTCTGGGGATAAAAGGCAGTGTTGAGGGGCGGGAGTTTTGGGTAGGAAATAAGCGGTTGATGGAGGGAAATACCCTTGTTTTTGCTCCGGAACAATTGGAAAAAGCTGATGCTTATAGAAGGGAAGGGAATACGGTTGTGTATTTTGCCGGAGGGGGGCAAATTTTGGCTGTGATTGCGATTGCCGACCAGATAAAAAAGGGATCTGCCTGTGCAGTTATTAAGCTGCGGAAAGCGGGTATAAAAGTATATATGCTTACCGGAGATAATGAGGTAACTGCTCGTGCTGTTGCAGAACAGGTTGGTTTAAAGGAATACAGATCGGAAATGATGCCGTCTGACAAAGCTTTGTTTGTGAAAGAATTACAGTCGAAAGGAGAAGTAGTGGCGATGGTGGGGGATGGCATAAACGATTCACAGGCTTTGGCACAGGCGGATGTCAGTATTGCAATGGGGAGGGGTTCGGATATTGCGATGGATGTGTCCAAGATTACGTTGATTAGGTCCGATCTGAATGCGATTCCGGACGCATTGAAGCTCTCTCGCCGGACAGTCCGGACAATCCGGCAGAATCTGTTTTGGGCTTTTATATATAATGTTATTGGGATTCCGGTTGCTGCCGGTGTTTTATACCCTTGTTGCGGTTTTCTGTTGAATCCGATGATTGCAGCTGCGGCAATGGCTTTTAGTTCTGTTTCAGTTGTGACAAATAGTTTGCGTTTGAAGGCAGGAAGAATGGTGTAACATTATTCCGAGTGGTTGCGTTTATTTTGGAAAATGAATGGAAATTTTTAATCTACGTAACAATGGAAAATGTAATGAGCGAGCATAAAAAGGCAGATTGGGGAGATGAATTGGAGAGTGGGAAGAAAGGTACGGAAACGGGACAACCGGATTTCTCCAGACAGAAAAAGACGGAGCAGGAAGGAGATTGCAAAAGTCAGTCTCTGAGGTCGCAGGTGAGAGAAGAACATGCTATGAATAATGATGTGGAACCTTTGCATTCGGAAGGAGATGAACCTGATTTGGTGAAATATCTGAAAGAGAGGAAAGGTGAATAGTTATTCTTTATAAAAAAATTTACATAGATGGGATGATTAATAAAAAAATAATATATCTTTATCCCCGCAAACGGTTGAGAGATATTGTATTATTTTTAATTAATCTTTATAAAATCACTATCTATGTTTAAGATTATTAGTTTTTTAGTAGCTGGTTTGCTGTTGATGTCCTGTCAGTGCGGACAGCAGGCGGGTGCAGCCAGAAAGAAAGTTAATCCTATTGTGGTATCTACCCCGCAGCGTCCTGCCGGACAGACGGATGTGGTGGGTCTTACGACTCCTAAATTGGATACAGTCAGAGTGGGATTTATTGGTTTGGGCATGAGAGGTCCTGGTGCCGTTTCCCGTTTTACGCATATTCCTGGAACCAAAGTGGTTGCTTTGTGTGATATTCGTCCGGAACGGGTAGAAGCTGCCCAGAATATTCTGAAAAAAGCAGGTCTTCCGGAAGCAGCAGCTTATTCAGGTAGCGAAGATGCCTGGAAACAGTTGTGTGAGCGCGATGATATTGATTTGGTGTATATTGCAACGGATTGGAAGCATCATGCACTGATGGGGGTATATGCTATGGAGCATGGCAAACATGTAGCTATCGAAGTACCGGCTGCTATGACATTGGATGAAATCTGGGCGCTGATCAATACTTCTGAAAAGACCCGTAAGCATTGTATGCAGCTCGAAAACTGTGTGTATGACTTTTTTGAGTTGACGACGTTGAATATGGCTCAGCAAGGTGTATTCGGAGATGTACTCCATGTAGAAGGTTCTTATATTCATAATTTGGAGGAATTTTGGTCGGAATACTGGAATAATTGGCGTATGGATTATAACCGGAAAAACCGGGGTGATGTATATGCTACGCATGGTATGGGACCGGCTTGTCAGTTGTTAGGTATTCACCGTGGTGACCGTATGGATTATCTGGTTGCAATGGATACCAAGGCTGTAAATGGTCCGGCTATTGTAGAAAAATCTACTGGTGAAAAAGTGGAAGATTTCCAGAATGGTGATCAGACAACAACAGTTATTCGTACTAAAAACGGAAAAACGATGTTGATTCAGCACAATGTGATGACACCTCGTCCATACAGCCGTATGTATCAATTGGTGGGTACCGATGGTTATGCAAGTAAATATCCGGTTCAAGAGTATTGTCTGAGACCTGCGCAGATAGATTCAAAGGATGTGCCCAATCATGAGAATCTGAATGCGCACGGTTCTGTGCCCGAGAAGGTGAAAAAAGCATTGATGGACAAATACAAACACCCGATTCATATAGAATTGGAGGAGACCGCAAAGAAAGTTGGCGGACATGGTGGTATGGATTATATCATGGACTATCGTTTGGTGTATTGTTTGCGTAACGGTTTGCCGTTAGATATGGACGTTTATGACTTGGCAGAATGGTGCTGTATGGCCGAATTGACCCGTCTGTCCATTGAAAATAGCAGTGCTCCGGTAGCAGTACCTGACTTTACCCGCGGAGGCTGGCAGAAAGTAGACGGTTATCGTCATGCTTTTGTAAAATAAGTCGTACAGTAGATTGTAGAGTCTGGTTTAAATAGAATGAGTCCGGTAGTTTGCCGGACTCATTTTGTTTTTCCCCTTTTATATTGTGAATTTTTTGAAAAATTTCTTACGTTTGTATGGAGTGTGGGGAATGGCGAAAGGATGTGTAATAAGTGATTGATAATAAAATAATTGTTATGAAACAAGCAAGATTTGTCGGTGAGTACCCAAAAGTAGGGATTCGTCCTGTCATAGATGCCCGTCAGGGAGGTGTTCGGGAGTCGTTGGAAGAACAGACTATGAATATGGCGCGTAGTGTTGCTGCCTTATTGAGCGGGGAGCTGAAATATACGGACGGTACTTCTGTGCAGTGTGTTATTGCCGATTCAACTATTGGGCGGGTACCGGAAGCGGCTGCTTGTGCGGAGAAGTTCAGAGAGGAAGGTGTGGGTTTAGTTATTTCTGTGACGCCTTGCTGGTGTTACGGCAGTGAGACCATAGATTATGACGGACGGATGCCGCAGGCTATTTGGGGATTTAACGGGACGGAACGTCCGGGAGCCGTGTATTTGGCAGCGGCTTTGGCTGGTCACAGTCAGAAAGGGATGCCCGCTTTCGGTATATATGGGCAGGATGTTCAGGATGTGGATGACAGGTCGATTCCGGAGGATGTGAAAGAGAAGCTGTTGCGTTTTGCCCGTGCGGGGATAGCTGTTGCCATGATGAAAGGAAAGAGCTATCTGTCCATCGGTTCGGTGGCAATGGGGATTGCCGGCAGTATTGTGAATGCGGATTTTTTCCAGACTTATCTGGGCATGCGTAATGAGTATGTGGATATGAGTGAGATCATTCGGCGTATTGATGAGGGTATTTACGATAAGGAGGAATATGTGCGGGCTATAGCTTGGACGGAAAAATACTGCAAGAAGAATGAAGGGACGGATTTTAATATCGAGGAAAAGAAGAAAAATCGGATTGAACTGGATGCCGATTGGGAGTATGTAGTGAAGATGTTTCTTGTTTTCCGGGATTTGATGTGCGGGAATGTCAAGTTGAGAGAGATGGGATTCAAGGAGGAGGCGTTGGGGTGCAATGCCATCGTCGGAGGATTCCAGGGACAGCGCCAGTGGACGGACCATATGCCCAACGGGGATTTTGCCGAGGCGTTGATGAACAGTTCTTTTGATTGGAACGGTATCCGGGAGGTTTTTGTGTTTGCTACGGAAAATGATTCATTGAATGGAGTGGCTATGTTGTTTGGTAAGCTGCTGTCCAATTCGGCACAGATATTTGCCGATGTGCGGACGTATTGGAGTCCGGCAGCTGTGGAGCGGGTGACGGGTAAAAAACTTACCGGTGCTGCTGCCAATGGAATCATCCATCTGATTAATTCGGGTTCGGCTTCTTTGGACGGTTCCGGACAGCAATCCCGAGAAGGCAAGCCGACGATGAAACCTTTCTGGGAAATAACCGAGGAGGAGGTGACCAAGTGCTTGCAAGCAACGACCTGGTATCCGGCGAACCGGGATTATTTCCGGGGAGGGGGCTTTTCTTCCAATTTTCTATCCAAGGGAGGAATGCCGGTGACGATGATGCGTGTGAATATCGTGAAAGGTTTGGGGCCGGTCTTGCAGCTTGCTGAAGGATATACAGTAGAAATCGACCCGGCTGTCCATAAGATTCTGAATGAGCGTACGGACAAGACCTGGCCTACCACTTGGTTTGTACCCCGTTTGACGGGAGAAGGGGCGTTCAGGGATGTTTATTCAGTTATGAATAATTGGGGGGCTAATCATGGGGCAATCAGTTACGGGCATATCGGTGCCGATTTGATTACGTTGGCTTCCATGCTACGGATTCCGGTGTGTATGCACAATGTGGATGCTGCTAAGATTTTCCGTCCCAGTGCCTGGAATGCTTTCGGCATGGATCCGGAAGGAGCCGATTACCGGGCATGCAAGAATTACGGGGCTTTGTATAAGTAGCGGATTGATGTAGAAGGATACGGATTCTCCGGCGGGGGAGTCCGTGCCGGATACGGGTATATGATTAAAATCGTGTTCATGGAGATAACAGAAAAACATATAGAGCAGTTCTTGGCGGCGGCTAATGAAGTGGGCGACCGCAGGCTGACGCGTTGCAGCAGCGGAAATCTGTCCTGGAGGATTGGTGAGCTGGCGTTGGTGTCGGCGACAGGTTCGTGGGTGCCGGAGCTGAGAAAAGAACAGGTGTCGGTGTGCAGGGTTGCCACGGGCGAGTGGATTAACGGGGTAAAGCCCTCGATGGAGAGCACCTTTCATCTGACGATTATGCGCAACCGTCCGGAGGTGAATGTAGTTTTGCATTGCCAGAGTATTTACGCCACGACGGTTGCTTGCATGAAGAACAAACCGGTCGATTTTAATGTGACGGCGGAATTGCCGTGCCATTGCGGTCGTGAAATAGCTATGGTGCCGTATTTCCGCCCCGGTTCGCCCGAATTGGCAAAGGCGGTGGTAGAGGCTATGCAGCACCATAATTCCGTCATGCTGGAAAAACACGGACAGGTGTTTGTGGGTAAGGATTTTAAGGAGGCGATAGAGAAGGCGGAATTTTTAGAAATGGCTTGTGAGATTATGGTTCATTCGGGAATGAATTACAATACGCTCACGGGTGCTGAAATAGAGGATTTGGATAAATATGTTCTGGGAAAAATAACGAAGTAGCTTTTTTCCGGCACAGATTATTGTCATTTATGAGGAGGTATATTGCGGCGGATTTCGGGGCAGGAAGCGGGCGTGTGATTGTCGGAACGGTTGTGGGGGGAAAGGTGGAGCTGGAGGAGATGCATCGTTTCCCGAACCGTCAGGTTTATTTGGGAGGGACATTGTACTGGGATTTCCTGGCTTTGTTTGAGGAACTGAAAACAGGGTTGAAAAAGGCTTTTGCGAAGTATGACGGGATTGTCAGCATAGGCGTGGATACCTGGGGAGTGGATTTCGGGCTGTTGGACAGCCGGGGACGTCTGTTGTCTAACCCGGTGTGCTATCGGGATAAGCGTACGAACGGCATACTCGGAAAAGTATTTGAAGCGATTCCGGAGTCGGAGTTGTACCGCCTGACGGGGAACCAGTTCATGGAAATCAATACGGCATTCCAGTTGTACAGCATGGTGCGTAAGGATGACCCGTTGTTGAAGGCGGCGGATAAATTGCTTTTTACTCCCGATTTGTTCAATTATTTTCTGACGGGCGTTGCCGTGAATGAGTATACGATTTCCACGACTTCCCAATTATACCGGCATGCTACGGGCGGTTGGGCAGAAGAGGTTCTTAGTAAACTAGGCATACCCCGGCATTTGATGCAGGAGATAGTGCCTTCGGGCACTGTGGTAGGCGGGTTGTTGCCGGAGATTGCGGCGGAGACCGGAGGTAAGGGTGTGCAGGTGGTGGCTGTGGGCTCTCATGATACTGCTAGTGCCTTGGCTTCCATACAGGCGGAGGAGGAAAACTGGGCGTTTATCAGTTCCGGGACCTGGTCGTTGATGGGAATAGAGACCGAGCGACCGATTCTGACGCCGGAAGCGATGGCGTGCGATTTCACTAATGAGGGGACTGTGAACGGGAAAATTCGTTTTCTTCGGAATATCACCGGATTGTGGTTGTTGCAGAATGTGGCGCGGGAGTTGGAATCGAAGGGGGAGAAATGCAGGTATGCGGAGATGATTGCCGAGGCGGAGCAGTCCGGCTTGCAGTCGGTGGTGGATGTGGATGCGCCTTGTTTCAACAAGCCGGAGAGCATGTGTGAGGCGATAGTGGACTATTGCATACAGCGGGGCAAGCAGCCGCCCCGGACAAAAGGCGAGTTTATGCGTTGCATTGTTCTCTCTTTGGCGACGAAGTACGGGGAAGTGAAGCGGATGCTGGAGAAATGTTCGGGAAGGAAAATCGATACAGTTTATATTGTGGGAGGCGGTTCGCAAAATAGTCTGTTGAATAAAATGACGGAGGAGTTGACCGGAGTCCGGGTGGTAACGGGTGCTGTGGAAGCGACGGCTATCGGAAATATCCTGTGTCAGCAGTCGGTTATGGGTAAAGGATGTTTTTAAAATCATACGATATGGATTCAAAATCACATTTGGTGCCGCGTCACTTGTTGTTGCCTTTTGTTCTGGTGACAACATTGTTTTTTGCCTGGGGATTTGCTAATGACATTACCAATCCGATGGTGAAGGCTTTTTCCAAGATTTTCCGAATGAGCGTGATGGATGGGGCTTTGGTGCAGCTCGCTTTTTACGGGGGCTATTTTGCGATGGCTTTTCCGGCTGCGTTGTTTATCCGCAAGTATTCCTATAAGGCGGGCATATTGGTTGGACTGGCTTTGTATGCGGGAGGGGCGTTGCTGTTTATTCCTGCGAGTATGACGGGCGTGTATTATCCATTTCTGGTGGCTTATTTCATCCTGACCTGCGGTTTGTCGTTTTTGGAGACCAGTTCCAATCCGTATATTCTTACGATGGGGGATGAGGCGACCTCTACGCGCCGTCTGAATCTGGCACAAGCGTTTAATCCTATCGGTTCGTTGTTGGGGATGTTTACGGCGATGACTTTTATCCAGGCGCGTTTGAATCCGTTGAGTACGGCAGAACGGGCGGTGTTGTCTCCGGAGGAGTTTGAGGCGGTGAAACATACTGATTTGCAGGTGTTGATTACTCCGTATGTGGCTGTTGGATTAGTGGTGCTGATTTTGTTTTTAGTTATCCGGTTTACGAAGATGCCTAAAAATGCCGACCGTGCCCATTCCCTTCATATCGGGCGTGCATTGAAGCGTATTTTTTCCATATCACGTTATCGCGAAGGGGTGATTGCCCAGTTTTTCTATGTCGGGGTGCAAATTATGTGCTGGACGTTTATTATTCAGTACGGCACTCGTATTTTCGTGAGCCAGGGAATGAACGAGCAGGCGGCAGAGGTGCTTTCGCAGCGCTATAATATTGTAGCGATGGCGATTTTCTGCGTGAGCCGTTTTGTCTGTACTTTTTTGTTGAAGTATGTTTCTCCTGGCAAGTTGCTCATGGCTTTGGCTATCGGCGGTGCGGTATTGATTACTGGAGTCATCGGTTTCCGGGATATTTGGGGATTGTATTGTCTGGTGGGCGTTTCTGCCTGCATGTCCCTGATGTTTCCCACCATCTACGGGATTGCTTTGCAGGGGTTGGGGGAAGATGCCAAATTCGGGGCTGCCGGATTGATTATGGCAATTTTGGGCGGTTCGGTGATGCCTCCTTTGCAGGCTGCTATCATTGATTGCGGTGTTGTGTGGGGGATTCCGGCAGTAAATGTGTCGTTCGTATTGCCGCTGATTGGCTTTCTGGTGATTATCCATTATGGTCACCGGAGTTATTCGGTACATGGGAAGAAATAGCGTTGGGACAGCATAAAATAGTTGAAAAGAAAGGTTTAAATAGTAATTAATTGTTGAGTTTAAAAGATGAGTAAGCGGATTATACTTGTTTGGATAGTTTTGTTGTTTGCTGGTTCGGGATTGGTTGGACAGGATTTGGTGTTGAGATATGATAAGCCGGCTAAGATCTGGATGAATGAGGCGTTGCCTGTTGGGAACGGTTATATGGGAGCCATGTTTTTCGGCGGACCGGTGACCGATGAGGTACAGATTTCGGAAGAGGGTTTCTGGGCGGGCGGTCCTGGTGCCAATAAAAATTATAGGGGAGGGAATAAACGGGAGAGCTGGAAATATTTAGAGACCATCCGGGAGTTGTTGAAGCAGGGCGACAAAGCCAAGGCGGCGGAACTGGCGGAACGTTATATGGTGGGAGAGACGACTCCAACGGTTGTCGGAGACCAGTTTGGGGATTTCGGAGGAAACCAGACGTTCGGTTCATTTCTGGTTACGGTAGATATGCCTGATACTTTGTTCGGAAATTATCAGCGTACGCTGGATTTGAAGAATGCGTTGGGACAGGTGAAATACATGATGGGAGGAATACAGTTTGACAATACCTACTTTGCTTCTTATCCGGCTCGTTTGGTGGTGATGAAATATACGAATGATGCTGAAGAGGGATTGAATTATGTTGTGAGATTTCGGACTCCGCATCCGTATTCGTTAAAGGTTGTGGGGAAGGATTTGTTGGAGATTAGAGGTAAACTGGCTTCTAATGGTTTGCCTTTTGAAGGTAAAGTGTTGATAAAGACGGATGGAAAACCGGGTATGAAGAACGGGGTGTACCGGATAAAAAATGCAACCCGGTTGGAGTTGTATGTGTCCGTGGCTACGGCATACCAGAACGAATATCCTGGGTATGCGGGGAATGATTATGAAGCTGTGAATAACCGTGCCATGACTCTGGCGCGTAACACGGATTATGAGGTGATGAAGCATGAGCACCAAAAAGATTTCGGAGCTTTGTTCGGCAGGGTGGAGATAGATTTGGGGCATACCGGACAGGAGAAGCTGACGACGGACAAACGGCAGTTGCAGTACGCACAGGGGGCATACGACCCTGGGCTGGAGGCATTGTATTTTCAGTATGGACGTTATTTGCTGATTAGCAGCTCGCGGGTGGGGACGATGCCCGCTCATTTGCAGGGGCGGTGGAATCACCAGTTGAATGCGCCGTGGGCATGCGATTATCACATGAATATAAATTTGCAGATGATATATTGGCCAGCTGAGGTGACCAACCTGAGTGAATGCCATTTGCCTTTAATCGAATACATTGACAAGCTGCGGGAACCGGGACGGGTGACGGCTAAAGAGTATTTTAATGCCCGTGGCTGGTCGGTGCACACGATGAACAATGCTTACGGTTATACGGCTCCCGGCTGGAGTTATTATTGGGGATATGCGCCGAATAGTGCCGCTTGGTTGTGCAGGCACTTGTGGGAGCACTTTAATTATACGGGTGATGAAAATTATTTGAGGGGAAAAGCATGGCCGATAATGAAAGAGGTTGGGGAGTTCTGGTTGGACTATTTGAGCGAAGATACGGACGGGACCTTGGTTTCTTCTCCTTCCTATTCTCCCGAACACGGAGATATTGCCATCGGAGCTATGATTGACCAGGAGATTGCGTGGGATTTGTTTACCAATCTGTTGGCAGCGAATGAGTATGTGAAGGAGAATACGGGTTTTATTGACAGTATTCGGGAAGCCAGGGAGCGGCTGTCTCCCTTAAAAATCGGTCGTTTCGGGCAGTTGCAGGAGTGGAAGGAAGATTTGGACGACCCCCGGAATCCTCACAGGCATGTGTCCCATTTGTATGCCCTTTATCCGGGAAACCAGATTTCCGTGGCGACCACGCCGAAGTTGGCGGAGGCTGCCAAGCGGAGCTTGATATACCGGGGAGAGGGAGGAACTGGCTGGTCCCTGAGCTGGAAGATTAATTTCTGGGCGCGTCTATTGGACGGGAATCAGTCGTATAAGATGTTGCGGAATATTCTGCGTCCTTCCGTTAGCTGGGGAGATTACCGTAATCCTTCCGGTAGCGGTTCGTATTCCAATTTGTTGTGTGCGCATCCGCCTTTTCAGATTGACGGAAATATGGGGGCAGTCGCCGGTATGGCGGAGTTGTTGTTGCAATCGCACGACGGGACTGTGAATTTATTGCCGGCATTGCCTACCACTTGGCATATGGGGTATGTGAAGGGATTGAAAGCCCGTGGCGGGTATACCGTGGATATGAATTGGAAAGACGGGCTGTTGAAAGAAGCAAGTATCACTGCTTCTAAAGCAGGCGTTTGTCGGGTGAAATATCGGGGAAAAGAAGAATTACTGAATTTGCAGGCTGGAGAAACCCGGCAGCTTCATTGGTGATACCGAAAGAAGAAAAATTGATAAAAGTGTCTATATATTATACGCCGATGTCTATTTTTTAGACATCGGTGTTGTTGTTTTATATATCGTAAATTTCTGTTTTATACTGTTTTAATGATAATGGCATGCGATTTGTAAAAGAAGGAAGATAGAATAACTAAATCAGATTATCATGAACGGTATACAAGGGTTTGGGCGGTTGTGCAGGACCGCTTTCCGGAGTAAAGGATTGACCTTTATCAACATTTTCGGGTTGGGAACGGGGTTGGCTGTTGCGCTTTTCTTGTTGGTGTATTTGCAGTTTGAATTTTCTTACGACAGGCATTTCAGGGATGCCGACCGGATTTACCGGATGCTGAGCGTATGGAAAGAGGGTGGCGAGGCGAGGAATTATCCCATTAACTTGGGTGCTTTGTCTCCGGCGTTGGTAAAAGAAGTGCCGGAAGTGGAAACGGCTTCCCGTTTGTATATCTGGGGAAGTATGGATTTGAAGTATGAAAACGGGGAAAAGGCGCCGGTGAAGAGTTATATGGTGGATTCCACGTTTTTGAATGTTTTCTCTTTCACTCCGCTATACGGAAGTTTGGAAGAGGCGCTAAACAGTCCGAATACTTGTGTCATTACGCGGAGTACTGCCGACCGTTTTTTCGGAGTCGGAAGCAATCCCGTTGGGAAAAGTTTGCTGTATGAATCGAAGAATACGTCACTTGAAGTAAAAGCTGTCATTGAAGATATTCCGCAGAATACGCATTTCCAGTTTGATTTGCTGACCAAGTTGCCGGATTTCGGATTTGGCGGCTTGGAATACTATACCTATCTGAAACTGCGTCCGGGGGTAGACCCGGTGGTTGCTATAGAGAAGTGCAATAAACTCAATACAGACCTTTTGAACACCCGTTTCGGCAAATATGGTGCCGCTTTTGAGAGTATTACCGAACCTTTGACGGAACTCCATACGGGCACCCGTGCCGCTTCCGATTTGAGCGTACCTGTCAGCAAATCCAATCTGATATTCATTATCGTCGTGACATTTTTTATTTTGGCAGTGGCTCTGTCGAATTTTATTTCGTTGTACATCATCCAGGGGGAAAAGCGGGCGACGGAAATCAGCGTGCGCAAAACGAACGGGGCGGAGCGGAAAACCATTGTAGGCATGCTGTTTGCAGAGACGACGTTTGTGACTTCATTGGCTTTTGTGCTGGCGGTAGTGCTTTATTACTCTTTTGCCGGAATGTTTGCCGGACTGATTAATTTTAATATGCCCCAGGATGTCGGAGTGACCGGTACGATGTGGACATGTTTTGTTTTGCTTTTTGTGCTGGTTTCATTGATTGCGGGCGGTTACCCGGCTTATTATCTTTCCCGTTTTGCTCCGGTGGAATTGCTTCGGAAAACGGTGGCAAGAAAGTATAAACTGACGGCGGCTTCGGTGGTCATCCAGTTTTCGGTGGTTATTTTCTGCATATCGGCGCTCTTTGTGGTATGGCGCCAACTGGACTATATGAAGAACATGCCGTTGGGATTCAATCCGGACAACGTATTGACCGTGAATGTGAGGGGTAATATCCATACGTATGAAGGAATCCGTTCCGATTTGCTGCAATATCCGGAAATTGTGGATTTGGCGATGGGACAGGGACATCCTTTCAGCGGTTGCAGCGGACAGAGTCTGCGGCGGACGGACCAGACGGATAAGGAAACCATTTCCATCGATGAACGGCGCACTGGTCCCGGCTATTTTAGAACGTATGAGATCCCGGTTCTTGAAGGACGTGAACTGAAGTTTGAAAACAGTATGGATTCCGACGGTATTATTTTGACGGAAACAACGGTCGCCGCTTTGGAATTGCAGGATCCTGTGGGTAAAAAAGTGATGTTCAACGGACATCCTATGACGGTTGTCGGAGTGGCGAAAGATATTCATTACGGATCGGCGCGGACGAAAATAGGACGTTTGGTTTATACGGCTTATTCCACCTATTCCTGGATGATGGGAGTACGCTATCAACCCGGAAGTTACCAGCAGGCAAAAGAGTGTGTGGCGGAGATGATGAAGAAGCATTTTGAAGGAGTACCTTATGCTGCGGTGCAGTTGAGGGATATTGCCGACAATATGTACAAGCAGGATGAAATCACCTCCCGTATTTTGATGAGTGGAACTGTGCTGGCTATTATCCTTGCATTCTTAGGATTAGTAGCATTGATGGGATTCGTTGCTCATCAGAAGCGTAAAGAAATCAGTGTACGCCGGGTGTTGGGGGCACAGGTGGGTACCGTGGTGTACGACCTGAACCGGTATGTCCTGGTACGGATACTTCCTGCTCTGCCGATAGTTATGGGGTTGAGCTATTACGTGATGTATCGCTGGTTGCAGAATTTTGCATACACTACTGAGTTAAGCTGGTGGATATTCGGCGGAGCTTTGCTGCTGACATTGTTTATTGTCTTAGTGACACTTTTGTACTAGAGTATTCATTCAGCAATGGCCAATCCGGTGGATGCTTTAAAGACGGAGTAAGCTGAAGTGGAGCAATGGAGAAGTGGAAAAAATCATTGTTCCACTGCTCCATTCTAATTTTTTTTAAACAACCTCTGCGACGACAAAGGTGCTGCCTCCGATATAAATCATATCTTCCGGTATGGCATTTTTCCGGGCTGCGGCATATGCTTCGCTTACGGTGGGGTAGGTCGTGCCTTGCAGGCCGCATGAGCGGGCTTTTCCTGCCAGTTCCTGTTCGTTCATGGCACGGGGAATGGAGGCTTTGCAAAAATAGTAGGTAGCCTCCCGAGGTAATATCCGGAGGACACTGTTGACGTCTTTGTCATTGACCATGCCTATTACAAAATGGAGATGCCGGTAGGTGCAGGAGCGGAGTTGCGCCACGACTTCGGTCAAGCCGTCAATGTTGTGTCCGGTGTCGCAAACGGTATAAGGGGTGTTTGCCAGTTTTTCCCATCTTCCGTGGAGTCCTGTGTTTCGGATGACGCAGGCAATGCCGTTGCGGATGTGTTCTTCACGAATTGCCAGACCGCTGTTTTGCAAAGAAAGTACGGATTCAAGGACTGTCGGAATGTTTTTTCGTTGGTAGCTTCCTTTCAACTCGCATACCAGCGAGCTGAAAGAGATGCCGCTCCGGTGGCTGAGGTCATAGCTGCCGTCGTTGTTTTGGCGTATCTTCCATTCATCGGAGGCGAAGGTGAGGGGGGCGTCACACGAGCGGGCTTTTCCCTCGAATACGAAGTCGTAATTCCTGTCTCGGGTACCGATGACGACGGGAATGTGCGGTTTGATGATGCCTGACTTTTCTGCGGCGATTTTTTCGAGGGTATCTCCTAATAGCGCCATGTGGTCAAACGAAATATTGGTAATCACCGAGGTTAAAGGCGTGATGATATTGGTGGAATCGAGCCTGCCTCCTAATCCGACTTCTATAACGGCGACGTCTACTTCCCGGTCGGCGAAGTACTTGAACGCCATCGCCACCGTCATTTCAAAGAAAGAGGGGTGCAGGGCGGCAAAAAAGTCTTGGTTTTGCTCTATAAATCCGGTGACATATTTTTCGGGGATCATTTCCCCGTTGATTTTAATTCGTTCGCGAAAATCTTTCAGGTGGGGGGAGGTGTAAAGTCCAGTTTTATAGCCTGCTTCCTGGAGGATGGAGGCGATCATGTGCGAAACGGAGCCTTTCCCGTTGGTGCCTGCTACGTGAATCGTTTTGAACCGGCGGTGGGGATGTCGAAAATGTTCGTCGAGGCGGAGGGTGTTGTCCAGATTGGCTTTATAGGCAGCTTGTCCTTCCCGTTGGAACATGGGTAATTGGGCAAATAGCCAGTTGCATGTTTCTTGGTAATTCATACTCAAATTCATTACGATGCAAAAGTACGAAACAATTGAGGACCGGGAGTTGAAAATTGAAAATTTTTCGCAAGGAGAGCGAAAAAAATTTTATCTTTGAGGGTCTAAAAAGAATGGAAAATATGAAGCCCGATAATAATGTACCATTACCGGTATTGAGACGGATGCCTTCCTATCTCTCTTTTGTGAAGACGTTGCAGAAACAAGGGGAAAAATATGTATCGTCAACACGGATTGCCGAATATATGGATATAGACTCGACTCAGGTGACAAAGGATTTGTCGCATACGGGAATCACCGGCAAGACGAGGGTAGGGTATGAAGTGGATAGTTTTGTGGAGATACTGGAAGATTTTCTGGGTTTCAGTAAAGTGGATAGCGCTTTTCTGGTAGGGGCAGGTTCGTTGGGATGTGCTTTGTTGCAGGACAAAGGGTTGTCGGCTTTCGGTCTTAGTATAGAAGCTGCTTTTGATGTAGACAAAGTTAAAGTGGGGGGCAAAGTCAATGATATAGAAATTTTTCACATTGACCAGTTCCGGGCAATGGCTGCGGAACGGAATATTGTTATCGGCATCATTACCGTTCCGGCTGAACATGCGCAGAATGTCGCAGACCTGATGGTGGCGTGGGGAATCAAGGCAATCTGGAATTTTACACCTGCCCGGATTAAAGTGCCGGCTCATATTGTAGTGCAAAATACGACTATTTACATGAATCTGGCAATCTTGTTCAATAAATTGTATAATCAGAAATAGAGAAGGGAGCACTCTTTTTTATCTTTAGTTTATTTTCTTATCTTTGCACATTACAAAAGCAGAATTACTAACTTATAAGAAATATCATGGTAAAGATTAAATTTCCTGATGGTGGTGTTAAGGAATTCGAGTCGGGGGTAACCGGGCTTGAGATTGCACAGTCTATTAGTCCGAAGCTGGCTAAGGAGGTATTGTCAATTTCCGTTAATGGTGAGATCTGGGATTTGACTCGCGGAATTTTTCAGGATGCAGAAATCAAATTGTTTACCTGGGAAGATGAAGAAGGAAGACATGCTTTCTGGCATTCATCAGCCCATTTGATGGCAGAGGCTTTACAACAATTATATCCGAACACAAAATTCGGTATCGGTCCGGCGATTGAAAATGGATTCTATTACGATGTGGAGCCGGGGGAAGGCGTGGTATTGACGGACAAGGACCTGGAAAACATAGAGAAAAAAATGTTGGAATTGGCGCGGGAAAAACAGGTGTTTGCCCGGATTGATGTGAGTAAGAAAGAGGCGTTGGAGCATTTTAATTCCATTCATGAGAATTATAAGGTTGAATTAATCAACGATCTGGAAGACGGTAAGATTACGTATTATAAACAGGGTACTTTTACAGATTTGTGCCGTGGTCCTCACCTTCCCGATACGTCTTATATCAAGGCTATCAAGCTGACCAGTCTGGCGGGAGCTTACTGGAGAGGCAATGAGCATAATAAAATGCTTACCAGAATTTACGGTATCACCTTTCCGAAACAGAAGATGTTGGATGAATGGTTAGTGTTGATGGAAGAGGCTAAACAACGGGATCATCGTAAAGTAGGAAAAGAGATGGAGTTGTTCACTTTTTCGCAAGAAGTGGGAGCCGGTCTTCCTCTGTGGTTGCCGAAAGGGGCGATGTTAAGAGACCGTTTGGAAGCTTTTCTGAGAAAGGTTCAGAAGAAATATGGTTACCAGCAGGTAATTACTCCTCATATCGGGAATGTTAATCTATACAAGACTTCCGGACATTTTCAAAAATATGGTAAGGATAGTTTTCAGGTGATAACGACCCCCCAGGAAGGAGAGGAGTTTATGTTGAAGCCGATGAATTGTCCTCACCACTGTGAAGTTTACAAATTCAAACCTCGTTCATACAAGGATCTGCCTTTGCGTTTTGCCGAGTTCGGTACAGTGTATCGTTATGAGCAGAGTGGGGAGTTGCACGGGTTGACAAGGGTACGTGGATTTACGCAGGATGATGCCCACCTGTTTTGTACGCCCGATCAGTTGAAAGAGGAGTTCATGAAGGTAATTGATATTATTTTCATCATCTTTAAAGCTTTGAATTTTACGGAATTTACGGCACAGGTATCTTTAAGGGATCCGAACGACAAGGATAAATACATCGGTAGTGATGAAAATTGGGAAAAAGCGGAGCGGGCGATTGTCGAAGCTGCCGAAGAGAAAGGTTTGAAGACGATTGTCGAATTGGGCGAAGCTGCGTTTTATGGTCCGAAGCTGGATTTCATGGTAAAAGACGCTATTGGTCGGAAATGGCAGTTAGGAACGATACAGGTGGATTACAATTTGCCCGAGCGTTTTCAATTGGAATATACGGGAGCCGACAACCAGAAGCATCGTCCAGTGATGATTCACCGTGCTCCGTTCGGAAGTATGGAACGGTTTGTTGCCGTTTTGATTGAACATACAGGAGGAAAATTTCCGTTGTGGCTGACTCCGGATCAGGTTGTGGTCATGACTGTCAGTGAAAAATCGAATGAATATGCCCAAAATGTTTTGAATTTGTTAAATAATTCCGATATTCGCACCGTTTTAGACGACCGTAATGAAAAAATCGGACGTAAAATCCGGGATAACGAATTGAAAAAGATACCGTATTTATTGGTAGTCGGAGAAAATGAGGCGAAAGAAAAACGGGTTTCTGTCCGTCGGCAGGGGCAAGGAGACATGGGGTCTATGACGGTAGACGAGTTTATCGAAATGATACACAAAGAAGTGGACGAACAATTGAAGTCTATTTATAACGAATAATAACTAACTTAAGGAGGATTTAATATAGCAACAAGAATGGAATTCAGAGGCTCACGCAATCCGGTCAGAAGAGAACCGCAACACAGAATCAATGAGCTGATCAGAGCAAATATGGTAAGGGTAGTCGGTGAAGATATTGAAGCCGGTGTTTATCCCTTACGTGAAGCATTGGCGATGGCGGAGGCTGCCGGAGCTGATTTGGTGGAAATCTCGCCGAATGCAGATCCCCCTGTATGCCGCATTATTGAGTACAGTAAATTTCTGTATCAATTAAAAAAGAAACAGAAAGAAATCAAGGCCAAGAGTGTGAAGGTGGTAATTAAAGAGATTCGTTTTGGTCCGCAGACGGATGAACATGATTTTAATTTTAAATTGAAACATGCAAAAGAGTTTCTGGAAGAGGGGGCGAAAGTAAGAGCCTATGTGTTCTTCAAAGGACGTTCAATTCTTTTTAAAGACCAGGGATCCGATATTCTGAATCGTTTTATTTCTGAACTGGAAGATTACGGGAAAGTGGAAGCTGCACCGAAATTGGAAGGAAAGAAAATGATTGTTGTGTTGGCACCTAAAAAATAAGACAAGAAGAGAAAGGATTCCTGGGAATCCGGTCTCTTTTAACAGGTAAGCGATATTATAATTACATATTTTCTGAACACAATTAAATTACGAGAAGATGCCAAAAATGAAGTCAGTGAGTAGCGCAAAGAAAAGATTTACTTTGACTGCTACGGGGAAGATTAAAAGAAAACACGCTTTCAAGCGTCATATTTTGACGAAGAAAACAACCAAACAAAAAAGAAGTCTTACTCATTCTACCACAGTGGATCAGGCTAATCTGAATGCCGTGAGAAAGATGTTGGTGATGTAATAAGAAACAAAAAAAGTTTATTAACCTGAATGTTATGCCAGATAAGTTTCCGGTTTTGGAACGCTAACATTTAAAAAACGAAAAATTATGCCAAGAGCTAAAAATGCAGTTGCTTCAAGAGCACGTAGAAAAAAGGTTTTAAAACAAACCAAGGGTAATTTTGGTGCCAGAAAGAATGTCTGGACGGTTGCTAAAAACACATATGAAAAAGGTTTGACATATGCATTCCGTGACAGACGGAAAAAGAAATCCGAATTTCGGGCATTGTGGATTCAGAGAATTAATGCTGCCGTTCGGTTGGAAGGATTATCATATTCTAAATTTATGGGCTTGGTTCATAAAGCTGAAATTGATATCAACCGGAAGGTATTGGCTGACTTAGCTATGAATCATGCTGATGCTTTCAAAGCTGTCGTTGCGAAAGTAAAAGAGCTTGCAAAGTAATTATAAAGAAATATCGCTGAAAAGGCTGTCGTGAGACAGCCTTTTTTATTTTAACTCACCGAAACTTGAAAATTAGTATTAACTTTGCTAACACAATAAATTTATTCTCTTTGTTTATATGAAAATAGCATTACTGGGGTATGGTCGGATGGGGAAAACGATAGAACGGATAGCCGTAGAGAGAGGCCATCAGATTGTATTGAAGGTAGATATTGGGAATTGGGATCAGGTGACGGATGCACAGTTGAGAGAAGCGGATGTTGCTATTGATTTTTCTGCGCCGTCGGTTGCTGTTGGAAATTATAAATGGTGTTTCGACAATGGTGTAACCGTCGTTTCTGGCACCACAGGATGGCTGGAGCGGTGGAAGGAGGTTGTTGGGTATTGTGCAGAAAAGGAGTGTGGCTTTTTCTATGCGTCCAATTTTAGTGTGGGAGTGAATCTGTTTTTTCAGTTGAATGCTTACCTGGCTCGCTTGATGAGTGGTTTTAACGATTACAAAGTCTACATTGAGGAGACGCACCATATTCATAAATTGGATGCTCCCAGTGGTACGGCGATTACTTTGGCACAGGGTATTTTGGATCATCATCCGGCGTATAAAGCGTGGGAACTTGTACATGAAATTCCATTGTCCGAAGACGTTATTCCTGTCATAGCCAAGCGAGAAGGAGAAGTTCCTGGAATACATACGGTACTTTATAAATCGGAGGTCGACCAGATTCAGATTTGCCATTCGGCTTTTTCCCGGGAAGGTTTTGCCTATGGAGCTGTGCTGGCTGCTGAATTTATGCAGGGGAAAAAGGGAGTATTGGGGATGAAAGACATGTTGAAAATATGAACCCGGTGGGGTATCAGAATCAAAGAAATAGACTATGAGAGAAGTATTAAGAAATAAGTGGTTTAAATTTGGTGTTGTCGTAGTAATATATCTGTTGTGGACGTTGTGGGTTGGGAGTTGGTGGCTGCTGTTGCTGATACCAGTGATTTATGACGTTTATATTTCCAAGAAAGTACATTGGACATTTTGGAAAAAGAAAGGTGTTGAGAAACAGACCAAGGCGGTGGAATGGATTGATGCTTTGATTTTTGCTGTGGTTGCGGCGACCTTGATACGCATGTTTCTTTTTGAGGCCTATACGATACCTACGTCTTCGATGGAGAAATCCATGTTGGTGGGGGATTATCTTTTTGTGAGTAAAGTTGCGTACGGGCCTAAATTGCCCAACACTCCTTTGGCAGTTCCTTTTACCCATCATACGCTTCCCTTTACCCGGAGTGGCAAGGCTTATTCCGAAGCCGTTAAATGGCCTTATAAACGAATAGCCGGTACCACAGATATTAAGAGAAATGACATTATTGTGTTTAATTTTCCAACAGGGGATACGGTGATTGTCGGGAATGAAAATCCGGATTATTATTCGCAGATACGTTCCAATGCCCGGAGTTATCAGCAGGCAGAGTTGAGCCGGGGGGTAAAAATGACGCGGCAGGAAGCGGAAGAAAGGGTGAAAAAATTGATGAAACAACGTTTTGAAATCATTTCGCGTCCGGTTGATAAGCGGGAGAATTATATTAAACGGGGGGTCGGTATGCCGGGAGATACGATAGAATTGCGCGAGGGGCAATTGTTTGTGAATGGTGTACCTGCTGAAAATCCGGAAAATCTCCAGTATGATTATGTGGTGCGTACAAACGGGACTCCTCTGAATAAAAAGAAATTGAAAGAAGAGATAGGCATATCGTACGACGATATGGGTATGATTTCTTCTACTGAATATGTTTTTCCTCTGACGGGAGAAATGGTTAGGAAGTTGAAAGCTTATCCTAATGTGAAGGAAGTCCGGAGGAATGTCGATATGGGAATTAATCCGGAGATATTTCCGTTTGACCCTCTCCGCTATCCGTGGAGTGTCGATAACTTTGGTCCGTTATATATACCTAAAAAAGGCGATAAGGTAGATTTGTCGTTGGATGTTCTGCCTTTCTATGAACGGATTATTTCGGTTTATGAAGGGAATAAATTGGATGTGAGGGATTCTGTGATTTATATCAATGAACAGCCGGTGGAGGATTATACTTTTCAGATGGATTACTACTGGATGATGGGGGATAACCGTCACCGTTCTGCCGACTCCCGTTTCTGGGGATTTGTACCGGAAGATCATATCGTGGGGAAAGCTTATTTTATTTGGTTGTCGTTGGATAAGGACAAATCCTTTTTGGGAAAGATACGTTGGAATCGGATGTTCAGATTTGTACATTGAATCCGGGCAATGGCTAACATCTTATAGGGAGACGGTGTGAAATATTTTGTATTCTTTCTGTTTGGAATTTTTGGGATATGCAGGGGGTATGCCGGTGATTATGTGAAGTACGTGAGGCAAATGTATCCTGTGGAAACGGGTATAAACTGTCTGATGGATTTCAGGTTTGGGGAGATAGCATTGAAGCAGTGGGAGAAAGATAGCATTCTGGTTGAGGCTTCATTCCGGGTAAAAGATGTGGAAGAATGGGAAAAGGAAAACTTGGCGGAGCATCTGGGCTTTCGTTTGGACGCATGGTCGGATGTATGGAAGTTATATCTGGAGATTGCTTCCGGTTTTAGTCGGGAGGGAGATTTGGAAGCTGAAATAAACGTATGGGTACCCAGGCGAATAACCTTGGATGTTATGAATCGTTTCGGGAATATTCATTTGTCGGAGTATCACGCAGAATTGCCGTTGAGTCTTACTGTAGTATATGGGAATATTCAAGTGGATAGTGTCAGTTCACAGCCGGATGCCGAATTGTTTTTCAACGTGTCATACGGGAAATTGGAGATCCGCAATTGTGAAAAGGCCAATGTGCGTTCTGCTTACTCTTCTGTAGGGGTTAAATCCGCCCGTTTTTTGCAGATAAAAGCGGAAAAATCGTACATCTCATTATGGAATACGGATACCATCATCGGCCAGGGGGAGTTTAATAACTACGATATCCGTTAACCCTTCAACTTTTTCGCCTTTAAAAATCTCGGAATATAAGTGGCAATGTGACGTAGCTTTTTGGCTTCGTAAACATCGGCAATCTTAATAAGAATGGCTGTTTCTTCCACACCGCCGAATCCGGGATTGATGGCCGTCCCGAACGTACGCATGGAAGGCGACAGGCTCATGTAGGCATTTACCAACGGAGGAATGTTTTCTCCCAATTCCCGGACATATCGGGAAAGGATGCGGTAATCCTCATCGTATTGATTGCCGGTGAAAATCTCTTGCATCTTTTTTTCATCGATATTGATTTCCAAGGGATGAATCGGAGTAACCAATTTATCAGTATCCCGGAAATATTTTCTCATGAAATACAGAATCATGTCCCGGGCTTGGATATTGAAACTGGTGTACATCGTTACCTTTCCGAAAAAATATTCGATATCAGGGTTGTCGACGGTTAAAGCTCCCAAACCATCCCAAAGATTGTCAAGCGCAAAGAGGGATTTGCGTCCCATGCGAGTGGATTGATAAAGGGGATGTACAAACGAACGTCCCAACTCAATCATCTTAGGGAGATAATGGTTTTTAAATTCCTCCGAGAAACGGAACAATTCGGTGGTTGCCAGATTGGGTTCTCCTTCCGCATTGAGAGAAAGATGTTCACACAGGATATAGCGGTAGCCGCCGATGATCTCTTTTTCCTTCGGATCCCAGACGATTAATTGTTGATAAGGCGTTTCCTTTTCAATATCGAATTCATCAATGTCAATCTCTTTTCCCGTACCCCCGCCTGCGCTACGGAATGTCAATTCGCGTATGCGTCCCACTTCCCGCATCAGATTAGGAGCATTGAAGGTGTTGAACGTATAGATTTCGTTATTGGCTTTGTTGGTTTTCCGGAGAAATTTGTCTTCTGTCAGTTCACTGATAAGTTTTTCCTTATCAACGGGATAAATCACAGGTTGCATCCGCTTAGAATAAGTTTATTAATTGCGTGCAAATATACAGAATTATTTGTACGAATAGAGTATTTCTTTCACTTCTGTCGCCCATTCCTGCGGTTTTTTGCTTTTGTCAAAAGTTTGCCAGGGAATCGGTTTGCCCACTTTCAGGGTAAGAGTGCTGTTTTTTTTCCGGTACGCCTCTTTGGGAAGCCATAGCATTTCGATGTTACTCAATCCGATTTTTTTCCGGAAATTGGATAGATTGTAAAAGAAATCGGAATTTTGTCCGCCGATGTATATGGGGACGACATCCCGTTGATGTTTGACAGCTTCCGTAATGAAATTCTTTTTCCATTCCAGATCTTTGACCACTCCTTTGATTTTTCGGCTGCACAGACCAGCGGGAAACATGATTATCTGACAATCGGAAGCGTAGGCCTCTTCAATCGCTTTTACAGCCTCTTTCGATTGCTTCCCGTGTTTGTTTACGGAAAGGAAAATATTGTTCAGATTTTTCAGATTTAAAAGAATATCATTTACCGGAAATTTCAGTTTCGGATACCTGGAACCTAAAAATGAAATCAGGGCAATTCCGTCCGGTCCGCCGAGCGGGTGATTGGATACGAATAGGTAACGTCCGTCGGCAGGAGGTAGGTTTTCGACATGTTGTATATCAAGCGAAAGGTTGAGGTACTCCATGATGGCATCAGCAAAATCAAGGTCTTTTCGGTTACCGTGTTTGACAATAAAATCGTTGATATCGTCCAGACAAATGATTTTTTTCAGCCAGTTAAAAACAAAACGCGGCATCCAGCGTGCCAACTTCGGATTTTTACTTTCAAATACCTTCCTTAAATCAATCGGTTTTAGTGTATCCTCTGCCAGTTCCTGAGTATCATTCATGGGTGATTGTTTTTACGGGGGCAAAAATAATGATATATTCTTTAAGTTTTAGCTATGGCCGGGAGATTGTAGAATCGGTGGCATGATTTTTATTTTCCCGCATAAGAGTCATATACGGGATTCATTAGGTACATAACTTATTTTAATAGATAAAAACGAACAGAAAGCCGGAAAGTGCCGTTAAATAATTCATCTTAAATTGGATTGTGAGAGAAATCGAATAAGTTGAACTAAAGCAAGAGATTATGAAACGTTCTTTTTTAATGAGCATGTTTGCTGTTTTAGTGCTGTGGGTATTCACAGGATGTCATTCCATGAAGAAATTGCAGCACGAGGTGATTGAAACAGCTGTTGTCGGACAAGTAACGCCTTCTCAGTTAGAGGCGGTGAACGGAAAGATACACCTTGACTATGTGGTAAAGTTTGCTCCGAAACAGTTTGATAAGAAAATGGTGTTGAAAATTACCCCCCGGATGCAGTATGGCAATAAAGTAGAAAAACTGGCTCCGCTCTATTTGCAGGGAGAAAAAGTAAGACACTCCGACTATCAGGTGGTGGCCTATAAGTCGGCAACGACGGTTACCCGGAAAATGACAATGAATTTTAAAGAAGGCATGCAAAACGGGGTACTGTGGGCGGACATTGAAGCTGTTCGGGGTAATAAATCGTTCTCTTTGGCACCGGTTATTTTGAATAAGAACGGAGTGAAGGTATGGCAGAATTACACCATCCGTATGGATGGTATCACCTATATGCCAGTGATGACTGAAACTTTTATAGAGGATATTCCTGCATCCCGAGTAGGTGTTGTCAGCGGTTACGTTTTATTTCCTGTATCCCAGTCAAAGATTACGGATGCCCAGCAGCATTCGGTTGTCATGAGCCGTGCTGCCGAAGCGATGAAAAAAGTATTGGGAAATAAAGAAGCCACGGTAACTAATATGTTATTGTATGCCTCCAGTTCTCCAGACGGTATGGAGAGAAGGAATAAGAATTTGACAGCCAGTCGTTTCAAAGTAGCGAAAGCATTTTTTGAAAAAGACCTGGGAATTGCAGGTTTGCCTATTGCTAACAATACTAAATTTGTAATCCCGCAGATGGTGAATGAAAACTGGGAGGGATTGTATTTGTTGTTGAACGATTCCGACATCCCGAATAAGGCACAAATTATCTCTGAACTAAAAAGTGCTGCTAATAACACAAAACGGGAAGCCGTATTGGAATCCTATATAAAGAGAATACCGGAATTGGAAAATGAAATACTTCCTTTGTTGAGACGGGCTGACTTCTTTGTGTTCTATACGACCCCGGAAATGATACAGCAGGAGACGCAGGTCGTCTATTACATGCCTCAGACGAACGACAAAACGCCGGCTGTCGGGACACAATGGAATTGGCAATTATTAAATGACCTTGCCGTGGTTGCAATCCAGAACAAAGAGTATGCAAAAGCGCAGAAACTGCTGGAAGCCGCCATTGTGCTGAAACAGGACCCTGCCTTGATGAATAATTTGGGAATTGCCTATGCTCAGCAGGGAAATGTGACGAAAGCCCGGGAAATGCTTGATAAAGCCCAGGTGAGAAAAGAAGCCAAGTTCAATATGGGATTGATTCTGATGCAACAGGGCGATTATGCGAAAGCCGTGAATTATCTGAAAGGAATGCCGAGCGTCTATCTGGCTTATTCGCAACTGAAAGCGGGAGATAACCGAGCCGCTATGGATACGTTTAAGCAATTGAAGCTGAAGAATGCGACGGAGTATTATCTGATGGCAGTTGCCGCCGCCCGGGTGAAAGATACTTCCGCAATGGAACAGGCTTTACAAAAAGCCTTTCAGATGAATCCCGGCTTGAAAAAGCAGGCTGCGACCGATGTCGAATTTCGTGACTACACCACCGTTCCGCTGTTCGGATGATAAAAGAAAACCCCGCTGAGAAGCGGGTTTTTTGTTACCAAAGTATTTAGGCGGATCAGTTTTTCTTCTTTCTCTCGGTTTTTCCGGGAAGCAAGTGTGTGATAATGACATTCAGCTGGTCGATAAATTCACTGTAAGGAGCCTTGCCATTGACGAGAATCAAGGCGCTCACTCTTGTGCACAGAGTGCGGAAGGTCTCGTTGGCAATGATGCGTTTCTCTTTCACAATACTGATTTCATGTCCGGTGGCAGCGGCAGTACGGGCTGCATCGGTGGCGCAGAAAGCGTCGTAACATTTGTGTATCTTTGCTACCAACAATGTTGATTCTGGGGAGGGGATTCAGGTAAACACGTTATAAATATATTAAAATTTCAAATCTTAATTGACTTATTTTTAATGTTTTTCTATATTTATTGCTGTTTAGATAGTTCCAACGGATAAATGTGTGCTTATGAAACGTAAAGTAAGGTTAAGTATTTTTTCTTCGATTATTACTGTGGGGTGTTTTGCGTTATTTATCGCGATTTTTGTGGTGGTCCCGCAAGGGTGGTTTTTTTGCTTCTACGGAATTGTTGTTGTCGGGGTTTCTTTGTTGGGTTTGTATTACAGCCCGATGAGTGTGCGGGTGACAGATACGGCAATAGAGGTGGTGCGTAGCTTGCAGATAAAGGAATTCCTTCTTGCTGATGTGAAGGAAGTGCGACTTTATTCTCCGACGATTGGGATAGTCCGGATATGTGGTAGCGGCGGTTTTATGGGGTATTGGGGATGGTTTTGGGAAAGGGAACTCGGGAGGTATTTTGCTTATTACGGCAAAGCTTTCGATTGCTTTCTGGTGGTATTGAAAGACGGACGAAAATACTTGCTTGGTTGCCAGGATGCCCCCGAAATGGTAGAGGCTATCTGCGGGAGGATGCAAGCGGTATGACTGGTGGTTGTTTTTATTTCACCTTGTCCGGATTCTGTTTGATATAGTCGCTCCAATCCTTGCAGCGGGGACTGCCACTGGTGGGAAGGCCGCCTTGTAGGTGGTGGCAGTAGGCAATGGCAATCGCGTCGGTTTCGTCCAATGCATCGGAGGTTGTGTTGATTTCCATAAACTTACCGAGGAGTAGGGCGATTTGCTCTTTAGAGGCGGTTCCGCTTCCGGTGACGCTCATTTTTATTTTTTTGGGTGCATACTCGAAAATCGGAATATCCCGTTGCAGGGCGGCGGCAATGGCTACGCCCTGGGCTCGTCCCAATTTTAGCATGGATTGCACATTCTTGCCGAAAAATTGGGCTTCAATCGCGAGTTCATCCGGGTGATAACTGTCAATGACCTGGAGGGTACGTCTGAAAATGCGTTGCAACTTAATATAGGGGTCGGTGACTTTGTCAATGTCCAACACTCCGGAAACAACCAGTTGGGGTTTTTTCGTTTTCCCGAGGGTGCGGATGATGGCATACCCCATAAAATTGGTCCCGGGGTCTATTCCCATAATTAATTTTTCCATAGTTCAGTGCTCAGATTTCTGTCAGTATGCTGCTGAAACAAAGATAGTGGTCTTTATAACGGGAAAGGAGTGTTTCTTCCGCAGCGCTTAAATGCTGGTTCAGAAAATGGTTTAAAGCCTGTTCAGAAGGGAAAACAAGTTGCAGGGAATAAGTCTTCCCTTCGGGCTGGTCAATAGATACTTTAGTGAAAATCATATCTGTCGGCAGCCCGGAAGAAGAAACGGAAGAGAGGTAATGTTCCTGCATGTAAGCGACCCATTCCTGTTCGCTTCTCTCTTCTACAATGAACGTCGTATTGTAAATATGCCGCATGGGGTCACTTTTTCATCGTTTTTTCTAATTCCCGGTATATCTTCCCGGCTTCCACACTGTAAATACTGCCGGAATAATCGGAAACCAGCTCTTTATAAAGCTCAAGGGCTTGGTGGTGGTTCCGGGTACGTTTTTTTAAATCCGCCAGTTTGAAAATAGCTTCTGCCTGTATATAAGTCTCTGTTGAATTTTTTCGGAGTTCTTCTAACAACTGTTGGGCATCTTCCAGGCAGTTTTGTGAAAGCAATATTTTTGCCTTGGCTAAAGAAGCGTAATCCGCTATGCTGGGTTTGCTATTCTGAATCAGACTGTCTAAAGCCACTATGCTCTCCTTATACTTTCCCCGGTATGTCAGGTATTCCGTCTGTGCGGTTTTTTCCAGGTCTCTGTTGTCTCCGCCCTCTTCGTAGTTGGTATTGATGAAATGGCTTATTTTGATGGCATCGTTAGATATGAGTTTGCTGGTAGAGCCTTTCAGGGCGTCAAACTGTGCTTTCGCCCACACGAGGTCACCTTCATAGTAGGCCATCCAGGCCTTGTTCAGTTTGGCTTCATAACCGATGTCATTGTTCGGATTGGCTTTTTCGATCTGGGTATACAGAATCGTGGCTTCCCAGGGATTTTCCATGAAAGCCAACACATCGGCACGTTTGGATTTCAGCGTATAGATGCTGTTGGGAGCCAGTCGCCGGATGTTTTCTCCTTTTTGCAGGATGACATTGGCGCTATCGGGCATGTGGAGCTTGGTTGTATATAAGTCTGCCATTAATAAAATAATATCCACATTGCTGTTGATGTAGCCCGACTCCTTTAGATAATTTTGGCACTCTGCGGCTAACTTCTGATATTGTTCGGACGTACCCTTTGATGATTCATAAGTCGTATATCGGCATTGCAGGCTTTCTTTCCGGGCGATGTGAAAGAAATTGTTATTTTCCTTGCCTGCCTGCAACACTTGGTCGTAGGCTTGCAGGGCAATGGCATATTGTTTGCTCCGGGCAGCTTCCCGGGCTATATTCAGATATACATCCAGTTTGCCCGGTACTTTTCGGTTGAGTTCGACTCCGTGCTCGAATGCCTTAGCATAATCGCCTGTTTGCAAAGCGAACCAGATGGCGAGTTCATCAAACACCGGCGCATAATCCGGATTCCTGAGCAGGAGTTGCAATTGTTTTTTTATGATGGTATCTACATTGTTGTTTATGTCATAAGTCCGGGCAAAGCTGAGTTTTGAAGTAATAGTGTTCAGATTGCCCGGATTGTTTTCAAGAGCGGATACAAACTGCTCAAACATGGCTTGATAATTCCGTTCATACATGTAGTTTTCTCCCATTTCCAGCTTGTAAGCTTGAGGATTGTTGAGAAGTTCCCGGCCTTTTTCATAGGTTTTGGCTGCCCACTCGTATTCGCGGATGTTTCTGAATTTGTAAGCTAAATTCTGAATGTCGTTGTTGTTGGGACGTAATTTTTTAATGGCTTTGGTGAAGTATTCTTCTGCTTTCTTGATTTTGCCCTGTTGTTCATAAATGAACCCTAGATTGATGAGAAAATCCCGGTTATTGTCGTCTGTTTTCAGATACTTTTTAAGGGTACTTTCCGCTTCGTCATATCTTTTCCCGTTAATCAGGCAAATGACGTGGTAATCTAAGTAATAAGCCGCTTTCGAACGTTGATAGAGCTGTAAAAACAGTTCCGCCGCTTTATCATACTCCTTATTGGCATAATACCTGTAAGCTAATTGCGAATCACTCTGTTGCTGAGCCGTTAACGCCGTAGATACGCAAATAAGGAATAAGATAAAGATAAACTTCATAGATAGCGGGTTAAATTTTATTTTATCAGGTCTGTTCCCATAAAGGCGTGCAGCACTTCCGGGAGTCGGATGCCTTCGGTACACTGGTTGTTTTCAAGCAATGACGCAACAATACGGGGCAGGGCAAGAGAACTCCCGTTCAGGGTGTGGACCATACGGTTTTTCTTTCCTTCTTTATCACGGAACCGCAATTTCAGACGGTTGGCCTGGAAATCTTCAAAGTTGGATACAGAGCTGACTTCCAACCATTTTTCCTGTGCTTTGGAATATACTTCAAAGTCGTAGGTCAAAGCGGAAGTAAAGCTGATATCGCCGCCGCAAAGACGTACAATACGATAGGGTAATTCCAACTTGATTAACAATCCTTCCACATGTTTTACCATGCCTTCCAAGGCTTCGTAAGAAACTTCGGGGCGGGTGATTTGTACGATTTCCACCTTGTCAAACTGGTGCAGGCGGTTCAGGCCGCGTACATCTTTTCCGTAAGAACCGGCTTCCCTCCGGAAACATGCTGTGTAAGCCGTATTTTTTATGGGGAGCTGGTCCGCTTCCAGAATCATGTCGCGGTATATATTGGTTACCGGAACTTCTGCTGTCGGAATCAGATAGAGTTTGTCTTCATTTACGTAATACATCTGTCCGTCTTTGTCGGGCAACTGACCTGTCCCGTAACCGGAATCCGCATTAACCATTAACGGAGGCATCATTTCTTGGTAACCGGCTTTGATATTTTCATCCAGGAAGAAGTTGATCAAGGCTCGCTGAAGCCGGGCACCTAAACCTTTGTATAAGGGAAAACCTGCTCCGGTAATTTTTACCCCCGTTTCAAAATCAATTAAATCGTATTTTTTTGCCAACTCCCAATGTGGAACATCGTTTTCGTGTTTTTCCGGAATATTATCGACGATTTTGACAATCTCATTGTCTGCTTCCGATTTTCCCCGGGGAACGGAGTGATGAGGCATATTGGGCAAACGAAGCAAAACTTCATTAAGCTGGGTCGTCAAATCATTCAATTGGGGTACAAGGGCGGAAATCGCCTCTTTTAATTCAGCGGTTTCACAACGCGCTTTTTCAGCTTCTTCCTTTTGGCCGTTTTTCATCAAAGCGCCGATTTCTTTGGCTATCCGGTTCATTTCCGCTTGCTTCGATTCCGATTCCTGCTGGAGTTTGCGACGTTGTTCGTCAAGGTATATGATTTTTTCAACCGATTCCCTGGCGTCGAAATTTTTTACTGCCAGACGTTCGATAACGGTTTCTTTGTTCTCCTGGATAAATTTTAAATTTAACATGGTATGAATTGGTTTTAGCAGAACATTTTATTTTCGGGATGTAAATATATAAAAAACTCCTGTATTGTTGCAATACAGGAGTTTTTATATGTTGTCTGATGTTTTTATTCAGCAGCAGCCTGTGTTGCGGCAACCGGTTTAACAGAAACATACGATCTGTCGTTTTTCTTTCTGGCAAAAACAACTTCTCCGTCCACCAGCGCAAACAAGGTGTGATCTTTTCCCATACCTACGTTTTCGCCCGGATTGTGTACGGTACCTCTCTGACGAACCAGAATATTACCGGCTTTGGCAAATTGTCCGCCCCAAATTTTTACTCCTAATCGTTTACTTTCGGATTCGCGACCGTTCTTAGAACTTCCGACCCCTTTCTTATGTGCCATATCGTGTTGATTTTAGAGGTTACAAAATAAATTAAGCATTGATAGCTTCGATCTGGATTTGTGTCATGCTTTGGCGATGACCTCTTTTCCGTTCGTAAGTTTTTCTTCTTCTTTTCTTGAAGATAATCACTTTGTCGGCTTTTACGTGAGCCAGAACTTTTGCGGTAACTTTCGCGCCTTCTACTTTCGGCGTACCGATTTTCACACTTCCGTCGTTATCCACCAGAAGTACGTTTTCAAATTCAACCTGAGCGCCTTCTTCTGCGTCCAGACGATGGACATACACTTTATAGTCTTTTTCAACTTTAAACTGCTGTCCTGCGATTTCAACAATTGCGTACATTGTAGATTGTTTATTAAGTTAATACCATGGGGTGAGACTGAGTCTGCTTACAATACCCCTGAGGATAAATTTTTCGTGGTGCAAAGGTAAGAGAAAAAATGAAAAGTAAAAATATATCATAGAAAAATGTGATGATATACATCGGGACTGTTTTCTTCCCGATAGGGCTTGGACATAGATTTTAAATGAATATTATGGTATTTTATGGATAATAAATAAATTTGGGGCATAAATAAAGGTAAAATGATAAGTAGGTTATTGTATTGCGTTCTCTTACTTTTCGCTGTGATAGCGGAAACGGACGCTCAGGCTGTGCAGGGAAAAATTACAGATGAAAGCGGGACACCTCTTCCCGGTGCCACCTTATACCTGAGAGAGAGGGCTGCCGGAACTGTTGCGGATGAAAACGGAATGTTTCAAATGGATTTGCCGGTTGGAATCTATACCTGTGAAATCAGTGCCTTGGGCTATGAAAAACAGGTCAGGCAACTGAACATCGTCGGAACTGAACGACTCCGTATAGAGGTGCAATTGAAAGAGATGAGCTACATGCTTAAAGAGGTAAAAGTGACAAGGAGCAAGGAAGACCCCGCCTATTACTTCATGCGTCATGCCATTGCTGCAGCCCCTTTCCATTTAAACCAGGTGAAAAGTTACCAGGCGGAAATTTATACGAAGGGGACAATGCAGTTGGAGAAAATGCCAAAACTACTAATGTTGTCCAAAGAGGTGCGGAAAGAAGTCACCCCGTATATCGGGAAATTATTTTTATTGGAATCGGTGACGGATTTGAAATTTGAGGCTCCTGACAAATATGAACGGAACGTTCTGGCCTTTTCCAGTACCATTCCGGACGATATGAAGGCGGAAGACGCCCTGGACGTATTGTCCGCTTCCATCTATGAGCCCAATGTGATCGGCGTGATTTCTCCCTTGTCTCCGGGGGCTTTCTCTTACTACCGTTTTCACTTGGAGAAGTATTATATGGAGGGAGAACGGAGTATTGCCAGAATCAGGGTTATACCCCGGAAAAATAACCGTATGTTGGCAAAAGGATGGATATCCATATCCGAAAAGGACTGGAGTGTGGTGCATTTCGATCTGACAGTAGAGGATGTGGGGCTGGTTCTCGGGATAAAATGTATGTATCATGAAGTCAAACCTGCGGTATTTTTGCCGACCTCCTATGATATGGACGTGAAACTGAAACTATTGGGGATTCATGCCGTGGGGAAATACTATGCTGCTGTGAAATACAAGGACGTGGATGCGGAAATACAGGAGAAAGAGGCTCCGGTTGCTTCCGTTGGGGAACAAAAGGAAATTCATGCGCTGAAACCAAAAGTATTAGGCAAAGAAGGGAAAGACGAGAAAATGAAAAAACAACTGGAGAGATTGCAGGAAAAAGATAATTTGTCTACCCGGGAGGCATACCGGATGGCGCGCATTTCCCAACAATTGCTCAAACCGGAACGTCCGGACACCGTAGCACCTTTAGAGGTAAGGGAGCAATCTGCACAAATCCGGACGCAAGTGGATTCGCTTGCCATGAAACGGGATTCGTTATATTGGTTGCGGATGCGCACCATACCTTTGAAAAAAGAAGAACGGGTCAGCTATCAGAAAAAAGACAGCATACGGAAATGGGTGAAGAAAACAGAACAGAAATTCGATACACTTTCCCGGAACTCACAGGTGGGCGGAACAGTTCTTATGGGGGGAAATGTACGTTTGAAACAAGGTGTGTGGTTAAGAGTCGATGGACTATTGAAAGCCGTACCTGAATACAATTTTGTTGACGGCTTCTGGATTGGCCAGAAATTGGACTTGAATATATACACACAACAGAAAACACGCCTGACACTGACACCTTCATTATATTATGCCACGGCCCGGAAAACCTGGCTTTGGCAGGTAAAAGGCAAATATGCCTATGCTCCCTTGAGAAGGGGTGTGCTGGAGGCTGGTGTGGGATATGTGTCTACGGACTATAAAGGAAAAGCAGGAGGGAGCCGCTTTGAAAATACCCTGACTTCATTGGTCTGTGCTGATAATTTTATGAAATTTTACAGCAATCGCTATCTGCACTTCCGGAATGCCGTGGACCTAACCAATGGACTCAGAATGGAGATAACGGGAAAATATGAAAGACGGCGCACCTTGGAGAATCATATTACGTATAATTTTTTCAAAAAGGATGCCGAAGCGAATCAGCCTTCTTGGGAAGGTGGAGTGGATATGCCTGACAATACGGCATTGGTATTGGGCGTGAATATTGATTATACGCCGCGTTATTACTACCGCATCCGGAATGGGGAAAAAGAATACCTGCATTCTGCCTGGCCTACTTTGTCTGTCGGCTATGAACGGGGCGTTTCGTTGAATGACGGACACGACTCTTCTTTCGAACGCCTCCAGCTGGGCATCCGCCAGAGCATAAAAATGGGACATTTTGACCGTCTCTCTTATTGGGGGCAGCTCGGGAAGTTTTTTTCTGTAAAAGAGATTTATTTTCCGGATTACAAACACTTCTATACGACTGGATGGATATTGAATACAAATGGATTTGAAACTGGTTTTTTTGTGGCTGGTTATTACCAATTGCATACCCGGGATAAATGGGGATGCAGCGGAATAAATTATGAATCGGAGTATTTGTTATTGAAGCGGTTACCGTTTTTGCAGCACTCTTTGATAGATGAAGCGGTGCATTTGAGATACTTGTGGACACCCGGGTTACGCAATTATGCGGAAGCAGGATATTCGTTGGGTGCTTTTGATACTTTGCGTGCCGGAGTATTTTTTGGTTGGAACAGGGATGGCTACCAGGGAGCGGGGATGAGGATTTCAATATTATTGGATAAATGAGGAGGATACACCGGAGACAGGAAAGATCGTTCGAAATTATTTTAAATAGATTATAACGTATGAAATATTTAGCTCGTTTTATCATGTGGCTGGGGGGATGGCGTTTCCGGGGAAAATTGCCGGAAGAAAAAAAAGCGGTGATTATCTCCGTACCGCATACTTCAAACTGGGATTTCATATGGGGAGAACTGGCATTTTTGAGCCAGGGGATTCCGGCTTACATTCTGATGAAGAAAGAGTTCTTCTTTTTCCCGTTGGGAATGATTCTGCGGGCTTTGCGGGTGATAGCCGTAGACCGTGGCAAGAAAGACAGTCATTTGGTGGAGCAGATGGTGACAGAGTTCAAAAAACGGGATTCCATGTATTTGTGCATTACACCGGAGGGAAGTCGTAGCCGGCGGAAAAAGTGGAAAAAAGGCTTTTTGGTGATAGCACAGGCTGCCGGTGTTCCCGTTTACTTGGGGCGTATTGATTATAAAGAGAAATTTTGTGAAGTAGGTCCGGTCTTCTGGACGACAGGAGACGTGGAGGCGGATTTGAAAACCATCATGGAGACCTATAAGGATGCTAATCCCCGGCATCCGGAGAAATTTTCCTGGGGAGAATGAATTGAACGAAACGGAATGGCATCGATGTGTTGAAGTTTATCGGTAGCATAGGAGCGGGAACCCTTTTGGTTCTCCTGATGGCCTGTAAAAAACAGGGTGTGCGGGAAGTAACCGGAGGGCGGACGTTAGTGACGGTTGAAGACTCTCTGCTTCTGCCTGATTCGATTTGGAATAGGGGCTGGTTGCTGACGGAATCGGAGCAAAAGATGAAACAGTATGGGTTGGTGGATGTGCAGAGGATAGACCCGACGATTCGGGTGCACTTGCAATATGCAGATTCGTCCAATTTTATGGGCGAAAGATTGTATGCCGATTTACACAGGGCATACTTGCTGCCCGCTGCGGCTCAGGCTTTGAGTGCAGCCCAGCAGGAATTGAAAAAAATACATCCCGGCAAGAGCTTGATTGTTTATGACGCAGCGCGCCCGATAGCTGTGCAACGGAAAATGTGGGACAGGGTAAAGGGTACCTCCTGGCAGAATTTTGTGAGTAATCCGGCGAAAGGAGGTGGTTTGCACAACTATGGCGTGGCAGTAGATGTCTCTGTAGTGGATGATTTCGGGAGAGCATTGGATATGGGATGCGGCTTTGATGAATTTGACAGGAGAGCCCGGGTGGATATAGAACCGGAACTTTTAGAATCCGGCTTACTGACGACGGTGCAGATGGAAAACCGTTTGCTGTTGCGGAAAGTGATGCTAAAAGCCGGATTTAAAGCATTGCCGGGGGAGTGGTGGCATTTTAATTGGATGAGCCGGAAAGAAGCAATGGCATGTTTGAACGTAATAGAGTGAAGCATGGATTTAAAGATAGCATTGATACAATCTTCCTTAGTGTGGGGAGATGTCAGCCGGAATTTGAGCGACATCGACAGAAAACTGCGGGAAGCTGGCGAATGGGATATTGTTTTGTTGCCGGAGATGTTCCCGGCAGGAGCGATGATGGTCAAGCGGGAAGCGGAAGAGATGATAGTTGAACGGGAAAGGATTGCGGGCTGTTATGAAGAAGTGAAGCGGAAAATGCAGGAATGGGCTTGCAGGAGCGGAGCTTTGGTAATGGGTTCAACGGTATGCCGGGAGGGAGAACGTTATTATAATCGGCTGATAGCGGCCTTTCCGGATGGGGAGACGAAATATTACGACAAACGGCATTGTTTCAGGATGGGAGGGGAAAATGAGTACTTTACTCCGGGACAGGAACGGCTGGTATTTGAGTATAAAGGAGTGACAATAGCGGCTTTTATATGCTACGATTTGCGTTTCCCCGTTTGGAGCCGGAATGTGGAAAAATATGACCTGGCGGTGTATATAGCCAATTGGCCGGCGTCGCGGCGCAATGTGTGGCAAACCTTGTTGCGGGCACGGGCTATTGAAAACCAGTGTTATGTGGCAGGGGTGAATTGTGTCGGTACGGACAACAGCGGGTTGGTATATGCCGGAGATTCCGCTCTGATTGATGCGAAAGGGGAGATTGTCCGGGCTGCTTATGAAGGAAAAGAGGAAATCGTAGTGGCGGGCCTGGACTTGGAAGCCTTGGCCATGTTCCGCAAAAAGTTCGCTGTTCTGGATGATAGGGACAGTTTTGAATTGACATAGATCCCGTGTACAGTCATTTTATCCTCCCCGGAATATTTCGGGCGTTTCTTCTTGATGGTTTGCTTCAGTTTGAGCAGAGCCAGATTCAATTCGATGGTCGTTTCGCTGTCGTAGACCTCCAGATTATCATACAACAGGTCTTCTATAATTTGTCCGCTTTGTTGCATGATACTTTTTGTTTTTCCGGATTGTTGCGTACGGCTTAATTTATCTTTTTGGTCTCTGTATTGTATAATTCGGTGACATCGCTGTCGATAATAACCTGGTTATTATGAAAAGTGATAATTTTTCGTTGATTTGTTCAAAACGGATAGAAGTCATAGCACAATTATTGATAAAATGAGACGCACAGAATTGACTTTTCTCAAGTTACAACAATTGGGGCGAATATCGGATGTTAAAAAGTAAAAAAATAAAATCGGGCGATGGATTATTTGCAGATAATTCACTGCCCGACCTTGCATTAAGGCGTATTTTCAGAGCGTATTGCCGGGTAGTTGTCAATCCACGTATACCACGTAATTCGCCTTGCGTGCTTTGGGAAGCGGAGCTTCCTGTGCGCTGTAACCGAGAATACAGTTTCCGATGCCTTCATAGTCCCCTTCGATACCCCATTCTTTCAGCAGGGCTTTTCCTTCCGGAGAGTCGAAGACCTCTTTTGCCCGGTGTATCCAGCAACTGCCCAGACCTACGGCGTGCGCTGCGTTCAGCAGGTTGCCCATAACCAGCGAACCGTCATATAAATAAGTGGGATGTTGCTTGTCCGCTAACACGACCAGCACCACCGGGGCACCGTAAAACGGGTCGGCATTCCTGCCCATGACTTTAGCGTTGAGTTGGGACAAGCGGTCGCGCACTTCCTTATTCGTGATAGCCACAATAACAGGCGATTGCTTCCCCATACCGGTGGGGGCATACGTACCTGCTTCCGTCACTTTTTGAATCAGTTCTTTGGCAGGCATTTTATCCTGATAAGCCCGGATTGCTCGGCGTGTTTTCAACGTTTCTAAAGCCACATCTTCCTTCATGTTGTTTCCTGTTTTAACGTCTGAACAGGAGCTCATAAACGCCAGCAGCAATGCTGATAATAATAAAAGAGTGTATTTTGTTTTCATTCCTTAAAATAGTTATGGATTTTCTTATCGGCAAAGATACATTCTTCCGGCACTCCTTGCAAGCTGTGCAAATTATTTCGTTAAGAATAAAAATTTACCGACAGACAGACGGTCCATAAAAAACTCTGTCTGTCGGTGTCCTTTCGCTCTTTTCAAACCGATACAATTATTGCAGATTTTCTTTAAAGAAAACCTCTAATGTATTAAATGGAATTGCTTGCATATTGTCGTACAAGTCCACATGGTTGGCTCCGGGGATAATCATCAGCTCCTTATTATTGCCTGTCAGCTTTTTAAAAGCATCTTCACTGAAATAGCGGGAGTGTGCCTTTTCACCATGGATAAGAAGGACGGCGCTGCGTATTTCATCGCTGAATGCAAGGAGAGAGGTGTTGAGGAACGGAAGCGCAGAGGTTTTATTCCAGCCCTTGTTGGAATTAAGCGAGCGTTTATGATAGCCGCGTAGTGTTTTGTAATAAGCGTAATAATCTTTCACGAATTGCGAGGCGTCATCGGGCAGTGGGTCGACTACGCCGCCGGCAAGGGCATAACTGCCATTGCGATAGTCTTCCGTACGCTGCGCGTTCAGTTGCTTGCGCAATTCGTAACGCTCCTCGGAAGTCATGCTGTCAAAATAGCCTTTAGAAGTTGCGCGGCTTATGTCGTACATTGTAGAGGCCACGGTAGCTTTGATGCGCGTGTCGATGGCTGCGGCATTGATGGCAAATCCGCCCCAGCCGCAAATCCCGATAAGCCCGATACATTCCGCATTCACGTTGGGGAGTGTGCTAAGGTAATCCACTGCTGCACTGAAATCTTCCGTATTGATGTCGGGCGATGCCACATAGCGCGGTTCGCCGCCGCTTTCACCGGTAAATGAGGGATCAAAAGCCAGCGTGAGAAAACCGCGCTCCGCCATCGTCTGGGCATACCGTCCGGAGGCTTGTTCTTTCACGGCACCGAAAGGACCGCTGACGGCTATGGCCGCAAGTTTGCCCGAAGCATTCCGGGGTTCGTATAAGTCGGCGGCAAGCGTGATGCCGTAACGGTTGCGGAAGGTTACCTTGCGGTGCTTTACCTTCTCGCTTTGCGGAAATGTCTTGTCCCATTCCTGAGTAAGATTCAATGTTTTCATCGTATCACTTGTTTTTTTATTTGTAGTGCAACCTGTCAGTAAAATGACGCTCGTCAGGAGTGCTATGAGCGCGGATTGTAGATTCTTTGTTTTCATCTGTTGTTTATTTAATCGTTAATCAATCGTTTTTCTTTTGTTTGCCATACAAAAGTAGAGCGATAATATCGGACAGGCCTTACTACAAAGCTCAAATCAGATTACTGAAAAGCTCAAATTGAACAACAACAAGTTGCGGAAAAACACATCTTCCGGCTATAGGGGAAAAAAGAAACCGGACGGGTTACATTCATCTCTCCTTTAGTGTTGGCGGTAAAATACAGGTGGATGCCTTAACGGAACGCTTAAAAGTAGACGGTTTTGAAGTGGTGGACGGACCCCGCATGACGGGAGACGGATACTACGAAAGTTGTATAATCGGTATTGAAGGAAATTTGATAGAAATCACTGTTTAGTGTAACCCTCTTTTCCTGCCGTTTTTCACCAATCTATGTAAAAACGGCGGTTGGTGAGATACCGTACTGTTTTTTAAAAGCGGTGGAGAAATGCGACGGATTTTTGAAACCCACTTCGGCGTAGACGTCCACCACCTTTTTGCCACCCTCTTTCATTTTGGCATAGGCGACTTCGAGCCGTTTGCGGATAAGCCACCTTTCAGGAGTCAGATCGCTGATTTTCTTGAAATCCCGCTTGAAGGTGGCAAGACTGCGCCCGGTATAATGTGCTATTTCCTCCATCGAAAATTCATACATGTAGTTTTCATTCATGAAATCCAGGATGTCAATTTTCCACGGCTCGTTAAAATCAAAAAGAGTCGGGGCAAACCGTTCATCGATGTGCAACAGGGCGAGCAGCCCCTCTTGCATCTTCAACTGCATAAAGTCACCCTGTGGCTTCACCTCCGGATTGAAATAGGGCGTCATGGAAGAAAAAAGGCTTGCCAATTCTGCCGTTTGGGGCAGTTTCATGACCCCGGCATTGACTTTCGAGGTGGAAGCCGAAAAACTCCTTTGTCCGAATTGCCCGTACATCTTACGCAGAAAAGTACGCGTAAACATCAGAAAAATACCGCAATACCGTTCCCCGTTGCAGGTTCGCTTATACATCGTGATATGGTGGTCGCGGGGAATAAAAACACACTCGCCCTTCCCGACATGAATCTGTTCCTCCCCGTTATCCAGTACCATTTCTCCCGAATACACATAATTGAGGGCATACTCGCGCGAACGATGCACACAACCGCTGCGATCGTCATAGATAAAACTGAAAAACACATCATTATAATTGAAAATGATTTTCATCGGGTTCCGTTCGGCGGTATCGTCTTTTTTCATAATGCAGGAATATGGGATATTTTCGTTGGTAAATATACGACTAATTTCATTACTGAGCAGCTCATTTCTTCGTTTACAGACTCATGTGAAGAATAGGAAAAGGTTTGCCGGAGGGGTCGGTGGCTTCCCTGCCCGTGATCTTGAAACCCCTGCTTTGATAAAATCTGAGTGCTTGCGGATTTTGTTCATTGACATCGACCTGACGCATCCCCTTGGCATCGGTGGCATAACGGAGCAAGCGTGTCCCGTAGCCCCTGCCTTTGGCGGACGGATGGACGAAAAGCATCTCTATCATGGTGTCGCTCAGTGCCAGAAACCCGCAAAGTGCATTTTGTTCGTCCGCGATACTGAACACGGTCAGATAAGGCAAATATTCAGCCGGAATCTTTGTCCGGAAAAAAGCGATGTCCTCTTCCGAAAGAAAGTGATGACTGTCGCGTACGGCGGCTTCCCAGATAGATAAAAGCTCGGGCCATTGACCGGAGTCTGTCACCTCCCGTATGGCGGTGTCTTTCTGAAAACAGATCATGTCTTTTAACACGATACCCTCTTCCCGGATTTCATGGTCGTAATGCTCCGTAAAGAAATCCGTAATCCGGTGGGAAAAAGAGAATCCGCAGGCTTTATAAAAATTCAGGGTCGAAGGAGTCTCCCCGGTACCGAGTCGGATAATTCGCCCGGGGTATTGTTTCTCAATCCACCGCATCATCTCTTTGCCATACCCCTTACCTTGGAAAGAAGGCAACACCGCTATATTATTAATTTCCAATGTTCCATCCTCGTTTTGACTAGTGACGCATACCGCAATGTCCCTGCCGGCAACGCTTCCCACATATAAATTGCCCGCCGGCAGATAACGGTCAATCATCTCCTCCTGTTCATCGCCAATCAGCAGAAGGGGCAGAAACCGCTTTTTATTTCCCGTCTCTGACCTTATCTCCATAAACTCTCAATCATGATGTGTTTGTAAACAATCTCCGAAATATCGGCAATTATCTGCTCTGTCCCATGCATATCGCGAAACGCTGACCGAATAAACACGGCAATGGCATAGTGCCGCCCGTTCGGAAGCCGGACGAAACCGACATCATTGATACCTTGGGGTAATCCCATTAGAGAATTGAACCCGGTGCCCGTTTTGTGTCCGATAACACCTCCTCGTGACACTAACGGCTTGGACAGACGATTCTTCCCGGTGGTACACGAAATCAATGTTTCCTTCAAAAAATTCTGGTAAACGGAGTCATACAACGGTTCTGTAAAGAGCTTATTAATCAATAGGGCTGCCGATAACGGGAGATTCCAATTCTTGTATGAGGCTGCATTATTTTCATACATATCTTGCTCATTCACCCGGATAGCGAAATTCTTTATCCCTAAACTTTGGATATATTTCTCTGTGGCTTCAATCCCTACAACGTGGCGGAACAGAATATCACACGCATTGTTATCACTCTCTTGCAAAGAATACTTCAGTAACCGGGCAATGGAAAGCTGAAAATCACCGGAAGGATAATCCTTGCGCATCGGGCTGTAAGTCTTGGAATGTAACTCCTCCTGTTTGATGGGAAGCAACGAATCCAGTCCTCTCCCTTGTGCCTGCAAAGTGGCGGCCACTGCCATCGCCTGATACAGCTTCATCACGCTGTTCATGGGATAGGATGATTCAGCGTTGACACAGATGGTATCCCTTGTGTCGGTCACCACGGCAATCCCGATTTCGGCAGGACAGTAGAAGACATATTCTTTCAATTCCGCCTGTAGCCACTTGGGGGAGGTATTGATACAGTATAAATACATGCCTGCTGCGATGGTGCAGTATAGTATATTTCTGAAAATCCCGTTTTTCATGGAATTGGAATTTATTTTTATTGTTATTGGCTTGAAACTGCTGTCTGACATCCTCTTCCCTTCACCTTTATATTCTTTACAAAGATAGGTAAAATCTTATACCCAACTCTTTTTCCGAGCCGCCAGTTTCCTCTTTATCCATAAATAGTAACCCGTTAAAGGAAGACTCGCACCAAACAGTGCAGCACAAAAAGCAAAAATGCGTGTTAAAAGCCCTCCCCAACTACCCACATGCACCGAATAAATCCAACCCCGAATTTTACTTGAATTTGCAATTTCCTTATACAAAAAAACGTCTGTTATCTCACCGTTTTGAGAATCGAAAGTATATTTATCGGAGGCGCGTTGATTTCCACAATGGTCGAAAAAAATGCTCGCACTACCTTCTGATATTGCAATCTGTTTGAAATCAGGATTATGGGAAGCCAGCTCATCGTACACCTTTTGCCAATGCCGGTACGGCGACTCTTGATTTTTTTTCTCCTTACGGCCACCTCTCTCTTGAACATTTGACTGCCGGCCATGTCCTTCTTCCTGAGGTATTTCAACTCCAAATACCGCATAAAATCCATTTCGATACCATTGGAAAGACCAAGTAAGTCCCGTTAATGCGATTGCCAATAGAAAAACCAACGCATATATTCCACCTGCCACATGCAGGTCGTACCAAAATCTTCTCCAGCCTTTCCTGACATTAATAGAGAACCTGTCTTTCCGAGCCGCCTTATTTCGAGGCCACCATATAACTACTCCGGAAATTAATACAAATACAAACATCAGCGTACTAATGCCGACAATCAGTTTTCCCCAACCGAGGCTTCCGTCTTCGGCACGAGCACTACCCATCATCCAACGGTGCATCTTGAACATTATCGTGAAAAATGGAGCTCGTTGGTATTTCCCTGTCACTTCGCCAGTATAAGGGTCTATATACATCGAGGATCGGCGAGGCCGAGACAGATTTACCTGACAAGTACGCTTTGGGTCGGAAAAAACTGTCATACCCGTCACTTGTACACTGTCGGGCAGTATTGCATTTGCCTTCTTTGCCAATTCATCAAGCGGCAACATTTCATCACCTACATTCTTTACATAATAAAGTTGCGGATTTGATGCCTCCATAACCTCCTTCTCGAAGACGAGCATTGCGCCCGAGAAACAGACCAAAGTGATGAACACTCCGAAAGGTACGGATAGCCAAAGATGAATCTTATGAAAAACCTTTCGCATCATACCAACTCACTCTTTTGCAATATTCAACTTTCCCACAGTCTGAATAGACTCCGCCTTAACAGTCAAGCCCTTTACCGCATTGCCTGTCGCAGCATCCACTTTATAGAACGCAGGGTATCCACCTGTCGTTACATTTATTGGAATATAGACCGAGCCATCTTCAGCATAAGGTTCGCCGCCAATAGACATATCTGTAGGTAGTCCGCTAACCATTTTCAATGTCTGGTTTTCAGCATCGAAAATAGCCAACTCGCTGACATCAGCATTGGTGCCGTCGCTAATCATACTCTCAACACCATTTTTGTATAATTGCAACAAGAAATAATCGCCATCAATGTACCAGCAACGGTAAATCGGATTCTTATTTCCGAGTTTCTCGATATTTACATAATAATCTTTGTCAAAATCGGTTTCTCCTGCCTTGATACGGACTACACCGGAGGGTAGTTTCCCAGTCACCTTTTTCAGTTCATCAGTCGAAACGAATGTACGTCCATAACCAGGGGAGAAGGCATAAACATCTCCTTCATTAGTAGCCCAGATCGTTTGATAATATTGCGAACGGCGACGGCCACAAGCAAAACCTATTTTATCTGTCTCGGCGATTATTGGCTCATTATTAAAACTATCACCGCTATATATCGCAATATATGCTTTGTCGGGATATTGTGTGCTTGGAATAACGCCTGCCGTGTATGCACCGCTTCCACTTCCACCTGCCTCGGTAGTAATCAAAGTCTCATCCGTAATCTTATCCGGCCACTTGCTAATGCCATACAAACTCATTCCAGCAGGGATTACCGATGTGTATAGTTTGTTATTGGCCTCTATTATTCCGGCAAAATGCACCTTCTCTCCATTTCCCAAGAAATTCTCCGCATTGACAGAAGCCTCTTCATGACTACCATCCTTGGCATTCAAATAATTAAATAACAAGACTTGCGGATAGTAACCATTTTCATCGGCAGCCGATGCATCACCAGTCGAAGCGGTGATTACATTATCACCCCAAGTGCCGTATGTTGTTATACGATTATATGTATAGGCATACTTCTCGACAGGTTTACCGTTAACATTCAAATAATAAGAGGCGCCTGTTCCTGCACCACCTTTGTTATACACCAATGCAAAAACATAGTCATGATCCTTATACACCCAGTACGATGCGTTTAGAACCTCTGTTCCATTTCCCGCCACAGTCACTTCACCTTCGTCAAGTGATTCTGCTGTAATCAGATAACTGGCATCTCCTACCGCTGCAGGAATGACATACTGTGATTCTCCCGCATCCGGTTCCGGGTTTGATACAATGTCTTCATTGTCTTTGTTGCACGCAGTCATAATACTTATGGTCAATAGACCTAACACCATAGCATTTACATAAGAATTCTTTTTCATACATTTTATAATTTGTTATTTCTTTCCATCCAAATATATTCTCAGCTTACCATAAAAAGCACGCCCTGCTTTTTGGAGACTGAAATTATCGTAAAGTTTCTCATTTGTCAGATTTCGACATTCAAAAGAAATGTTGTATTTACCATTCTTAATAGAATAAGTCAAACTGAAATTGTGAGAAAATTGATTGGGCACTTTCGCCTTGCTGTCCGAATCACCGATATTTTCCCAATACAATGGAAATTCGTGCTGCCAAAAATTATCGTAAGTTGCACTGAGGTGATTGCCCTTTGCCAACAGATTTTTGATGGTAAATGTCGCATCCGTATTGGCAAACAGATAAGGAATATTAGGTAATCTCACTTTGTGGTGCATACTCTCCTGTTGCGTACCGCCTGCCACATACCGCTCGTAATCACGAGTGTCAATGCCATTAAACGTACCGCCCACATTGAACCAGTGCGAATAATCATAACGCAAACTTATGTTGTAACCATAAGTCTTGACATGTCCGTGATTCTCAAACACGCCATACTCTAAAACTCCATGCTTACCGATGCCACGCTTAATATAATCCTTTGTATCACGATAAATCAAGCACCCCTCCATATAAATACCATGTTTGCCAAATTGGTGCCCATAATTTAAGTTGAAATTCAGGTTATGGCTGTTCTCTGGCTTCAAATCCGTTTTACCTGCCTCCAAATCCTCATCTCCGAACAACTCTTCATTAGTTGGCAAACGATAAGCTTTCTCATACGAAAGTTTAGCTTGTAAGCCCTCCATTATATGATAAGTTCCTGCCACACCATATCCCCACGCAGTGACGATGTTCGATAAATTTATGTAGTTCCCTATACCGTCCGCACTGGCAGATACCGGACCTCGATTGTACTGGTTGTAATATTTTCCAAATGTTGAAACGTTCCACTTCTCGGAGGAGATAAAACTATATGATAATCCGCTGATATTTTTGCGGGTAATCTTAGGAATATCAAAGTTTGTCAATACCGATTCCGCACCCTCGGTTCTGCGACTGGTACGCTCGAAGTTACTGAATACATGATTCAGGGTAAAGGTGTGGTGTGTGCCAATACGATAGTTTATATTCATCGTTGCATTCCAATTCGTGTTGAGCGATTCGCTTTGCTGATAAGACTGCTCACCTTTGCTCCCTTTATCATATGACTGGCCTGCCCAATTATATGCCAGTGAAGAGACATCTATGTTGTGAGTGATATTACGATTGTAGTTGGCTGTCAAAGTCAAATCCAGATTTTTAACGAACAGATTGCGCTTGCCATATTCCAGAGAAGGCATTAAGGAATATCCCTTTCGATGTTTGTCGCCAAAAACCGTTTCTTGATAAACACCCGTCTGAATCTCTTTGTAGAAATTGGAATATGTAAAGCCCAGCAATAAACGGTCAGCCCACGATTTATCGACAAATCCGACTTTTCCGATAACCGCCTCATTGTGATACATATCGTTAAATCGCTTGACTTTGCGAATATCCGACTTGTCAATAGGCGGGAAACGTATGCTGCCATCGTCGCGCACCTCAAACTCGCGCACCCAGTTATGTATGTAATAGTCGTTATCCGAATAATTCTGAAATGCGTTTACCTCATAAGTCAAGCCATTTTTCAATGTCCGGCCGAAATTGACATAACTTTTATGTGTATTGAAAGAGCCATAAGAATATGAAGCATCAAGAAACCATCTACGGCGGCTTTTTTTGGTTACAATGTTCACGACTCCACCCAAAGCATCGGCTCCGAACTTCACAGGAACCACACCTTTATACACTTCAATGCGGTCGGCAAAATTTACCGGTATATTTTTTAGATTGAATGCTGTCCCTGCACCTTCTTGGGGGATACCATCAATAAAAATTTTTACATGCTTACCGCTAAAACCATCTAGCATCAATTGCATATCCGATCCTACACCTCCACTCTCTCTAAGTTTCATTCCCGGCAGTTTTATAAGCGCGTCACTCAGATTTTTGGTGAAGTTTACCAACTCCTTAGCATCTACCGCCACAGCATTGAATGCCGAGTTCCTCACTCGTTCGACGCCGGATGCAGCAACCACAACTTCATCCAATGCAATTACATCCGTCGGAACAGCAATCTCCAATTCCAGTGTGCTTCCTGCTTCTACAACAACAGATTGTTTCACTGTTTTATAGCCTATTGCAGATACAACTAACGTGTATTGTCCTGCAGGAACTTTTAAATTGAAGAAACCTTTAACATCTGAAAAACAACCATATTGTGTGCCTTCCAAAGCAACGGTCGCAAAGTCTACCGGTTTACCTTCATCAGAAGTAAGTTTACCCGAGATGGAACCATTATCATTCATTCCCATTTCAGTCCGCATATTCTCTATTACTTTGGCACCCAAAACAGGCTGGAAAATCAGTAACAGAAATAATATGTCCAACACATGTACTCTTTTCATCATTTTTCGTCTTTTTCCGGGTGCAAAACTAGGACGACATTTTAGCGCGTACAATACTCTGATTTTAGTATTATTCAATACCACAATACACTTTTTCACTATTTTTGGGTATTGCCTATTTATAAACAGGTGTGTAATTTTGCAGTCGCAAACAATGATTTCCAGGAATTAAGAATGAATAACTCTATAGGCTATAAGCCCACCGATAAGATGCGCGATTTGCTCAAAAACAGCAGTGTGTTGATTCTTGTAATGGGGCGTTTTGGTATATCGTTGGGATTTGGAGACAAATCGGTAAGAGAAGTGTGTCGTATGCATAATGTAAACGAAAACACATTTTTGGAGGTAGTGAATTTTGTTTCGGACAAAAACTACAATTATGAATCAATATCCTTGCCATCGCTTATCGGCTATTTGAAACAAGCCCACGAATACTATCTGGATTTCAACTTGCCCAATATACGCCGTAAACTCATTGAAGCGATTGATTGTTCAGGCAAGGATGAACTTGCCATGCTCATCTTGAAATTCTACGATGAATATGTGGCGGAAGTGCGCAAACATATGGAATATGAGAATGAAGTAGTATTCTCGTATGTGGAACAATTATCAGGGGGATTCTTGAGTCGCAATTTCAGCATTTCAGCATTTGCCGGTAAGCACGCTCCCATAGGCTACAAACTTAAAGAATTGAAAGACATTATTATTCGCTACTATCCCGAAAAGAATAACTATCAACTTAATCAGGTTCTTTTGGAAATCATTTTAAGTGAACAAGACCTGACTTCTCACTGTATGATTGAGGATAAATTGTTCGTTCCTGCCGTAAGACTTGTAGAACAACAACTAAAAAAGAATGGTCAGATTCTCTATACGGATGAATCTGATAATGAAATTGCCGATAAGGATAAATTGGAGGTGCTTAGTGACCGCGAGAAAGATGTTATTATTTGCGTTACCAAAGGTATGAATAACAAAGAAATTGCCGATTATCTCTTCCTTTCAGTCCATACTGTAACCACACATCGCCGCAATATCTCCAATAAATTACAGATTCACACCACTGCCGGATTGATAATCTATGCAATAGCAAATAAGTTAGTGAATATTGAGGATGTACAATGATAATATTGAAAATGAATACTTTGTGTCGCCATGTAATTTGGGGATAAATAAAATTACTTCTTAGTGAATTATCAGAGTGTATGCAAAATGTTGTAATGTTTGAATGTTAAATATTACCAATAAAAATCCTCTTGACCCTTTGGTAACGATATGGAAACTTATCTTGTGCTTAATTTTGCCGAGTGGTCTTTTTCAAACCTTCATAACACACTAAATCAAAAACTTGAATCGCAGACAAGCAGGATGCTTTCACCTTATTGTAATTTTTTGCTTTTATCTTTGGTATTTATTTTAAAGTTTCCCCGAGGTGCGAAATGGTTCCACTGTCGTTGGACTGACTTTATATCGTTGTAGAAAGATTCATCTTGGCTTATATATATCTTGTCGAAGCCGGCTATAAGCATACAATAAGTCAGCTGCAACGAAGTTTATATAGCGAACCCTCAGCGAAACTATTGGCTTCCTGAAGCATGGGTATGTTTGTCGTCCGTCCGGTGTATTTTTCCGGTTTTAATTATCCGGATGGGAAATTTCTGCGACAGATTGATTATATTTGCACGCATAGTAAAATATTTTAACATAAATGAACAGATGAAATACGTATTATTCACTATTTTAAGCATAGGAACCATGATGTCAGCTTTTGCACGGCAAGAAGGAGAAAAAGTGCAGGAGGGTAAAATTCTTACGATGGAAGAAGCTGTCCTGGGATATGAACTGCGTCCTCAGTCACGTTATATCCAATGGCAGGGAGACAGGAACATACTGACCTATATCGAAGGAAAAAATTTGATGGCGGAAACAGCCGACGGAGGTGCGAAAAATGTATTGATGTCTTTAGAGGAACTGAATACTCTGTTGAAGAGTGAATTGAAAGGATGGCCGCACTACACTTGGCAAGACGGAAAAACACTGGTGATAACTCGCCAGGGCAAGCGGACGGAAATTGATGTGGAAGGAAAGCGGATAATCCGGGTGATGCCCCTGCCGGAAAAAGTGGCAGACCTGACCTATAACGGCAAAGATGCCTATGCTTTTACCCGCGGAAACAATCTCTATTATTCGGACGAACGCGGCAATGAATATGCCGTGACAAGGGATGAAGACCCCAATATCGTAAACGGTCAATCGGTTAGCCGGAACGAAATGGGTATCCACAACGGCATCTTTTGGTCTCCCGACGGGAAAAAACTGGCATTTTACCGCAAAGATGAAAGCCAGGTGAGTACTTTCCCCTTATTGGACATTACCACCCGTACCGGCTCGTTGAGGGAGATTAAATACCCTATGACGGGTATGCCGTCCGAGCAAATCAGTGTGGGGGTATACGATTTGGCATCCCAGCGGACGGTATTTCTGGATGTGACGGATTTCGGACGGGAGCAATACCTGACCAATGTTACGTGGGACCCGGCTTCGGAGATGATCTACTTGCAGGTGGTTGACCGGGCACAGAAACAAGTGCATTTAAATAAATACAATGCCCGCAACGGCAAATTTGTCAAAACCTTGCTGGAAGAGAAAAACGACCGTTGGGTAGAGCCGAGCGATCCGTTGGTATTCTTGAAAAATGATGCCGGGCATTTCCTTTACCGTACGGACAATCGTGACGGTTACCGGAATCTCTATCTCTGTGACACGGAAGGACGGGAAGTGCGCCGCTTGACGGATGTCGATGCCGATGTGGCTTATGCCGGACAGGATGGCCGCTATGTTTACTATACCTCCGCGGAAGTAAGTCCGGTGGATAACCACTTGTTCCGGGTGGAGGTGAAAACAGGAAAAAAGACCCGGCTGACGCCTGCGGAAGGCTGGCATGGTGCGACCTTGAGCAAAGACGGCAAATATTTTATAGACAGCTACAGCAGTCTGAACGTGCCGCGCGTCCTCGAACTGCGTCAGACCAACGGTAAGCCTGTGCGTGAATTGCTGCGGGCGGAGAATCCGACGAAAGAGTATAACTACGGTGAAATTACTTTGGGAAGTCTGAAAAGTGCCGACGGGAAATTTGATAACTATTACCGTCTCATTAAACCGATGAATTTCGACCCGGCAAAGAAATATCCCGTGATACTTTACGTATACGGCGGACCTCATTCACAGATGGTGAAAAATACCTGGCAGGCTGAGCTGCGTCGTTGGGAAATGTATATGGCACAACACGGTTATGTCGTGTTTGTGATGGACAACCGGGGCACTTCCAACCAAGGGGCGGAATACGAAAAAGCTATTCACCGCTATTGCGGACAGGCGGAAATGGCCGATCAGATGAAAGGAATTGAATTTCTGAAATCACAGCCATGGGTCGATGCCGACCGGATAGGTGTACACGGATGGAGTTATGGCGGATTTATGACCATATCGCTGATTACCAACCATCCCGATGTATTCAAGGTGGCGGTGGCCGGAGGACCGGTGATTGACTGGAAATGGTATGAAGTAATGTATGGCGAACGCTATATGGAGACCCCCCAAAGCAATCCGGAAGGATATGCCAAAGTGAGCCTGATGAACAAAGCGAAAGAGTTGAAAGGAAAACTGCTGATTTGTCAAGGGGCAATCGACAACACCGTACTATGGGAACATAGCCTGAGTTTTATACGCGAGTGTATCAAAAACCAGGTACAGGTGGACTATTTTCCTTATCCGTGTGCCGAACACAATGTATTCGGACGCGACCGCATCCATCTGATGCAGAAAGTAACCGACTACTTTGAAGATTATCTGAAATAAGGGGAAAACAGGAAAAAGCAAAAGGGGACTGTCTGGCATGAAAAAGGTCATTCAGTCCCTCTTTTTGTTGGAAATCGGAAACACTTGCAGGCAACATCAACTGATGTGTCACGATGTCCTTTCTATAAGATAAGAACCTTTCCGGAACGAATCTTTTCCCATTCTGCGCCGTTCTGGAACGGAGTTGATTCGGAGTTGAAACGGACTTGTAACGGTAGTATGTATAAGGGATAATAGTGTTAGAGAGAGGAGATAACGGGGTAAATTTCCCTTCTTGAACGAAGGGAAAAAATGCTTATCTTTGACCTTCCGAACGAAAAACGAAAAACCGATGCGTATAGACATACTGAGTGTAGTGCCTGAATTACTCGAGAGCCCGTTGAATCATTCCATCGTAAAACGGGCGCGTGCTAAGGGAGTGGTAGAAATATACATCCATAACATCCGAGATTGGTCGAAAGATAAATTCAGGAAAGTGGATGATTATCCTTTTGGCGGAGAAGCGGGAATGGTGATGATGATACAGCCGGTGTTCGACTGTATCAACGAATTGACATCACAGCGGAAATACGATGAAATCATATACACTTCGCCCGATGCTCCGGTCTTCAACCAGAAAACGGCAAATGAATTGTCGCTGAAAGAGAATATCATGATTCTTTGCGGCCATTATAAAGGTATAGACCACCGGATACGGGAGCACCTCGTCACCCGCGAAATCTCCGTGGGCGATTTTGTATTGACGGGGGGAGAACTGCCGGCTTGCATCATGACGGACGCCATTGTGCGGCTGATACCCGGGGCGATGAGTGACGAAAGTTCTGCGTTGAGCGATTCTTTTCAGGACAATTTGCTGGCGGCTCCGGTCTATACCCGACCGGCGGAGTTCAACGGCTGGACAGTACCCGACATTCTTCTTTCCGGCAATCACGCAAAAATCCGGGAATGGCAGGAAGAACAGGCCTACGAGCGCACCCGCCTGTTACGTCCAGACCTGTTGGAATAAGAGGACTTGGGAAAGAGGGGGGAATGTCGTATATTTGCAGGAATAGAAACTTAAATGCTATAGTTATGAAAAAATCTTTTCTTTTTTTGGCAGACGGCTTTGAAGAAACGGAAGCCATAGGCACATTGGACGTTCTGCGGCGCGGCGGCATGGAGGTACAGACGGTCGCCGTCATGGGAAAACAGGAGGTGAAAGGAGCCCACGGGGTGATAATAAAAGCGGATGTCCTGCTGTGTGAAATGCTGAAAGAAGAGGGAGAACTGCTTATATTCCCCGGAGGGATGCCGGGTGCGCAGAATCTGTCCGAATGCGGGGAACTGATGGGCTATTTGCAAGAGCATTTCGCCCGGCAGGGAAATGTGGCGGCGATATGTGCCGCTCCGGCGTTGGTATTGGGTAAACTGCCCTTAAAGAAAGATATCCGGATGACCTGTTATCCGGGATTTGAAAACTATTTGCCGGAAGTAAACGTGCTTGACAAAGGGGTGGTCGTTGACGGAAACGTAATTACCGGACGCGGGCCCGGATACAGCTTCGCCTTTGGCCTGGCCATTGTGGAGCATTTGTGCGGCAAGGAAAAAGCAGACGAAGTCGCAGCAGGAATGCTGCTGTAAACAGATAAACAGAGAGAAGGTTTCCCCGGCAAGTTTTCATGCCGGGGAATTTTTTACTTTTTCAGTGCTTTCACGATTTTTTCCTGCGGAAGGGGTTTGGTACAGAGAAACCAATCGTAGCAAGTAATGGCTTCGTCCGGGTCTTTCTTCTTTTTCTCCATTTCTTCCATAGACTTCGGAGCAGGGACAATCACGTCATCGCCGGGATGCCAGTCTGCCGGTAAGGCCACCTCAAATTTATCGATGGTTTGCAGGCCGATGAGTACCCTTTTAAGTTCGTCGAAATTGCGCCCCAATGCCATCGGATAATAGATGATTGCCCGGATAACGTTGTGGGGGTCGATGAAATAGACGGTGCGCACCGCCTGGGTGGTGCTTTCTCCCGGATGTATCATACCGTATGCCTGTGCAATGTTCATGGACAGATCTGCAATAAGCGGAAAGTGAAATTCGGTATTGCTTATTCCTTTGTAATTCATCTTTTCCATGGTATGCAACCAGGCCATGTGGCTGGGGATACTATCTACGGACAGACCGACGAGCTGACAATTCAATGCTTCAAATTCGCAGGCTAAATGCCCGAAAGTCAGCAGTTCGGACGTACAGACGGAGGTGAAATCGGAAGGGTGGCTGAAAAACAGGACCCATTTCCCTTCAAAATCTTCCGGAAAACTGATTTCGCCTTCCGTTGTTATCGCTTTAAAAGCGGGAGCTTCGTCCCCGATGCGGAGCATGGTATTTACTTCTTTTTCCATAATGATGTGATGTATTAACTTGTTAAATATACGGGAAATTTACGAAAGATTGGCTTGTTTTGTTCCTGAAAGAAAATAACAGGGAGGGAAAAGGGAAAAAATGTTCGGTAATCCGGCGGGATTCATTAATTTTGTTGCCATCCGGCGTTATCCGGAAAAGGTAGATTATAACGCTGAAAGTAATATAAAGTTGCATTGTGGCACTGCTTGTCCCGGTGAATCCTTTGCAGGTGTAAAATTAACAGATAATGAAAATTCATATTATTAATGAAGGAAATTCCCTGTGCAATCGGTTTTTGGCTGATTTGAGGGACGTTGCGAAACACGCCGACCGCATGCGATTCCGTCGTAATCTGGAGCGGGTAGGTGAGGTTATCGCCTATGAAATCAGCAAAACATTTCAATATGCTCCCGTGACGGTGCAGACGCCTATTAATAAGGCGACGGTGATGCTGCCTGAACAGGAGGTGGTGATTGCTTCCGTCCTGCGTGCCGGGCTGCCTTTTCATCAGGGATTCCTGAATTATTTTGACGAAGCGGGCAATGCCTTTATTTCCGCCCGCCGCGTGTATGACGGGACACATGGCTTTAAAATACGCTACGACTCCGTATATACCCCTAATCTGGAGGGAAAACAATTGCTTTTAGTCGACCCGATGCTGGCTACCGGGGCTTCGTTGAAAATTGCGTACGACGAATTGTTGCAGCAGGGAGGGTGCCCGCACCATACGCATATCGCCTGTGTGATTGCCAGCCGTCAGGGGTTGGATTATATACAGGAAGCTCTGGAAGGGCAGGAGGTGACGCTCTGGCTGGGGGCCTTGGACGAAGGGCTGACGGAGAAATCTTATATCGACCCGGGCTTGGGAGATGCCGGGGACCTCGCCTTCGGTGAAAAAATATAGCGGCAGGAGATAAATTTTGCGCTGGGAAGGGTAACAAAGTTTTTGAAGATTCGTTTTTTTGTTTTTACTTTTTAGCGTACTTTTGCAATTTATGGAAATGAACAAGTATTTGATAGCGGCATTGTATGTCATGGCGGGATGCGTCGTGGCGGTTCCGTTAAAGGCACAGGGGAATGCAGAGCCTTTGCGGGGAGAACGTTGCCGGCTTGTTCTGACGGCTACTGTAAAAATGGCAGTAGGCTATGCTGAAAGCGAGCATGCGGAAGCGATATGTCTGGATGCAGTCGCTGGGTATGCTGGAGCGCCTGTCCCCGCAGATTCTGGCAGAACTTTTGCTGCTGACTGTAACCAGGCGGATAAAAGAAAATGCATTTATTTTACTTCTCATAAAATCCGGGCACCCGGTCGGAATTGAAAATTGCTAAAGGATTAGATTTTCAATTTTTAGTTACAATTTATAATTTGTTTATATGGGTTTTAATGATGTTTTAAAGAAACTGTTCGGAAACAAATCCGACCGGGATATGAAAGAATTGCTTCCTATTGTCGGCAAAGTGAACGCCGAATGGGAGAAACTGAAAGGATTGAGCCACGACGAACTGCGCGAAGTGGCAAACGGATTGAAGGCAAAAATCAAGGCCCACATCCGGAAAGAAGAGGAGGAGATTGTGGCGTTGAAAAAACGGGTGGAAGAAGAGAAACCCACCATTGAGGAGAGGGAAGAGATTTACAACCGTGTGGATAAACTGGAAGAGGAGATAGACAAAAAGGTGGAGGACATCCTCACGGAGTTGTTGCCGGTGGCCTTCGCTGTGATGAAAGATACGGCGCGCCGCTTTAAGGAGAATGAAGAGATAGAGGTGACGGCTACCCAGTTCGACCGGGATTTGGCCGTAAACCATGATTTTGTTGAAATAGAAGGTGACAAAGCCGTCTGGTTTAATTCGTGGATTGCCGGAGGAAACGAAGTGACCTGGGATATGGTGCACTATGACGTGCAGTTGATTGGAGGAGCCGTTTTGCATCAGGGCAAGATTGCCGAGATGGCGACAGGAGAAGGAAAAACATTGGTTGCCACATTGCCCGTATTCCTGAATGCTTTGACAGGACGCGGGGTTCACATGGTGACCGTGAATGATTATCTGGCAAAACGTGACTCGGAGTGGATGGGACCGTTGTATATGTTTCACGGGTTGTCGGTGGATTGTATCGACAAACACCAGCCCAATTCCCCAGACAGGCGCAAGGCTTACATGGCAGATATTACTTTCGGTACCAACAATGAGTTCGGTTTCGACTACCTGCGCGACAATATGGCAATCAATCCGGAGGACCTGGTACAGCGCAAACACAATTATGCTATTGTCGACGAGGTCGATTCCGTATTGATTGACGATGCACGTACGCCGTTGATTATTTCCGGTCCGGTACCCAAAGGGGACGACCAGATGTTTGACGAATACAAGCCCCGGGTGGACAGGCTGGTGCGGATGCAGCGGGATTTGGTGGCCAAGATATTCAACGATGCCAAAATGTTATTGGACAGCGATGACCCGAAGAAAAGAAAAGAAGGGAGCATCCTGTTGCTGCGTGCCCACAAGGGCTTGCCCAAATACAAGCCGTTGATTAAATTCCTGAGCGAGCAGGGAAATAAAGCGATTCTGATTAAGACCGAAAATGAATACATGCAGGAGAATAACCGCCGAATGCCGGAGATTACCGACCCGCTGTATTTTGTCATCGACGAAAAGCAGAATTCTATCGACCTGACGGATAAGGGACACGATACCATTACGGCTGCCGGGGAAGACCCGAAGTTTTTCATTCTGCCGAACATCGGAGAGGAAGTCGCCGAGATTGAAAAGACGGTGAAAGACGAGAAAGAAAAACTGAGGCAGAAGGACGAGATGATTCAGAACTATGCCGTGAAATCCGAACGGGTGCACACGGTCAATCAGTTATTGAAAGCCTACACCCTGTTTGAGAAAGATGTGGAATATGTGGTCATAGACAATAAGGTGAAGATTGTGGATGAGCAGACGGGACGTATTATGGAGGGACGCCGCTATTCGGACGGTCTGCACCAGGCGATAGAGGCGAAAGAGGGTGTAAAGGTGGAAGCCGCCACCCAGACGTTTGCCACGATTACGTTGCAGAACTATTTCCGTATGTACCACAAGCTGGCAGGTATGACGGGTACCGCCGAGACGGAAGCCGGGGAGCTTTGGGACATTTATAAACTGGATGTGGTGGTTATCCCGACCAACAAACCGATTATCCGGAAGGATGCGAATGACTTGGTATACAAGACGAAACGCGAGAAATACAATGCCGTCATTGATGAGATTGTCCGTTTGGTGGAAGCCGGACGTCCGGTGCTGGTGGGTACGACTTCCGTGGAAGTGTCTGAGTTGCTGAGCCGGATGCTGAAATTGCGGAATATCCCTCACAATGTATTGAATGCGAAATTACACCATAAAGAAGCCGACATCGTGGCGGAAGCCGGTAAATCGCGTACGGTGACGATTGCCACGAACATGGCGGGTCGTGGTACGGATATTAAGCTGAGTCCTGAAGTACGGGCTGCTGGAGGTTTGGCGATTATCGGTACGGAACGCCATGACTCGCGGCGGGTAGACCGTCAGTTGCGCGGACGTGCCGGACGTCAGGGAGACCCGGGTTCATCCCAGTTCTTCGTGTCACTGGAAGACGATTTGATGCGTCTGTTCAGCTCCGAGCGTATCATCCGGGTGATGGACCGCTTGGGACACAAAGAGGGGGATGTGATCCAGCATTCCATGATTACCCGCTCCATCGAGCGCGCCCAGAAGAAAGTCGAGGAAAACAATTTCGGCATACGGAAGCGGTTGCTGGAATATGACGACGTGATGAACTCCCAGCGTACCATTATCTACAAGCAGAGACGCAATGCGCTGTTGGGAGAGCGTATCGGCGTGGCGGTTGCCAACAATATGTATGATGTTTGTGAAACCGTAGTGAATGAATTCCAGGCCGACAATGATTGGGAAGGATTCAAACTGGAGGTGTTACGTCTGCTCTCCATCGATTTTGAAATAACTCCGGAGGAATTCCAACAGTTAAAACCGGAAGAGTTGACGGAAAAATTGTATGCCCAGGTGCGGGAAGTATACACCCGCAAGGTGGAACATATTGCACAGCAGGCGTATCCCGTGATTAAGGATGTGTTTGAAAACCGGGGAGACGTATTCAAGAATATTGTAGTGCCTTTTACCGACGGACAGAAAATGTACAGTGTCGTGACCAATCTTGAAAAGGCTTACCGTACACAGGGAGAAGATCTGATGCGTTCTTACGAGAAAGCGATTATCCTGGCTCAGATTGACGAGGCGTGGAAAGAACAGTTGCGCGAAATGGACGATTTGAAACAGTCCGTACAGAATGCGGCTTATGAACAGAAGGACCCGTTGTTGATTTATAAATTTGAGTCCTATAACCTGTTTAAAACGATGGTCGAAAAGATCAACAAGGGAACGGTTTCTACCTTGATGAAAGGCCAGATACCGATGCAGGAACCCGAACGGGTGAAAGAAGCCGAGGAGAAGCGTACCGATTTGAGCAAGATGAAGACCGGACGTACGGAGGCTTCCGCCCCCATGGCAAACCGTCAGCCGCCGAAGCACGAACCGGTGCACGTAGGTCCCAAGGTGGGAAGAAATGACCCGTGTCCTTGTGGCAGCGGATTGAAATACAAGAATTGCCACGGCAAGAACGAGTAATTGGAAAAGCTTATGTTATTACCGTTTTTCATCAATTGGGAGGTTGACCCGGAAATTTTTAATCTGGGCGGCTTTTCCCTGCGTTATTACGGATTGTTGTTCGTGCTGGCGTTTATTTGCGGTTACAAGATAGAGGAAAAGATATTCCGGGCCGAAGGATTGAGCATGGAGTGGCTGGACAAGCTGTGGATATATGTGGCGGTGGCGACGGTTGTCGGTGCCCGTTTGGGACATTGCCTTTTTTATGACTGGGCTTATTTCAGCCAGCATCCGCTGGAAATGATTTTGCCTTTCCGCTTTCAGCCGGAATTTAAATTTACGGGCTTTCAGGGGCTGGCAAGCCACGGTGCCGCGATAGGCATCATTGCCGGATTGTGGTACTATTCTAAGAAAGTCAGTAAAAAATCCATTTTCTGGATATTGGACCGGGCAGTGATTCCGATTGCTTTGGCGGGTGTGTTCATCCGGTTGGGCAATCTGATGAATTCGGAGATTGTGGGAGAGGTGACCACGTTGCCGTGGGGATTCCGCTTTGTGAATGCCTATAGTCTTGAGGATCCGTTGGCTCCCCGGCATCCGGCACAGTTGTATGAAGCTTTTTGTTATCTGGTGAGTTTCGTCGTGCTGATGTACCTTTATTGGCGGACGAATGTGAAAGAGAGACAGGGATTTATTTTCGGCATGTTTCTGATCTTGATTTTTACCGCCCGCTTCCTGATAGAGTTTGTGAAGGAGAATCAGGTGGATTTTGAGGAGGCTATGACGCTGAATATGGGACAGTGGCTGAGTATACCTTTTGTGTTGGCGGGATGTTTTATGCTGTGGTACAGCGGAAAGCACAAAGTTGTTCCGCCTCACGCAGGAAATACTTCAAAGAAAAAGTAGGACGGTAGCCATGTACGAAAAGAGATTTATGGAGGAAGCCATTCGTTTGGCGGTAGAGAATGTGAAAAACGGGACGGGCGGACCGTTCGGTGCGGTGGTTGTTAAGGATGGCAAGGTGATTGCTGCCAGTGCCAATACTGTTACACCCGATAACGATCCGACAGCCCATGCGGAAGTGAACGCTATCCGGGAGGCGTGCAGGCAATTGAAGAGTTTTCAATTGACAGGCTGTGAGATTTATTGCAGTTGCGAGCCTTGTCCGATGTGTTTGGGAGCGATCTACTGGGCACGCCCGGAAAAAGTGTATTATGCCTGTACGAAAGAAGATGCGGCGGGAGGGGGCTTTGACGATTCCTTTATTTACCGGGAAATCGCTTTGCCCCAGATCGAAAGAAGCATCCCTTTTCTTCACCGGCAGGAAAAAGAGGCCGGCGAGGAGTTCCGTTTGTGGGTAAAGAAAACCGATAAGACGGCCTATTAAACGCGTACAATGCAAGATAAAACGGGGTTATGTGTAAAGGACACGTAACCCCGTTTTTCGTAAATTCGGATGACGTGTGAAAAAGTGTTGTGATTTTAATTATTTTTTATATATGTTTGTAAATCAGAATCAAAATTAGCGACGATGAAAAAGATGTTTAAATTCTTAATGTTGCCCCTTTTGCTTGCATTGGCGGCTGCATGCGGTACAGGTTCTCAGTACAAATACGAGACGGTGCCTAACGATCCTTTAAACGCGCGCATCTATACGTTAGATAACGGCTTGAAGGTGTATTTGACGGTGAATACCGAAAAACCCCGTATCCAGACTTACATAGCCGTGCGGGTGGGAGGAAAGAACGATCCGGCGGAAACGACGGGGCTGGCTCATTATTTTGAACATTTGATGTTTAAGGGGACGGAGGCTTTCGGCACCCAGAATTATGAGCAGGAAAAGCCGATGTTGGACCAGATAGAGGCGTTGTTTGAAGTGTACCGTAAGACTACGGACGAGGCGGAGCGTGTGGCTTTGTATAAGAAAATCGACAGCATTTCCTATGAAGCTTCCAAATTGTCCATTCCGAATGAGTACGACAAATTGATGGCGGCTATCGGGGCAAACGGTACAAATGCCTATACCGGTTATGATATGACGGTGTATGTGGAGGATATTCCTTCCAATGAGGTGGAAAACTGGGCCAAGATACAGGCCGACCGTTTCCAGCATAATGTGATTCGCGGTTTCCACACCGAACTGGAAACGGTGTATGAGGAGAAGAATATGTCCCTGACGAAGGATAACCGCAAGGTGTATGAGCAGATTATGACCGCCCTGTTCCCGAATCACCCGTATGGAACGCAGACGGTGTTGGGAACGCAAGAACATTTGAAAAATCCCTCTATCACCAATATCAAAAATTATTACAAACAGTGGTATGTGCCCAACAATATGGCCGTCTGCATGTCGGGAGATTTCAATCCGGACAAGGTGATTGCTACGATTGACCGCTATTTCGGCGGCATGAAACCGAATGAAAATCTGCCGAAGTTGGAGTTTAAACCCGAAGCTCCGCTGGAACAGCCGGTTGTGAAAGAGGTGCTGGGACTGGAAGCTGCCAATGTGTCGCTGGCATGGCGGTTCCCGGGGGCCGCTTCTGAAGATGCCGAGTTGTTGGAACTGGTGGGACAGGTGTTGTATAACGGCAAAGCCGGATTGATAGACCTGGATGTCAATCAGCAGCAGAAGCTGTTGTCGGCCTATGCTTATCCTTCCGCTATGGCGGATTACAGCTTCTTTATGATGAATGCCCGTCCGAAACAGGGACAGACGCTTGAAGAAGCCAAGGATATTTTGCTGGCAGAGGTGGAAAAGCTGAAAAACGGAGAGTTCGATGAAAGCCTGATACAGGCAACAATCAATAATTACAAGCGTTACCAGCAATCGCAGATGGAAAATAACAGTGCGCGTGCCGATATGTTTGTGAATGCCTTTATCAACCGGATAGACTGGAAAGACCAGGTGGCCTCGCTGGATAAGATGAGCAAGATTACCAAGCAGCAAATTGTCGATTTTGCAAAGGCTAATTTCAAAGACAATTATGCTTTGGTTTACAAACGGGAAGGCAAGGATCCGAATGAAAAGAAAATATCCAAACCGGCGATTACTCCGATTTTTATGAACCGGGATACGGCCAGTGCTTTCCTGCGTGAGATACAGGCTTCTAATGCGGAACCGATAGAACCGGTGTTCCTCGACTATTCCAAAGATATGGGGAAAACCACGGCTAAATCCGGTATACCTGTCCTCTACAAACAGAACACGACGAACGATTTGTTTTCGTTGATGTATGTCTTTGATATGGGCACGAACGAGGACAAGGCTTTGGGGACGGCTGTGCAGTATCTGGATTATCTGGGCACCAGCAAAATGACGCCGGAACAGATTAAACAGGAGTTTTATAATCTGGCTTGTGATTATTATGTTTCTCCGGGCAGCGAGAGAGTATATGTCGGCTTGTCGGGACTGAACGAGAATATGGGCAAAGCGATGGAGTTGTTTGAAGCTCTGTTGGCGGATGCGCAACCGAATCCGGCAGTGCTAGAAAATATGAAAGCGGATATCCAGAAATCCCGTACAAACGCGAAGTTGAATCAGTCGTCCAATTTCAGCAAATTGTTGCAATATGCCTATTACGGTCCGAAGTCACCTGCCCGGAATATCCTTTCCGCAGCAGAGTTGAAACAATTGAAACCGAAAGATCTGATTGACCGGTTGAAACGCCTGAATGGGTATGAGCATACCATTTTGTACTACGGACCGCAGAGCATGGAGAAAGTGGTGGCTGAAATCAATGAAAAACACCGCATCCCCGAGAAGTTGACTCCGGTACCCGATAACAAGGAGTTTGTTTATCAGCAGACACCATCGAGCAAGGTTCTGATTGCTCCTTATGATGCCAAACAGGTGTACATGGCTTCCGTGTCTAACCGGGGGGATAAATTCAATGCGGCATTGTCGCCTGTCCTGAATATGTACAATGAGTATTTCGGAGGAGGTATGAATGCCATCGTGTTCCAGGAAATGCGGGAAGCCAGAGGATTGGCTTATTCGGCAGGTGCCGGATTGGATGAGCCGGGCAAGTTGGATGAACCCTATATTTTCACGACTTTTATTGCCTGCCAGAACGACAAGATGCTGGATGCCATGAAGGCTTTTGATGAGATTGTCAACAATATGCCCGAATCGGAAAATGCTTTCCGTTTGGCGAAAGAAGCCTTATTGACGCGTTTGCGCACACAGCGTATTACCAAGTCTTCCGTATTATGGAATTATATGAGTGCGCAGGATTTGGGATTGAAGGAAGACCGCAGACGCGAACTGTTCAGTCGGATACAGAACATGACACTGGCGGATGTGAAGAAATTCCAGGAAGAGTGGATCAAAGGACGTACCTATACCTACTGTATTTTGGGAGATGAAAAGGAACTGGATATGAAGAGTTTGAAAAAGTATGGTCCGGTGACCCGTCTGACGAGGGAAGAAATATTCGGTTATTAGTCCGGTGAACTGTGAACTGCTTTTGCAGTTTGTGATAAAGAAAGAGCGTGTTCCGAAAGGAACACGCTTTTTTGTGTATAAAAGATTATTATTCTTCCAGATTGTTGTAAAATTCTTTCCAGAGTGTGTCGTGTAGGGGAGGTGTGGCGTTGATGGTGACCATTTCCTGGCTGACGGGATGCCGGAAAGTGATTTCCCGGGCATGCAGGCTGATGCCGCCTCCTTCGTTGGAACGGGCAAAGCCGTATTTCAGGTCGCCCTTGATGGGACAGCCTATTTTAGCCAACTGGCAGCGGATTTGGTGGTGCCGTCCGGTCAGCAGTTTGATTTCCAGTAAATAGTAGCGTTGGGAACGTCCGATGAGTTTGTATTCGAGGATGGCTTTTTTGCTGCCCTTTTTTTCTTTTTCGTAGGCATACGATTTGTTTTTCTCGCTGTCCCGGATCATATAGTGTTCCAAATGTCCGCTGTCTTCCGGAGGAAGAGTGCCCACGATGGCCCAATAGGTTTTCTGTATTTCCTCATCGTGTTCCTGAAACATCTTATTCAGCCTTGTCAAGGCTTTGCTGGTACGGGCAAATAATACGACGCCGCTCACCGGACGGTCGATGCGGTGAGGGACGCCCAGGAATACGTCTCCCGGTTTGTTGTATTTTTTCTTGATGTAAGCCTTGACCTCTTCGCTCAGTGGCTGGTCGCCCGTTTTGTCCGCCTGTACGATGTCAGAGATTTTTTTGTTGACGGCAATAATGTGGTTGTCTTCGTATAATACTTCAAGCATGCTTGTATGTCAGTGTGTCGGAACGCTGCTGTTCCAGATTAATATTGTTCTTTTTCGTTCGGAAAATCCCGGTTTTTCACATCGTCGATGTAATGTCCGACCGCTTCTGTCATGATGGTGTATAAATCGGCATACCGGCGCAGGAAACGGGGGGAAAATTCTTTGTTGATGCCCAGCATGTCATGAATTACCAGCACTTGGCCGTCTGTGCTTCCCCCCGCACCGATACCGATGGTCGGGATGGTCAGTTCGCGGGAGACTTTTTCTGCCAAGACTGCCGGGATTTTTTCCAGCACAAGGGCAAAACAGCCGGCCTCTTCCAAAAGGCGGGCATCTTCTATCAGTTTTTGCGCTTCTGCCTCTTCTTTGGCTCTTACGGTGTAGGTACCGAATTTGTGGATGCTCTGAGGGGTCAGTCCTAAGTGGCCCATGACCGGAATGCCGGCGGAGAGGATGCGTTTTACCGACTCTACGATTTCGATGCCTCCTTCGAGTTTGACAGCATCGGCTGCCGTTTCTTTCATGATGCGGATGGCGGAAGACAAGGCTTCTTTACTGTTGCCCTGATAACTTCCGAAAGGCATGTCCACGACGACAAGGGCGCGTTTCACCCCTCTCACTACGGAAGCACCGTGGTAAATCATCTGGTCTAAGGTAATGGGAAGCGTCGTTTCATTTCCCGCCATAACGTTGGAGGCGGAGTCTCCGACTAATATGACGTCTATTCCTGCAGCATCCACGATGCGTGCCATAGAATAGTCATAAGCTGTCAGCATGCTGATTTTTTCACCTCTCAGTTTCATTTCGGACAAAACATGAGTGGTAACCACTTTAACTGTTGATTGTGTTGACATGGTTTTAGTTTTGGTTCAGATAAAAAGTTGTATCCGGAATTAGTTAAAGGTTCCGATGACGGTTTGTGAGCCTGTTGTTTTTTGCCCCAGTTTCACCTGGATATTTGTCCCGAGAGGGAGATACAGGTCGACCCGTGAACCGAATTTGATAAATCCGGCGTGCTTGTCCTGCCGGGCTTCTTCTCCTTCCGGAGCATAGGAAACAATGCGTTTGGCCATGGCTCCCGCAATTTGACGCATGAGGACGGTCTGTCCGTTTTTGCATTCAACGACAATGGTTGTCCGCTCGTTTTCGGTGGAAGATTTCGGCAGGTAAGCCGCCGAAAATTTGCCTTTGTGGTACTTGAAGTACCGGACGATCCCATTGACAGGAAACCAGTTGATGTGCACGTTGAAAATATTCATGAAAATGGACACCTGTATGCGGCGGTCTTTGAAATATTCCGTTTCTTCCGTTTCTTCAATGACCACGATTTTACCGTCGGCAGGGGCTAATATCGTATTATCGTCCAAGGTAATCTGACGGTTCGGAAACCGGAAGAAATTAACGACCAGAAGATAGAAAATCACGGATACAATCAGGATGGTATACGCGGTTGCCGGAGTGTGTATGAAATAAAACGTAACGCAATTCAATGCGACAACTCCCGCCAATAATTTGATTAACAAAGAATATCCTGCTTTATGTAAGGTCATTTCCAGTGATTTTAAGAATTATCAGCTGACAAAGGTACGATAAAAACTTTAAACTCAAAGATTGAGTACTAAAGATTAAACGCAGAGAAAGGAAGCCTTCTTTTTTAGTAGACAAATTTTAAGTAGACAAAGATGGCCGGAATAACGAAGATGATGGCGTCGAAGCGGTCGAGGATGCCGCCGTGGCCGGGCATGATGTTACCGGAGTCTTTGATTTCAATGCTTCTTTTGAACATGGATTCCAGCAGGTCGCCGAAAATACCGAATATGACGACAATGCAGGAAATAATAATGTCATTGACGATGGTTAAGCCCTCAATGTAAGGAGCTATGAGAAGGGCAACCAAGATGGTGACAACACCGCCTCCAACGGCACCTTCCCAGGATTTCTTGGGGGATATGCGGGGAAAGAGTTTGTGGCGTCCGAACCGGGAACCGCACAGGTAGGCAAATGTGTCGTTCAGCCAGACCAGCAGAAAGGGGAAAAAGATGATTTCCGGTTTCCACGCTCCGGTGGTCATGTAAGGCAGATAGATTAATAAGGTGAAGGGCAGGCTCAGGTAGAGCAGACCGTAATATGCAAAGGCAATGTTTTGGAAAGCGTTCCCTTTTTTCCGGTAAAGTTCCCAGATGCCGAGCATGAAAGAGGTGATGAAACACCATAGGTAACCGTCCCGGTAGCCCCAATAAGCGTGGAGGAATCCGGCTGTGAACAGCATACTTCCGCAGAGCACATAAACAGGAATGTTGATGAAGATGTGCATCCTTTTTGCCATGTGTGAAAATTCAAGCAGGCCGAGGATATTGATCGCAAAAAAGAGAATGAAAAAGGCAATGGGGTGTATAAAAATACATCCGGTCAGTATGACAACGAACATGAGTCCGCTGACAGCTCGTTTGACAAAATTATTCACAATGGATTGATTTTACGATTTTTGCTGCTTTTTCCCTGTCTTCCGGAGGAACCATGACCTGAATACTGCCGAAATGGTAGGATGAATCTTTGCGGTTTAGAATCACGGCATCTACTTCTTCGTTATTCAGGATGTCTTTGGTTAATTCCGCTCGGTACAATAGGTCTGTTTCGTACACCGAAATCCAGTGGTCCATATATTCGGGTTTTATGGAGATGCTTTTTGCGGAATGAGTCGGTTCCGCAAAAGGCAGGTCTTGATGTTATTGTTGTTCTTCCGCAGGAGGTGTTTCCGTTTGGGGAGTTTCCTCTTCCTCTTCTTCTTTCCAGGGCCGTTTGCCCAAAATCCGTTCGAGGTCATCACTGAATATCACTTCTCTTTCCAGCAGGAGTTCCGCCACCTGTTTGTGTTGTTCCTGGTGTTGTTTCAGCAGTGCTTTAGCTTGGGTGTAAGCGTTTTCCACCAGTTCTTTGACTTCGCTGTCAATGAGTTCCGCCGTTTTTTCAGAATAGGGTTTGGTGAAACTGAAATCGCTTTGTCCGCTTGAATCGTAGTAGCTTAGGTTACCGATTTTTTCGCTCATACCGAAAATGGTCACCATGGCGTACGCCTGTTTAGTTGCCTTTTCCAGGTCGTTTTGGGCTCCCGTGGAGATTTGTCCGAAAGTCAGTTCTTCCGCAGCGCGTCCGCCTAGTACGGAACACATCTGGTCGAGCAGTTGTTCTTTGGTGGTGATTTGCCGCTCTTGTGGCAGATACCAGGCGGCTCCCAAGGCTTTCCCCCGGGGAACGATGGTGACTTTCAACAGAGGATGAGCGTGTTGCAATAACCACGATACCGTTGCATGTCCTGCTTCATGATAGGCAATGGTTTTCTTTTCGTTTACTTTGATAACTTTGTTCCGGTTTTCCAGTCCGCCGACAATCCGGTCGATGGCGTCGAGGAAATCTTGTTTTTCTACGGCGTTTTTATCTTTGCGGGCAGCTATCAGAGCTGCTTCATTGGCTACGTTGGCGATGTCCGCACCGGAAAATCCGGGAGTCTGTTTGGCCAGGAAGGAGATGTCTACGTCTTCGGCCAGTTTCAACGGTTTGACATGTACTTTGAAGATGTCTTCCCGGTCTTTCAGTTCGGGGAGGTCTACATATATCTGGCGGTCGAAACGACCGGCCCGCAACAAGGCGCTGTCGAGGATATCCGCGCGGTTGGTGGCGGCAAGGATGATAACGCCTGAATTGGTTTCAAAGCCGTCCATCTCCGTCAGCAGCTGGTTAAGCGTGTTTTCCCGTTCGTCGTTGGAACCCATATTGGGGTTCTTGCCCCGGGCACGTCCGATAGCGTCTATTTCATCAATGAAGATGATACAGGGGGCTTTTTCTTTTGCCTGTTTGAACAAGTCGCGTACGCGGGATGCTCCTACGCCGACAAACATTTCCACAAAATCCGATCCCGACATGGAGAAGAAAGGTACGTTGGCTTCTCCGGCCATCGCTTTGGCCATAAGGGTTTTTCCTGTTCCCGGAGGACCTACCAACAGAGCGCCTTTGGGGATTTTTCCGCCTAATTTTGTGTATTTGTCCGGGCTTTTCAGGAAAGAGACGATTTCTTCCACTTCCTGTTTGGCTTCGGCAAGTCCCGCTACGTCCTTGAAGGTGATTTTGATGTTGGATTCTTTGTCAAACAGTTTGGCCTGTGATTTCCCTACGTTGAAAATACCGCTTCCGCCTCCGGCGCCTCTGCTCATTTTCCGGAAAAAGAAAATCCAGATAAAGAGAATTAATACAATGGGGAAAAGGAAGTTTAGCAAACTTCCCCAGCCGTCGTATTCTTTTTCATATTCGAGGGTGATCCCGGCAACTCCCGGAATGTTTTGCTGTGCGTCAGCAACGTTTTTTTCAAAGCCTTCCAATGAGCCGATGGCAAAGGTGAACTGGGGCCCCCGGTCGTAATTCTTGAATCCTTTTGAAATGAGTTGCGAGTAATCCTGTATTTTGTCGGGTTTGATAAACACATTTACTTGTCCCGTATTGGTGACAACAATGAATTTTTCAACGTTTCCTTTTGCCAGCATTTTGGTCTTGACCTCCTGCCAGTTGGTTTTTACCGGTTCGGTTTTCATTCCGAAAAAGTTGAATCCGATGATAATCAGTGCTGACAGTAAGAATATCCAATAACCGTTGAATCGGGGCGTTTTTATGTTTTTCCCTCCGCCGATGGGAGGGAAGTTAAAGTTGTCTTTTTTGTTTTCCTTGTTTTCTGCCATATTTATTTTTTTCGCGTAAAAACAGCCTCTGGCTGTATGCTTAATGAATTGATTCGATTTCTCTTTTTATCCCGTCACCCCAAAAGTCTTCCAGTTGGTAGTAATCTCTCTGCTCTTTCTGAAAAACATGTACCACGACATTGCCATAGTCCAGAATAATCCATTGCGCGGTATCTTTTCCTTCGACGTGTATGGGCTTTTCTTTTATTCCGTCTAATTTCTCTTCGACAGAGTCGGCAAGGCTTGCTACATGGGTGTTGGACGTGCCATGACATATTACGAAGAAACTGCAAAAACAGTTCTCTATTTTCCGCAGGTCAATGGTAACGATCCGAAGACCTTTGTTGTCTTCTAATGCTTCGACTATCTTGTTGACTATTGCCGGTGTTTTTGCCATGCTTGTCTTCCCCTCGTTTTTTGAAGTTACAAATATACATTTTTATACTCAAATAACGGAGGTTAATTTTTAGAATTTTGATTTGACGCCTTTTCTTTCTGAATGAATGGTTGTTTGATGATGAATTTAGGGTATGGGAAAGGAAATTAAGAGAAAATAGTTAATTTTGCACTTCCCGATTTGAACAGCTATGAGAAAGATGGCAGGCGGTATGTTAAAGCTTTTGCTTCCGGTGATTTTTGCCGGATATATCGGTGCGCTTTCTTTTTATGTGCATGTCCATGTGGTGGACGGAGAGGCGGTGTTGCATTCGCATCCGTTCAGAAATCTTCCCGGACAGCCTTTTCACGGTCACACGACCGCTGATTTCTGGTTGGTTCACCATGTCACTTCTTATAGTGTGACGCCGGATGTGGTGTCTCATTTTGAATGGGAGGCACGTTGGACAGAAGTTTCTGCTGTTGCCTGTCATTGGACTATTGACCGCTTGTCGGCGGTGATTTCCGGAGCATTGTATTTGCGTGCTCCGCCTGTGGTAGCCTGACTTTTTTATGTATTGTTTCCGGCAGGAAGAATTGCCGGAATGCTTGCAAGGACGTCAGGTCCTTCAAGGGGTGTCTCGTGTGGTAATGTCGCGGCATACCGTCAGGTTATTTCTATGTTTTATTCAAAAAGTATTATCATGTATAAATATGTTATCTTATTGTTGTTGGGAGTAAAAACAATGGTGTGTGGAGCAATGCCGGAGGGCTTGAATCCGACGGATGCGAATGTATACGGTCATGTGGTGGATAAGCATACCCGCGAGCATTTGCCATTTATGACAGTAGCTTTGAAAGGGACGACCATCGGAGCGGCGACAGACGCTACGGGACACTATTTCCTGCGGAATTTGCCGGAGGGAAAGTTTACGGTGGTGGTGACGGCTGTCGGCTATAAAAGGCAGGAGCGGGAGGTGGTGCTGAAAAAGGGGCTTACCCTGGAACTCAATTTTGAAGTGGAAGAGGATCAGGTGGCACTGGATGAAGTGGTGGTGTCGGCAAACCGCAATGAGACGACCCGCCGGCAGGCACCTGCCATTGTGAAAGTGCTGGATACGAAATTGTTTGAAGCTACAGGCGCATCCTGTTTGGCGGAAGGATTGGGGTTCCAGCCGGGAGTCCGGGTGGAGAACAATTGCCAGAATTGCGGATTCCAGCAGGTGCGGATTAACGGTCTGGATGGGCCTTATACGCAGATACTGATTGATTCGCGTCCGGTGTTCAGTGCGTTGAGCGGGGTATATGGGCTGGAACAGATTCCGGCGAATATGATTGAACGGGTGGAAGTGGTGAGAGGAGGAGGCAGTGCATTGTTCGGTTCTTCGGCAATAGCCGGAACGATAAATGTGATTACCAAAGAGCCGCAGCGTAATTCCGCACAAGTGGCCCACATGACGGATATGATTGGAGGAAAGTCCGTTTTTGATCATGCGACCTCGTTGAATGCTTCTTTGGTGAGCGATAACCATAAAGGCGGGGTTTATGTTTTTGCCCAGTCGCGTTTCCGCTCCGAATATGACCATGACGGTGACGGGTACAGCGAGTTGCCCAAGTTGAAAAGCAAGACTGCCGGGATGAGGTCGTTTCTGAAAACCGGTACGTATAGTCGTTTGATGGTGGAATATCATACGATTCATGAGTTCCGCCGCGGGGGTAATTCGATGAATCTTCCTCCCCACGAAGCGGATATTGCCGAACAGGTGGAACATGATATTAATACGGGTGGAGTGAAGTTTGATTATTTTTCCCCCAATGAGCGGTCCCGTTTCAGTCTGTTTTCTTCGATGCAACACATTGACCGGGAAAGTTATTACGGGGTGAAACGGGATCCGAATGCCTATGGGAATACTGCCGATTTAACCTATGTGGGTGGCGGGCAGTTTTTTTATCATTTCAACCGTTTGGTGTTTATGCCTTCCGATCTGACGTTGGGGGCGGAGTTTAATTATGACGAGCTGGCCGACCGGATTAAGGGGTATGGACGTGATTTGACCCAGAGAACCCGTATTTACAGCGTTTTTCTGCAGAATGAGTGGAAAGATAACAGGTGGAGCATTCTGTTGGGAGGGCGGTTGGATAAACACAATATGCTTGACCATGTGGTGTTTAGTCCACGGGTAAATTTGCGTTTTAATCCGACTCCGGATCTGAATTTTCGGGCGAGTTATTCTGGTGGTTTCCGGGCGCCTCAGGCGTTTGACGAGGACTTGCATATTGCTGCTGTCGGGGGGGATGTTGCCATTATCCGGTTGGCTCCGGGATTGAAGGAGGAAAAATCGCGCAGCGTGAGTGTGTCGGCAGATTGGTATCACCGTTTCGGACAAGTGCGGGTGAATCTGTTGGCAGAGGGTTTTTATACCAATCTGAAAGATGTATTTGTGTTGGAAGACATCAGCAAGGAAGACGGTATCCTTACCAAAGAGCGGCGCAACGGTTCGGGAGCTGAGGTGATGGGGGTAAATTTGGAGGCCCGGGCGGTATTTACCCGTTGGTTGGAGTTGCAGGCAGGGGCGACGTTGCAGCGGAGCCGTTACAAGGAACCGGAAGTGTGGAGCGAGAATCCGGAGGTACCGGCAGAAAAGCGGCTGTTCCGGACACCGGATGTATACGGATATTTTACGGCGTTGCTGAATCCTTTGAAGCGTTTTTCGGCTTCTCTGGCTGGAACGTATACGGGGCGTATGCTGGTGCAGCACATGGCAGGAGTGATAGTGGCCGACCGGGTGGAAAAAACGCCGGATTTTTTTGATATGGAACTGAAATTGGCATACGATATGCCGCTTTATAAGGAGGTTACTTTGCAGTGGAGTGCCGGCGTGCGCAATATATTCGATGCCTATCAGAAAGATTTTGACCAGGGGGCTGACCGGGATTCCGGCTATATGTATGGTCCCGGCATACCCCGGAGTTATTATGCCGGTGTGAAAATTGTGTTCTGATGAACTGAAATGCCGCTGTGTTATGGGGGAATGGCCTTGAATGTAGTTTTATGAAAAGGAAGGCTAAGTGCTGGGTGCGTCCTGTTTCGGACATGTTTCAGCACTTAGCTCTTACCGGATTATTTGGTCTTTTTTTGTGTTTTCCGGTGATCAGAAGAGTAGTTGCACCATTGCAGGTTTGTGTCGGGAGTAGCGGAGTCCACCTCTTTGTGGCGTTGTTTGCTCAGCTCTTTGTCGGCTTTTTCCATGGATTCCAGTGTCCGGGGTGTACCCTGGGGCTTGACATCCCGGAGTCCGTTGGTTGCTGTTACGTATTCCACGGGGTCTTCAATGTATTGCCAGGTTTCGTCCAACTGTGTGCTTTGGCCTTCATTCCAAGGGCCGCGGACATCTTTGCCTTTTGACAGGTTAAAATACAGGTTGCTGTATTGGGGGGATGTTTGAAATACTCCCGGTGGAAAATTGGGCCGGATGGTTTCCAGAGCAGCCTCAAACTGCTGGTAATGTGTCACCTCACGCGTCATAAGAAAAACGAGTGTTTCTTTTACCAAAGGGTCATCTGTCAGCTGGAGTAGGTTTTCGTAACCTATTTTGGCACGGGCTTCTCCCGCCATGTTGGAACGTAGGTCCACTGTCAGTTCCGCCGTGGCCGATACGTAAGTGGCACACCAGGGGTTTCCGTTGCTGTCGGTCAAGGCCGGACTGCCGGGAGCACCTACCAGGAATTGCGGATTGGTGAACGCCTGATGAATCAACTCTTCTTTGGCTGATTTGCCGCTCATCATCGTGTGGAGCGGGCTATTTTCAAGTACGTCTTTCATTTCCCCGTTTACTTTTCCCAGAAGCATCTGGATTGTAGCCCCCACGATTTCCAGGTGTCCGAACTCTTCGGTGGCAATGTCCATCAGCATGTCATATTTGTCAGGAAATGGATTATGGCAACTGAAAGCCTGTACAAAATATTGCAAGGCAGATTTCAACTCTCCATTCGCACCGCCGAAGGCCTCAAGCATTACACGTGCAAAACGCGGGTCCGGTTGTGAGACACGTGCATTAAATTGTAATTCTTTTACATGGTAAAACATAGTATCGGTTTTTATTGGTTAGTATTTGTTTCTCTTGTTTCCGAGGTCGTTTTTATGGCATTTTAATTTTTTCTCGCTGTATGTTTTACGGTACAGAAGGCAGGGAGTTACAGATGTTGTTTGTATAAGGTGTTGATAATGAGAAAAGAATGTTATACTCTATTGCGGAATGTTACGTTTCGGAAAAGAGATGAAAATTCGGTTATCTTTTAAACCATTTTTCTGCTGATTACGTTATGCAGGGGGGGGAGCGGGCCATCGGAGTGGAGGTGAACGCAAAAAAAGTAGGCATATGTCAATAAAAGAACAGTATTGGAAGTATTCGCTGATAGTCATTATCTTGCTGTTGGGCACGCTGATATTTTTGAAGATCACACCTTTTTTAGGCGGGATCCTGGGGGCATTGACCGTCTATATCCTGTTGCGCCCCCAGATGTTCTGGCTTACGGACCGGAAGCGCATGAGGCGGAGTATTATGGCTATTTTGCTGCTCTGTGAAACGTTGCTTATTTTTCTGATTCCGTTGTCTTTTGTGGTGTGGATGATGATTTCCAAATTGCAGGCAATAAACCTGGATCCCCGCAATCTGATGGACGGGATAGAGCATGTGGCGGGGCTGATTCAGCAGAAGACCGGCTATGAATTGTTGAGCAAAGGGAATGTCAATACGATTGTGTCGGCTTTGCCGCGGGTTGGGCAGATGCTGATGGAGGGAATCACCAATTTCGCCATCAATGTGCTGGTGTTGCTTTTTGTGTTGTATTTTATGCTGATCGGAGGTAAGAAGATGGAGAGGTATATTAACGGAATCCTGCCTTTTAATCGGGAGAACAAAAAGGATATACTGCGTGAGTTCCACATGGTCGTGCGCTCCAACGCTATCGGGGTGCCTCTCTTGGCAATAATACAGGGCGTGGCAGCTTTTTTAGGTTACTGGCTTTTCGGAGTGCCCGGGGCATTTTTCTGGGGCGTGCTCTCCTGCTTTGCGACGATTATTCCGATTATAGGTACGGGACTGGTTTGGATTCCTTTGGTCTTGTATCTGGGGGCAACGGGACATTGGGGAAATGGCATCGGCCTGGCAGTCTATGCGCTTGTCGTGATTGGAAATGTGGATAATCTGGTGCGCGGATTGCTTCAGAAGAAAATGGCGGATACGCATCCGTTGATTACCATTTTCGGGGTGGTTATCGGTTTGTCCCTGTTCGGTTTTATGGGCGTGATATTCGGACCTTTGATGCTGGCCCTCTTTATTCTGTGTGTCGAAATTTTCCGGGAAGATTATCTGGAACACTGATTTTTATTGCCGTTTCTTTATTGATGTTTCGATTTTCTGTTTTTTATAAAGCGGTTCGGTAGTGCGGCGGCTGCTACTTTCGGGGAATGCGGATGGTGAAGTGAATGGAGCCATCGTTTTTCGGGTATTTTATTTTATCTTTGTTATGTGTTAATGTGTGTCATAAGGATATGGAAAAAAATGCCCAATGGGAACTTGCGCATCATTTCCTGTGCTATACCGGTACGAATTTGTTTTTGACAGGTAAAGCGGGAACCGGTAAAACCACTTTTCTGCGCAGGTTGAAAACAATGTCCCCCAAGCGCATGATTGTTGTCGCCCCCACAGGGGTGGCTGCTATCAATGCCGGAGGGGTGACCATCCACTCGTTTTTTCAATTGCCTTTCGGGCCCTATGTTCCGGGAAAGAGTACGGCTGTGCGGAAAAATGCCGGAGGATTCAGCAACAAATTCAGCCGGGAGAAAATCAACATCATCAGGAGCCTCGATTTGCTGGTGATTGACGAAATCAGTATGGTGAGGGCGGATTTGCTGGATGCGGTGAGTGACTTACTGTGCCGCTACCGGGGAGAGGACAGGCCTTTCGGTGGGGTGCAGTTATTGTTGATAGGGGATTTGCAACAGCTGGCACCGGTGGTAAAAGAAGAAGAATGGGAACTGCTGAAAGAGGTTTATACATCGCCCTTTTTCTTTGATAGCGTGGCATTACGGCAAACCCGTTATGTGAGTATTGAGTTGACTCATGTTTATCGGCAGACTGACGAGGCGTTTATTCATTTGCTGAATAAAATCCGGGACAATCGGGTCGATGAGACTGTCATATCAGCTTTGAACCGGCGGTATATACCGGATTTCAAACCTTCGGAGGAGGAGGGCTATATTGTTCTGACTACCCATAATGCGCAGGCTCAGTTGATTAATACCCGGAAACTGGAGGAGATAGCCGAAAAGGCTTATACATTCCCGTCGCAGGTCGAAGGTGACTTCCCCGCTTATTTATTTCCTACCGAGGAGAGGCTCGTGCTGAAAAAAGGAGCCCAGGTGATGTTTGTAAAAAATGATTCCTCGGCGGAAAAAAGGTATTACAATGGAAAAATAGGCCGCGTCGTTTCTATCGGTACGGACAGTATTCAGGTGCACTGTAGCGGAGATTCGAAACCTATTTCGGTAAACCGGGAGGAGTGGCTGAATACCCGTTATGCTATTCATCCGGAAACAAAAGAAATCCGGGAGACCGTAGAAGGAAAGTTTGTACAATATCCCTTGAAAACGGCCTGGGCGATTACGATACATAAAAGCCAGGGACTTACCTTCGAACGGGCAGTCATTGATGTGGGGGCTGCTTTTACCCACGGGCAGGTATATGTTGCCTTGAGTCGTTGCAAATCACTGGAGGGTTTGGTGCTCAGTTCTCCCTTGAAGAGCGGGGCGGTGATTCATGACCGGATGGTGCGGAGTTTTATTCGGCAGGTGGAGCAGAATCAACCGGGAAAGGAGGAGCTGGAGGAGGAGAAAAAGAGGTATTATATTCAGTTGGTGACCGAATTATTTGATTTTGTTGCTGTGTGGAAAAGCATGCAGCGGGTGGCCTGGATTTATGGGAAGCATCTGTATCGGTTGTATCCGGAATTGAGCCGTTTTTATCGGGAGATGCGTGAAGAAATTCAGGAGAAGTTGGCAGAGGTGGGGGAACGTTTTAAGATGCAGTTGCAACGCTTGTTGCTCGCTTCTGATAATTATGAAAAAGATGAGGTGGTTAAGGAAAGAATAGGCAAGGGCGTAATCTATTTCCGAGAAGAGACGGAGAAACTCCATAGGGCTGTGTGTGAGGCGGCATATCCGGAGATAGACAACAAAGAAGTTCGGAAACAGCTTGAGGAGGCAATGACGCGTTTGTTGCAGGAAATACATGTTAAGATACGGATACTTGAATCGGCAGGTGAGGGTTTTTCGCCGGTTGCTTATTTGAAAAGCCGTGCGGAAGCTGTGTTGGACAAGGCGGTTCTGCCGGGACAGAAGCATCAGGAGAAAATAAACGTATCGGCGGATATCCTGCATCCCGCATTGTACAGGAAATTGTGTGAATGGCGCAAAAAACAGGCAGACAGACTGAAACTGCCTGTATATACGGTATTGCAGCAGAAAGCCCTGCTGGGGATTTGCAACACGCTGCCTGTCGATAGCAGGGAGTTGCTGAAAATACCGGGCATCGGGAAGAAAGTAATTGAAAAATACGGAAGCTCTTTATTGGAAATTGTGGACGGATTCAGAGGAATAAAACTGGAATGACAGCCCGTATACAACTGCCTCCAGCGAATAATACGGCAGACTTGAAATATGTAGTTTTCATGTTTTATACAAATTACTTGACCAGGAGACCTAAGTATACCGAGGCGGAAGCGCGTTTCCCGTCGGCACTTGTGGCGAAAGCATAAAAATAAATATCGCCTTGCCAATGCCTGGTCGAGAACGCATTCTCTGTTTCTGCCGTTTCGCCGCGCACGCCGATTTCCACTACTTGAACGCCCCTTTTCGATGGACAGAAGGCTATGCCGTACACCCGGTCTTCCCGGAAACAATCGAATCCTTCCCGCACACTTCCCTGGTTTACGAACTTCACCCATTGCTCTGTTGCGCCCTGTCCCGGTAGTTCGATACTAACGGATGGTGGTGTCACTACGCCCCCGGCTACCTGTATCCGGGTATAGTCTATCCGTCCCCGGAAATATTTGGGCTCACCCTCCCTTCTCACAAACTCCCGCTCCGGGTTCACGGCCTCCACGACAACAGCTCCCTTCCCCATATTTGCTTGTATGAATCCCCTCTTTCCTACGGCTGTCCCTCCTCCCTTAGGAAACCCTTTTTTTATGACGTGGGGCAATAGTAAAGCACATCGGCTTAAAGTTCCGAACTCCTCTTCCCGCCGTTGTTGCTCCAGTGTTCCCACCTTCCGTTTCGGGGGCAGGGCACGCATGACCGTCTTTCCGTCCCGCGTCTCAAAACAACTCACATTTCCCAATTTCCCTTTGATTTTTCCTAATATGCTGCTCACAATCGCCATATCGCTCCTTTTTAGATTTTCAACGAATATAACCCTTTTTTTACACTTTCCCAACTTTTCAGTCACTCATTTTCATTGCCCGAAGCCCATACGACTCCGGGTATATCCTATAAAATAATCTGTATATAATTAACTGATTTTCCAATAGTAATACAGTTAAAACCTTGGTGAAACCTTGGTAAAACATTGCTGAAACATTGGTTATAACAATATAAAAGTTGTTTTTTAATAATATTTGAATTATATTTACATCGTATAATTCATGTATAAATATCTAATAATAACTGAATAATGATAATAGATTCCCATTGGTTTGCACTCTGTTTGTCCCAGGGGCCCGTGCGTTTGGACGGCGTGACCTATTACTTGCGGAATGGACGGGTTTGTGTGCGTCCGTCGCATCACAAAAAGAGGGGAAAGCGGTCGGAAGCGGAGTTGGCGACCACCGGCCGCTTTGTGGAAATGCGTAAACTGTGGACAATGTACCGTCGGGCGGTGGGAGAACTGCCGGTGTGGCGGGTGGCGGCACGGGAAGTGGGAGCGGGACAGGGTGATACGCTGTTTCATCGGCTGAATGCGGGGTGTGTGCGTGGCGGGGAAGGAGTGTGGGCATTCCCGGCCTTCCGTTTTGCTGCGGGGTCGTTGGACATGCCGGTACTACGGGAAGCATGGCGGGAAAGGGGAACAGTGACGTTGGAGTGGGAGGTGGACGAAGACCACGCCGGAGCCCGGTGGTCCGACCGCGTGTATGTCGGCTACTTTTATGATGCGGAACCGCGTGTACCGGGGCTTGTCGAAGCCTCAACGCAACGGGTGGCAGGGCAGGCAACGGTAGAGATTCCGTTGCTGGAAGAAAGAGCGGACGCAGCCTTGCATCTGTATCTCTTCTTCGGGAATGAGGACGGAACGCGCTTTTCACCCAGCGTCTATGCCGGCGTCTGAGAAAAATTTATTCGTATATATGCCATATATGATTAGAAGGGTAAATGAGGACGATGGCAAGGGTATTGCAGAGATATACAATGAATATGTCTTAAACAGCACGGCGAGTTTTGAAATGCAGCCGGTTTCCGAAAAAGAGATGAAAGACCGTATTTCCGCCATTGGTTCCCGCTATCCTTACTGGGTATGTGAGATAGACAATGCCGTTGTTGGGTATTGTTATGCCCGTCCGTGGAAAGAAAGGGCGGCTTATAATAAGACGTTGGAAACGACCGTCTATCTTTCTCCCCGGTATCAGGGAAAAGGAATAGGGAGATTGTTGATGTCGAAGTTGATTGAGGAATGTGCCAAGAGGAGGGATCATGTTCTGATTGCGTGTATTACCGCAGAAAATGAAGCAAGCAGAATGTTTCATTCGAAACTCGGATTTAAGCAAGTTTCGTTGTTTGAGAGCGTCGGAATTAAATTCGGGTGTGAGCTGGATGTAGCGGACTATGAATTACAGTTGAAATCGGTTCTAAAGTAGTCATTGCAACGAGCCCGGTACTATCCGCTTGCTGAAATTCTGGTTTGCTATGATTCACCGAAAATACGAAAAGCGGTTGAATATGGAAATTTATACTTATCTTTGTATAACATAAGGATTTTTTATTATGGAAAACAAACCTTTGGCAGAGCGGATGCGTCCGAAGACGCTGGATGATTACATCGGGCAGAAGCATTTGGTGGGAACGGGAAAGGTACTCCGGAAAATGATTGAGTCGGGCAATGTGTCGTCGTTTATCCTGTGGGGGCCTCCGGGAGTGGGGAAGACCACGCTGGCGATGATTGTTGCCGAACAGTTGAAGCGTCCTTTTTATGTGCTGAGTGCGGTGAGTTCGGGGGTGAAGGATGTGCGGGAGGTGATTCAGAAAGCGGAGAGCCAGCGTTTTTTCAATACGCCGAATCCGATTCTCTTTATTGATGAAATCCACCGTTTCTCCAAGGCTCAGCAGGACTCCCTGTTGGCTGCCGTCGAGAAGGGGACGGTGACGTTGATAGGGGCGACGACGGAAAACCCCTCTTTTGAGGTGATTTCTCCGTTGCTGTCGCGTTGTCAGGTGTATGTGTTGAAAGCCTTGGAAAAGGCGGATCTGGAGGAGTTGATAGATCATGCCGTGACTCGTGATTTTTATTTGAAGGAGAAGAAGATTACGGTAAAAGAAAAAGAGGCGCTGATTTCGTTTAGTGGGGGGGATGCGCGTAAACTTCTGAATATATTGGATTTGGTGGTGAGTGCCCAGCGCTCGGAAGAGATTGTGATAGATAATGAGGCGGTGAGAAAAGAGTTGCAGGAAAATCCGCTGATGTATGATAAGGACGGTGAGCAGCATTATGACATTATTTCGGCGATGATTAAGTCTGTCCGGGGCAGCGATCCGAATGCGGCGCTTTATTATATGGCGAGGATGCTGGAGGGGGGAGAAGACCCGAAGTTCATTGCCCGGCGGTTGATTATATCGGCGTCGGAGGATATAGGGCTTGCAAATCCCAATGCCATGCTGATAGCCAATGCCTGTTTTGAGGCGGTGCATAAAATCGGTATGCCGGAAGCGCGTATCCCTTTGGCAGAGTGCCTCATTTATCTGGCGACCTCCCCGAAAAGCAATTCGGCTTATCTGGCGATAGGCGAGGCGATGGCTTTGGTGAGGCAGACGGGGAATATCCAGGTGCCTCTGTATTTGCGTAACGCTCCCACGAAGTTGATGAAGGAGCTGAATTATGGTAAGGATTACAAATATGCACATGATTTTCCCGGTAATTTTGTGGACCAGGAGTATATGCCGGAGGAGGTGAAGGATAAGGTGTTTTATCGTCCGCAGAACAATGCCCAGGAGTTGAAGATCTCAGAGCGGTTGAAGTTGTGGTGGAAAAGAAAATATAAGTAGTGGTGATGATTTTTAATAAATAGACAATGAATATAATAGAAAAGATTAAAGATTCGGATATGTTTTTCTTGCTGGCAGGTCCCTGTGTGATTGAAGGTGAGGAAATGGCGCTTAAGATTGCGGAACATGTGTCGGAATTGACGAATAGATGGGGTATCCCTTATGTGTTTAAAGGGTCGTTTAAGAAGGCCAATCGTTCCCGTTTGGATTCTTTTACTGGAATCGGGGATGTGAAGGCTTTGGAAATATTGGCTAAAGTCAGAAAGGAGTTTCAGATACCGGTGGTGACTGATGTCCATAGTCCGGAGGATGCTGTTCTGGCGGCAGAGTATGTGGATGTGTTGCAGATACCGGCTTTCTTATGCCGGCAGACAGATTTGTTGGTGGCGGCAGCCCGTACGGGGCGTGTTGTGAATGTGAAGAAAGGGCAGTTTCTTTCTCCGGAGGCGATGCGTTTTGCTGTGGAGAAGGTGCGGGAATCGAATAATCCGAATGTGATGGTAACGGAACGGGGGACGACTTTCGGGTACCAGGATTTGGTGGTGGATTACCGGGGGATAAAGATTATGCAGCAGGAATGTCACTGTCCGGTGGTGATTGATGCCACGCATTCTTTGCAGCAGCCCAACCAGGCTTGCGGGGTGACCGGGGGACAACCGGCGTTGATTGAGACTATCGCTAAGGCGGGGATAGCGGTCGGGGCGGATGGATTGTTTATTGAGACCCACATGGACCTGCCTCATGCCAAATCAGACGGTGCCAATATGCTGCGCTTGGATTTGATGGAGGGGTTGTTGGAGAAATTGGTACGGATTCGGGAGGCGGTGAGAGAAAGTTGAATGGGGTAAAAAAATTGAAGAGTGGAAAAGGGGATGGAGGGAACTCCGTCCCTTTTATATATCTAAGCGGACAACGGTAATGCCGGCACCTCCCAATTGAATCTGTTCGTCGCTATAGGAGCTGATGACAGGATTGGTGCTCAGGTATTGGCGGATCAATTGCCGCAGGGCTCCAGTACCTGTGCCGTGCAGGATGCGGAGGTCTTTGGAGTCGAGCATGACGGCTTCGTCAATGAAGGCCGTTACTTTTTGCAGGGCTTCGTCTCCGCGCATGCCCCGGACGTCGATTTCGGGTTTGAATAGCAGGCGTTTCTGACTTAGGTTTTCCCTGAATCCGGACCAGTTGGAGGCCGGGACGGATGGTTTGCCCAGTTTTTTGGCCTGGTTGGCTGATATTTTTTGTAATTGGCCGAGGGGAACTGTGGTTTGTATGTTTCCCAAAGCAACGATTGCCTTTTTGTCTTTGATTTCCATGACTTCTCCCGTGGCCTGGTTGGGCAGTTTTACGCAATCGCCTTTTTGTATGGCGGTAGGAGGTGCAGCTTGCGTGTCGCCGGATCGGTTTCCGGCAGGATTGTTTCGGGATTTGCGGTTCTCTCTGCTTTTTATTTTTTCGATTTTCCGACGCAGGCGTTCTTCTTCCTCCTCTTCCGGAATGATTTTCTTTTGTTGTTCTTCCAGTTTCTGCCGGGCAACTTTGGTTTTTTCTTTTTCCGCCTGGCTTTCTTTGATTTCCCGGATGGTGTTTTCTATGGTTTTGTTGGCTGCGGTTATCAATGCCCGGGCCTTTTCCTGCGCTTCGCGGATGATTTCTTTTCTGAGCCGGGAAGCTTCGTTGAGTTCTTGGCTGTAGCGTTCCACGACATTATCAAGCCGCTTTTCGTTTTCATGTATTTTTTTCCGCTTTTCTTCCCAATAGCGTTTGTCGCGGGCAATGTCTTTGAGGTGTTTGTCGTAATTGATGTGGTCGGTACCTATTTTTCTGGCGGCGTCTTCCAGAATCTCTTTGGGAAGTCCTATTTTTTTGGCTATTTCGAAAGCGAAGGAGGAGCCCGGTTTTCCAATTTGCAGTTCGAACAAGGGCATCATCCGGTGATTGTCGTAGAGCATGGCTCCGTTTTCAATTCCGGGAGTGGCTGAGGCGTAATGTTTCAGATTGGTATAGTGGGTGGTAATGACTCCTTTTACGTTGTTTTGGTTCAGGGCATGCAGGATGGCTTCGGCGATGGCTCCCCCCAGCATGGGTTCTGTTCCCGTCCCGAATTCGTCAATGAGTATGAGTGTGTCCCTGTCTCCGTGCCGCACAAAGTTTTTCATGTTAATCAGATGGGAGCTGTAGGTACTCAGGTCGTTTTCAATCGACTGTTCGTCGCCGATGTCTATCAGGATATGGCGGAAGATTCCGAAGCGGCTGGCTTCATTGACGGGGACGGGCAAGCCGCACTGGAACATGTATTGCAGCAGACCGGAAGTTTGCAGGCAGACGGATTTTCCTCCGGCGTTGGGACCGGAAATCAGGATGATGCGTTGTTCTTCGTTGATTTCTATGTTCAGAGGAATTAAATTCTTGTCTGTATTTTTGAGTGCCAGGTAGAGGAGAGGGTGGCGGGCTTCATACCAAAGCATTTCCGGTTGGTCGGAAAATACGGGTGTGATGGCTTCGATGGACAGGGAAAAGGCGGCTTTGGCTTTTACGAAGTCGACAAAGGCCATGAAGTCGTAGGCGGGTATGAGGTCGTCTATATAGGGGCGGATGTCATCGGCAAATTTCCGCAGGATGCGGGTGATTTCCCTTTTTTCTTCGAGTTGCAGTTCCCGGATTTCGTTGTTGGTTTCGATGATTTCCGCCGGTTCGATGTAGGAGGTTTTGCCGGTGGCGGATTCGTCGTGTACGATACCGTTGATTCTTCGTTTGTAAGCTGCCGGGACGGGAATGACCATCCGTCCGTCCCGGATGGATATGGAGCTCTCTTTTTCCGCCCATCCTTCGGATTGGGCTTGTTGCAGGAGGGTCTGCATCCTTCTGGAGATGCCGGCTTGTTTTTTTACCAACTGGTGCCGGATGTCTGCCAGTTCGGGAGAGGCGTTGTCTTTGATATTGCCGTGTTTGGAGACGATGGCGTCCAGGCGTTGCAGTACGTAAGGAAAGAGTCGGATTAATCCGGCTCTGTCAGTGAGGCGGGGATATTGCTCTTGTTTGCCATGAAAAAAGCGTACGATGGCCGAAAGGGATTCCAGGGAGTTTTTCAGCGTAACGAGTTCGTGCAATTCTAAAAACAGTCCCTCTATCCGGATTTTATTCAGGAAGGGACGGGCGTCGGCATACGTATTGCCCGGAAATTCTTCTTCTTGCAGGATACGCATGAATTCACCGGTTTCTTCCTGCTGCCGGCGGATGTAGTCTGCCTGGTCTGAAAATTGCATTTTTTCAGTCAGTTCTTTGCCCATTTCACTTTGGCAGTGGCTTTTAATCAACTGCCGGATTCGGTCGAATTTTATTTTGCTTTCAAAGTTGTCCGGGTAGATCATGGGGCACTTTTCAACTTTTATTCTTCACATTTCCGGAGATAGTCAGATGGGTTTCCGGAGTTTTTGGGTCGTTGGTAATGACGGTGATGGATTTGTATTGCCGTCCGGATTTGCCGGCGGAGTTGAAGGTAGTCCGTATGACAGTCTTTTGTCCGGGGGCAACGGTGGTTTCTCCCAGTGTAACGGCGGTGCATCCGCAACTGGCTTTGGTCTTCCGGATAATCAGTGCGGTGTTGCCTTTGTTTTCGAGGGTGAAGTCACAGTTTGCCTTTTCGCCCTGAATAAGGTCGCCGAATTCGATGGCGGTTTTTTCAAAATGGACTACCGGAGCGTTTTCCAGCTCTTTTTTGCTCAGCTTGCTGAAATCTTCTGCGATGTTGGCTGTTACCGTAAGTCGGTTGTTATAGGAATTATCATCATCGAATTTCAGTATGACGGAGTCAAAGATGTATCCATAGTCATTTTTTGCAACGGCATCATACGTAAGTACCAGCATACCCCGTTCTCCCGGTTGTACGGTTTGCGGAAAGACTTCGGCTTTGATGTGGGAAGGGGTGTAACGGGTGGAAACGGTTACGGCTTTTTCCCGAGTGTTGTAAAAATAAACGGTGTCTTTGGCGACCTGTTGGATGAATATTTTGCCGAAGCTGATGTTATTGGTCTTGAATTTTACACCAGACAGGTCGGTTCTATAGAGCAGAGTCGGTTTTTCTGGGTTGTCGGTGATGTTTCCGCTGATCCGGAGCTGTTCGCGCGGATTTTGAGCGTTGGAGTTCACGTTGACGATGTAGTTGAATTGTTCCGGTAAGTCCTGCGGTGTGAATGAAATGCGTATTTCTGCGGATTTCCCCGGCAGGACGGGCGATTTGTCCCAATCGGCATTCATGCGCGGGAACATCGGGATCACTTTGGAGATGAGCACCGGTTGTTTTCCAGTGTTTTTTACCTGGAAGGTCACTGTTGTCGGTGTGTCGTCGGCTTTTAGTCCGGCTAATTGGATTTCTTTCTTCTTAAATGTCAACACTCCGGATTGTGCTACGAGGTTGCTGGTGAAGAGGGAGAACAGGAGGATTAAAATCAGCTTCATAGGAGGATGGTTTTCTTGTTGTGGTCAAAAAAAATGAAACCTCCGGCAGGGCTGGTTACCTGTGGAGGTTTCATGGTTCGGCTTATTGAATTTCTCCGATCAGTTTATAGGAGACAATGGTATTTTTCGGATCGTTAAGGGTGAATGAAATGATTTTTACTTTTTTACCCGGCTGTTCGTCGGTTTTCAGTGTGATGTTCACTTTTGTTTTTTTGCCCGGTTTGATGACAGTACGTGCCGGATGTGCCGTGACGGTGTTGTCGGAAGTCTTGATTTTGTGGATAATCAAGTCTGATTTTCCGTCGTTTTGAATGTAAAATTCATGTTTGTGGGTCGTGTTCTTGGTTAATACGCCCAATTCGGCAGAAGTTTCGGAGAATTTGGCTGCGGGAGCTTCTTCAGGCTTTACGTTTGAAAAATCTTCTTTGATGTTGGCTACGACGCTGATTTCCCCTTTGGCATCGGGAGAGACGGTAACGTTGATTTTATCAGAAACGAATCCCCAGTCCTTTTTGGCGGTAGCGTTGTATTTTACGGTTATTTTTCCTTTTTCTCCTTTTTTCAAGGTTGCCGGATTTACCGTTACGGTCATGAATGAGGGGGTAGCAGTAGTCGTTACGGTAACGGGTTCTTCCCCGGTATTGATGATATCCAGGGCTTTTTCTACAGTAGCCGTGTTGTTAATGCTTCCTAAGTTCAGGCTGTTGGCTGTGATTTTCAGTTTTCCCACCGTATAGCGGTAAGCTGCATAAGGGTCGGCGGGTTTGGAGCTGACCATGCCGTGGATGCTGAGTGAGCTTACTGCGTTTGAAGCATTGGAGTTTACGGTAATGCTTTTGTTGAAGCGTCCCGGACGGTGGCGAGGATCAAAACTTACCTTTACAGAACCGGTTTGTCCCGGTGCAATCGGTTGGCGGCTCCAGGAAGGAGTGGTGCAGCCGCAACTGGCACGTACACTGTTCAGGATAAGGGGGGCATCGCCTGTATTTTTAAAAACGAAGTCGTAAACTGCGGGGCCTCCCGTTTCACTGATTGTTCCGAAGTCATGGGAAGTTTTCTCAAATTCGATTTTAGCTTTCTGGCTGAATGTCAGCAAGGGAATGAGTGTCAAAAATAAAAACAATAGTCTTTTCATCGTTAAAAATTTATATTGTTAATGTTATGAATGAAATCAGTTATACCATAAAATCCAACAAAAATAAAAAATATATGGCAAAAATAATCAAGGATTGCCGTTTTTTCATTTTTTTAGGACAATTGCTTGTTTATTGGGGAATAAACCGTATCTTTGCGCCGTTTAAAGAATATTTTAATTTAAAAGATTAGTAATTATGTATTTAACAGCTGAAAAGAAAGAAGAGCTTTTTTCACAGTACGGGAAGTCTAATAAAGATACTGGGTCCGCAGAGTCTCAGATTTCTTTGTTTTCCTACCGTATTAATCATTTGACAGAGCATTTGAAGAAAAACCACAAGGATTTTGCTACACAGAGAGCATTGATCAAGTTGGTAGGAAAGCGTAGAGCATTATTGGATTACCTGAAAAGAAAAGATATCGAAAGATACCGTTCTATTATTAAGGCGTTGAATTTACGTAAATAATCATACGTTACCAACCGGCCCGGAGTTCTCCGGGCTGGTTTTTATTATTATCTCCCCTCCACACCTCCAATAAAGCAGTACGGTCATTGCCGGACTGTCTGTCAAAGAAAGAATTCCGTTAAAATGAATTTATTTTAACAGTAAAATTATGAATGTTATCGAAAAGAACATTACTCTGCCTGACGGGCGGGTGATTACGCTTGAAACAGGAAAGTTGGCCAAACAGGCTGACGGAGCTGTTATGTTGAAAATGGGTAATACCATGTTGCTGGCAACCGTTGTCTCTGCTCAGGAGGCAGGTCCGGATGTGGATTTTATGCCTTTGTCAGTGGATTACAAAGAGAAATTTGCTTCCGTGGGACGTTTCCCCGGCGGATTTACCAAGAGAGAAGGAAAGGCTTCCGATTATGAAATCCTGGTGTCCCGTTTGATTGACCGGGCCCTGCGGCCTTTGTTTCCGGATGATTATCATGCAGAGACTTTTGTGCAGGTGACATTGTATTCCGGTGACGAGGAATCTATGCCGGATTCGTTAGCTGGACTGGCTGCTTCTGCTGCCATTGCCGTGAGTGATATTCCTTTCCACGGTCCGATTTCTGAAGTGAGGGTGGCTCGTGTTAACGGTGAATTTGTTATAAATCCGACTTGTTCCCAGTTGAAGGAAGCTGATTTGGATATTATGGTCGGAGCTACTTATGAAAATATCATGATGGTGGAAGGTGAAATGGATGAAGTTTCCGAGCAGGAAATGCTTGATGCTATCAAGTGTGCCCATGCTGCCATCAAAGAACAGTGCCTGGTACAGGAAGAGCTGGCAAAGGCTGTCGGTAAGGCGAAACGTACCTATTGCCATGAAGTGAATGATGAGGAATTGCGTAAAGATGTATGGGACAAGTGTTACCAGAAGGCTTACGATGTGGCGCGTCAGTGTAACGCCGATAAGCATCTGAGAAGCGAGTTGCTGCATAAAGTGGGGGAAGAATACCTGGAAACTATTCCGGAAGAGGAGAGAGAGGCTAAAAAAGCAATGGTGGGCCGCTATTATCACGATGTGGAAAAAGAGGCCATGAGAAGGATGATTCTGGATGAAGGTGTGCGTCTGGATGGACGTAATACTGAGCAGATTCGTCCGATCTGGTGTGAAGTCGGTTACCTGCCCGGTCCTCACGGTTCATCTGTGTTTACCCGGGGTGAGACGCAGTCGCTTTCAACTGTGACTTTGGGTACGAAGCTGGATGAGAAGATTGTGGATGAAGCTACGGAGCAAGGAAGAGAGCGTTTTTTATTGCATTATAATTTTCCGCCGTTCTCTACCGGTGAAGCGAAAGCTACCAGAGGGGTGGGACGTCGTGAAATCGGTCATGGAAATCTGGCACACCGTGCATTGAAGAGAATGATTCCTGCTGATTATCCTTATACGGTACGTGTGGTTTCCGATATTCTCGAATCTAACGGTTCGTCTTCTATGGCAACAGTATGTGCCGGAACGTTGGCTTTGATGGATGCCGGGGTGCCCATTAGGAAGCCGGTGACCGGTATTGCTATGGGATTGATTACTGATAAAGGATGTGCAAAATATGCTGTGTTGTCTGATATTTTAGGAGATGAGGATCACTTGGGAGACATGGACTTCAAGGTGACCGGAACGGCAGATGGTATTACCGCTACACAGATGGATATCAAGGTGGACGGACTGCCTTATGAGATTCTTGAAAAAGCATTGGAGCAGGCAAGACGTGGCCGTATGCATATCATGAATATTATTTTACAGACGTTGCCTGCACCTCGTCCGGAGTTGAAGCCGCATGCTCCGCGTATTGAGACGTTGATTGTCGATAAAGACCAGATTGGTGCTATCATTGGCCCCGGTGGTAAGATTATCCAGGATATTCAGGAGAAATCCGGAGCAACGGTGACGATTGAGGAGGTAGACAATAAGGGTATTGTAAATATTTCCGCTACCAATGCCGAGTCTATTCATATTGCGATCAGCCGTATCAAGGCTATTGCTTCCAAACCTGAAGAAGGGGAGGTGTATGACGGAGTTGTGAAGTCCATTATGCCTTTCGGCGCTTTCATTGAGATTCTGCCTGGTAAGGACGGATTGTTGCATATTTCGGAAATTGACTACAAACGGATTGAGAAGGTGGAAGATGTACTGAAAGAAGGGGATAAGATTCAGGTGAAGTTGCTGGAAATCGACAAGAAGACCGGTAAGCTGCGTCTTTCTCGGAAAGCTTTGTTGCCAAGACCTGAACGGAAAGATCCGGAGAAACAGCAATAATACAAAATAGCAATAAATGGAAAAAAGAGGCTCCGGCCTCTTTTTTTATGTCCATAATGTCTTATCTTTGTGTGACGAAAAACAGTTAACAAAATGGAAAATAGATTGAAAGTCGGAATCACCCACGGGGATATAAACGGAGTGGCCTATGAACTGGTCATAAAGATGATGGCAGAAAACCGGATTTGTGAGGTTTGTACGCCGGTGTTTTACGGTTCGCCCAAGGTTGCTGCCTATTATCGTAAGAATCTGAGTGTGGAGAATTTCAATTTAAACAGTATACAGAGTGCTCAGGATGCCAATTCAAAGCGGTGTAATGTAATCAATTGTGTGGATGATGCGGTGAAGGTGGAAGCCGGTAAAGAAACACCGGAATCCGACGGAGCGGCAATGTCGGTATTGAAGAAGGCACTGGATGATTTGGATCAGAGGATGTTGGATGTGGTTGTTGCTGCTCCCCAGGGAATTAATTCATTTAAACTGGAAAATGCGAACGGGTGTGTTGAGTTTTTGAACAGGAGATATGATTCAAAATTCGGTATGCCTTTGCTGGTCGGTGAAAAAATGAAGATGGGTTTTGTTACCACTCATATGCCTTTCCGGGAGATTGCGGAAAATCTGACGGCAGCGCATGTTTTCAACAAATTAAAAACGCTTGATTATTGCCTGAAACGGGATTTTACGATTCGGAAGCCCCGCATTGCAGTGTTAGGTTTGAATCCGCATGCCGGTGAGAACTGCACTTTCGGAGAAGAAGAAAAAACTTGTCTGATTCCTGCCATAGAAAAGGCCCGCGAAAACGGGATCATGGCTCTCGGCCCTTACGCAGCCGATAGCTTGTTCAGCGGTATGGAGTATGAAAAGTTTGATGCCATTCTGGCTTTGTATCATGATCAGGGAATGATTCCTTTTAAAGCCATAGAGGGCGTGGAGGGAGCTGTTTTGGTAGCTGGTTTGCCGATAGTATACACTTCTACTGTCAGTGGTATGGCTTACGATATTGCGGGGCAGGGTGTGGCAAATGAACAGGGATTGAGAAAAGCTGTTTATCTGGCAATTGACGTATTTAATACCCGTATGCAGAATGTGGCTTTGGGACGCAATCCGCTGCCTCATTACGATGTGGCAGGCAATGCGAATGAAAGCGATATGAATGTGGAACAGATTGCAGGAGTGAAGGGAGAAGAGGAAGACAAATAAAGAGATTTCTGCCGGTGGTTTTCTGCCGGGAGAGAAAAGGGAAAAAGTGGAATGCAAATATTTTGGGATTTGCTTTCCACTTTTCACTTTTTATTGTACCTTTGCGCCCGAGTTTAATATAATGTCTAACTTATTAGATAAGAAACGATTAAAATTATTATGACAGAAGAACAAAAGGACTTGCAGGCCGTAGCTGCTAAAGCTGCTCAGACGACCAGTGCTGAGGCTGACGAAAATTTTGATTGGGAAGCTTATGCTAACGATGATGTAACCCCTGCATCAGAAAAAGATGCTTTGGCACAGAAGTATGCTGATACGTTGTCCAAAGTGGTTGAAAAAGAAGTGGTGGAAGGAACCGTTATCTCCATGAACAAGAGAGAAGTGGTGGTGAATATCGGTTATAAATCAGACGGTATCATCTCTTTGAACGAATTCCGTTACAATCCGGAGTTGAAGGTAGGTGATAAAGTGGAAGTGTATGTGGAAACACAGGAAGACAAAAAAGGTCAGTTGACCCTTTCTCACAAACAGGCCCGTGCATTGCGCAGCTGGGATCGAGTAAACGAGGCATTGGAGAAAGATGAAATTATCAAAGGTTTTGTAAAATGCCGCACGAAGGGTGGTATGATTGTGGATGTATTCGGTATTGAAGCATTCTTGCCGGGTTCCCAGATTGATGTGAAACCGATTCGTGACTACGATATTTATGTAGGTAAAACCATGGAATTCAAAGTGGTTAAGATTAATCAGGAATTCAAAAATGTGGTGGTATCTCACAAAGCTCTTATCGAAGCTGAACTTGAACAGCAGAAGAAAGACATTATCTCCAAACTGGAAAAAGGTCAGGTATTGGAAGGAACCGTTAAGAATATCACTTCTTACGGAGTATTTATTGACTTGGGTGGTGTAGACGGTTTGATTCACATTACGGATCTTTCCTGGGGTCGCGTAAATCATCCGAATGAAATCGTTCAGTTAGACCAGAAGTTGAATGTGGTTATTCTGGATTTCGACGATGAGAAGAAACGTATCGCTTTAGGTTTGAAACAGTTGACTCCTCATCCGTGGGATGCATTGAATGCAGATCTGAAAGTGGGTGATAAAGTGACGGGTAAGGTTGTGGTGATGGCTGATTACGGTGCATTTGTTGAAATTGCTCCGGGCGTAGAAGGCTTGATTCACGTGTCTGAAATGTCGTGGTCACAGCACTTGCGTTCTGCACAGGATTTCATGAAAGTGGGAGACGAAGTGGAGGCTGTTATTTTGACGCTGGATCGTGACGAAAGAAAGATGTCTTTGGGTATCAAACAATTGAAGTCTGATCCCTGGCAGAATATTGAAGAGAAATATGGCGTGGGCAGCAAGCACAAAGCTACCGTACGTAATTTCACCAACTTCGGTGTATTTGTAGAGATTGAAGAGGGGGTAGACGGATTGATTCACATTTCTGATCTGTCCTGGACGAAGAAAGTAAAACACCCGGCTGAATTTACTCAGATTGGTGCTGAAATCGAAGTGGTTGTATTGGAAATTGATAAGGAAAACCGTCGTTTGAGTCTGGGACACAAACAGTTGGAAGAAAATCCCTGGGATGTGTTTGAGACTATCTTTACGGTAGATTCTGTACACGAAGGTACGATTACCGAGATTTTTGACAAGGGTGCTGTGATTGCTTTGCCTTATGGTGTGGAAGGTTTCGCAACTCCTCGTCATCTGGTGAAAGAAGACGGTTCACAGGCTAAGGTGGATGAAAAACTTTCATTCAAGGTAATTGAATTCAACAAAGCTGCTAAACGGATCATCCTTTCTCATTCACGCATTTTCGAAGACGAACAGAAGTCTGATGAAAAAGCAAAGAAGAGTGCGGAAGAGAAGTCTACCAAGAAAGCTGTTAAACAGGTAAAAGAGAAGTTGGAAAAAACAACGTTGGGAGATATTACCGAGTTAGCTGCTCTGAAAGAACAGATGTCTGCAACGAAGGCTGAAAAAGCCCCGAAGGCTAAGAAAGAGGAAGCGAAAGCTGAGGAAAGCGAAGCCAAGGAAGATTAATCGGTGACGATTGGAAGTAAGAGGTTACAGTGAAGTTTGAACTGACCATATTGGGGGCGGGTTCTGCCGTCCCCACCTTACAAAGAAACTCTGCCGCTCAGGTACTCCATGTACTTGAGCGGTACTTTCTTATAGATTGTGCTGAAGCTACGCAGCATCAGTTGCGTCGTTTCCGGATTCCTTATAATCGGATTAATCATATTTTTATTTCTCATCTTCACGGAGACCATTATTTTGGTCTTATGGGCTTTTTGTCAAGTCTTTCGATGCAGGGCAGAAGGGGGGAGATGCATCTCTATGCTGACCTGCGTCTGCAAGAGCTTATAGAGAGTCAGTTGAAGATTATGAATACGCGGTTGGGCTATCCGTTGTGCTTTCATCCGCTGTCGCGTAATCCGGAAGTTATTCTTGATGACAAGGTTTTGACCGTTACTTCCTTTCCTTTGTTGCATCGGTATGATGCACCGGTGTGTGGTTTTTTGTTTCGGGAGAAGGAGCGGAGCAGGACCATACGGAAAGATATGGCGGCTGCATGGCAGGTGCCTGTCGCTTTTATGCAACATTTGAAAGCTGGAGCAGATTTTGTGACTCCCGAAGGGAAAGTTGTTCCGAATCGAATGCTTACTGTGGCGCCTCCTCCGGCACGTTCTTACGCCTATATGACCGATACTCTTTTTCGGGAGCGTTTTGCTGAATATGTGAAAGGGGTGGATTTGCTGTATCATGAAGCTACTTATGGGCGGGAATTGGAAGCCGTGGCGAAAGAGAATTATCACAGTACGTCGGAGCAGGCTGCCCGAATGGCGGTTTTAGCCGGTGCCGGTAAATTGTTGTTGGGGCATTTTTCAGCCCGTTATTCGGATCCTTCCTGTTTGTTGCCGGAAGCTCGTGCTATTTTTCCCGAAACCTATGTGTGTACAGATGGCGATGTATACGATATACCCGTACAAAAGCGGTTGGGCATATGACCGGGGGTAAGAACAGATGTGCTTTATGGAAACGGTTATAAAAAATATAAATGCTTTGTATCCTTTGTCGGAGGATACGGTACGGATGCTGAGAAAAAAGGTGGAACTGTGCTGTTTCCCGAAGAAATATTGTTTGATAGAAGCGGATAAATATTGTAAGTCGGCTTATTTTATAGAGAAGGGAATGACCCGTTCTTTCTGGTTAGTGAACGGGGAGGAGATAACGACGTCTTTTTCGTGTGAGGGAGGGATTGTTTTTAGTATGGATGAGCTGTATTATGATCGGGTGAGTGAGGAATTTGTGGAGACGCTTGAAGAGGTGGTCGCTTATAAGATAGCATTGACCGATTTGTTACAGCTTTTTCAGACGAATATCGAGTTGGCTAATTGGGGACGGATTATTCATCAGAATGAGTACAGGCGTTTACATCGTTCTCACAAAGAGCGTCTTACTCTGGCGGCAAAAGAGAGGTATGAAGCATTTAAACAGCAGTTTCCTCTGGTGTGTCAGCGGGTGCAGTTGGGCTATATCGCTTCTTATCTGGGAATAACGCTTTCCACTTTAAGCCGGCTTAGGGCTCAGAAATAGTGTCCGGAGGATGAAAATTTTGATGTAGGACAATTTTTAGCGTCTTTAGGTTCTGTAATTTTACTGCACTATTGGTGAATAATAATCTGAATGTCTTATGCAAAACATTTCCTCTTCTGCTTTTGCAGATACGAAACCCCATTATGAACTGCTTGACGGATTGCGAGGTGTGGCGGCACTTTTGGTGATATGGTACCATGTGTTTGAAGGCTTTGCTACGAGTCCGGTAGACCAGTGGTTAAACCACGGGTATTTGGCTGTCGATTTCTTTTTTATCCTTTCGGGCTTTGTTATCGGGTATGCTTATGATGATCGCTGGAAGAGTACTATGGATGTGAAAGGGTTCTTTAAACGCCGTTTGATTCGTTTGCATCCGATGGTGGTTATGGGAGCTGTTTTAGGGGCCGTGACGTTTTGCATACAAGGATGCGAGCAGTGGGACGGTATGCAGGTGGCGGTTTCTTCGGTCCTGCTTGCTATCCTTTTGAATTTTTTTATGATACCCGCTTTACCGGGGGCGGCACCGGAGGTGCGGGGCAACGGGGAGATGTTTCCTTTGAATGGTCCTGCCTGGTCGCTTTTTTTTGAATACATCGGTAATGTATTGTATGCCTTGTTGCTTCGCCGTTTGTCCACTAAGGCGTTGGCGTTGCTTGTTGTATTGGCAGGTGTGGGACTGGCTTTGTTTGCGGTATTCAATTTTTCCGGTTACGGGCATTTGGGGGTGGGATGGACTTTAGCAGATTATAATCTGTTGGGCGGTTTTCTGCGCCTGCTGTTTTCTTTCTCCGTTGGACTACTGATGTCGCGCGTTTTCAAACCGCTTCCTATTCGTGGCGCTTTTGGAATATGTAGCCTGGCGATAGCCGTTTTGCTTTCCGTGCCGCATATCGGTGGAGGAGAGGCTTTGTGGATGAATGGTATTTATGATGCTGTGTGTGTTGTTGTTATTTTTCCGCTATTGGTTTGGTTGGGAGCTTCCGGGAAAACGACGGACAGAATAAGTTACGGAGTCTGTAAGTTCTTAGGGGATATATCCTATCCCATGTATATTATTCATTATCCTTTCATGTATCTGTTTTATGCCTGGTTGTGGCGGGAGAAGCTCACTTTTGCTGAGACGTGGCCGGTAGCTTGGCTATTGTTTTTCGGAAATGTTCTGCTGGCGTATCTTTGCCTGAAGCTGTATGATGAGCCGGTTAGAAAATGGTTGAGCCGACGGTTTTTAGTTGACAACCGGAAGTCTTAATCCGGTTTTGCTGTTCCTGGTGTTTCTGGAATGGGAAATTGTTCAAACAGTTGTCGGCGTACAGTCTGTAGGTTGAGCTGGTAGCCTTTGTCGGCACGTCCCCGTCCGGAAAAGCCGTTGAAGCCGTTGATGTAGTTGTCCGGATAGTAGGTTTTTTCGCTGTTTTCTTGGAATTGTTGTTCGATTTCCTTGAATCGGTTTAAGTCGGCTGTCGCTTTTGTATTGTCCAGCAGGATAGGAAGTGTGCGGAATATCTCCGGTTCATACTTGCCTGCGGGGTTGCGTTGGATAACGTGTATTTTGGTCAGAACGCTTTGTGTTTGCAGGCTTTCTTTTACAGGCAGGTATTCATAACAGTAGAAAGCTTCTTTTTCAATTAGTTTCCCAGAAGCCGGATGCATGCGGGAGGGTTGTTCAATCAGGATAAAATCTTTACCCAGGTCGTGTTTCCATCGTGTTTCCTGCTTGCAGCTCCGGATATAAATTTGTCCTTCGGGAGTATAGCCGAATGTCAGTGTAGCTTGAGTGGAAAAAGGCGAAGCTGTTTTGCGACGGTCTGTTAGAATGACCTGTCGGAAAAGCTGGTAATCGATATAATCGAATGTCATGCTTTTAAGCCTGTAGGTTTGGTAGTCGAGAGTAAAAGTTCCTTTGCATGAGATTCTGATGTCGTCTGGATAATGGGAGGGTTTGGTTTGGAAATTGAAGACGTAATCCAGGCTGTCAGATTCCCTGGGATGAATTTCGTAAAAGCGGAGAGAGTTGAAAAGGGGGGCATAGAGTTGAATGGTGCGCATCAGGGTGAAAATCTTGCGTGTACCGGCGTCGAACCGGGTTTCTGCGGTTGTGATATATAAAGGAGACAGGGTGTCACTTCCGTCGTTGGTGAGATTGAAACTGCGGGCGGAATGTGTCGGAATGAAGTATGAACGGAACGCTTTGTCCCAGACGTTTTTACATCGGACATTGCCGGAGGTGAAATAGTAGCCGAATTCCCGTCTGCTTTCCAGAGCCAGGTTACGGTATTCCGTAATTTTTTCATATTGGCTCCGGCCATAAAAGCGGCATAAAGGCACTTGGTTGCGAATGGGTTTGCTCATCTGGTTCATGGCTTTGTTGAGCAGCTCTTCCATGGAAATGCTTGTTACGATTGTTTCGTCCAGTAAGAAGTTGAGGTCTTCCAGTTGGATTTTCCGGAGGTGTTTTAATTCGGCAATGGTGTATGTTATCACTTTGTATCCCATGCCTTGGAATTGGATGGTGTCTTCCGGGGAGAACCAGTCTGTCCGGAATTCACATTCTCCGTCGATGTCGGTGGTGGTAATCAGCCAGCTTTGGGCCTTATGAATGACGTATACTCCAAAGATCGGATTAGAACGGGTATCCGTGATGTGCAGTTTCTGGGTAATTTGGCCGGAGTTGGTCTGTGCATGGAGTGAGGTGGAAAATCCATAGCACCAGAGGCAGCAAAGCAGGAGATATCTGACCATAACATTCTGATATGTGGTGAAACACGAATATAAGAACAAAATCCGGAAATGGATGGATTTTTTTCTCTACTTTTGCAAAAATACAAAAGATATGGCAGGAAAGAATCATTTAGTTATCATGGCGGGTGGAATCGGTAGCCGTTTCTGGCCTGTCAGTACGCCGGAGAAGCCGAAACAGTTTATCGATATTCTGGGAACGGGGAGTTCCTTGCTGCAATTAACAGTGAAGCGTTTTGAGCATGTATGTGACATGGATCATGTGTGGGTCGTTACTTCTGCCCGTTATAAAGAGCTTGTCCGTGAGCAGTTGCCTTTGCTTCCGGAGTCGAATATTTTGCTGGAGCCTTGTATGCGTAATACGGCGCCTTGCATTGCTTATGCTGCCTGGAAGATTAAAAAGAAGGATGCTTCCGCTAATATTATTGTTTCTCCTGCCGACCATATTGTGACTGATGTGGAGGAGTTTCGGCGGGTGATGGAAGAGGGGTTGCTTTTCACTGCCGGGGAGGATCGGATTCTTACCGTGGGAATGCGTCCTTTTCGTCCGGAGACGGGCTATGGGTATATAAAAGTGAAGGAGGGAAGTGGTGAGGGTGAAATCCGGGAGGTGGAAGGGTTTAAGGAAAAGCCTGACCGGGAGACGGCGGAGGAGTATCTGAGGGCAGGCGGGTATTTGTGGAATTCCGGTATTTTTATCTGGAATGTGGCGACGGTAGAAAAGGCTTTCCGGAAGGAACAGCCGGAGATTGCGCGTATTTTTGATGAGTTGGAGGAGTGTTTTTATACTCCGGGAGAGCAGGAGGTAGTGAATCGGTGTTTTCCCGAATGTAAAAATATATCCATTGATTATGCCGTGATGGAGCATGCGCATAATATTTATGTTTTCCCGGCTGATTTCGGTTGGTCGGATTTGGGTACCTGGGGGTCTTTGCATGAGTTGTCGGGGAAAGATGCGAACCGGAATGCCGTTGTGGGGGAAGGGGTGCGTTTGGTAGAATGCAGGGATTGTGTGGTTCGGGTATCTCCGGATAAACCGATGGTGTTGCAGGGTCTGGAAGGTTATATTGTGGCGGAACATGACGGAGTATTTTTAATCTGTAAGGCCGTGGAGGAGCAACGCATTAAAGAGTTTTCTGCCCAATTGCAGGAGTAAAATCGATGATATTTATGGATCTTTCTGTATATGAGTTGGCAGTAGAATTCCGTCGTCATTTTCACCGTTATCCGGAAGTGTCTATGCAGGAAACGGGTACACGGGACTATATCTGTGGCGTATTGAAGCGGTATGGAATTGCTTATCAGGTGTTTGGTACAGGAATAATAGCCCGGATAGGGCAGGGAGAGAGATGTGTGGCTATCCGGGGGGAGATGGATGCTTTGAAGGTGACGGAAGAGACCGGTTTGTCGTATGCTTCAGCTCATAAAGGCGTGATGCATGCTTGTGGGCATGATATGCACTTGGGAATGGTGTTGGCGGTTGCTGTAGCTTTGAAGGAGCAGGAGATGCATTTGAAAGGGGTGGTAAAGGTGGTATTTCAGCCCAGTGAGGAAAAGCGTCCGGGAGGTGCTCGTCTGTTGTTGCCGGAGTTGTTGAAGGCTCCTCGGCCTCAGGCTATTTTTGCACAGCATGTGTATCCGGGGTTGAAGTCGGGCGTGGTTGGGTTGCGTCCTGGAGCGTTCTTTGCTTCTTCGGATAATGTTATATGTAGTGTGAAAGGAAAAGGTACTCATGCTGCTATGCCTCAGAATGGTTCGGACACCATATTGGCTACGGCTTGTCTGATTCAGTTTTACCAGACGTTGGTCACTAAGTTCCGGAATCCTTTGACTCCGGCAGTGGTGTCTGTTACTTCTGTTCATGGAGGGACGGCGAATAATGTGATTCCCGACCGTGTGGAGATGCTGGGAACAGTGCGTACGCATGATAATGTGCTTCGCGACCGGATTTTTGAGTGGATGGATGAAAAGTCGGAGGCGATTTGTTCGTTGTATGGATGTCATTATTGTCGGAATAAGGCGACTGACGGGTTGCCGGTATTGATGAACGATAGGAAATTGACAGAAGAGCTAAGGAGCAGCTCTGCGGAGTGGTTAGGGGCAGAGCAGGTTGTGGATATGGAGCCGTTGATGTTGGGTGAGGATTTTGCTATCTATTTGCAAGAGATTCCTGGCGTGATGTGGGTGTTGGGTGTGTGTCCACCCGAACAGGAGATAATGCCTCCTTTGCATAGTCCGAAGTTTGCTCCGGATGAAAGGGCGATGGAGAATGGAATCCGGATGTTGAGAAAATGTATAGATTGGGTGCTGGATGATGGAATGTGTTGAATTATAATTTTATAAATGATGAATACAAAGTTTTATTTTCCTGTAATAGCCCTGGCTTTATTATCGGCAGGGTGTGAGAACAAAAAGGAAGCGGAAGCTGCTTCGGTGGGAATAAGAGTGGTCAATATGGATACGACAGCGTCGCCTCGAGCTGATTTTTTTCGTTATGCCTGTGGCGGGTGGATGGACAACCATCCTTTGACGGGGGAATATGCCCGGTTTGGGATGTTTGACCAGTTGGCTGAAAATAATCGGAAGCAGTTAAGGAGCCTGATAGAGGAGTTGGCGGCTAAGAAGTCGGAGCCAGGGAGTGTTGCCCAAAAAATCGGAGATCTTTATAATATGGCCATGGATAGCGTAAAACTGAACGCTGACGGGATGAAGCCTATACAGGCGGATTTGGAAGGTATTGTCGGACTGAAGGATAAGAAGGAATTGATGGCATTGGTGGCAGAGATGCATCGTCGGGGATATGGTCCTTATTTCGGAATTTATGTCTCTTCTGATGATAAGAACAGTGCTATGAATATTGTGCATATTTGTCAGGGAGGGTTGAGTCTGGGGGAACGGGAGTATTATCTGGAAGATGATGAACATACACGGAAAATCAGACAGAAGTTTGAGCAGCATGTGGCAAAGATGTTCTGTTTGGCAGGATATAATAAGGTCCGGGCTAAAAAGGCAGCAAGTGATGTGATGAAGGTGGAGATTCGTATTGCCAAGGCTTCTTATGATAATGTGAAATTGCGTAATCCGCATGCGAATTACCATAAGATGGCGGTGACTGAACTGAAGAAGGAGGTTTCGGGGATAGCATGGGATGTGTATTTTTCTGCAGTCGGTTTGAAAGGATTGAAGGAATTGAATGTGGGGCAACCGGAGCCGATTAAGGAGGTGGCTGCTATATTGAAGGAGATGCCTCTGGATGTTCAGAAATCATATCTGAGTTGGTATGTCATAGATGCTGCTGCCGATTATCTGAGTGATGATTTTGTGGCACAGAATTTTGATTTTTACGACAAAACGCTTTCTGGAAAGCAGGAAATGCAACCTCGTTGGAAGCGTGCTGTAAGTACGGTTGACGGTGTTTTGGGGGAAGCTGTCGGACAGATGTATTCTGAAAAGTATTTTCCTGCAGCAGCTAAAGAACGGATGGTGACTTTAGTCGGTAATCTGAAAGGGGCTTTAGGCGACCGTATCCGGGAATTGGAGTGGATGAGTGAGGGGACGAAAGAAAAGGCGTTGGAAAAGTTATCCGCTATTACGGTAAAAGTGGGCTATCCCGATAAATGGAAAGATTATTCCGCATTGGAAATCCAAAATGATTCTTATTGGGAAAATATTGTGCGTTCCAATGTGTTTGAGTATGATGATATGATTGCCAAAGCCGGTAAACCCGTAGACCGTTCCAAGTGGTATATGACACCCCAGACTGTGAATGCTTATTATAGTCCTTCTATGAATGAGATTTGTTTTCCGGCAGGTATCTTGCAATATCCTTTTTTTGATATGAATGCGGATGATGCTTTTAACTACGGGGCTATAGGGGTAGTTATCGGTCATGAAATGACCCATGGTTTTGATGATCAGGGGCGTTTGTATGATAAGGATGGAAACCTGGAGGATTGGTGGACGGAGGCTGATGCCAAGAGTTTTCAGGACCGTGCTCAGAAGTTGGTGACTTATTTTGATAGGATTGAGGTGTTGCCGGGCTTGCATGCTAACGGGAAACTTACTTTGGGTGAGAATATTGCTGATCATGGCGGTTTGCAGGTGGCTTACACCGCTTTCAAAAAGGCTGTCGCCAATCAACCGTTGCCATTGAAGGAGGGTTTTACTCCTGAACAGCGTTTCTTTTTGGCTTACGCTAATGTTTGGGCTGGAAATATCAGGGACGAACAGATTCGGGTATTAACGAAGGCAGATCCGCATTCACTGGGACGTTGGAGAGTGAATGGAGCTTTGCCTCATATTAATGCCTGGTATGAAGCTTTTGGTATTAATAAAAACGATCCGATGTATCTGTCTCCGGAGGAACGGGCTGTAATTTGGTAAGTGGAATGAATAGGAAAAGAGCTGTCTGGCATATTGTCAGACAGCTTTTTTAGTGCTTTATTTCTGTGGGGATAATTGTTGCAGGGCGTGGGCTAGAAAAACCGAAGTAACGGCTGCGGAGATTATGTCGGAGAGGGGATTGGCGAACCATACTCCGTTTAATCCGGTGAATTCGGGCAATATGAATAACACCGGAATAAGAACGATTACCTGTCTGAGTAGGGAGAGGAAAGCCGCGATACCTGCTTTGCCGATGGATTGGTAATAGCTTCCGGTGATTATCTGAAAACCTACCAAAGGAAAAAGCAGGGTGAATTTTCGGAGTCCTTCTTTGCCCAGTTCAAATAATTCGGGACTATCCGTATTGAATATCCGTACAATGGTTCCCGGGAATAATTGGGTAACGGCAAATCCGGCTATGGCTATTAAGGTTGCGGCTTTCAGGCAAGTGATGAGGGTTTTGCGTACCCGGCACAGGTTTTGTGCGCCGTAGTTGAAGCCGATGATGGGCTGGGAGGCTATGTTTATGGCAATGATGCTCATAACCAGTAATTGGGCGATGCTGTTGATGATCCCCATTGCACCGACGGCCAGTTCGCCTCCGTAACGGATAAGCTGGGTGTTTAAGACTGCTTGTACGCCACTTGCCGCAAGCTGCATGGAGAATGGTGCAAAGCCTATCGTAATAATGTGGTAGATGATTTGTTTGTTCAGTCGCAGGTTGTTCAGATGAAGTTTTAAAACAGACCGTTTGCTGTAGAAATGGGAAATAACCCAAATGCACAGTACAAACTGGGCAATGATGGTGGCAATGGCAGCACCTTTTACGCCCATATCAAAACCGAAAATCAGAATCGGGTCCAGTACGGTGTTTGTCCCTGCTGAGATAAAGAGGGAATACATGGCTGTTTTCGGGTTGCCTTCCGCCCGGCAGATATTGTTTAGGATGAAACCCATGGTGGCGAACAGGTTGGCGAACAGGATGTATTCGAAATATTCCAGAGCGTATGGCATGGCACCTTCCCCTGCACCGAACATTTGCAGGAGCGGGTAGCGGTATATGTAGCCGAACAGGGTCAGTAAAGCGGAAATAATGATTCCCAGGGTGACGGCATTGCCCAATACCTGTTCGGCCTGTTTGTAGTCTTTTTTCCCCATGTTGATGGAGATGCGGACATTTGCTCCGATGGCAACTAACATGCCAAAGGCAAAGATAATCAGCATGAGAGGGAAAACGGCGCTCAGTCCGGAAAGAGCAAGAGCGTCGACTCCGCGGCCAATAAAGATGCGGTCAACAATGTTGTATAAAGCGTTTACGACAACTCCCGTAAATGCAGGAAGAAAATATTTCCACAATAGGGAGCGGATATCAAGTTCTTCTAATTCTTTTATATTTTTATGCAATTCATTCATGGTCCACAAAGGTAATAAAAAGATGGGAGACGGGGTATGCTGATTTTATTTGAGTTTAAAAATTAGTACAGTTGGAGAGGAAAGACGGATGTACGGAGGCTTTTGGCATTGTTTTTGTATACTGTTGGAAGATTTTAATTAAATAGAAAGGCTTGAATGATGAGAGCGATGTATGGGGGTAAATTTTTGTTGTGGGCGGGTGTTTTGTTTGGGAGTTGGGGCGCTTCTTTGTATGCCCAAAAACGGCATGTGGAGATGTTTAAATATGCGGATATGGATCGGTGGATGGTTCGCGAGGTCAAGGAGTCCTTTGTTATCGGCGGGGAGGTCAGGTATCTGTATGAGATTGCACAAGGGGACACATTGAAGCGGAATACGCCTTATAAAAATACGGACTCTCCTTGGGCGACTTCGTCGGTAATGGCTCGGGTGAGCGGAGTGGTAAAAACCAGTCTCACGGTGTTTCCGGAAAAGCGTGGAGAAGGTTATTGTGCCCGTTTGGAGACTCGTATGGAGCATTGTAAGGTATTGGGATTGTTTAATATCCGGGTTTTGGCGAGTGGTACTATTTTTTTAGGAGAGATGGTTGAACCGGTTACGGATACTAAAACTCCTCAGTCTAAGTTGGTTTCTGGTATTCCTTTTACCGGACGTCCCGTGGCGCTTGTATACGATTATAAAGTGAAAACAGGCGGGCAGTGTGTTTACGAACCGGGATTCGGGCATTCGGAAGTGAGGCCAGAGTCGGATATGGCGGAGACTTCGGTGTTGTTACAGTATCGTTGGGAAGATGAGGAAGGAAATGTATATGCCCGGCGGGTGGCTACGGGTTGGGAGCGTTTTGAGAAATCGGAAGAAGAGTGGCAAAATGGACATCGTTTGCCTTTTCATTACGGTAATATTGTTTCGAAACCGTTTTATCAGCCCTATATGGCTTTGCTACAGGGGGAAAGAGCATATTATACCCGTAATAGCAAAGGCAAGGTGGTGCCTATTCAGGAAATGGGATGGGCGGAGCTTGGAGAAGAGGTTACCCACATTGTATTGCGGATGTCTTCGAGCAATGGAGGGGCGTATATCGGGAATACGGAAAGTCGTTTTTGGGTAGATAATGTGGGGTTGGAATACGAAGAACAGGAATGAAAAACTAAAGAGAGAATAAGATGCATGCTGTAATTATTACCATAGGAGATGAAATTTTGTTGGGACAGATTTTGGATACGAATTCCCGTTATATGGCTCGTCAGTTGGGAAATATGGGGGTGGAAGTTGTGAAAATGCTTACCGTCCGCGATGATCGGAATGAAATCAGTAAAGCTGTTGGCGAGGCGATGAGTAGGGCGGAATTGGTGTTAGTGACCGGAGGGTTGGGACCAACGAAAGATGATGTAACGAAAAAGGTGCTGGCGGATTATTTTGGCATGCGGTTGGTGTATAATGAAGAAGTGATGGGTTGGTTGAAAGAGTTGCTGGCGGGACGGGGTATTGCAATGAATGAAAATAATAAAAGCCAGGCTTGGTTACCGGAGAACTGCCGGATTTTGCGGAATTTCAAGGGTACGGCTTCGGGTATGTGGTTTGAACAAGGCGAAAAAGATTTAATTTCTATGCCGGGTGTGCCTTTTGAGATGGAGCATCTGATGGAGACCTATGTGTTGCCGGATTTGCAGAAAAAATATCCCCGTTTGCAACTTGCTTACAAAATGCTGAAAGTGTATGATATTCCGGAGTCTGAATTGGCTGAACGCCTGGAGGCATGGGAGAATCATTTGCCGGCGGGAGTCGGTTTGGCTTATCTGCCCTCACCGGGTTTGGTGAAGTTGAGGGTAACGGCTAAGGGGGAAGCTATTACTTGTTTGGAGACTTGTTATATGACCTTAAAGGAGGCTTTGGAAGGCCTGCACTATACAGAAGGGGAGGAGGATACGGTGGAGAAACAGTTTGGAGGTATGCTTCGCAGTTGTGGCAAGACGGTTGCGACAGCAGAAAGTTGTACGGGAGGGTATATTGCTCATTTGATAACCTCGGTGGCAGGGTGTTCGGAGTATTATAAAGGAGGTGTGGTAGCATATACTAATGAGATGAAAGTGAATTTTCTGGGTGTGGATGCTGCCGATATAGAACAATTTGGTGCTGTGAGTGAACCGGTGGTCAGACAAATGGCTGATGGGGTGATGAAGCTGACTGGTGCAGATTATGCTATTGCCACGACCGGGGTGGCTGGACCGGGGGGAACAGAGGAAAAGCCGGTGGGGACAGTGTGGATTGGCATTGCTACTCCTAAAAGAACTATAGCCCGTAGGTTTGTCTTTTCGTATACCCGGGAAAGGAATATTGCCAAGGCCGCGGTGAAAGCGATGGAACTACTCATGGAAGAATTGTAACGGATCTGCCAGAAAAATATTCTTTTTGTCATATTGTCAGTATTTATGTTTTGGCACAACAATTGCCGTGAAATAAGCGTTGAATGAAAAACGTAATTAAAAACGTAAAAATACAAGTGATATGACAACAGGTAAAATTGGTGTTTCTACAAAGGATTTGTTTCCGATTATCAAAAAATTTCTTTATTCCGATCATGATATTTTCTTGCGTGAAATTGTGTCGAATGCGGTGGATGCCACGCAGAAACTGAAAGTGCTGGCTTCTTCGGGTGAGTATTCCGGAGAGTTGGGGGAGGTGAAAATTCGGGTGAAGGCTGACAAAGAGGCAGGTACGTTGACGGTTTCTGACCGGGGTATCGGTATGACGCGTGATGAAGTGGAGAAGTATATCAATCAGATTGCTTTTTCTGGGGCAGAGGAGTTTTTGGAAAAACATAAGGATGATGCGGCAACGATTATCGGACATTTCGGTTTGGGCTTCTATTCTGCATTTATGGTGAGCAGTCGGGTGGATATTGTGACCCGCTCATATAAGGAGGGGGCGCAGGCCGTGAAATGGAGTTGCAACGGTGATCCCGAATATACGCTGGAAGATGTAGAAAAGGAGGAGCGGGGAACGGATATTGTAATGCATATTAATGAGGAGGATAAGGATTTCCTGGAGGAGAACAAAATCAGCGAGTTGCTGAACAAATACTGTAAGTTCTTGCCGGTGGAGATTGTTTTCGGCAAGAAGAAAGAGTGGAAGGAGGGCAAACAGGTGGATACGGACGAGGACAATGTGATAAATGATGTTAATCCTGCATGGACTCGTAAGCCTTCTGACCTGAAAGAGGAAGATTATCTGAATTTTTATCACCAATTGTATCCGATGGCGGAGGATCCGTTGTTCCACATCCACTTGAATGTGGACTATCCCTTCAATCTGACCGGTATTCTCTATTTCCCGAAAATCAACAATAAGTTTGAAATTCAGAAGAATAAAATCCAGTTGTACAGCAATCAGGTGTATGTGACTGATTCAGTAGAAGGAATTGTGCCGGAATACCTGACTTTGCTGCATGGAGTGATCGACTCTCCGGATATTCCTTTGAATGTGTCGCGTTCGTATTTACAGAGCGACCGGAATGTGAAGAAAATATCCAATCATATTACCAAAAAGGTTGCGGATAGTCTGAGCGATATTTTTACGAATAACCGGGTTGATTATGAGAAGAAATGGGATGATTTGAAGGTTTTTATCCAATACGGTATGCTCACAGATGAGAAATTTGCAGAACGGGCTGACAGTATCTTCCTCTTTAAGGATACGGATGGCAAGTATTTTACTTTCGAGGAATATGACAATTTGGTGAATACAAACCAGACGGATAAGGATAAGAATTTGGTTTCTCTGTATGCAACGGATGCAACAGAGCAGTTCAGTTATATTGAAAGAGCTAAGGCAAAAGGATATAATGTTTTATTGATGGACGGACAACTGGATACGCATTTCATCAATTACCTGGAGCAGAAGCATACCGATCACAAATATTTGCGGGTGGACGCGGATGTGTTGGAAAAACTGATACAGAAAGAGGATGTGCGTAAAACGGAGCTGAGTGAAGCAGAACAGGAGGAATTGAGACCTGTTTTCACCTCTCAATTGCCTAAGGATAATGGCATGTTTTTCGTTAATTTTGAAGCATTAGGAGAAGATGGCGATCCGGTGGTTGTGACCCGTTCTGAATTTATGCGTCGAATGAAGGAGATGGCAGCGATGAATCCAGGAATGGGCTTCTATGGTGCAATGGGTGATCAGTATACTTTGGTGGTGAATACAGACCATAAGTTGGTGAAAGGTGTGTTGGAAAGTGAGAGACATGAAATGACATCCAAGCTGGAGCCGATTAATTTTGAAATTTGTGAAATTGAAGGCAAGAAAACAGAGCTGGAAGAGCTGAATAAGGGCAGGAAGGATGAGGAGATTCCGCAAGTGGACAAGGATCGCCTGAAAGAGTTTAACGAGAAGCTGGACAGCATGAGAAAACAGAAAGAAAGCTTGTTGGAAGAGTATGGAAAAGAGAATAAAATTGTTGGTCAGTTAATCGATTTGGCTCTGTTGGCGAACGGTCTGTTGAAAGGTGAGGCCTTAAATAACTTTGTGAAGAGAAGCGTGGAGTTGATTAAATAAAAAAAGTCACTTAATAATAATAAAAATACGGAACTCGTACCGGGTTCCGTATTTTTTGTTGTTAGGGATGTTCGTCGTGTGAGACGGGAAACTATTTTTTATCGGATTTCAGCTCCTAATTGGTGTTGGTAGCTGCCGATGAGTTTGTTCATGATTTTTTCGATTTGCTTGTCTGTCAGGGTTTTTTCATCGTCCTGGAGGGTGAAGCTGACGGCATAGGATTTTTTGCCGGCGCCTAATTTCTCTCCTTCGTAGACGTCGAAGAGGGTAACAGCTTTCAGTAGCGTTTTTTCCGTTCTTAGCGCGAGTTCCTTTACTTCCTTGAAAGAAACTTTTTTATCCAGCAGCAGTGCCAAGTCCCGTTTTACGGAAGGATATTTGGGAAGTGGGGTGAAAACCGTTGTGTGTTTTTTGAGGGTTTTCAGCAGGTTTTCCCAGGAGAAGTCGGCGTAACAGACTTCCTGGTCGATGTCGAAATGTTTCAGCAATTTCGGGCTTACCGTTCCGATGGTGAGCAGGTGTTTGCCGTTTTGGGTATAGTCCAATCCTTCCCGCAATATATCCTGCGTATTTTCTTCCACATTCAGTGCGTCGGTCTTGAAGCCTAAGCGGGTGAGCACTATTTCGGCATAGGCTTTCAGGGTGAAGAAATCGCTGCGGGCTTCTTTGGTGTTCCAGGATGCTGTGGTTTTGCTGCCCGTGAGGAAGAGCGCCAAGTGGTTTTCTTCCCGGTACTGTTTCAGGTGGTCTTCTCCTTCTTTTTTGTGGAAGGTGTAGGCTTTACCGAATTCGTATAATTTTAAACTGTTGTTTTTCCGGTTGATGTTGTAGGCGATGGTCTCCAGTCCGCCGAACAGCAGGCTTTGGCGCATGGCGTTAAGGTCGGAGCTGAGCGGGTTGTACAGCATGACAGTGTTTTCTGGTTTGTAGGTTTCCAGTCCTTCAAAATAGGAGGCTTTGGTCAGCGAGTTGTTCATGATTTCGTTGAATCCGTTACCGGTCAGCAGGTCGGCGATTACGTTTTTCAGTCGGTAGTCGTCCGGTTTCGGGGAGTAGCTCAGCGTCGAGTTGACTTTGGAGGGTACTTCGATGTTGTTGAATCCGTAGATGCGCAGGATGTCTTCTATCACATCAGCTTCGCGGCGTACGTCCACGCGGTAGGGCGGGACGTGCAGCAACAGTGTCGTTTCGCTTTCGTTGACGATTTTTATTTCCAGGGCGGTAAGGATTTTTTTGATGTTCTCCTTTCCGATGGCTTTTCCAATCAGCCGGTCGATGTGGCTGAATTTCACTTCTACTTCAAAATCCTTAACCGGAGCTGGGTAGATGTCGATGATATCAGAGGTGATTTTGCCTCCGGCGAGTTCTTTAATCAGCAGTGCAGCCCGTTTCAGCGCATAAATCACAATGTTGGGATCCGTTCCCCGTTCAAAGCGGAAGGAAGCGTCGGTGCTCAGACCGTGGCGCCGGGCTGTTTTGCGTACGAATACGGGGTCGAAACAGGCGCTTTCCAGGAATACGTTTTGTGTATTTTCTGTGATGCCGCTCTCAATTCCGCCGAATACGCCTGCTATACACATGGGAGCCTCTTCGTTGCACACCATCAGGTCGTTTTCGTTCAGTTCCCGTTCCATGCCGTCGAGGGTCACGAATTTCGTTCCGGTAGGGAAACTCCGTAGAATGACTTTGTTGCCTTTTATCTTGTCTTTGTCGAAAGCGTGAAGCGGTTGGCCCAGTTCAAACAGGATGTAGTTGGTAATATCCACTACGTTGTTTATTGGGTTGAGTCCGATGGCTTTCAGTCGGTTGCGGAGCCATTCGGGCGATTCTTTCACGGTAACGCCTTCAATGCAGACTCCGGCATAGCGGATACAGGCTTCCGGGCGTTTCACCTCAATGGAGAGGATGGCGTCCGTCGAATCGGCTTTGTATTGTTCTACGGACGGCAAGGTGTAGTCGATATGGCCGTTTTGTTTCAGATAGGCAGCCAGGTCTCTGGCAACTCCTAAGTGGGAGGCTCCATCTACACGGTTGGGGGTGATGTCTATTTCAATAACGTAGTCGGTAGTAATCCGATAGTATTCGGAGGCAGGGGTACCTGCTTTGACGTCTGCTGGCAGAACGATGATGCCGGCATGGTCGGTACCGATACCGATTTCGTCTTCGGCACAAATCATGCCTTCGGATTCTTGTCCGCGGATTTTTGATTTTTTGATGACAAATTCTTTGTCTCCGTCATAGAGTACGGTGCCGATAGTAGCTACCACAACTTTTTGCCCTGCCGCTACGTTAGGAGCACCGCATACAATGGGAGTGAGGCGACCATCTCCTAAATCTACCGTAGTGATGTGCAGGTGGTCGGAGTCCGGATGGGGTTCGCAGGTTTTCACTTCCCCGATGACCAGGCCTTTGAGTCCTCCTTTGACGGATTCGAATTTTTCGTATCCACCGACTTCTAAGCCGATGCTTGTCAATATTTTACAGATTTCTTCGACCGGGAGTCCGGTTTTCAGATAGTCATTCAGCCAGTTTAAAGATATATTCATTTTATTACGGATTAACGTGTTTTCTATTTGGGTTTATCGTATTTGCAACATTCTTTCTATGGGAATCCAGGCTTTTTGCCTGATTTCTTCGGGTACTTTCACTTCGTACTGTTCCTTTTCCAGGGCAGTCAGCACGCTTTCCAAGGTTACTTTTTTCATTTGTCCGCATATGGTGGCGGGGTGTATGGGGATAAATTCTTTGTCCGGGTTGTCTTGTCGGAGTTTGTGAATGGTCTCTATCTCCGTGGCGATGATGAATTGTTTTTTAGTGGAGGACGCTACGTGTTTAATCATGCCGGCGGTGGAGTAGAGGAAGGCCTGCGGAAGATTCAGTACGGCGTCGTCGTGAGAGCAGTTGGATTCGGGATGTATCAGCACATCCGCTTCGGGATAGGCGTGGCTCTTTTCCAGTATCATGGCGGTGGTGATGCGTTCGTGCACGCAACAGTCGCCGTTCCATAGTTCCATTTGCCTTCCCGTTTTGCGTTGAATCCATGCCCCTAAGTTTTTGTCGGGGACAAACAATATTTTTTTGTCTTTCGGGAGGCTTTCTACTACTTGCAGTGCATTGGCGGAAGTGCAACAGACGTCTGTCCACGCTTTCACTTCCGCTGTCGTATTGACGTAGCTGACGATGATGCCGTCGGGGTTGGCTTTTTTCCATTCCCGGAGTTCATAGCCCGTAATGCTTTCAGCAAGGGAACATCCGGCGCCCAATGCGGGGATGAGTACTTTTTTATCGGGAGAGATGATGGATGCGGTTTCCGCCATGAAATGCACGCCGCAGAAGACGATGAGGTCGGCATTGGTTTTCCCGGCTTCTTGCGAAAGCCCCAGCGAATCGCCCAGATAGTCGGCTGCATCCTGTACTTCGGGACGGGTGTAGTAGTGAGCCAGGATGATGGCGTTTTTCTCTTTTTTGAGCCGGTTTATTTTATCGGTGATCTCCTGATTTGTCATTGCGTTGTGTTTTGGTTGCCAAAGATACTAAAGAAAGCCGGAAGGTGAAAACGGGGCTTATTTTAATTTGATGGTTTTGTTTCGCACTTTTCTTAAAATCTGTTCCAGTTCAAATACTTTTTGGGGGTATTTTGCCGCTACATTTTCCTGTTCACCTGTTTGCTTCATGTCATAGAGTTGCGGTGTGCCCAGGTAGCCCGTTTCAATCTTTGGACCCCAAGTAATCATGGGGGCACCTTCACTTCCTTCGATGTATTTCCAGTTTTTGGTACGTACGGAAAGCGTATGGTTGGCAGCTTGTTCTATGACCCATGGGCGGTCTGTATGGTCTTGTCCCAACAGGGTGGCAAGATGGTTGTAGCTGTCGGGAGCGCTTCCTTTAGGTATCCGTACATTCAGTAGAGAGGCAAACGACGCCAGCCAGTCTATCTGTGAAATCAAAGCGTCCGATACCGCAGGTTTGTGGATGACTTCCGGCCAGTGGACAATCACCGGGATACGGGTACCTCCTTCGAATGCGCTGTATTTTCCTCCGCGCAGCTTGCCTGTCGGTGTGTGTCCGTTCAGCAGTTCTTCCGCTTGGTCGGCATATCCGTCGTCAACGACAGGGCCGTTGTCGCTGGATAGGAGGATGAGCGTGTTTTGGGTTAGTCCCAGTTCATCCAGGGTTTTCAGCAGTTGTCCTACACTCCAGTCAAATTGTACGATGGCATCGCCGCGTAATCCCATTTTGTTTTTATTCCGGAAACGTTTGTGCGGGAAGCGGGGAACGTGTATGTCATTGGTGGCAAAGTACATGAAGAATGGTCCGTCTTTGTGCTTTTTGATAAAGTCAATGGCATGCACGGTGATGGAATCTGCAATATTTTCGTCTTTCCAGAGCGCTTTGCCTCCTCCTTTCATATAGCCGATACGGCTGATGCCGTTTACAATGGACTGGTCGTGTCCGTGGCTCGGTTTCAGGTTATATAACAATTCTGGATTGTCTTTTCCCGTCGGTTCGCCCGGGAAGTTTTTGACATAGCTGACTTCAATAGGAGCCGACGGGTCGTAGTTGGCAACCTGGCCGTTTTCTATGAATACACAGGGGACGCGGTCGGCAGTAGCTGCCATGATGTAGGAGTAGTCAAATCCTAAATCGCCTAATGCGGCGGAAAGCGGGGCATTCCAGTCCTGGCAGGCGGTTTGGTCACCCAGTCCTAAGTGCCATTTCCCGAATGCTCCGGTAGCGTAACCTGCGCTTTTGAACAGGTCTGCCATGGTAAACTGGGCGGGACTGATAATCATGCCTGCGTTTCCGGCGGCAACGTCCGTGTCCGGTTTGCGCCAGGCATATTCACCCGTCAGTAGGGAATAACGGGACGGTGTGCTGGTGGATGCCGTGGAGTGTCCGTTGGTGAAGCGGATGCCGTTAGCGGCTAATCTGTTGACATTGGGTGTATGGATATTTTTGGCGTCGTAGCATTCCAAGTCCCCGTATCCCAAATCGTCGGCGTAGATGAAAATAACGTTGGGCGAGTCGGAATTTTTTTCTTTATTTTCAGCCTGGGTTATCAGGCAGGAAGATAAAGCCAAAGACAGGAGGCCGCATTGTTTTTTTTTCATGGTATCGCTTCGGTAAGTTCTTAATGGGTTTTGATGTTCATGCTGATGTCAAGTGCCGTAACCGAGTGGGTCAGGGCTCCGACGCTGATGTAGTCCACTCCGGTGGCAGCTACTTCTTTCAGACGGGGAATGCTCATATTGCCGGAGGCTTCGGTTTTGGCTTTTCCGTTGATGATTTTTACGGCTTCCGCCATTTCCTGTGTGTTCATGTTGTCCAACATGATGATGTCGGCCTGGGTTGCCAAGGCTTCCCGTACTTCGTCCAGATTGGTGGTTTCCACTTCGATTTTGATGCCGGCAGGAACGTTTTTACGGACGGCGTTTACGGCGTTGGTGATGTTGCCTGCTACTTTGATGTGGTTGTCTTTAATCATGACCATATCGTACAGTCCCATCCGGTGGTTGGTGCCTCCTCCTTGCTTTACGGCGAGTTTGTCGAGCACTCTTAGACCGGGGGCTGTTTTGCGCGTGTCAAGTAGTTGGGTGTGCGTACCTGCCAGTTCTTTGACGTACCTGGCGGTTTCCGTAGCGATTCCGGACATGCGCTGGAGGATATTCAGCGATAGGCGTTCGCCCAGCAGCAGAGAGCGGTAGCTGGCTTCTATGCGGAGGATGATGTCTCCTTTTTTTACGGTGTCTCCGTCTTTCACTTTAGGTTCCCAGACGATGTCTTTTTCAAAGCGTTCGTACACCTGTCTGGCGATTTCCAGTCCGGAAATGACGCCGTCCGCTTTCATATTCATTTCGGCTACAGCTTTGGAATGTGCCGGTATGATAGAGTCGGTCGTCACATCGCCGGTGGCAATATCTTCTTCGATAGCGAGGTCTATCAGTCGGTCGATTAGTTCGTCGTGTTGCATATCTTAGTTTTTAGTTTTTTCTGTGTTTATCGGAGTTGTGCGGATGGGTTCCCCTTTTTGCTGCACAATGTGATGCAGGTAAGCATCGTTTGCTTCGGGATGGTCTTCTCGGTAATGGCCTCCGCGGCTTTCCCTGCGGTATAGGGCAGAGCGGATAATCAGCCGGGCAACTTCTATCAGGTTGCGGCTGATTAAGGTGTAATATTCGTATGTATCGTCCGGGAGTTGTTTTTCCAGGGCGTCCAGTTTCCGCAATCCTTCTTCCAGTCCTTTTTCGTTTCGGATGATGCCTGCGTGGATGCTCATCAGTGCGGCAATCTCTTTTTTCAGCCGAATATAGGTTTCGTCTCGTCCTGGGTTGCAATGATAGAGGATTGGGAAGTTCGGCAGGTTTTCTATCGGGGTATTATGGCGGGAGGATTCGATGGCGCGTTTCCCGAATACCAGGCATTCGATGAGGGAGTTGGATGCCAGGCGGTTGGCTCCCATGATGCCGGAAGATGCCAGTTCCCCGCAGATGAATAGGTTGGGGATGTTGGTCTGACCGTTGAGGTCGGTGCGGACACCGCCGACGGTGTAGTGGGCTGCGGGAGCGACAGGAATGCGGTCGGACATGTCGATACCCAGTTCCCGGCATTTTTCGTAGATGTTCGGGAATCGGTGTCGGACGATTTGCGGATCCAGGTGTTTGAGCGAGAGCCAGACGAATTCCTGGTTGTATCGTGTCAGCTGGCGGTAGATGGACTGGGCGACAATGTCGCGGGGTGCCAGTTCCGCCAGTTCGTGAATGGCGGGCATAAAGCGTTCGCCGTTCTGGTTAATCAGGTGGGCGCCTTCTCCCCGGACGGCTTCGCTGATGAGGAAGGCTTCTTCCGAGTCCGTGTAGATAGCGGAGGGGTGGAATTGGATGAATTCCATGTCAGCGATTTCACAGCCGGCATTGTACGCCAGAGCCAACCCGTCGCCGATGGTGGTGTGGGGGTTGGTGGTCCGCTTGTAGATAGCGGATGTGCCTCCTAAAGTAAGGAATGTGTTGGTACCGATGAAGAGTTCTTCCCTCTCCGTGGTTAGGTTCCAGGAGCGTACGCCACAACAGCGTCCTTCTGCTTTCAGCAGACCGATGACCGAATGGTTTTCGTAGATATCGATGTTTGGGTTATTGATGACTTTGCTAATCATGAAGCTGGTCACCATTCTGCCCGTAGCGTCTCCGCCGGCATGCAGGATTCTCTTCTTGTGGTGTCCACCTTCCAGGCCGAGGGCGAGGCTGCCGTCTTCCATGTCGAAGTGCATGCCTTCATTGATGAGTTCCTGTATGCGTTGTGGTCCTTCGTTAACCAGGATGTGGACGGCGGGATAATCGCATAGTCCCCTGCCTGCGATAATCGTATCCTCAAAGTGGAGTGCCGGGGCGTCGTCTTCGTCTGTCACCGCGGCAATTCCGCCCTGTGCAAAATAGGAGTTGCTTTCTGTGATTCCGCATTTTGTCAATAAGGCAACTTTGCCGTATGCAGCAGCATGGTATGCCGTATATAGTCCGGCTAATCCGCTACCTGCAATGATATATTCGTAATGGCGCATCTTCTCATCGAGTGTAAATTAGTGCGAAAGTACCATTTTTTTGTAAAAGGCGGGCAGATTCCGGGATTTTTTTTGGTAGAGCGGGAGAATTGTCCTATTTTTGTCAACGGCTCGGAAAAGGGGGAGTGTAGCTGTCGGTAAGAACGGCTTTACGGCTCTGGAAAAGGGCATGAAATCTGATTATTAATATTAAATCAATAAACGATGATTACAAAAAATAAAGTGGTATCGGTAAGCTATGAGTTGAAGACCGAACCGGACGGAAGTGTGTTGGAAACGGCAGACCGGGAACGGCCTTTGGAATTCATTTGCGGGCAGGGGCAGACGCTGGAATATTTTGAGATGAATCTGTTGGAGAAGAAGGTGGGTGAGAAGTTTGATTTTAAAATTCCTGCAGCCAATGCCTACGGGGAAGTGAATGACGAGATGATTGTGGACTTGCCCAAGGAGATATTCAAGGAGGTGGAAGCCGGGGAGATGAAGGTGGGGAATGTTTTACCGATGATGGACAGTATAGGACGGCATTTGCAGGGAAAAATCCTTTCTATCGGGGAAGAGGAGGTCAAAATCGATTTTAATCATCAGTTGGCTGGCAAAGACCTGTATTTCAAGGGAGAAGTGTTGTTGGTGAGGGATGCTACTGATGAAGAGCTGGAAGCGCTTCATTCGCATAAATGCGGCGGATGTAGTGGTTGTGGCTCGGAAGGCGGTTGCGGTTCTCATGAAGATAGCTGCGGTTGTCATTAATACGCCGCCTATGGCAGGGAATGTATTCGGTAAGTTGTTTCGGCTGAGTTCTTTTGGCGAATCGCACGGAGCAGCTATCGGGGGAATGGTGGACGGCTGCCCCGCGGGCATTGCTTTAACGGCGGAGATGATTCAGTATGAATTGGACCGCCGGCGTCCCGGGCAGTCGGATATTTCGACTCCTCGCAGTGAAGCGGACCGGGTGGAAATTTTGTCGGGTGTGTTTGAGGGCAGGACGACGGGTATGCCTATTGGTTTTGTTGTACGCAATACCAATCAGAACAGTAAGGATTATACTCTTCTGAAAGATATATTCCGTCCTTCGCATGCGGATTATACGTGGTATAAGAAGTATGGCATCCGGGATTACCGGGGCGGGGGACGTTCTTCGGCGCGGGAGCATATTGCTCGGGTGGTTGGTGGGGCGATAGCGAAGCAGGTGCTTTCCCGTTACGGAATAAGTGTGAATGCCTATACTTCTCAAGTCGGGGAAGTTGTGCTTGCCGGAAGTTGTTCTGATTATGATTTGACGCAAGCAGAGGCGAATGCGGTACGTTGTCCGGACGACCGGATGGCGGCGCAGATGATTGCCTTGATTCGGGAAGTGAAAGAGGCGGGTGACAGTATAGGCGGGTGTGTGACCGGGGTGATTCGGGGGGTGATGCCTGGATTGGGAGAACCTGTTTTCGACCGTTTTCAAGCCCGCTTGGCGTGTGCGATGATGAGCATCAATGCGGCCAAAGGTTTTGAGTATGGTTCCGGCTTTGCGGCAGCCTCCATGCGGGGAAGTCAGCATAATGATTCTTTTTTGATGAAAGAAGGGCAGGTACACACGGCAACCAATCGTTCCGGAGGGGTGCAGGGAGGTGTGACGAATGGCGAGGATATCTGTTTCCGGGTGGCTTTCAAGCCGGTGGCAACCATTATGACAGAGCAGGACACTGTAAGTACGGACGGGGAGGAGGTGCGTTTTCGGGCGCAAGGCCGTCATGACCCTTGTGTTGTACCGCGTGCCGTTCCGGTGGTGGAAGCCATGGCTGCCATGACCGTGTTGGATTTATTGTTGGAAAGCGGGCAAGGAAGATAAGTTTATTGAGGAAATGCACATCGAAATGTATTTTCTGTATAAAAATTTGTTCGGTCGGGAGGATTTGTATACTTTTGGTGAAAATTAAATAATAGAGTTATGGCAAGTGTTAAAAGATTGAAGAAAGATATCGATTATCTGACATTTTCAGTGATTGCGGACTGTTTCAATTACAGCTTTGTTTCTGGAAAGAGCAATGATGAAGTGAGCGGGATTGTGAAAGAGGTTATCGCTGTACGTAATAGTTTGCTTGACCGTGTTCGCGGAGCGAAGAAACTGGAGGATAAAAAGGAGATTAAGAATTATTTCAAGGCTATTTACAACGATTTGATGAGCAACGTGGATGCTGCTTTCACCAAATTGAGTGAGATAGTTAAAGCGAATTGATTTTTCTTTTTCATTGTAAACCTGCCTGGAAGTTTTGTAGCCATACAGCTTTGGGCAGGTTTTTTTGTTGGATTTCTATGGTGTCCGGGAGGTTTTATGGAAAGTTTTGAATTGGACGGTATCGGGGAAATCAAAGTGAGGCGCAGTGCCAATATCAAGTATCTGTCGATACGAATGTCGCCGGGACGGGGGGTGTGGGTGAATGTTCCTTATGGGGTGAGCGGGCGGCAGATGATTCGGTTTGTGGAAGAGAAGAAGGAGTGGATAGCCCGGAACCTGCCGAAAGTGAAATCTTATGAAAAAGAGACCGGGGTAGGGTTGGGCATTGGAGCGGAAATCCGGACCCGGTTGCATTGGTTGGTCATTATGGAAGGGGATTGCCGTGTACCCTCTTATACGATTGAAGGGAAGAAAGTTACGTTATGGATTCCTCAGGGAACGGCTTATGAGAAGATAGACCCGTTGGCAAAGAATTTTTTGGCGGAGATTTACAAAAAGGAATGCAGGCAGTTGTTGCCCGGCAGGGTGAGGCAATATGCCGAGAAGTTTCGTTTCCGTTTTACCCGCCTCTCTTTCCGGAATAATATCTCCAATTGGGGCAGTTGCTCCCATGACGATAAAATCAGTCTGAATATCAAGTTGATGAAATTGCCGGATGAATTGATTGATTATGTCATTCTGCATGAGTTGTGCCATACGGTAGAGAAAAACCATTCAGCCCGTTTCTGGGCGTTGGTGAAGGAGGTGTGTCCGGATTATGAGGCCTGCCGTCGCCGTTTGCGCACATATAATACCCGGTTGTGATTCAGTTCTTTCTTTGGAGTTCGTAGGTGATGTCGGCGGATAACAGTTGATTCCGGAATGGTGGTTGAACGTAATCCAATATGCTGAGGTAGGATGTCGGGGTAAGTTTAAAGCGCATGAAGTCACCGGCGATTTCAGCATACCCTTGTATCAGAAAGGGCAAGTCGTAGGGAGTGCGTATCGTCACGACCTGCCGGTGGTAGGTGTAGGGTAATGAGAGGGGCACGGTGGTGGTCAGGCGGATGCTGTCGTCGGAGAATGTGAGGGTCGAATTTTCTGTAAGAAAGGTATAGTTGAGCAGGGAATCCGCCAGAGCTTCGGCGCTCAGGTCGCTTCCCTCTACGGGCATGGCTTTCGGGATGGTGTTGACAAGGGTCCAGTCTCCGTTTAAAGAGTTGTGTGGGGTATCGTCGTCGTTGCAGGACAGGCACAATGAACCTGTCAGGAGCAGCAGGGGAAGCAGGTAGTTTTTCATAAGTATGGTTTGTTTATGGAATATGTCAGAATTTCCTTTTCATACGTTAATTTTTCTCTTTCGTTGGTAAATCCGTGTTTTTTAACTTAGATTACAATTTAAAAAGTTTTATCTTTGTTTCTTTGAGAAGTAAAACAGAATAAGAGACGAGACGGGGCAAAGGGATTTGCTCCAGATATGAAACAGATGTAAGATATTATGCAACAGAATGAAGCGAAAGAAATCCGGGATATATTGATAGATGTGAAATATCCCGGCAGTTCACAGAATATTGTGGCTTTGGATATGGTACAACAGGTACGGACGGAAGGAAAAAAGGTCTCTTTTCGTCTGGTTTTTCAGCGTAAGGATGACCCTTTTGCTGCTGCGGTGAAGAAGAAGTGCGAGACCGTTATCCGGGAAAAGACGGCTTTTCAGGAGGTCGAGATTGAAACGGTATATATGCAGGAGCTGGAGCGTCCTTTTTCTTTGGAGCGGGTGCGTAATGTGGTGGCGGTTTCTTCGGGAAAGGGGGGGGTCGGCAAATCGACTGTGGCTGCCAATCTGGCTGTTGCTCTGGCTATGCAGGGATATAAGGTAGGACTGGTGGATGCGGATATTTTCGGACCTTCCATACCGAAAATGTTCGGTTGTGAGGAAGAACGTCCGTATATGACGGAAGCAGACGGAAAAGAATACATTGTGCCGGTGGAAAAATACGGCGTGAAGCTTTTGTCTATCGGTTTTTTTGTTGATCCGGCTTCCGCTACGGTGTGGCGGGGTCCCATGGCTTCCAATGCTTTGAAGCAGATGGTGGAGCAGGGGTATTGGGAAGAGCTGGACTATCTGCTCATCGACCTGCCGCCGGGAACCAGTGATATTCACCTGACGCTGGTGCAGACGGTGGCATTGACGGGAGCGATTGTGGTGAGTACGCCCCAACAGGTAGCATTGGCCGATGCAATTAAGGGAATCAATATGTTTGAGTCTCCGGGTATTGGTGTGCCTGTCTTAGGACTGGTGGAAAATATGGCCTGGTTTACTCCTGCCGAATTACCGGAAAACAAGTATTATATCTTCGGGAAAGAGGGGGCGAAACAGTTGGCGGAAGAAAAGGGATTGCGGTTGCTGGGGCAAATTCCGGTGGTGCAGAGCATCTGCGACTCCGGTGATGCTGGAAAACCGGTGGCACTGAACGCCGATTCCGTTACGGGGCGGGCATTTGCGGCTTTGGCATTCCAGGTGGCGGAGGCTGTAGAGGAACAGCAGGAAACGGCTCGGAGGGTAAGGGTATCCAAGAAGTAAAAGGTGATTTTGTCGGTAGGGTGTAAGCTGAATATTGAATGAAACTGAGGGGTGTAATTTATATCGGGATTGTGCTTTTGTTGGCAGGTTGTTCGACGAAGAAGAATACGTTGTTTTCGCGGCAGTATCACCAGTTGACGACCCGTTACAATATTCATTTTAACGGGAATGAGGCACTGAAATCGGGGATGAAGAAAATGGAACAGAACCACAAGGAGGATTATACCAACTTGCTGCCCGTGTTTGTTTCCAACAATCCCTGGACCCGTGCGCTCTGTACGTCGGATATGGATTATGCCATTGAGAAAGCTGTCAAGGCGATTGACAAGCATTCGATTACGGCAAAACCGAAGCGGAGAAAGAATAAGAATTCGAAAAGTTACGAGACTTTCCGGAAGAAGAAGGAATTCAACAATCAGATTTCCAAGTGTTACCTGCTTTTGGGCAAGGCTTATTTCCTGAAAGGGAAGTATGTCCTCGCCAATAATACATTCCGTTATATCCAGCGGCAGTATGCGGATGATGAGAAGTTACAGGCGGAGGTGCGTTTATGGTTTTTCAGAAGTTTGACGGAGATGGGGCGCTATGATGAAGCTGTAAAACTGATGCCTGCCATTGAATCGTCGGAGTTGAAGCGGAGCCAGCGGGAGATGTATGCGGCGGCAAAGACCGATTTTTATGTCCGTCAGCGAAACTATGCTCAGGCTGTCACGACGGGAGAAGAGTTGCTGAAAGTGTGTAAGAGCATGAAGAGAAAGCCCCGCTATTATTTTATGTTATCGCAGCTTTATTTACAGGAACAGCAGGATGCCCAGGCAATGCAGGCGTTGAAAAAAGCGATACAGTTCAACTTCGACTATGAGATGGTATTTAATGCCAAGATTAATATGGCGCTTGCTTATCAGGCGGGAGATGAGGCGGTGCAGAAAAAACTGAAAAAAATGCTGAAAGACCGGAAAAATACGGATTTTCAGGATCGGATTTATTATGCTCTGGCTAACATAGAGGAGAAAAAAGGGCATCAGCAAGAGGCCGTGGACTTGTATTGGAAATCAGTAAAAGCCAGCATCGATGATGATAATCAAAAAGCTTTGTCTTTTTTGAGATTGGGGGATTACTATTTTGCCGGGAAAGATTTTGTACCTGCCCATGCCTGTTATGATTCCTGTGTGTATTTTATGGATTCCCGGGTTGAAAACTATGACCAGATAAAGAATAAGGTGTCGGATTTGACCGAATTGGTTTCGAATTTGAACATGATACAGTTGCAGGATAGTTTGCAGCAGATTGCACAACTACCCGAATCTGAGCGTTTACAGTGGGCGGATGGAATGATTCAGGAAGTGAAGGATGAGGAGGCGCGGATAAAAGAACAGGAACGACGGGAGCAGCAGGAGCGGAATTTCTTTATGCGGAATAATATGATCAGCCGGGGGGATGCCTTTTCACAAGGCAACAGTGGAAGCGGAGGTTGGTATTTCTATAATCCGGTGACAGTTTCTTTGGGTAAAAATGATTTTAAACGAAAATGGGGGCGCCGGAAACTGGAAGACAACTGGCGGCGCACCAATAAATCCATGATTGAACTGACGGCAGAAACAGAGGAAGTTGCTGGAGAGGAACTACAGAAACAAGAAAAGCTGGACAACAAGAGCCGTGATTTTTATTTGAAAGATGTTCCTCTGACTGCGGAAAAGATGGCGGAATCGGAGAAAAAGATGGAAGAAGCTTATTATCGGGTCGGAGAATTGTATCTGTATAAATTTGATGATCCGGATAAAGCTTTAGCATGTTTCGGAGAATTCATAAAACGTTATCCGGAAAGCCATAATGTTGCTTTAGTGTACTATCTGGCTTATAAATCGGCACTGCAGGCGGATAAAACGGAGACTGCAGATGCATATAGAAAAGAATTGATCGGCAAATTTCCGGAGAGTGATTTTGCCAAGGGATTACAAGATCCGGAGTATTTCCGTAAGGTAGATAACGAAGTAAAAGTGATAGAGAAACTGTATGCGGAGGCCTATGACCGTTATCAGCAGGTATATTATCAGGATGCTTTGCGGATATGTGAAGACGTTATGGAACGCTATCCGGAAAATAAGCTGAGTGCTTATATATTGTTTTTAAAAGCCATGTGTATGGTAAATCTGCATTCGCCACAGGAAGCCCGGGTAGCCTTGAATGCCGTATTGGAAGCTAAGCCGAACAAAAATATCCGTGATGTGGTGAGTGCTGTGCTGGCCTCTATGGACGTAGGAAATAATCCCGTGCAATATACCGGAGAGGAGATGTCAAATGCCCGCTATCTGAAAGCAAACCGCAATTGGGTGTTTGATGAAAACGGAAGTGTAGAAACGGAGGAGGATGAAGAGATGCCCTTTGAAATGGAAAAATCCGAAAAGCATGATGTTTTCATATTCCTGCCGCAGGAACTGAAAACGGCACAATTGCTGCAAATGCAGCTTCGCTTGGAGTTTATCAATGCCATAGAAGCTGCCGAAGGACGCAAATATGAGCTGAAAAAGGAAGATGTGTGGTATAAGACCCCGGTTTTGCGTATTACTTCTTTTGAAGATTACGAACAGTCGTTTGATTATCTGAACCGGATTGCCACAGATAAAAAATTGTTGAAGCACTTGTCGGGGAAGAATTACCGTATTGTTGCCATCCATGAGAAAAATTTGACGGCCTTGAAGCGGTTGAAGAAAACGGATGATTATGTGGAATTTTTTATTGCCAATTATGTCGGTGACCGTGCTACCGGAGAGTTATTGACAGGTCGGCAGGGGGCTTCGGCACATATTTTCAAATATCAGGAAGATGAACAGCACGATTATGTGTTATGCCTGCCTTTCCGAAAAGTGAATATGAAAAGAATTGCGGAGATGCTGCATGCTACGGAGCCTGCATTTTCCGTTGAAAAGGAGAATTATAACGATGAATACGAATTGATTGTGGTGAGGAAAATCGGGAAAAAGGGGCTGGCTCTTGATTATATGAATACCGTAATGAAAAACAATGAATTGTTTGAACGCCTTTCCAAGGTGAATTATTCTCATTTTATTATTACGGAGAGCAATCTGGCTATTCTGTTGGAAAACCAATATATCGAAGAGTATCGGAAGTTTTTCGCGGATAATTATATGCGGAATACGTCGGAAATCGGTGTGGAGGACGGGGATTTTGTGTATAACAAAAGTGTTCCCCATCGGTTTGTGTTGTTTTATTCCAATGAGATAGATCCTTTTAAGCTGAAAACCGTTTTTGAGGAATTTAACTTTGCTGGGCTGACGCTGAATAATTACAAGTATGACGAAAATCACGATTGCCTGACCGTTTCGGGATTCAGCAACCGGGAGGAAGCCATGCGTTATTTCAATACGGCCATTCGCAACCGGAAATTGTTTAAACCGTTGAGAAATACGGACTACCGAAATTTTGTGATTTCGGATTCAAATCTGGAGGTGTTGCGTGAGAAGAAAATCCTGGAAGCATATTTGCAATTCTTTAAGAAGTATTATTTGGAATAATCTATATGATGTGTATACCCATGAAATGGACAATAAACGGTTTGACAGATATCCATCGGGTGGCAAAAGAATTTTTGGATTTTGCAGGAGATAAAAAGATTTTTGCCCTCTATGGGCCGATGGGAGTCGGTAAGACGACTTTTGTAAAAGCGGTGGCGGCATGTGAAGGGGTGGTGGATGATGTGAGTTCGCCGACCTTTGCCATTGTGAACGAATATCAGACAGCGCAAGGCAAAGCGATGTATCATTTTGATTTTTATCGCGTAAAAGATGCAATGGAAGCCATGGATTTCGGGTATGAAGAGTATTTTTTCGGGGGCGATAGGTGTTTTATTGAATGGCCGGAAAAGGTGGAAGAGCTGATACCGGAGGAGGCTGTTTCGTGTTATTTTTCCGAATTGCCTGACGGGCGTAGAGAATTGGAGGTGAAGATTGATGACTGAGATTTTTTCGTAGTGTGAGCCGGATAACCCTTAATCATTTAATTTCAGTACTATGGGAAATAGTGGTAAAATATCGGTTCCGATAAAAAAAGAGTGGATATTTTGTCAGGAAAAGGAGTTTTTCTGTGCCAGGCGTCCTAAACGTTTGGTGATAGGGATTCCGAATGAAGCGGCAAAAGGGGAAAACCGCATTTGCCTGACTCCGGAATCGGTGCGGGTATTTGTGGACATGGGGCATGAAATTATTTTACAGCGAGGAGCGGGTAACGGAGCTCATTATGCTGATTCGGAATACAGTGATTGCGGAGCACGGATTGTGGAGACTCAGGAGGAAGTGTATGCGGCGGATATTGTTCTGAAAGTGACTTCCGTTTCTTTGCACGAAACTGGGTATATGCACGAACATCAGGTGATTCTTTCTTCCATGAAGATGTTTGACTTGAAAAAAGAGGCTGTCATGGCTATGATGCAGAAAAAAGTGACAGCTTTGGGCTTTGATATTATCAAGGATAGGGACGGATTTTATCCGGTAGTGCGGATTATGAGTGAAATAGCCGGAAATGCTGCAATAATGATAGCCGGGGAATATCTTAGTAATTCCCGAGGCGGAAAGGGAATTATCCTGGGGGGAATTAGTGGGATCACGCCTACCGAAGTGATGATTCTGGGGGCTGGTACCTTGGGCGAATATGCTGCCCGGGCAGCGATGGGATTAGGAGCTACAGTGAAAATCTTTGACGCTTCGGTGAACCGTCTTCGCCAGGTGAGGGAACGTTTGGGTGAGCGCGTGTTTACATCCGTTTTTCATGAACCGGTTGTGTCGAGAGCATTGAAAACAGCGGATGTGCTTATTGGGGCAGTACGTTGCTTGGAACCGGACAATATGATGATGATCCAGGAGGAACAGGTGAAATTATTGAAGCAGGGAGCCGTGATTGTTGATTTATCCGTAGACCAGGGTGGTTGTATTGAAACTTCAGCTTTGGCTACTCGGGAAAAATCGGTATATACGCATGAAGGGGTGATTCATTATTGCGTGCCGAATGTCCTTTCGCGAGTTGCCCGTACAGCTTCCATTGCATATAGTAATGTTTTCCTGCCCTTGTTGCAGGAAGCGGCCCGGCAGGGCGGATTTGCGCGTGCCCTTAAGGCGGATGCCGGACTGCGTAATGGGGTATATATTTATAACGGCATATTGACAAAAAATGTATTGGCCGACCGTTTCGGTCTGATTTCAAGAAATATTGATTTATTACTGGCTGCATTGTAAGCTGAAAGGTTTATAAAATTTGATTTCTTATGAAGAAATTTTTCAGATGGTTATGTATCGTGATGTGTGCATGGGTTGGTGTGTCCTGTTCGGCGCGTTATTATATGAAAAGGGGGAATGTCATCCGTGAAACGGGACGTTTCTATAAAGCGGGAACAAAATATGAAAAGGCTTATGATAAATCGAAGAGGCCCGAAGTTCAAGCTGTGGCAGCTATGCACATTGCCCGGTGTTATGAAGATGTGAACAAGCTTACCGATGCCTATAACTGGTACCGGAAAGCGCTGCGGGCAGACAAGGAATTGCCGGAAGCTTATCTGAAACTGGCGGAAGTCTCGATAGCTCGCGGCGAACTTGAAACGGCGGAGGAAAATTACACGCGTTTCGATGAATTGTTTCCCGATGACGAGCGAGGTAAAAACGGGCTTTACAATGTCGGGATTCTGAAAACCGAGATTGAAAAACCGGGGCGTTATCAGGTACAGATAGAAAAGGAATTTAATTCCCGTTATAATGATTTTTCCCCGGTGTATTATCCCGAAGACAACAATATCGTTTATTTCACTTCTGCTCGGAAAGCCAACAATAAGAAAAAGGGCAAGCCGGACCCGGTGACGGGCGATGGCTATAATCATATTTATGTCACGGAATTCACTCAGGAAGTCCGCACGACGGACAAACGGGGCAATTTGAAAATACGGCGTTTCCCGGAACCCCGCTGGTTAAAACCGGCTTTGGTGAGGGATTCCATTTATTCGGGTAGGGACGATGGAAGTCTTTGTTTTTCTCTTGACGGTAGGACGTTGTTTTTTACCTCCGCCCGGATGGTAAAAGGGAATAATGTGGGAACCCGTATTTATAAATCCACCGCCCACGAGGACAAGGAGGGGAAAAAGGGATGGACTACCCTTATCCCGGCGGGAGTATGCAGGGATTCTGTTTCCATTGGACATCCGGCAGTGACGCGCGACGGTTCCCGGCTGTATTTTTCTACTGACAAACTGCCCGGAGGTATGGGCGGAAAAGATATTTGGTATGTAGAACTGGAAGACGGGAAGTGGAGTGACCCTCGGAATGCCGGAGAGCTTATCAATACAGCGGGAGATGAAATGTTTCCGGTGATCCGGGATAACGGGGAGCTTTATTTTGCTTCCGACGGGCATGGTGGATTCGGAGGATTGGATATATACCGGGTAAAAGTGACCGAGGACGGGGAGCGACTGGAACATTTGCCTTATCCGATCAACTCTTTTGCCGATGATTTCGGGATAACTTTTAAGAATGGAAAGGAAGAGGGGTTGTTTTCTTCTTCCCGGTCGAACCGCAGCGACAATATTTATTCTTTTGCTTTCATTCCTCAGCAGCTGCGGGTGCGTTTACTGGCTAAGAACAATGTAACGGATGTGCCTGTTCCGCAGGTGAATGTGACAGTGACGGCAGATGACGGAGAAGTGGTTTATTTAGAGACCGACAGTGCTGGAATTGCAGAAATGCCGGTGAAACCCCAGCATGAATATGTATTTGTAACGGATAATCCCCGTTTTCTGAAAGGAAAAGGACTGCTCTCTACCTACAAGGAAAAAGGCGATCGCATTTACGACTTGGTCGTGGAGATGCAACCGATAGAAAAGCCGATAGTCATTCCGAACATCTATTTTGATGTGGCGAAATGGGATTTGCGGGAGGATGCAATGGAAAATTTGAAAGAGTTATTAACGGTATTGGAAGAAAATCCTAATATTACAATTGAACTGTCTGCCCATACTGATATGGTGGGAAATGATCAGGCAAATCTGATTCTTTCCGACCGCAGGGCTAACTCTGTAGTGAATTATCTGATTGAAAAGGGGGTATATTGGGATCGCTTAGTGGCAAAAGGCTACGGGGAAACCAGGCCCCGGCAGATTAATGAGAAAGATGCCCAGTTCTACCCGTTTCTGAAAGTGGGGGATGTGCTGACTGAACCATTTGTACGCCGTCTGAGAGGCCAGGATAAGGAAACAGCGATGCAGCTCAATAGGCGCATTGAATTTAAAGTGCTGAATACGAATTATAAACCTGGACCCAATTCTCTGCATAATCCGAACCAGGTGGCAAAATCAGCCCAGGAAACCGAGAAAGTGGGAGAAGTCCGCCTGAAAGATCTGAACAGTATAAAAGGCAAATTCTATACTTTGCAATTGGGAGTATTCCGTACAGTTCCCCCTGTAATCAATAATTTTCGTGTAGTTTTCACAGAGAAAACAGCCAATGGAGCTGTGCGCTATTGTGCCGGCATCTACGAAACCAGGGAGGAAGCTGCCAAAGCTGCCTCAGATCTCAAAAAGAAAGGCGTTGAATGTTTCATAAAAGAATACAACCGATAACGGTTATACTCTTTTGTTTTACCAAGGAAAATAAAAAAACGTTGCAACTTGTTTTGTTACAACGTTTTGTGTTTGAATTTCTGTGGTAGCACCTGGAATCGAACCAGGGACACAAGGATTTTCAGTCCTTTGCTCTACCGACTGAGCTATGCCACCCTTTTCCGATTGCAAATGTAGGAATAATATTCACATTGGCAAATAACATGGAGTGTTTTTTATTTCATATTGCTGCTGTGTGTTTTTTGTTTCAGTCTGCGTGATAGATAAATCATCAGAACAAGCAGGGGGATGGAAGCGTAGGGAACGGCGGGTTGCAGAAAGAACCACAGCGGTAACCCCAAGGTTAAAATCCAGACGTACAGTGTAAGGTATTTTTTTACTCCGCGGGGAAGCTGACTGCGCCAGAGCCAGGGAAGAACCAGGAGGTTCAACGGGTTTGCCCATATCAGGTTATAGTTGGGAGCGGTCATGGGGTGCTGGGTGAATCCGCCTAAAAAGACCAGCAGGCATCCGATAACGCCTGAAATGAAAAAAAGCGGAAAAGCTATGGAAACCAAAAAACTGCGAGAGCGGAAGCGTTGCAGAAGGCAAATTATTGCTGTGCTCGCCAGCGTGAAAATGAAAAGCGGGCTGGCATACCAGGGATTTGTTAGCGCCACGTCTTCCGCTTTAAACAGGGTTTGCACGGGGGCGGCTAAAAGTATTTCATTTATGGTGGCAGACTCCAAACCTTCCAGTAGGTAGTCGGGCAGAAACATATACTGATAGCGTGTAGCCGTCTGGTTTCCCGGTTGTCCTAAAATAGTATGAATGCCCCATTTCACCCAGGGCATGCGTACCAGGTATTCATCCAATAGATTCCAGAAGCTCTTGCGCTCGTCCGGCATGTGCCACCGGATTGTTTTGCCGCAACTTGTTTCTATGATGTCGCGTACTCGCGTGGAACAGTTGTCATATAGGAAATTGTACAGATACGTCCGGTTTTCCGGTTTGTAATTATTGGTCAGTAAATCCAGCAGGCGCTGTTTTTGCTGGAGGTCTAATTGAAGCGTCTGTGACCACACGCTTCGATTGTCGAATATGTAGGAACGGATGAAATTTTCGTACGAGGTGACGCTCAGTTGGTAAGGAAGTAATCCCCGGGCGTATTTCAGGTAAAAATGATCGGTGTGAAAATCGAAGGTGCCGTAATTGAATACCGCGTCCAATGCGTTTTCCGGGCTTTGAATCCGGATTGCCGTGTGCCCGAAAAGCGAATAGAGTTCATTGCCTGGAGCGCAAGTCAGCACATTGATTTGTGTATTGTCCGTGGCAATAAGAGCTCTCCCCGGCAGACTGAAAAGGCAGAGGAGCAGAAAGGTGCAGAGGTTATATCGTATCGTTTTCATAGTCTACATGGCATAAAAACAGGGCGTGTCCCGGTACGGAGGTCCCGGCATTGCAGCGGTTCCTGGATTCTATAATCCGCCTGAAATCCGCCAGTGTCAGTTTTCCTTGTCCGATTTCCACCATCGTGCCTACGATGGCGCGCACCATGTTCCGCAGAAAACGGTCGGCTTTGATGGTGAAGACCAGTTGCTTCCCGGTATCCTTCCAATGAGCATCCATGATGATACAATTGTTGGTTTTAACATCGGTGTGCAGTTTGGAAAAACTGGTGAAGTCCCTGTATTCAAACAATACCTGGCAGGCTTCGTTCATGAGGCGGATGTCGGGGAGAGGGTACACTTTCCACGCATACTCGCAGGTAAACGGATTCTTATTTTTGTCAATAAAATATTGATAGGTACGTGATACCGCCGAGAAACGGGCATGTTTGTCGGTGGCTACCGGATAGATTCTGCTGACGGCAATGTCTTTGCCGAGAATCCGGTTCAGTTTATAAACGGTCTGTTCGGGATACTCCAGGGATTGACAGGTATCAAAATGGGCGACGTAAAAGGAGGCATGTACCCCCGTATCCGTCCGTCCGGCACCGACCACCTGAATCTCTTCCCGCAGCAGCGTACTCAAAGCCCGGTTCAGGACTTCCTGGACAGTCGGGGTACCCGGCTGTATCTGCCAGCCGTGGTAATTCCTGCCGTTGTATGCTAATTCTATAAAGTAGCGTGCCATGTTACCGGATAGCTTGTGTCATACGGTTTGAGGACGTAAAATTAGAGAATTAAATAAGAAAAAGCCTCTAAAATCAAGAAAATTGTAATTGCTTGTTTTTAAACGGAATAAATGACCTTAAAAATCTCTGTTAAAATGGTCAAGGATTTTGACAAATTTCATACGACAACGTATTGTTGCATTTCCTTGTAGCTGTTATGACTTTGGGCATGTTGTGATGTTTCTATTTGATTTTTGTGGTATATGTACCGGAAATTTCCGGTACAAAAGTGGCGGTTATTTTTGAATCCGCTAACAATGCGGGAAACTACTGGACGGAAGAAATGGGGGAGGGAGCGGAGAAAAGGATGAAAATGGGAGAACATTCGGTCGGGAAATTCGTTTATTTTAGTATATCTTTGCAAATTATGCCGAGGAAAGGACAGTTACGATAATGGATATTAAAGAAAATATACAACGGATTGCAGCCACGCTGCCTGCCGGGGTGCAGCTCATCGCGGTGTCGAAGACGAAGCCGGCGGAAGCTATCGAAGAGGTGTATGTGTGGGGACAGCGGGCTTTCGGCGAAAACCGCCCGCAGGAGATGGCTGCCAAATATCAGAGGCTGCCTAAAGACATAGAATGGCACATGATAGGGCAGTTGCAGGAGAAAAATGTCAAGTATATCGCCCCGTTTGTGCGCCTGATACATTCCGTAGACAGTTTGAAGCTGTTGATGAAGATTGACCGTGAGGCTGCCAAGTGCTGCCGCACGATAGACTGTTTGCTGGAATTTCATATCGCGGAGGAAACTACGAAGTCCGGTTTGACGTATGAACAAGCGGTCGGTATCGTGGAGAGCGAGGAATACCGGGAACTGAAGAACGTCCGGATTGCCGGGGTGATGGGCATTGCGACCTATACGGAGGACGCGGGACAGGTGAGACGGGAATTTCGGCAGTTGAAACAGATGTTTGACCGGCTGAAGGGGCTCTATTTTACCGGGAAGCCGGAGTTTAAAGAGATTTCCATGGGCATGTCGGGCGACTACCGGATAGCCGTCGAGGAGGGATGTACGATGGTAAGAATCGGCAGTTCCATTTTCGGCAGGAGAGAATACATGAATACGAAATAAAAAAGGTATGGCAGACATAAGGACAAATTTTGCAGGTTTGATGCTACAAAGTCCGGTGATTGCCGGAAGTTGCGGTCTGACGGCAGACGCCGGGAAGTTGCGGGAGATAGAGGAAAACGGGGCAGGAGCCGTGATTCTGAAATCCGTTTTTGAGGAGCAGATGCGCATGGATGTCCGGGAAATGACCGGAAACAGTGATTCGCCGGAGGAGGAGGACTATCTCCGGAATTATGTGCGGGCAAATACGTTGCAGCACTATATCGGTTTGGTGAAAGCTGCCAAGGCGCAGGTAAGCATCCCGGTGATAGCCAGTATCAACTGCATTGCCGACGGCGAGTGGGTGAGTTTTGCCAAGGAGCTGGAGCAGGCGGGGGCGGATGCCTTGGAACTGAATATATTTGCGCTGCCGTTGGATGAGTTTAAGGAAAGCGGGGAGACGGAGAATGTGTATTATTCCATCGTGAAGCACCTCCGGTCGCAGGTCCGGCTGCCGCTCATCGTGAAAATCAGCCACTATTTTACGAACCTGGTCACGTTCGTGTCTAAGCTCAAAGCCTACGGAGCGGATGCCGTCACGTTGTTCAATCGCTTTTACGAGCCGGATATTGATATAGAACGGCTTTCGGTCGGAGTGGCTTCCGTATTCAGCAACCCGTCCGATTTGCGGGCAACTTTGCGCTGGACGGGAATCTTGGCGGGAAAAGACCCGCAATTACAGATTTCTGCCTCTACCGGCGTGCATAGCGGCGAGGCGGTGGTGAAAATGCTGCTGGCTGGTGCTACAACCGTGCAGGTATGTTCCGCTCTGTATGAAAACGGAATGGAAGTGCTTGGGGAGATGAACCGTTTTCTTGCTTCTTGGATGGAGAACCATGCTTTCTGCAATATCGGGCAGTTCAGGGGCAAGCTGTCGTATGCGAATGTAGAAAATGCCGCCCGTTACGAGAGGGCGCAGTTTATGAAATATTTCAGTGACCGGAAGTAAATGTGTGCAAAATGAAAATTTGGTGTGTTTTATTCGTGGTGTGTCTGTATGCGTGTACCTCCTCCTATGAAGGGGTGCCGAAGGTCTATTATCCTTTGTTGGATGCTGCCTTCTCAAAAGCTGGAAATCATGCGGCGGAATTGAAGAAAGCGCTGGAAAACTGTCCTGCGGAACAAAAGGAAGGCATGGCGTTTTTGATTGCCTATATGCCTGAACGGGACTTGAAGAGCCTGAGCGCTTCATTTTTGCTGGAAAACGTCGGTTATGCCTACCGGGCAAAAGAGCGGTTCGTGTGGGCAAAGGAACTGCCGGATTCGGTATTTTTCAATGAAGTGTTGCCTTATGTGTCCATGAATGAAACCCGCGACAACTGGCGGGAGGATTTTTATAACCGTTTTTCCCGTTATGTGGAGAACTGCTGCACGTTGGAGGAAGCTATCGACTCTGTCAACCGGAACATCCGGGACGAGGTCATGGTGGATTACAATACCAAGCGTGAAAAACCCGACCAGAGCCCCTACGAGTCCATGCGCCAGAATATGGCGTCGTGCAGTGGGTTGTCCATCCTGCTGGTGGATGCTTTCCGGGCGGTGGGTATTCCTGCTCGCGTAGCTGGCACGGCAAATTGGCATGACAATCGGGGAAACCACAATTGGTGTGAGGTATGGATAGACGGGAAATGGTATTTCACCGAGTATTACCCCAACCGCCTGAATGAAACGTGGTTTTTTGCCGACGCCGGAAAGGCGGATAAGAACGACCGTCAGCATGCCATTTTTGCGACTTCTTTTGCTCCGACGGAGGACTATTTTCCTTTGGTGTGGGATTCGACGATTCACTATGTACATGCCCGGAATGTGACCGATCGTTATGTGGAGTTATACAAGGCGTATGAGTCGGCGTTGCTCGATGACGGAAATCATGTGAGCGTAAAAGTGTGCATGTTCAAAAAGCCTGTTTGTACGCTGAATTCCGACGACCGGGTGGCTGCCAACGTCGATGTCTTTTGCGGAGCGGACCAGATGGGAGGGGGACGTACTGCTGGACCTCATCGGGACATGAATGAAACCCTTGAATTCCTGCTCGAAAAGAACAAGGTTTATACCTTTAAGTATGCCGATGCTGCCGGACAGGACAAAGCCGTGGACGTGAAGGTCGGAGAGAAACCCCGGGAGATAAAATTGTACATGCAGGAATAATACCCGGAGACATCATGCTGCAATTGTTGAAAAACTGGATGCTTCCGGTGGCGATGCTTACCGGAGCTTTGTTCCACACCTATATCGGGGTGTTGGGGTTCTTGACGCCGACGCTGATTTTTTGTATGTTGTTTCTGACCTTCTGCAAAATCTCTCCCCGGCACATGAAGTTTTCCCGCCTGCACATCTGGCTCTTATTGATACAGTTGTGCGGCAGTCTGCTGGTTTATGTCGTTATCGTTCCTTTCAATGCCGAACTGGCGCAGGGGATATTGATTTGTGTGCTGGCACCGACGGCAACGGCTGCTGCTGTCATTACCGGCATGTTGGGCGGAAATATAGCCTTTCTTGCCAGTTTTGTTTTTCTGAGCAATGTATTGGTGGCTGTGGCAGCTCCGGTGATATTCTCTTTCTTAGGCACCAACAGTGATTTGCCTTTTTGGGAATCGTTCGGCTACATTTGCCGTCAGGTAGTACCCTTACTGATACTCCCGTTGTTGGGGGCCTGGCTGGTGCAGTGGCTTTTGCCCCGCGTGCATCAGTGGCTGCTTTCCGTTCAGATTCTGTCATTTTATATGTGGTCGCTGGCACTGACTATCGTCACGGGTCGCACAGTCACTTTCCTGTTGGAGCAGCCCGACCCGCATTATGAGAACGAAGTGATGCTGGCAGTCCTGTCCCTGGGAATCTGCGTGATGCAGTTTTACGCCGGGCGGCGTTTGGGAAGCCGCTATGACAATACGGTTGCCGGAGGACAGGGACTGGGACAAAAAAACACTATCCTCGCCATCTGGATGGCTCAGATATACCTGTGCCCGACGGCTGCTGTCGGACCTGCCGCATACGTGCTGTGGCAAAATATCATCAACAGCTGGCAACTGTGGAAAAAGAGAAAAGTGAAACAAAATACTGAATCGGAATGATATGAAACACATGAGCAAAATTTTAGCAGAAATCATAATCTGTTGCATCGGTGAAAGCGGTTGGCTTTACGGAGGTCCCGTTGTTCCAGTATGACTGGAGCTCCACGTTCCAGTTGAACGGTTTCGACGACCTGGTTTCGACGATCAATTTCGGGACAGGTGCCAATATCGACACCCAGTTCAGGAAGCGGAAAGAGGCACGCCCTGATGCGCCGCTCCCTTTTCTTTGGGATAAGTTTATAAATCGTTGGTGTAGAAAAAATATATGTTCGCTTTTTTATAAAAACACAATTCATGGAAGAGCTATTCGATAAAAATCCTCGTATCGAGGTCGTAGATGCCTTGCGGGGATTTGCGGTACTGGCTATTCTCCTGGTTCATAGCCTGGAACATTTTATATATCCGGTCTATCCGCAGAACACTTTGGAGTGGATGCACATCTTGGACCAGGGTATATTTCATACTGTATTCAGTCTTTTTGCCGGAAAAGCCTATGCCATCTTTGCCCTTTTATTCGGATTCACATTCTATATTCAGGCAAACAACCAGAAAAAGGCAGGCAAAGACTTCGGCTATCGTTTCTTGTGGCGGTTGCTTCTCTTGGCTGGCTTTGCGACAATAAATGCCGCTTTTTTTCCGGCTGGTGATGTCCTTCTGCTATTTGCCGTTGTCGGCCTTGTACTCTTCCTGACGCGGAACTGGAGTGAAAAAGCCATCCTGATAACTGCCGTCCTGTTTCTGCTGCAACCGGTGGAATGGTGTCACTACGTAGCCTATCTGCTGAATCCGGCATACCAGTTGCCCGACTTTCAGGTGGTGGAAATGTATGAAGACGTGGCTGCCTGTACGGAAGACGGAAATATAGGTGATTTTATCTTGTGTAACGTCACTATGGGGCAGCAGGCCAGTTTACTGTGGGCGGTAAATGCCGGACGATTCTCCCAGACGGCCGGACTTTTTCTCTTGGGATTCTACATCGGGAAAAAACAATTCTTTGTTTCTTCTGAAAAAAATCTCCCTTTCTGGACCAAGGTATTGGCAATTTCTGCGATACTCTTTGCTCCTTTATACACACTGAAAGAGGTTATTATGGATGGCGACACAATCATACGCCAAACGGCGGGGACAGCCTTCGACATGTGGCAGAAACTGGCTTTTACCGGAGTCTTGGTCGCTTCCTTCATACTTCTTTACCAAAACAGGAGATTCAGGAGCACCGTCGATTGCCTGCATTATTACGGCAGAATGAGTCTTACAAACTACCTCTCTCAGTCCGTCATTGGAGCTTTTATCTATTTCCCGGTCGGTCTCGGCCTGGCCTCTCTTTGCGGATACACGACCAGCTTGCTGGTCGGAATTGTCATCTTCCTTATGCAGATAATATTTTCTGACTGGTGGTTATGGAAACACCGGCAAGGCCCCTTGGAACGCCTTTGGCACAAATGGACATGGTGGGGGGCAAATAAATAGATACTCCCCGGCTTCTGATATTGCCGGAAAATAGATTCTCATAAAATTGCACAAACCATCAAAAAATGTGCAACAATCTTTTTGTTTTAAATAAAATCGGCTATTTTTGTTTCATATTACAATATAACATCCGAAAATAGCTATGAAAATTCAAAAAATGTGTGATATTTACGAGGTGTTGAAAAACAATACCCGTAAAAAACGGATTGCGGTGGCTTATGCCAATGATGGTCATTCCATAGAAGCGGTATACAAAGCGGTAAAATTGGAATTGGTAGAAGCCGTCTTAATCGGCGATCGCGACCAGATAGCCAAAGTATGCCAAGCGGAAGGATACGATAGGTCGGTTTTTGAAATAGAGCAGGAAACGTCCGACGTCGGCGCGGCTGCCAAAGCCGTGGAAATGGCAAGGGAAGGGGCTGTGGATGTCATTATGAAAGGCCTGGTGAGTACAGATAAATACATGCGGGCCATTCTGAATAAAGAAAAAGGATTGGTTACCCCTAATGCAATACTGTCACACGTAACCGTAATGGAATGTCCGAACTATCACAAACTGTTGGTTTTGAGTGATGTGGCTGTAATTCCATCGCCGGATTTGAATCAGAAAATAGCTATGATTAAATATGTGACCTCAACAGCCAAAGCCTTGGGCGTTGAGTGTCCCAAAGTAGCGCTGATAGCTCCGACCGAACAGGTATTACCCAAAATACAGTCCACCGTAGACGCTGCCATCCTCTCTAAAATGGCAGAGCGGAATCAGATAACTTCCGGTCTCATCGTAGACGGTCCAATGGCACTGGATGTTGCGATTGACAAAGAAGCAGCTGAAATCAAGAAAGTAAACTCGGTAGTGGCGGGCGATGCGGATTGCCTGGTATTTCCCAATCTGGAATCGGGAAACGTTTTCTACAAAACCAACACCAAAATCTGCAAATCCAACCAGGGAGCCATTATGGTCGGTGCAAAAGTGCCCAGTGTCCTCTCTTCAAGAGGTGACAGTGTGGAAACCAAATTAAATTCCATAGCCTTAGCGGCTTTATTGGCATAAGAAAAAACAGGGGCTGCCACAATGGACAAGCCCCTGTTCTCTTTTAATTCAACGTTCCATTTTCTGCTTTCCGGATCATATTTTCATTGGCGGTAATATAGACTTCCACCCGGCGGTTCTTAGCTCTTCCTTCTGCCGTACTGTTGTCAGCCACAGGTTGGTCATAAGCAAGACCTTCCGTCGTGATGCGGGCGCGGCTCACTCCGTTTCCGACTAAGAAATTCGCAACGGCTTCCGCTCTCTCTTTCGATAACTTTTCATTGATAGCCCGGCTTCCGGTATTGTCCGTATGACCGTAAATCGTAACATCCGTATCCGGTGAATTTTTCAGTGAAGCGGCAAACTTCTGCAAAGACGCTCTCGCAGCGGGGCTCAGCTCACTTTTATTCGTAGCAAATAAAATACCGTTATCAAAAGTCACTTTGATGGCCTGGAGATTGTTCACATCCGTCACCGTCTCTACTTGTGCGTTCTGTATTTGTTCCAGCTCTTTTTTCTGCTTGTCCATTCTCCGACCGATCAGGGCACCTGTTCCCGAACCGACAGCAGCACCGATGGCAGCACCGATGGCTGCTCCTTTGCCTTTACCGGCAAGAGCTCCGATACCGGCACCCACGGCTGCGCCGCTACCTGCTCCGATAGCAGCCCCTTTGCCTGTATAGCTCATACTGGCACATCCTGGGAAAACAAAACCCGAAACAAGGATACTTCCTCCCGTAAAAAGAGTAATAAAAAGTTTTTTTGTAGTCATAGTTTTATTGTTTAATGGTTTTACTTCCTACAAAAATAAGAACTATTGTGCAAACGTCGGTGGGATTCCGCTTGATTTTTATAATTTTGTATACGCTTATCCTGGATAACAGGAACAAAAAATGAAAAACTTATTGAAAATGTCTGTGTATTTTATCAGTGGCATTGATACCGATGCCGGAAAGTCTATAGCGACAGGAGTAATTGCCGCTACCTTGCAAAATCAGGGGAGAAAAGTCATTACCCAGAAATTTATTCAGACCGGTTGCCGGGAAATATCGGAAGATATTCAAAAACACCGTGAAATTATGGGAATCCCGTTACAGGAAGTAGACCTCGACCGAACTACTTGTCCCTACATCATGAGCTATCCGGCTTCCCCTCATTTGGCTGCGGAAATCGACGGAATCACAGTGGACAAGGACCTCATTCATCATGCGACAGAGAAACTGAGCCGTCAATACGACATCGTACTGCTGGAAGGGGCGGGAGGATTGTACGTACCGGTGAACCGCCACTACCTGACCATTGACTACATCAGTGAATACGCCTACCCCCTGATACTGGTCACCTCCTCCAAACTGGGAAGCATCAATCACACCCTCATGAGTTTGGAACTGTGCCGGATAAGAGGCATACGGGTCAGCCATGTCATCTACAACGATTTTCCGGATAACAGTGAATTTATCAAGGCTGACTCCATCCGGGTGATAGGAGAGTACCTCAAAAACTATTTTCCCGATACCCCTTTAATTGAATTGCCGGTGATTGAAAAAAACACCTGTCCCCGGTTAGACATTAAGCTATAACAGAGCGGTATGGGGGAAATAACACGCAAACTTGAACTGCTGGCACCTGCCCGCGACCTGCTTATCGGAAAAACAGCCATAGATAACGGAGCGGATGCCGTCTACATCGGCGGACCTGCATTTGGAGCCCGGAAGTCGGCAGGAAACAGCCTGGAGGACATTGTAACATTGGTGGAATATGCCCATCGCTACTATTGCCGGGTATTTGTGACACTTAACACCATCCTGTTTGACTCGGAACTGGCAGAGGCGGAACGGATGATAAAACACCTCTATCGCATCGGTGTGGATGCTTTGATTATACAGGATCCTGGAATCCTGAAACTCGACATTCCCCCCATATCCCTGCATGCCAGTACCCAGATGCACAACTACGACCTGGAGCGCATCCGTTTTCTGGACCGCCTCGGATTTCAACGGATAGTATTGGCACGCGAACTCTCTTTGGAACAAATCAAAGCCATCCGCAAAGAAATTAAAGCGGAACTCGAAGTGTTTATCCACGGAGCATTGTGCGTGAGCCTGAGCGGTCAATGCTATCTGTCTCAATACATGTTTGGCCGTTCGGCAAACCGCGGCGAATGTGCCCAGCCCTGCCGGATGAAATGGTCCTTAAAAGACCGCCAGGGGAAAGTAGTGGTGAAAGACCGCTACTTGATGTCCCTCCGGGATTTAAACCTGTCAGACTACATACCCGATTTGATAGCTGCCGGAGTAGACTCCTTCAAGATAGAAGGACGCTTGAAAGAAGAAAACTATGTGGCAAATGTGACGAACCATTATCACCGCTTGATAAAAAAAGCATTAGAAGACTGCCCGGAGGCCGGACGTGTCGGCTCCGGAATAGTGGCAGCGGGATTTGAGCCTGATCCGGAGCGTAGTTTTAATCGGGGCTCCTCTTCCTATTTTTTTGCCGGGCGACCGAAAACATTAGTCAACATGGATACCCCCAAATCGATGGGAAAACCGATAGGAAAAGTATTGGAAGCGAAAGGAAACCGGGTGCTCATAGATACCTGTGAACCGATAGCCAACGGAGACGGATTGTGTTATCTCAAAGACGGTGAATTGCAAGGACTGCGGGTGAATGTGGCAGAAGGTAACCGGGTGCAGACCAACGAATCCGTAAAAATTCCTGTGGGAACCATGCTTTTCCGGAACTACGACCGACGCTTTGTGACAGACATAGAGAAAAGAAAATCCGTACGCAAAATCCGTATCCGCATAGAAATTGAAGAACACCACGGAAAACTGAAACTTACTGCCGAAGATGAAGACGCCGTGAAAGCCGTGACGGAATCTGAAAACTATTATGAAAAGGCAAACAATCCGCAGCAACGGGAGCGCATCATACAGCAATTGAAAAAATGCGGCGACACCTCTTTTGTATGTGAAGAACTACACTGTTCGGGCGATACACTCTTTATTCCTTCCGCCGAATTGAATACACTGAAAAGAAAACTGCTTGACAAGCTGATGACAGAACGGGAAGCTGCAAGGAAAACCGTTTACCAAAAGCCTTTTGATAATAAAGTCGTATACAAGGAAACCATCGACTGGCACGGCAACGTCGTCAATCGGAAAGCAAAAGATTTTTACATGGACCACGGGGCTCGGCAAGTAGCTGATGGATTTGAAAAAACGGGCGCCTCCGGAGAGCGTGATTTAATGCACACCCGCTATTGCCTCCTGTACGAACTGGGACGCTGCCGGAAGCAACAGGCAAACAAAGACTTGGAACTCCCGCTATATCTCTATAACGACAAACATTGTTTCCGGCTCGAATTTGACTGCGCCGGGTGTTGCATGAAAGTGATAGGCACCCTCTGACAAAATAAACTCTATTGCATCAATGCTCCATCGGGAAAATGGGCCGACAACACATTTAAGGAAAGAAAAACAGGGTGTATTATTTTGAATCGACCTTGAGCCCCGACATATTTTGGATTGATTTCAAAGGACTGGATTTCAATCCGGGGGCGAAAATAAAAAAACTGAACCTGACGGATGGGGAAATATATGCCGGGAATGCCGCGTCCCACTTTAAAGATGACAAAGGACTGGACTTCCTGTTTGGTATATAATCCCGCGATAATTCTTCTTATCCCTTTTGTCCCGGTGAAAATGCTTTTCTATTTTTGCACAAAAAATAAAAATGCCGAAATACCGCCGTCTTTTTCTGTTCAATCCGGAGAACGAAATGGCGATAGCCAATGGAAATCCGTACTACACTCCGCCTGCCACCATACTCAAAATGGCGGAAGACCTGGCATATCTGCCCGCTTATTATGCCGGAGAAGAAGATGCCGTGTGGGTAAAAAAATGGCCTGAAAGAAAATTCCTGGAAGAAAGAAAAACATGGTTTCATCTTTCGCCTGCATTAGTTACGGGAGAAAACTTGGAACAATGGGAAGCCGGAGAATATTGCCCTTGGGGATGGAGCCCCCGCATGTATTTCTTATTGCGCGAAAAACACATCGGGGAATGGAAACCGGAATGGAAAGAACTATACGGCAGACGCACGGCGGCAACCTGTTTGCAAACCCTCTGCCGGAAACTCGGTTTTGTGGAAAAAGAAACCTTACCGGTCGTGTGTGAAACCATCCGGGACATAGAAAACGCTGCGAAGGGCGGGCGATATTTGGCAAAGGCCCCTTGGTCTTCATCCGGAAGAGGATTATTGAAAATCAGCGGCGAAGAAATCCCCTTCAAAAACCGGGAATGGCTGGGCGGAATATTGAAAAAACAAGGCTTTGTCATGCTGGAAAAAGAACAGGAGAGAGTAGCGGATTTTGCTATGGAATTTCATACCTGCGGGGGAAAAGTGGAATTTAGGGGACTATCCTGCTTCATGACAGGAGAAGCAGGTGAATACATAGGCAACTATGTCGGGGACCAGCAGACAATGGAAGAACGGTTGACAGCCTGGGTGGAAAAAGAAAAACTGGAACACATCAAAACCGCATTAATACAGCTCTTGACGGAGGAAATAGCTCCCCGCTACAACGGCTACATGGGAGTAGACATGATGATATACCGCAACCCCCAAGGGAAAATTTGCATACAGCCTTGCTTGGAAATCAACTTGCGCTACACCATGGGTATACTCGCTCTTTTCCTGAGCGAAAGATTCGTCGCAGAAGGGGCAGAAGGCACATTTTCCATTGTCCATTATAATTCCGACGGCGAAGCGCTTCGCTTTCATGACACCTCTGTCCGGCAATATCCTATACATTTGCATAGGGAAAAAATCACAGAAGGATACGCCGCCTTAACGCCTGTCCGGCAGGACACCCGTTTTGCTGCTTATTTACAAGTCAGGAAAAAATAAACAGACTCAACCCTGTCAGAACTCGGACTCATCCAGATTCATATTCCTGACCGGAGAGGCAACCCCTAAAATTCGGTCAATAACGGGAGTAAGGTCCTGATTCTTATGAATCTTGATAGATTTGATGCCGGCAGCTTCCGCTGCTTTGATATCGCGGCTGCCATCGCCGATAAGCCAGGACCGTTTCTTGTCCACATGAAACTCTTCTGCCGCCAGATTAATCATATATGGAGAAGGCTTGCGGCAGACGCAACTTTTGATGCTTTCATGATGCGGACAATAGTAAATCTTATCAATTGAAATCCCGTATGCGGCAAACTCGGCACACATATAATCATGTACTTTCTTTACATCTTCGTGAGTATAAATTCCCTTGGCAATCCCCCCCTGATTCGTTACGATAAAAAGCAGGAACCCGGCCTCTTTCAGCCGCTTCAAACCCTCCATCACGCCCGGATTGAAGACAACATCCTCCGGTTTATAAACATAATAATGGCCCTCATCGCTGTTCAGCGTACCGTCCCGGTCCAGGAAAACGGCTTTGTGTAAGAGGGCAGGCTCTGCGGCATACGGCTTCTCGGTCTTTTTGTAACTCATCATCCCGAACAGTTTTAATGCATGATTTTAAAAATTAACTCTTTCAGAAGCTGCCCGTCCGATATATTGGCATTCCCCACGCCCTTGGATTTCATATCATACTCCCGCAACAGGGAAATAATATGAGCGCACTTCATTGCGCTGTACATCCGGGCCCCTTCCAGATAATCCTTCATAAAAAACGCATTTATACCCAACAGACGGGCCATCTCCTGCGTATTGGGCGTCAGCTTTTTCTGATAATGGTACGTCAGCAGATTCAGAAAATACTTAAACAACGTGGCAATCGTTAATACGAGCGGATTATTCTTCGGGTTTCCTTCAAAATAATTGACAATCCGGTTGACCTTCAGAAAATCCTTCCGGATAATCGCCGCCTGAAGCTCAAACGTATTGAAATCCTTACTTATACCGGTGTGCTCCTCTACCAGACTCTCCTTAATTTCACCCCCTGCCGGCAACAACAACGTGAGCTTGTCAATCTCATTGGCTACCCGGCTGAGGTCCGTACCTAAACTCTCTGCAAGAATACCGGCAGCTTGGGGCGTAATGGAATAAGACTTCGATTTGCAATAGCCCATAATCCAGTCCGGAATCTTATTATCGTAAAGTTTGTTAGACTCAAAATAAACGCAGTTCGGCGAACTGCTCAGCTTCTTGAACACATTCTTCCGCTTGTCCGCCTTCTTGTTCTTATAAGCAAACAACAAAATCGTAGTCGGTTGAAAATGGTCGATATAGGGTAGAAGATTATCAAAATCGCGGATATTCTGAGCCTCTTTCACCACCACCACCTGATACTGCGACATCATCGGAAAACGCCGGGCCGTGTCCGTAACCGTAGTCATACTTATGTCATTGCCGTATAACACACTCTGATTGAAAGCCTTCTCCTCTTCCGGAAGCACCTCATTCTCTATCAAATCCGTAATCCGGTCAATAAAAAAAGGCTCTTCTCCGTTCAGAAAATAAATCGACTTAAACCGTCTGGCCTTAATATCCTTTACAATTTCCTCAAAAGTCATACACTGCCCTATTTGTCACAAAAATACTCTTTTCCTTTTATTTTCCGCCATTTTTCCTTACCTCTTCCTCCGATTTAATTTTCAGCACTATCTTTTCAATTTCAGCATCTTTCCCCTTGGGATCATAGCCGGCTTTCAGATTGTTGCCGAAAACAAGGGCGACAGATTGCCAGAAATAGGCATTCAATCCGCCTTTGTATTCCCGGATATGTGAAAATGCCGTATTATCGGTTTCCCGGTATATCAACTTCAGTAATATCCGTCCCTGCCTAAAACTAAGTCGCATCAGAGGTTTCCTGAACGTCTTCATCAGTCCCTGGTATTCCCGGCGGATAATTTCTTTGCCTTCCTTAGGCGTGGAAACAAGAGCAAGCTGGCGGTCTATCTCTTCGGTTTTCCGCGCAGCCATGCAGGCGTAGGGATACACCTTTCTTACGTGATATTCCAAACGCGATTGCCTGCGGATATATTTGCGCGGAGATTTGCCCTTCACCTTTACTTCATCCAGCAGGAAATGAGGAAGCGTATCTCCGGCAACCGTTCTTTGTGGAACAACACCATCCCGGGCATAAGAAGACATACAAAACAAAGATAGTAACAATACCATCCCGATCTTCCGGACCACCCGGACACTCCAAAGCATTTCTCTATCCAACTGAAAATCTTTACTCTTTTCCTGCAAAAATACAAAGTAGCTTCCAAAAACGGGCACAATACTCACAGAAATAAAAACCACCCTTTATTTTTACAAAAACGGGAGTTTTCCGGCACACTTCCACAATCCGCCGGCTTCATATTTCATTATTCGGCGAAAAGTCCTTATCTTTGCCAATAACAAAATTACGGATAGTGGTGGACGAACTGTTTCAGGATTTATTTAAAATACGACCGAACCGGAAAAACATAAAAACGGGAGAGATCCTCATTGCCGAGCCTTTTCTGGAAGGTAAATATTTTTCCCGTTCAGTCGTTTACATCACGGAACACGATGAAAAAGGAAGCATCGGTTTCGTGATGAACAAGCCGATGTATTACGACGTATGCGACGTAGTAAGCGAACTGGAAGGAATTCATATACCGGTATACATCGGCGGCCCCGTAGAGCAGGAGCAGTTATATTATCTGCATAACCATCCGGAACTCCTACACGCCCAGCCTGTGGCAGACGGGATATATTGGGGAGGAGATTTCAGACACTTGGTATACTTGTTGAGAGAAGGGGACATCCTGCCGGGGGAAATTCGTTTTTTTGCAGGGTACAGCGGCTGGGAAGCCGGACAGCTCAAAAAAGAGCTGAGTGAAAGTTCGTGGATGGTTGGACGTATTCCGATGGAGCGTTTCTTCGAAGATTTTGAGAACGACTTGTGGGGAAAATCAATGGAAGAACTGGGCGGAATACACAGAATCTGGGCGAATTTTCCGGAAAATCCGAAAATGAATTGAAAACAAAAACAATAGCAGGCCGTTCTATCGCTGTCCCGAAAGGGAGAGAGGAAAGTCCGGGCAACACAGGGAATCGTACTTCCTAACGGGAAGATATCCGTGAGGGTATAGTAACGTAACAGAAAATAACCGTTCCGCAGACTTGTCTGCGGAATAAGGGTGAAAAGGCGGGGTAAGAGCCCACCGGTATGTCGGGCAACCGATGTAGCCGTACGTCTTACGAGTTGCAAGACCATGTATACCGACGTTTTAAGCTTTCCCGGCTGAGTCGGGGGGTAGGTTGCTGGAGTTGCCGGGTGACCGGCAGAGTAGATAAATGATAGAAACCGTAAAAGGTACAGAACCCGGCTTACAGGCCTGCTATTTTTTTATAAAATACAACATAGCGCAAAACATGAAATCAATCAGGGAAATATTCAGAATGGGATACGGACCTTCCTCCAGTCACACAATGGGACCCAGCCGCGCAGCGGAATTTTTTAAAACAAAACATCCGGATGCGGAAAAATACCGGGTTACCTTATACGGCAGCTTGGCCTTAACCGGACGCGGACACGGAACAGATAGTGTGATTCATAAGGTAATCGGTCGCCCGGAAGCGACAGAGATTGTTTGGCAGGATGAAATCACCCTGCCGCGCCATCCCAACGGAATGCTTTTTGAAGCCCTGAAAGGAGGACAAGTCATCGACACCTGGGAAGTATACAGCGTCGGAGGGGGAGCTCTCTGGGACGAAAAAGGGACCTTTGACTCCGAAGAAGTCTATCCCGCCACCACCATGTCCGAAATACTGGGATGGTGCAAACACGAAGGATGCACCTTGGTGGACTACGTAGCGGCCCACGAAAAAGAAGATATCTTTGACTACCTGGCCGAAGTATGGGAACAGATGCAGCAGACCATAAAAAACGGATTGGAGAACGAAGGCGTATTGCCCGGCACCTTGAAACTGGCACGCAAGGCAAGCTCCTACAACATCAAAGCCCAACAATCGGCAGGCTCCTCCCGGCCTATGGGTATGTTGTTTGCTGCGGCATTGGCGACCTCCGAAGAAAATGCGGGAGGAGGAAGAGTGACGACAGCTCCCACCTGCGGGGCTTCGGGGGTAGTACCTGCGGTCATGTATTTCCTGAAACATGACCAGAACATGACCGACTACCGCATCATCCGCGGATTGGCGACTGCCGGCTTAATCGGAAACATTGTCAAAAGCAACGGCTCCATATCCGGAGCGGAAGTGGGGTGCCAGGGAGAACTGGGAACAGCCTGTGCAATGGCTGCCGGTGCGGCGACACAGATATTGGGAGGCACTCCCCGGCAAGTCGAATATGCGGCAGAAATGGGATTTGAGCACAACCTGGGACTCACGTGCGACCCCGTATGCGGATATGTGCAGATACCCTGTATCGAACGGAACGCCTTTGTGGCGCAAAAAGCCCGCGAAAGTGCCATCTATGCCCTCTTCTCCGACGGACGCCACATGGTATCCTTTGACGACGTAGTCAAAACCATGATGGAAACAGGTCGCGACATGCAGGCCAAATACCGGGAAACCAGCCTGGGAGGCTTAGCACGTGTATGCCTCAAAAGAATACAGGACCAGCAGAAGAAAAGACAGGAAAACCTGAATATGTAAACTTTGGTGAAACCAAAACAGACTGCGAACGTTATTAACATAGCCGGAACCCTAAAAAACCATTGAAATCAGAGAGAGCAGGGGAACGACGGAGATACAACAAAAACGGGATTATGGACAGGGTAAAACTGAAAGTCTTAGGATTATCATACAGCATGGCTCAGAACGGAGCCTATGCCTTGATTCTGGCCGATGAACAGGACATTCATCGGATGCCCATCGTCATCGGTATGCCGGAAGCCCAGTCCATCGCCATTCAGTTGGAAAAATTGCAGACCCAGCGTCCCCTGACTCACGACCTGATAAAAAAACTGACTGACGAGTTACACGTGAAGCTGAAAGAGGTAATGATATACCGTTTGGATGCCGGCATATTTTATTCCGAACTGCTGTTTGAGGCCTCCGGAGAGGAAATCCGCATAGACTCAAGAACATCGGATGCCGTGGCCCTGGCACTGCGCTACGGAAGCGAACTATACACAACGCCCGAAATCATACAAAAAGCCGGGGTATTGGTCAGCCAGGAAATACGCGAACAGCAGAGCATACACAACAACGTGGTGAACGTCGAAAAAAACGGTTTCGACGACTATTCCGTACAGGAATTACAAAAAATGATGAACGAAGCCATCCAGAAGGAAGATTACGAAACAGCGTCAAAATTCAGGGATTTATTGAAAGACAAGGAAAAATAAACACTTTCGTCCGGGAAAAAAAACGACGGAAAGGATAAAAATATTTATGTGCTATAATTATAAAACGTATGAACAGAATCAAATTTGATTACAGCCAGGTCTGTAATTTCGTGAAAAAAGAAGAAATCAATACCTTATTTCCTCAGGCCGCAGAAGCCTTGAAAAGCCTGAAAAACGGTACATCCAAAGGTAACGACTTCCTCGGATGGCTGGACTTGCCTGCTGCCATAACCGAAGCAGAACTGAATGATATAGAAAAGACAGCTGCCGAATTACGGAGCAGAACCCAGGTACTGGTCGTGATTGGTATCGGTGGTTCCTATCTGGGTGCCCGTGCCGTCATTGAAGCGCTGGCAGGAAGTTTTGATAACTTCGGACAGAGCGCCATGAAAGTCATCTTTGCCGGACACAACATCGGAGAAGACTACTACCACGAACTCATGACCTACCTGGCGGACAAAGAATTCGGAATCTGCGTAATCTCCAAATCGGGAACCACCACCGAACCCGCCATTGCCTTCCGTTTGCTGAAAGAAATGCTCGAAAGCAAAGTCGGGAAAGCCGAAGCCGGAAAACGCATTGTGGCCATCACCGATGCCAGTAAAGGGGCCTTGCGTACCCTGGCAGACCAGGAAGGATACAAAACCTTTATTATTCCCGATAACGTAGGAGGCCGTTTTTCCGTACTGACACCTGTAGGATTACTGCCCATCGCCGTAGCCGGATTCGACATCAAGGCACTGGTGAAAGGGGCCGTCGAAATGCGTAAAGACTGCCTGGAAAATGAGCAATCCATCGCTCTCGAATATGCTGCCGCCCGTACTGCTCTCTACCGGAAAGGATATGCCGTTGAATTGCTGGCCAATTTCAACCCCAAACTCCACTACATCACCGAATGGTGGAAACAGCTCTACGGAGAAAGCGAAGGCAAAGAACACAAGGGCATTTTCCCGGCAGGCGTGGATTTCACAACCGACCTCCACTCTATGGGGCAATACATTCAGCAGGGACCCCGCATGATGATGGAAACGGTCATCAGCGTTGAAAAGACAAAATACAAAGTGGAAATCCCCTCGGACAAAGACAACCTGGATAAACTCAACTTCCTGGCCGGAAAACGCGTGGACTTCGTCAATAAAATGGCGGAACTGGGAACCCGCATCGCCCACGTCGACGGTGGAGTGCCCAACATGCTGGTACAGATGCCGGAACTGACGGCTGAATACATCGGACAGTTGTTCTACTTCTTTGAACTTGCCTGCGGTATATCCGGTTGCATGCTGGGCGTCAACCCCTTTGACCAGCCGGGAGTGGAGGCATACAAGAACAACATGTTTGCCCTGCTGGACAAACCGGGATACGAAGAGGCTTCCAAAGCCATAAAATCCAGAATTTAAATCTAATCATCGCTTATTCGAAATGGGAAACAGGCACCGCCTTTTCCCATTTTCCTATTCTGTTTATGAGAACTATTGCAATATTATGCGGAGGAGGACCGGCTCCGGGAATCAATACGGTCGTGGCTACCGTGACAAAAGTCTTTCTGAAAGCAGGATTCCGGGTGCTGGGAATCCATGAAGGCTATAAGGGATTGTTGAATGCCAATCCGGATATAGAAGAACTCACCTTTGAAAAAGCGGACCGGATGTTCACCCGTGGCGGCTCCTTGATCCGGATGAGCCGTTTCAAACCGCGGGATACGGATTTCAACACGGAACTGTTTGTCAAATATGGCATCGAATTACTGGTGACGGTGGGGGGAGACGATACCGCTTCCACCGCCAACCGGCTGACAAAATTCCTGGCCGCCCATCAGATACAGGTTCGCAACATCCATGTGCCCAAGACCATTGACAACGATTTGCCCCTTCCGGAAGGTGTACCCACCTTTGGCTTCATGTCTGCCAAAGAGATGGGGATTCACATCGGGAAAGTAATCAAAGCCGAAGCCGCAACCACGCAAAACTGGTATGTGCTCATGTCCATGGGACGGGAAGCCGGACACCTGGCCTTTGAAATAGGGAAAGGTATACAATCCGCCATGATTGTCATTCCGGAGATGTTTGAGAAAACGGAAATCACCGTCGACAAAGTGGTGCGCCTGGTGATTTCGGCCATGGTCAAACGACGCCTGCTGGGACAAAAATCAGGCGTTGCCGTTATCAGCGAAGGCATATTCCATTTCCTGAAAGATGAAGACATTGCCGCTTCGGGCATCGTTTTTGAATACGATGCCCACGGACATCCCGAACTGAGCGACATCAGCAAAGCACATATCCTCAATAAAATCATCCGCACCCGCTTGCGGCAACTGGGGCTGGAGATAATCAGCCGTCCTGTGGAAGTGGGCTATTCCCTGCGCTGTGTCGACCCCTGTGCCTACGACCTGACCTATTGCACTACGCTTGGAATGGGAGTGAAGACCCTTTTTGAGGCCGGATGCAGCGGCTGCATGGTGGCTGTTGATATAGACCAAAACATTATACCGGTATACCTTTCCGATGTCGAAGACGAACAGGGAAAAATCCGTACCCGACTGGTCAATATGAACCGCGAAGAAGTACGGCATACCTTTACCGATATGCTCTACTATCTGACGCCTGCCGACCGCGAAGCGGCCCGGGCTTATCTGCCTTCACCGCAGGAATACGAGTGGGAAACGATAATGGAAAACAATTAACGGAAACAATATGCTGTTGCAAGAATTAAAACCGGAACCCCTGTGGCACTATTTCGAAGAAATATGCCGCATTCCGCGCCCCTCGAAAAAAGAAGGGAAAATAGCTGCCTATCTGATGGACTTTGCGCAAAAACAAGGCCTGGAAGCCCGGCAGGATGAAGCGGGAAATGTATTGATAAAAAAGCCGGCTGTGGAAGGTATGGAAAAAGCACCCATTGTGGTGCTTCAATCCCACATGGATATGGTATGTGAGAAAAATGCCGATACCCGTCACGATTTCGAGCGCGACCCCATTCAGCCCTATGTGGACGGAGAATGGGTGAAAGCCTGGGGAACTACCCTTGGAGCTGACGACGGAATCGGTATGGCTGCCCAGTTGGCTTTATTAGCCTCTGACGACGTCAAACACGGTCCGCTGGAATGCCTCTTTACCGTAGATGAAGAAACCGGACTGACGGGAGCTTTTGCCTTGAAACCCGGATTCTTTGAAGGACGCATCCTGCTTAATCTGGATTCGGAAGACGAAGGCGAACTCTTTATCGGATGTGCCGGAGGAATAGACACCGTCATCGAAATGCCCGTAGAGACACGGAAGACAGACGGCGGAGCCTTTGCCTTAAAAGTGACAGTAAAAGGGTTGCAGGGTGGACATTCCGGAGATGACATCAACAAAGGACGAGGGAATGCCATTAAAATACTGAACCGCTTCCTGTGGGAAATAAATGAGAAATACGGAGTTGCTCTTGCCGGCATGGATGGCGGGAATTTACGCAATGCCATTGCCCGCGAAGCCTTTGCAACAATTGTGATTCCCGAAAAAGAGAAAGAAAGTATACGGGTAGACTTCAATCTATACCTGGCCGAAATGGAGGAAGTGTGGAAAGTAACCGAACCGGGATTGAAAATGGAACTGGAATCGGCAGACCTTCCCGACCGGACCCTGACGGCAGAGTCGACAACAAGACTGTTGAATGCTCTATATGCCTGTCCCCACGGTGTTTTTTCCATGAGCTACCGCATGCCGGGAATGGTGGAAACCTCCACCAATCTGGCTTCCGTGAAGTTCAAGGGAGAAAATACGGTCGTAGTGACCACCTCCCAGCGCAGTGACATCACTTCCGAGAAGATGAACATCGCCCAAATGGTTGCCTCCGTATTTAAACTGGCCCAGGTTAAAGTCGTGCATGGGGAAGGCTATCCGGGGTGGACGCCCGACCCGGATTCCGCCATACTGAAAATAGCGGTCGCTTCCTACAAAAAACTCTTCGGGAAAGAACCCGTCGTTCGCTCCATCCATGCCGGACTGGAATGCGGTCTCTTTCTGGAAAAATATCCGGGCATGGACATGATTTCCTTTGGGCCTACCCTGCGGGGAGTACACTCACCCGACGAAAAAGTGAACATCCGGACGGTAGAAATGTGGTGGCGGCATTTGGTAGATATTCTGGGACAGGTATGAACTTCGGAAGGGGAAGAGAGATTCAGCCAAATAGTGTCAAACCTCCGTATATAGTGTTAAAAAAATCGGGGTTGGTTTTGAATTTCCGTCATACATTACTATTTTAGTCGCCTCAAACGATATAAATAAATTTTACTTGAATAAACACACACAGATTATGAAAAAAATCGCATTGCTTATTTTTATGGGTTTGTTAGCGGGAACTCTTTGGGCTCAGGATCCGGGTGCCGCAGAGAAAAATGCAGGAAATGCCGCTTGGAAAGCAAAAAACTATGCCGAGGCATTTACAAATTTTGAGAAATACTTGCAGGCAAACGGATTTAAAGACAAGGCATACATCTACAATACTGCGGTAGCGGCTACGAAAGCAAAAAACTACCAGGCTGCTGAAAAGTATTTTGAAATGGCCATCAAAAACAATTACAAAATCGGAAGTTCTTACTTGGGAAAGGCCAAAGCGGAAGAAGAACTGCATAAAAATGCGGAAATGATTGCTACGCTCGAAGCCGGACTGAAAGCTGTTCCGGGGAATGCCAAGCTGGAAAACGAATACGGTACCTATTTCCTGAAAAAAGGAATGGATGCACAGAAAGCAAACAAAATAGAGAGTGCTGTGGAAAACTATACCAAAGTGACCTCACTGAACTCCAAACCGTTGAAAGTACAGGCTTTCACCGCGTTGGCTCAGTTGTATTTCAACAACGGTGCCGGAATTCTTCAGAAAGCAACTCCGTTTGCCAACAGCGATAAAGAAAAATACGCTGCCGAAAAAGCCAAAGCGGAAACTTCTTTCAAAAAAGCCGAAGAGTATGTCGGACAACTGAAAGCAACAGACCCGGAAAACCCCGTCGTGAAAGAGCTGGCGGCTCAGATTAAAGCGGCTATGAAATAATAACCGGAACCTATATAGTCCGGAACGCTTCCCTCAGACGAGGGAAGCGTTTTTTTTGCGCCCTGTCGGACAATCCCCTCTTATCTTGCCCTTTCATTCCGTGATACCGTTTTCCGACACTTCTGTTGTTTTGCTTTTTTCTTGCTTTTCGCTACCCCGTTCCATACAAAAAAGCTCTTTTTCTCCTGTATAACTCCTCTGTATGTAGTCTATAAAGTGCTTACAAAGTGCTTACAAAGTGCTTACAAAGTGCATTGAAAAGCACTTTATAAGGTCTTTATTTGGTTTTTTAATACTTTTTGTTGTATTTTTATAGAGTGGATATAGCGGAGTAATATAAGCTGTGTGTATAGGGATAAAAAGGGATGGGGCTTTGGTTTGTTAAAGGCTGTATACTGAATGACGTGGAATATTCTCTCAAAGCAAAGGAGGGGCTATATGCGCTTTGACGCCGCGCAAGGTATTAATATAACGGAGGAAGAATTATGAGTATGGAACATAAGGCGTTTGTGTTCGACACAAAGAAATTTCACGCCGAGATCGAGCCTGTCATGAGAGACTGCATCAAGGACACCGAGGTGGCACACCGGTATATTTGCGGGCATCTCGAAGAGTTGCAATCCCCTTATACGGGCGATACGTTGGAGGAAGGCTGGGAAGAGGAGTTCGGCGAATTGACGCTCCAGGTCTATTTCGACATCCTGCTAACCGCCTGCTATGAGGTGGAGGACGATTGTGGCTTGGGGGAGATGTGGGATGCGGTAAATGAGGTGATAGGGCAACTGGATATCTTCGAAGAGCCGCAGATTGCTGTTCTGGGCAGGGAGGTGAACATTGAAGAGGTTCAGGTTGATCCCGGTATGATGGGATTGGGAATTGTTGAGCACGATGAAGTTTCGGAGATTCGGAACAGATTGTTGGAAAACAGAGAGGAAGCGGAACACGCTGAACCGGAGGATTTGTTATATGATGCGGAACCGGAGGAATGGATGGAAGCCTATGACGACCTGTGCAGCATCTATGAAGAGGCTGCCCGGCAAGGGAAAGGGCTGTTGTTTACTTTTTAACGGGAAAGCGTGAATTTAAGACATTTCGGGATAGATTTTTCGTCGGCTTGCGATTCCTCGTCGTCATTGTGATACACTCCCCGGATATAAAATGTATTGCCGTCTCCCCAGCAGACTTGTTCCCAGCTGCTTATCTCTACATCAGGATACCGGGTAATTAACTGGATGCCGCTGTCTTGCAGCCGGTAGACGGATATGTCCGCCTTCGAATCATAGCCTCGATCCTGCCAGGTGGCCATATACCCCTTTTTGGATACGCAATGGTGCATTCCGTTTATTTCGGGTAATGTGCCGGTCTCGGCAGCAAATCGATAATCGGCTTCATTGAAAAACCAATATTCGCGATTCTCGAATGCGGCATGTACAATTGCGGCGAGCCAACCGAAAGGAAATTTTACTATGGTGCATGCATCGGATTTGAAATCCTCCGGATTATACATCATGGCATCGCTTTCATCCATGCTGCCCAATCTCTCTATTATTTTGTCGCAGATGATTTTGCATATTTGAGGGGAGGTAACGGTGTCGACATGTACCTGATACTTGCTTCGCTGGGAAAAAGCCTCGGAAAATTCATTTTCAGATATCTCAGATAGTTGAAACACGGGTTCCGCTGCATTAGCCGTATAATGATGCAAGGAAAATACCACCGAAACGATTGTAGCATATATCCGGATTCTTTTCATATTCGATTTTATCATTTTATTGTTATTTTATACAAAAATAACTTCCTGATTTTAATGATGCAAAATACACACACTCTTTTTTCTGAATTTTCCGGGAAATGTTCATACTCCTTTACGGAAATGATTTTTGCAAATTAATTTGTATTTTAATATTATAAAATTTCGCAACAAACGGAATACGAAAGGACGGAAGTGAGTGTGTGGTGTGCGGTGTATAAATAATACTTTGAAAAATATATGAAACGTTATAGTTGTTAAAAAGTATTTATTTAACTTTGCGATGGTGGTGAGACTTAATAAATGTCAACAAGTGGTGAAATGTAAATTTTGTTGATGTGTAACCAATTGTATAAAAGAGGGTTGTTTTGAAGTCTGAAAGCCTGTAGTTGTGTGGTTGCCGGTCGGGTGTGCCGGGTTGTTTGAATGTATATGGGAAAAGTGGTTCAAGGTTTCTTTATGCTCCTTGTTTCGGGAGTGTGGGTTTCTTGTTTTAAAGAAACCCCGGTACCTGTCGTGCCTGATTTCGAGGTTGAAATTGTTGATGACGACTATTCCGTACCCGTGACCCTCCGTTTTATGAACAAATCGACGGGAGCCGATTTGTACGAATGGACTTTTGAGGGTGGCGAGCCTGAACATTCGACTCAAGTTCACCCGGATGATGTCGTTTATAAAAATGCGGGTACACATACGGTTCGTTTGGAAGCGTGGAATACGACGGAACGGAAGGTGAAGGAATGGTCCGTATGTCTCGATTCGGCTATTCACGCCGGGTTTACTTATGATGTGCAGGTGAATCGTTTTTCACCCGTTGAGATTGTGTTGCTGAATACCGGTTACGGCGGCAGCCGGTATGATTGGGAATTTGAGGGAGGTGTGCCGCAAACGTATGAGGGCCGGACGCCGCCGCCTGTTGTTTTTACCGGGCCGGGATTACACAAGATTCGTTTGCAGGTATCCAATGCAAGGGAGACGGTGGAGTTTACGGATACCCTTTTTGTTCTGCCCGCCTTGTCGGTGGATTTTGCCTGGCAGCCGGGCAAAGACGATTATGACATGGAAGCTCCGTTGCAAGCGGAAGTCTCCGCCCGCTGTGGGAGTGCTTTGTCCTATTCCTGGAAAGCGGCGGGAGCACGGATTGAAAATGACACATCGGCCCATACCCGGATTTATTTTGATAAGGCGGGAGTGTATGATGTGGTTTTGGAAGCCGCAAACGGCAAAGAGACGAAACGGGTCACCAGGTCGATACACGTGTTGGAAAACTCCAATTTATATAAGATGACCGATTTGCAATTCGGTATTACGACGGCATTGAATACGGTAGGCGGATATTATTTTTCCAAGGACCGGAGTGTTTTAACCGCAGGAGAGATTACCTCCCGGAATGGTCCGGATATTGACCTGGTATTTTGGGGGCTGGTGGATTTTATTCAATGCAGTTTTTTGTCACCTGATGCTGTTTCTTCCAAAGCGCTGCCGGCTATCCCCGGTGCCCGGCGTACCTGGGTTATCAATAATCCGGAAATACTTACTCCGGAGCAGTTTGACGGGATGGAAAATGATGCTTTGCTAAGGCAGTTTGCGATAAAGGAAATGGGTGAAGGCGATACGGACGTTTATTTTTCAGGGACTGATGTGCCGCATATTATTTTGTTTGAAACCGGGGACCATCGTAAAGGGGCTGTAAAAATAAAGGAGGTGGTGTATGCCGGAAACGGATCGTATGTCCTTGCTGATATGAAAATACAGAAAGAGGCGGTCGGGTATTGAGAGGGAATGTTATGAAAAAAGAAAAGGGGTTTAAACGGATATTGGGTGGTTGTTTGTTCGGCCTGTGTCTACTTTTTGCTTTTTCGGCGAAAAGTCAGCAGATCCGTTTGGACAATCTGAAGGAACAGTTTTCCGTGAAGAATCTGGTCCGGGTAAATGGAGGAATAGCTGCAAATAGTGTCTTTTATACCGGAGACAATGCTGCTCGCCAGCCTTTTATGTGGGTGTTGACCGGAAATATCAATATTCATTTATTGAATCAGTTTAATATCCCTTTTTCTTATAATCTGAATAATCTGGGGAGTAATTATACTTATCCGACGCTTCCCAACCGGTTAAGTCTGCATCCGACTTATAAATGGGTGACGGCCCACGTCGGGGATGTGTCGATGAGTTTTTCCCCTTATACGCTTAGCGGGCATCAGTTTACAGGGGGAGGGGTGGAATTGAAACCCGGTAATTTCCCGTTAAAGGCTCAGTTTATGTGCGGGCGCTTGCTGAAAGAAACGGAGTATGACGCCCGGAATGGAGGGATTGTTGCATACAGGAGGTTGGGTTATGGGGGCGGAATACGGTATGAAAAAGAAAATTATCAGCTCGGGACGACACTTTTTCATGCACATGATGATGAGAATTCTTTGCTTTGGAAACCGGACAGTTTGCAGGTGTATCCTCAAAGTAATCTGGCTTTCAGCTGGGATGTTCTTTTGCGTCTTTTTTCGGGAATGACACTGAAAGCGGAATATGGGATGAGTATACTGACCCGGGACCGGCGCTTGCCTTCCGGAAAGAGAAGCAACAGTCTTTGGTTTTTAGAAAAGAATGCTTCGTCCGTGTATTATCATGCGTTAAAAGTGAATCTTGATTTTCAGTGGAAGAAAAATACGTTCGGTTTGGGATATGAACGGGTTGATCCGGATTACCGTTCCCTGGGTGGATATTATTTTACGAATGATTTGGAAAATTTTACTTTCAATTATGCCCGTCCGTTTTGGCAGGATAAGATTACGCTGGCCTTGAATCTGGGCATACAACGCGATAACCTGGATCATACGAAGCGGGAACAAACCAGCCGCTGGGTGGTCGCCGGCAACTTAAATATTGTGCCGAATGAGCAATGGAATGTTTCCGTTGCGTATTCCGGATTCCAATCTTATACGAATATCCGTTCACAGTTCGATTATATCAATGCCACCCATCAGTATGAGAATCTGGATACGCTCGATTTTACACAGCTTTCGCAAAATCTGAGCATGACGGTCAATTATACGGTTTCCGAAAATGACCGGAAAAGCCAAAATTTAAATCTGGCTTTCAGTTTTCAGGAAGCGGCTGATAAAAGGGGCGGAATGATCCATCCCGGAAGTGTTTCGCGGTTTTATAACGGTTCGGTGTCCTATGCTTTGTTGTTTCTCCCGTCGTCTGTGAGAGTGACTTTGTCGGCGAATACCACTTACAATACGGCGGGCTCCGGAGATATGCTTACGTACGGTCCGAATGCGGGAGTCTCTTCCAAATTTTTTGATAAAAAAGTTTCGGCGGGCATTTCTTCTTCTTACAATATTTCTTCTGTTGACGGGAAGGTGAAAGGGAAGGTGCTTAATGTCAGAGGTTCTTCTGCCTGGCGTTTTCTGAAAAAACACAGTACGAATCTTTCGTTGGTTTATCAGAACCGCTCCGGAACTTCCGGAAGGTCTTCTTCGGATTTTACCACAACCCTTAATTATACATATAGTTTTTAATTCTGTATACCATGAAACAATTGATAAAGTTAGAAATAGTATATTTTTTGGTATGGGGATTTACGCTGCTTCCTTTATCGGCAATGGCTGACGGAGGAGAGGGGTTGAGAAGGGCCAGGCAGCAGGCGGAGGAGGTGTTTGCTTTTGTCGAGTCGGCAAACAGTTATGTCGAAAATCTTCTGGAGGTAAATCATCTGCCTGTAGGCATTAAGCGCACTATCAGTAATATAGAATATTCCCTGGCGGTGAGTAATATCCGTTTTTATCCGGAGTATGCGGAGTTGACGGTTTGGGGAAAGGTGAGGACTTCCCTGTCGGACCGTCTCCTTTTTTTCGGGGCACAAGAGGTCAAACTTTCCTATACGGGGGATATTATCGGGGATGCACGCTTGGTTTTGCTGACCGACGAAGTTATTCCCATAAGCGGAGGAAAGGCGGTTTTGACCCTGAAGGGGGGAATGGATACGGGTAGCGGGCAGGGCATCTCGCAAACGTATATGGCAATTGATTGCAGCGGATATAAGGAGTTGGGCATTGCAGCCGATGTTACGTTGTCCGAGCGGATGGTGGTGAAGGTTAATGGAGATGGCAGGTGTAATGAAGCGGATAAACGGGTGACGACTTCTTTTTCAACAGTGATAAGCGATTGGAATGACATATTGATTTCGGTGTCGTTGCCTCCTTTTATGTTGGTGGGATTGGACGGTTTTGTTTTTGAAGCGCAGGAGACGGTATTCGATTTCAGTGACACCCGGAATGCCGCCAATGTTCGTTTTCCGGAGGGATATGAAATGGAGTATATGATTCCGGGCAGTCCCAATTTGTGGCGCGGCATTTATATCAATACGCTTACCGTTACCTTGCCGCCTCAGTTTGCCCGTCGTTCTTCCGCTTCCCGGCGGGTGAGCTTTTCTGCGCAACATCTGCTTTTTGATGAGAACGGGGTTTCGGGGCGGTTGTCGGCGAGCAATCTTTTGTCTTATGAAGAGGGGATGGCAGGTCTCTGGTCCTTTTCTGTGGAGACTTTTTATTTGGATTTATTGGCAAATCATTTGCGGGGGGCCGGGTTTACCGGGGAGCTGGGGTTGCCGTTGTCGAGTGAAAAGCCGTTGGGATATGAGGCCTATATCTCCCCCGGCAATGAGTATCTGATGAAAGTGATACTTACGGAGGCTGTGGATTTTCCGGTTTGGGCGGCGACAGCTCATTTGTTGCCTAATTCTTATATCCAGATGGAGGTGAAGGACGGAAAGTTCCGTCCGGAAGCGATGTTGAACGGTTGGATGGGGATACAGGCCGGAAATGGCGGGGCGCCGATTGCCGATTTGAAGAAAATCACTTTCAGGCGTCTGAATCTTAAAACGGAGGCGCCCTATTTTATGGTGGATTATATGGGATATGACGGGGAAATGTCATTGAACGGTTTTCCCATATCGTTGAGTCATATTGCTTTGCAGACCAATGAACGGGAGGCCGGTTTGGGCTTTGACATACATCTGAAGTTGTCGAAAGCGCCTTTTGCCTTGAAAGCGGATACGCGGCTTTGTGTCGTGGGGGCGATAAATGAGGACAGGGGGTTGCAGTCCTGGAAATACAAGCGTCTGGACATCGGGACGATCGGTATTGATACCGAAATGGCGGGAAGTTTCAGTCTGAAAGGACAGATCGGTCTTAACCGTGACGATCCGACGTATGGAAACGGCTTTGCAGGCAATATTGAAATGATATTGACGTGTTGTAATTCCCTTGCCGTGAAATCGAGAGTCATATTCGGACGGAAGGATTTCCGTTACTGGCTGGTGGACGGGAGTGCGATGTTCGGTGTAGCGGGCGTACCTGTTTTTCCTCCGGTTTCTATTAATGGAATCGGGGGCGGGGCTTATTATAAGATGTCCCAGCAAAGTGCGGGCGAATCGGTATTGCCTTCCGGGGCGGTGTATGTGCCTGACAATAAGCGGGGATTGGAACTGAAAACATCGGTGTTGTTAAGTGTCGGTTCGCCGGGGATGATGAATGGGGAGGCCTCGTTTGAGATAGCTTTTACAAACAAGGGCGGTCTTGCTTACATGGGCTTTTTCGGACAGGCCAGGGTGTTGTGTGATAATCCTGTTTTGGAGCGGGCCCAAGAGGCTGTAAGGGATAAATTGGCATCGATACTCCGGGAGGAATCGGAATATTTGTCCCGGAATACAAAGCAGGTTGCCGGTCTGGATGAATTGCAGCTTTTAAAAATGAGTCAGCCGACCGAGGCGGCCCGGGCAGTGACACCTGCCGGGGCATTGGACCACCCCGGTTTGATGGCGGCTTTGGGGATACAGTATGATTTTAGCAACCGGGTTTTGCATTCTACGTTTGATATTTATGTGAATGTATTGGGTATATTGAAAGGGCGGGGGGAACATAATTGTGCCGGTCATTGTGTGTTGCATGTTGCTCCTGACGAATGGTATATGCACATGGGGACTCCTCAAAACAGGTTGGGTGTGGAGCTGGATCTGGCGGGACTGGTGAAGATGAAGTCGGGAGCGTATTTTATGACGGGCACCCGTCTTGAAGGTTCCCCGCCTCCTCCTCGCCAGGTGGCTGATATATTGGGTGTGGAACTGGATAAATTGGATTACATGCGTGATTTCAATGTTTTGGGGAAGGGCGGAGGATTTGCTTTCGGGACGGATTTCAGTGTGGGAACGGGGGATATAACTTTCCTTATCCTGTATGCCAATTTTGAAACCGGACTGGGGTTCGACATCATGTTGCGCGATTATGGGGAGCTTCAATGTAAAGGAAGAAACGGTCCGGTGGGAATCAACGGTTGGTATGCCAACGGTCAGGCCTATGCTTATTTGCAAGGGGAGTGCGGAGTGAATCTGAAATTGTTTTTTGTCAAGAAGAAAATCCCTATTATAAAAGCCGGGGCGGCTACCCTTTTTCAGGCAAAACTCCCGAATCCTTCGTGGTTTAAGGGGTATCTGGGTGTGAAATTTAATTTGCTCGGCGGGTTGGTGAAGGGAAATATCCGGTTGAAACTGACTTTTGGGGAGGAGTGTGAGTTGATGATGCCGGGGGGAAGTCCTTTGGGATTTCCGGTCATCGGGGATATTTCACCGGAAGACGGCAGTACGGAGGTGGATGTGTTTGCAGCTCCCCAGGTGGCTTTTAATATGGCTGTAGGTAAGAATTTCGAATTGGAGGAAGATAAAGGACCGAAGCAATACCGCCTTACGTTGGATCGTTTCAGTGTGACGGACGGTGGGGTGGAATTGCCCGGGGAGGTGAGGTGGAATACGAACCGGGATGCGGCTTCTTTTTATTCTCATGATGTACTGCCTCCGCAAAAGGAGCTGAAAGTGAGCGTACGTGTGGGATTTGAGGAGTATCGCAACGGACAGTGGGAAATCGTGTATAGCAGCGGACAGAAGGCTTATGAAGAGAAGGAAATCACCCTGACCACCGGTACGGCTCCGGATAATATTCCCTTACAGAATGTTGACTATGCCTATCCCGTTGTCGGACAGCGTTTTTATTTGCCTGGCGAAGGATCCCGGGGGTATGTCTGTCTGAAAAGGGGACAGCCTTATCTCTTTACGCCGGAGTTTGAGCATAAGATATGTTTCCGTACGGGAGATGCCGCTCCCGTTGATGCTTCCCTGAATTATGACGCTTCGGCCAGGACGTTGAGGTATGTGACGCCGTCGCTGGATTTGTCAACGGCCTATTCTTTTTCAGTCGTTACGCTTTCCAAGGGGGAGGACGGTAAGAAGGGAGGGGTTTCTTACAAAGAGCAGCAATTGGGCGGAGACGGGAATGAGATTACGGTGAAGCAGGCGCAGGCGGAGGGGGAAATCCGGACGGATGTCGGCAAAGTGTTGTTGGAGTATGAGTTTTCCACCAGTGCCTATCGTACGTTGGCGGAAAAAATACGTGCCGGGAAGTCCTACGGTTCTTCCGGTTGGCGGGATGGGGAGTATTTTCATTTAAACGCGAATGTAACGGGAATGGAGCCTTTTGATCAGGCTGATTTGGCCGGAAATGAGTATACGGCGGGGCGTCCGTTGCTGACGAAAGAAGCGGTGTTGGACGATTATTTTTACCGGCAGGTTATCTATCCGATGATATACGAGCATTATCCGTATGGAGATGTCGGTCTTGCTTATCGCGATCCGGAAGAGTGGGGCGTTCCCCCTGTGCGGGCGCTTCGGCTTATGCCCTCCTATCTGGAGGAGGTGGAAGCCGGTAATTTCAACGGGGTGGCCCGCAGGGCGTTCCCGGTGACCTATGATTTGTATGAAGCATACATAAAAGACCATTCCGATTTGCGCAACCGGGTGGTGAACCGGTATCTTTATCAGACATCGGTTTTGCGTGGCTATGAGAAATTGGTGGAAGGATATGTGCCGGTTTTCCCGGAGGGGAAATACCATGTGCGTGTGGGCTTCCGTCAGCCGGACGGTACTCCGGGCAGCAGTGCCGTGTTTGAATATATTTATTAGGAGACAATGAAAAAAATCGTTTTTTTCCTCTTTTTATGTATGGCATTGCCTGGGAGGTCGCAGTCGCCTGATTCGTCCTTCCTTTATCTTCGGGTAAGTGCACAGAAAGAGGCTGTTTTGTTGCGTTGGGCTGCCGCCACTCCGTTGGTCTGGAAGCAGACGAACCGTTGCGGTTTCCGGCTGGAACGCTATACGGTGGTCCGGGATAAGAAGATATTGGACACCCCTGAGAGAAAAATTCTGGGTGAGGGCATATTTCGTCCCCGTCCGTTGGAGGCGTGGAAAGACCGGATTGAAGAGAATGATAATGCGGCCATTGTGGCCCAGGCGTTGTATGGGGAGGATTTTCAATTGACGGGCGAGGATTCGGAAGGGTTGGCGCGGATTGTGAATCTGGCTCAGGAGTTGGAGCAGCGTTTTACATTTTCCCTGTATGCTGCCGATTTGGATTTTGAGGTGGCTTGTATGGCGGGTTGGGGATGGCGTGACACCACGGTACGTCCGGGTGAGTATTATCTTTACAGGGTGATTCCGGCGACGCAGGCAGATAGCCTGCGTTACGGGATGGCTTCCGTTTATACCTCGCCGGACGAGTATAAGCCTCTGCCTTTGCCGGTGGGGCTGGCTGCCGAGTGGGGAAATAAAGCGGCGGTGCTTACCTGGGATTATGGTCGTTTGGTGGATTATTACAATTCCTATTATATCGAGAAATCGACGGACGGGGTGCATTTCAGCCGTTTGCCGGGGCGTCCCGTTTCGAGTTTGGATAACGGTTCGGGGAAGATGGTGTATGTCGATTCGTTGGCGGATAATTATACGGTGACTTATTACCGGGTCCGGGGCATCAGTCCGTTCGGGGAAACCGGGCCGGCTTCGGAGGCGGTTTCCGGAAAAGGGATGAATGTCTTGTCGTATGTGCCTGTTATGCGGCGGGTTGTTGTCAATGCGCAGGGAGGAGTGGAGATGGAATGGGAGTTTGACGAGGAGGGTAATGATTTTATTGCCGGTTTTGAGCTTTTGAGGGCTTCTGTTGCCGGAGGGGATTATACATCCGTTTCGGGACTGATTCCTCCCCGGGAACGCAGATTTGTTTGGGAGGAGCCGGAGGCGGTCAATTATCTGGCGGTCAGGGCGGTGGCTTTGGAGGGGAAATCAACCGTATCGCATCCGGTGTTGGTGCAGCCGCTGGATACCGTGCCTCCCGATGTGCCCCGGGGGCTGGCGGGGGAAGTGGATACCAACGGTGTGGTCCGGTTGCATTGGCATCCCAATACGGAGGGGGATTTGCAGGGCTATTTCCTCTACCGGGCGGAGTTGCCGGAGGAGGAGCCTTACCCTCTTTCGGACCGGGTGATTGCCGATACGCTGTTTATCGATACGGTGGAAGTGGCTACGCTGAACAGCAAGGTCTATTATTATTTGTCGGCTGTAGACAAACGCTACAACCAGTCTGCTTTTTCCGAACGGCTTGAGTTGCGTAAACCCGATGTGATACCTCCGCTTTCTCCCCTGATAAGCGATTACCGGGTGGAGAAAGCGGGGGTCATGGTCAGCTGGATTCCCTCTCCTGATGAAGATGTCCGGTGGCATTTGCTTTACCGTCAACGGAAAAATGCCGACGGGGAGCCTCAATTGCTGGCGCGTTTTGCCGATACGTTGACGACTTCGTATACGGATACGGCTTGTGAGGCGGGGGCTGCCTATACCTATTCGGTTTTTGCCGAGGACCGTTCGGGCTGGAAGTCTGCACCCTCTCCTGTGCTGACTGTCGTCTTACCGGCTTCTTTCGGTAAGGAAAAGGGGATTGGACGTTTTGACGCGATTGTGGACAAACGGAATCTGCTGATCAAATTGCAGTGGACCGGCAATCTTGCAAACGTGAGAAGCTATCAGGTTTACCGGAGTGAAAACGGACAACCGCTTACCCTTTGGCGGACATTACCCGGTTGGCAGACCGAAATCGTGGACGAAAACATAGGGGTCAGTATGACTTACTCTTATCTCCTGCGTGCTTTATTGGAAGGGGGTGGGGCTTCCGGTGTGAAAAAATTGGATATAGATTTGGACAAATAGATGATTATATGAAAAGAGCGTGTGTCTTATTTACCGGCTTGTTTTTGATTTTTACCCGTCTTGCCGCCATGGAACCACCGGAGGGACGGTATCGCTACGAATTGAATGCGAGGGTAAGAACCGATAATAATTATAGTCACCGATGCAGTAATTATTTTATGTTTTATGTAACTTTTTCGGGAGAATCGGAACAAGAGTTACTTAAGCAGGATTTGAATGCTATCGGTGTGGATAAGAACTGGCGGGATTGTCCGGCATTTGTGTTTTACAAGCAGGCTTCTTCGCGGTTGGTGAATTACCGTTTTTATGGAAAACGGAAATGGAGAAATAGGTTTGGTTGTGTTGATAAAAAGAAGGGGTCAAGCGACGTTTTTTCGTTTCCTGTTTCCGCTTATCCGTGTGAAACGGTTGTTATTGATGATAAAATACCGTTTTGGAGTTCTTATGTTACTTTGAGTATTTTTCCCGAAAAGATAGACCTTTATTATCACGATTACAAAGGGACTTACAGGACGACGGACCTGGTGCTGCTCGATAAGAAGAAGATAATGCTGAAAGCTACGAAGGGATTTGCCGCTGCCGCTTATGCCTGGCAATATGCCGTGAAGGGCCGTTCCGCTTCCGAAGCGTGGACGGATGTCGAATGGAAGGCGGTGCCTTCCTCTTTGTATAACGGTTCGGTGGCCTCTTTTTCCGGCAATGACCTGATGGGGGAAGAGGCTTTCCGGACGGTGCTGAAGGAGAAGAAACTGATTGCCGTGAAAATAGCCGGTTGCACGGAGTCTCCGTTGATGATCCTTGACCCCCGGCTTTATGCACCGAAGTTGGTCAGGACTGAAATCGAAACACCCTCCTGTTCCTACGGCAGTGACGGAAAAATAAAAGTGTATTTTGACCGTGCGTTGTTAACAGGAGAAACGGTTGAAATAGCCCTCCGGAAGTGGGAGGAATATAAACCCGATCAAATTCCCTCTCCTTCGCAGAGCAGTACTTTTGCTACAGGCCATTGGGTCGGAGCCGGCAGTGTACGGTTGAAACAGGAAGAATCGTCGTGTGTCATTCCGGGACTCTCTTCCGGTAGGTATAAAATACAGATCAGCCAGGGCGCTTATCCCGACGATTATCCCGGTTATGTGGCGGACGGGACGGACCATGAATTGAATGACATCGAAGTTGTGGAGGTGACGGATCCGGATTTGTCTTCGGTTGTTGCTTCCGGTGCGGATTGTTACGGGGGCGGGAACGGGAAGATAACGGTCCGGGCGACAGGGGGTAAAGGCGATCTCTATCTTTTGTATGCGCCGACGGATTCTATGCCCCTGTCCCGGGGACGGCTGGAGAGTGTTTCCGGGTTGAAGGCGGGGGAATATGCTTTGCGTTTGCATGGAGCCAACGGCTGTACCGCCCGGGAGAATAATGCGGAAAAAGTATGGAAGATAAAAGTCGGACAACCGGGAACTCCGGTGAAAGTGCAACAATTGTCCGAACCGGTGAATCCTTCCGGTTACGGGCTTTCAAACGGCAGTATCGCGGTGGTGGCAAGCGGAGGTAGCGGAGGCTATGTGTATGAATGGAAAAAAGACAATAGCCTGCTCTCTTCCCTTACGGGTAGTAGTCACTCTTCTTTGGGAAAAGGAACATATTCCATTACGGTCCGCGACGGACGCTATAGGGGCGTACAGCCTTCTACCGCCGAAAACACTGCCGGATGTGTGGCTTCTGTCAATATAACCCTGACACAGCCGGATTTGTTGCGGGCGGCTGTAGCCCAGACAAAGGAGGTGACTTGCTATGGTACGCTGACAGCAGCAATGGAGGCTTCGGGGACAGGAGGGGTTTCCCCTTACACATACCAGTGGCAAAAACAGAATGGCAGTACGTGGGGCAATCTGAATTGCACGACCCGTTCCTGTCCGGATATAGGAGCCGGCACTTACCGGGTCCGGATTCGGGATAAAAATAACAATGAGGCTTATTCCTCCGCTTTGGTTGTGAAAGAACCGGCGGAGCTGACGATTGATTTCTCAACGGTTCTTCCGAGTTGCAACGGAGATGCGGACGGGCAGGTGACGGCTATGGGGCGTGGAGGTACTTCTCCTTATTCTTATTTCTGGCCTTTGAGTGGAGAGACGACGGAGCGTATTGTTGCCGAAGCCGGGGAATATTATGTGCGGGTCACCGATGCTAACGGTTGCCAGACGGCAGGCAGTGTTACTTTATCGGAGCCGGATGTTTTGCAGGTTCGTCTTGTTCCCCGTCATTTGCTTTGCAAATACGATACGGACGGGGAGATTACCGCTTGTTTGAGCGGAGGTACGGAACCTTATTTTTACCGATGGTCGGGTAATCAGACTACTTCTCGGATCACTCATTTGCCGGAAGGTTTTTACCGTGTTGATGTCAGCGACAGCCATGGGTGTCGGGCGTGGGATACGGTGAGTATTCTTTCGCCTGAGGAGTTGGTGGTTACTCCCGGTTTTCTCCCTCCTTTGGGGCATGGGCGGAGTGATGGAGCTGTGTGGACGGAGGTTGCCGGGGGTGTGCAGCCCTATCGTTACCAATGGCTTGGGAATCTGGACGATACAACGGGTCGTGTCGACGGTGTTCCGGCGGGGGTGTATGAAGTGGAGGTGACGGATGAGCATGAATGTAAAAAAAGGGCTACAGTAACGGTGACTCAACCTCCGTTATTGGAGGCTTTTATTACACAAACGGCAATCGTGTCTTGCAAGGGGCGTCATGATGCCCGGTTGGAGGCTTCCGCCCGGGGCGGAGTAAGCGATGTTTACCGTTTTACGTGGTATGCGGTCAGGGAAGGACGGGGTACGGAACTTTGCAGGGGCGTTGTCGCCGATGGATTGCCTGCTGGTATGTATCGTCTGAAAGTGACCGATGAGAATGGAATTGAAGCCTGGGCTGCGGAGTATGAGGTGACGGAACCCGACGTGCTGGCTGTAAAAGTGCAGGGGAATGAGATAGCCTGTAACGGGGAGAAAAGCGGTGAGATGAGGGCATTCGTGTCCGGAGGCACACCGCCTTACCGTTATTTCTGGACGAGCGGGGATACGACGGCGGTTGTAAAAGGTTTGGCGGACGGTGCGTATCTGGTGTTGGTGAGTGATGCGCACGATTGCCGGGAAGAGGCGTTGGGGGAGGTTGTTGTGCCGGGAGGTTTGGAGGCGGATGCAGAGGTGATTTTCCCTGTCTGTTACGGAGACAGGAACGGTGCGATCCGGATAGAGGTGAGCGGAGGTGTCGCCCCTTATGCGGTTCGGTGGCAAGACACGGGACATGCTGCTTTGTCGCGGGATGCTTTGCCGGCGGGAGAGTATACAGTGAATGTTACGGATGCTTACGGATGTTTTAAGCATTTCACCTATCGTCTTTCGGAGCCTTTGCCTTTGGAGGTTGAGTTGGGAAGTGACCGTACCCTTTGCAGGGGGCAATTGCACGAACTCCGTAATTTGAAAGAAACGAAGGAGGCTGTTTCCTGGCATTGGTATCGTGACGGTGTGTTGGTGGATTCGCGCTCTCCGGTTCTCACAGCGGAGCGGGAAGGGCACTATCGGCTGGAAATCAGGGATGCAGACGGATGCCGCGGTAGCGGGGAGGTCAGCATCTGGCATCAGGAAACGGATATTGCCGTTAATTTTGCCATGGCTTCGGAAGTGGGTCCGGGAGATGTGTTGAAACTGGTGAATACGACGGTTCCGGCTCCGGAGCGCTGGGAATGGCTGATCCCGGATATGCCGGAAATAGAGGTTTTGAATGAGGGGGTTACGGCTGAAATGATGATTCACGTTCCGGGCCGCTACACCCTTGGGCTGCGTTCGGTGGTGGGTGAGTGTGAAGCTGTTTTATATAAGGAGGTGACGGTTGCGGAATACAGTGCAGGCGAAGGGGAAAAGCGTGTTGCGGAGCGGCGGATTCGTGACGTGAAGTTGTGGCCCAATCCGAACAAGGGGCAATTTAGGGTACGGGTGGAGCTGAACGAGACGGCACCGGTCCGTTTTTTCCTTTATACCCAGCACGGGGTGTTGGTGAAACAGGAGGCTTTCGAGGGGCTGGATACGTATGAGTGGTTGCAGGAATCTTTTTTGCCGTTGGGGTTGTATATCGTTCAGGTGATATGCGGCAAAGAGCGTGAAACGGTCAAAGTAATGGTGGAACCTTAAGACAGAATGATGCGGTTAACAGTTGTTTTCATATTTCTTTTTTGGGGCGTTTCTTCTTTCGCCCAGACGTATCCGGTTCATGTACAGGTGAATGTATCGCCTCCGTATAGTTTTTACCTGAGCGATTATGTGAGCGGCAGCCGGGAGCGTGTATCCGTGACGTTGTTAAACCGGGATGTGCAGTACAGTTCGATGCCGGTGCGTCTGCGTCTGACGGTGAAAGGCAGTGGCTATACACTTCTGTCGTTGCCCTATGCTTCGGTGGCTCCGTTGATATTGGAACCCAACGTTCCTTATCGTTTGTCAATGGAAGAGCTCCGGCCTTATTTCGATCCGCATAATTTATCGGGTCAGGGATTGGGCGCTTCGGGTTATCTGAAAGGGAGCCGGTTGCCGGAGGGACCGGTAGAGTTTTCGGTGGAGGTATTGGAGTATCAAACCAACCGGTTGTTGTCGCGTGCAGGGAGTGCGATGATATTCCTTTCTTTGCAAAAGCCACCCCAGTTGGGTTTGCCTTTTGACGGGGCAATTCTTGCCTGGCAGGAGCCTTTGCATTTTCAGTTTCAGTGGACGCCCCGGCATAGCGGTGTGGCGCGGGTGGAATATGAGTTGGTCATCAAAGAGCTTTGGGATACGGGCATGGATCCTTCTTCCGCTTTTTCTTTTGCCCCCGAGATTTTCCGTGAGCGTGTTGTATCGACGAGTTACACCTACGGTCCGATGTGTCCGCCGTTGGAGCCTGGCCATGTTTATGCCTGGTGTGTCCGTGTCGTAGCCAAGGACGGAATCGATGATGTCCGTGTTTTTGAAAACGACGGACTGAGTGTCATCCGTACATTCCGAATCGGGAGTTATTGTCCGTCGCCGTTATCATTGCAGTTATTGCCTGATCGGGGAAATCTCGAAGCGAGTTGGGAGAGTGCCCCGGAGCACCGGGAATACCGGGTAACCTATCGCTTGAAGGATGCTTCGAATTGGCATGAACAGCGTGCTTACAGCTCTCCCTGTCAGCTTTTCGGTGTGCGTTCGGGTCAGACATACGAGTGCAAGGTAGACGGAGTGTGTGAAGACGGTACGGTCAGTTCCACGTTGGTACAGACGGTGACGCTTCCTTCAGAGGACACGAGTCGTCAACGCAATTGCGGAGTTTTGCCTCCGGTGGATTTGTCTGTTACGGAACCATTGGAAGGGTTATTGCCGGGCGACTTTTTTTGGGCCGGCGACTTTCCGGTCCGGGTCACTTCCAGCACCGGCGGGGATGGAATATTCAGCGGAGAGGGGAATGTGGTGGTTCCTTTTTTGTTTTTTCAGCGTTTTGCTGTTCGTTTCAATAATGTCTTAATAAACCGGGACCGTCGTTTGGTCCGTGGTTTTGTGGAGGCGGTATATGATGATGAGAAAAACATCGGCAATCTGGACGATGTTTTTGAGGGCGGGTCATCGGTAGGTGAGGTTATATCGGGTATTACGTATGCGGATATAGACGTTTCTTTCACGCTTCCGGAAGATGGGAGTTATAGTTACGACAGCGTGAGTTCTCAGATACATGTTTACGACGGGGACGATGAAGTGGGCGTGATAGACGTTGGCGGTATTCTTTCTTCCTCGGGTGAAGGCGGTTCTTCCGTTTCGGGAGAGTCCGTTTTTCCGATAACGGTCAAAGACAGTGCCGGTAATCTTTACAGTCTGGCACCGGATCCGGATGCTCCTTCCGGTTCTTCCGGCGGAGTCGCTTTGAAAGTCCGCAAAGTGGGCAGCAGCGGCGGTTCTTTTCCTGGTGGCAGTATTGTATACGACCGTCTTGACCGTGATATCGGAGTGGTAAGTTTCCGGGATGCAGAGGGGAGCCGTTATGAATTTGACTGCTGGCATCCGTCTTATGGCAGTGCATTGCTTATCCGGGACAAATACGAGCGTTTGGACGGGGATTATTACGTTCCGTGTAAACTTCTTCCTTCGGGAGCCAGCGACCGGGTAGTTGCTCACCTGGATGTTCATGGTAGTGGTTTGGATCCGGCTAAGGTGCGTTTTGTGACGCGTGGGGGTACGGAGTATACGCCTGAGAGTTTCGACGGGGAGAGCGGTGATTACGTCTTGTCATTGGTTGGCGGTCGGGAGAACGACGGTCAGGAGTTGTATGCCGTTTATCCGAATCCTGGCGGTGGTTATTATAATTTGGGCAAGCTTTTGGTATTGAGTTATCCCTCGTATCGTTTTTCCGTAAAGGTTGTTTCTGTCGGTGGTGGTCTTCCGGGGGGGGGGTATAGCGCTCTCAGCGACTACCTGAAAGTCTTTTTTTCGCGTTACGGCATAGCATGCGATGTTTCCTACGATGAGACGGATTATTCGGACCTTGAGCTTTTTGACAAGGGCAGCGGCATCCTGTCTGCTTATAACAGCCGGATGAAGTCATTCCAGCGAGACTATGCCTCGACGCATGAAATAGATGCTTCCAGTAGTTATCTTTTTATCTTTCCAGAGAGCGGTCATAAGGGGAAGCGTGATTTCAGCGGTTTCATGCCTCGTGGCTGCCAGTTCGGTTACGTTTTCCGTCAGGACTTTCGAGGGTTTGATTCTTTTTGTCTTGCCGTTGTACATGAACTGTGTCACGGTCGTTTTGTTTTGAAACATACGTTCGACAGTTCTTACGGCTTGTCTAAGGGTTCTACAGACAACCTGATGGACTACACGGAAGGAGCGTCTCATTTGGCGAAATGGCAGTGGGACGTGATTCATGACCCTGGGGTTGTTATGAGGATATTCGAGAGGGATGAGGATGGGGCGATACAAGGAGCATTTTATGATGGTATAGCTTTAGCCCCTTTAGTGGATTATAAATATCATTATAATTTTGGATATATATATTCTGTTGAAGCCAGGAGCAGCGAATTAACCTGTGGGCGTTACAATTTGACTGCTCATTATAACATAGATCATGATAATACAAAAAAGCTGAGTTATTATTTGGCTTGGTGTGAAGTCTTAAAAGGTAGTAGCAAACAATACCGTACTGATTATTATGTAGGAGCCAATCGTTTGAATGAATTTAAGGAAAAGGTAAAACTTTATTCTTCTGCTGCGGATATTTTTTTCATGAATGGTGTTCCACCTCAAAACATGTTGCAGGTACTCAACGGATTGGAAATAGGTGATTTGTCTGAAGTGTTAGGGGGCTTGGGAGATATGTGGGGAGATGCCCTTTCCGATCCGATGTGGTGGATAAATATAGTAAACGGAAGTGTTTCCCCTAAATTCTTAAAACCGTCAGCTAAGTTTATGGGTAGTTTTATTCAGGGACTTAGTGATGGTGCTATCAGCTTATTGAATAAAACAGGGCGTTTAGGTTATAAAATTAAGCATATAGCTGGAGAGGTTGCTTTATATACGAATCTTGAAATTGAGATAGCCCGTTTTAATAACCGTGGCATATTGCGTCCATTGCATTGGGGTGAAGCTGTTGGAGAAAAGGTTTTGAGTTTGGAGGATGATATCCGATTCTTGAAAGATGGTAAAGAATATATAGGGAAATTAGATGTATACAAATTTGGAAATGAATATTTTTGGCATTCCTCTTTACCTTCTGTAATTCGAGTTTTAAAAGCAAAACCAAATTATTTGCCGGATCGTTTATCCATTACAAGTAAACCAGGAAAAACAGTTACTTTTATAGGAAAATGGTTTGGAGAATTGGAAAATGTATATAAAGAATTGTCAGGAGAAGATCTAAATGTTTATATGTTATCTGGTAAATTTGAACACCCAGGTGGTTTTAATATTTTGTCAATAGAAAATTTTACTTCAAAGTTGACAGAATATTCACGAAAAGTCAATTCTAATATTATAGATAAATCATTAAGTTTTGATGATTATATTTGGGAAACCTATAATAAGCCATGGTTGGAAAGTGCTTTATAAAGAGGAGATGACATAATAATATGGAGTGACCCTATTAAAAATAGAAATGGTTATTATATGCGAGAGTTAGATTTTATAGAAAAGAATGCAGAATATTATGGTTATAATTATAAATTAGGAATCAGAAATGGAGTATTTGAAAAATGATATGATTAAGAAAATATCGTGTGGTGGAGTATATCAGTGTATAAAAAATATAAGTGTAGATTACCATGCCGGTCTGTTCTTTGTATATAAATTCACAAAATATTTAAGATTTTTTCCTGATGGTAAATTAAGTTATATGGATCGAATAGAAGGACAAAAAGATGATGATGATAATTATAATAAAGTCTATAATTTACTTGAAAACTGTGATACAAAGATTGAGGTTCAAAATGTAGAATGGAATGAAAATTTAATTCGTTTTACAGTAGACGAAGTTGATTATACGTGTGGTCCTTCAATACTTTCAGAACTAATAAATCCTAAGAATAATTATACACAACTCTTTGTGAATTATACTAATGATCATAAGAATGAAACTGATATATATATATATATACCATGTGATTATGAAAAACTTTAGTCGAATCAAATATAAATGAAAACATTTATGGGGGATAACGGTGAGCATATTTAGTTAATGACGGGGGCATTGTGGCTCATTATCTGGATAATTCGTTAGAAGTAATTCATAAATATTCAATAACCTTTGATAAATCCAATTGGTATACCTTATCTTTATCCTCTTATCAGAATGATTGTTTAAGTTGCGAATTGACAAGTCTTTTGGGTCAAATGGTAGTTGAAACGGGTAAATTGGCAGGGAGTTATGCTTTTCCTGGAGAAGATTTATATATCTTGGTAACCGGTGAAGATTTCGATGGGGAAGAATCAAGCCGTATTGCCGCGGGAGGTTTTTTAGTGTTGGAATTGGTTCAGGTCGGCAAAGTGGCTAAATTCATCAAAGGAGGGAAGATACTTGCCAGAGGAGGACGGGAAGTAGATATGTCAGTCCGTATTTTTAAACAGTTTGTAAAAAAGACGGCAGAAGATGCAGTGATAGATTTATCGGCACAGTTTTTAGTTGGATTTGTAAAAAATGCAGTAATCCATCCGGAAGAAGATGGCTATGAGCTTGCCAAAAGAGCATTGTTAGATGTAAAATTACAAGATGCAATCGTATCAGGTATGATAGACTATGCTTCGTTAAATAATAAAGCTAAAATGGCTTTTGATTGTGCATTGAGAATAACAAGTTCAGTTGGGGAAAAAGGGTGTAAGGTAGAATTAAATGCATTGACAGAAGGAATATTTGATTGCTGCGTTAACCTTTTAGTTTCAACAGGTTTTAAATATTTGAAAGGGACTGCTCAGTATGATGCTTTTTGTAGATCGATACAAGATGTTCGTAATTATGATATAGTAATAGAAAAACTTTCTGAAATACTTACAGAAGAGACTGTTGAAGCCTTCGTGCAGGCATTAATAGAAAATGGAATAAGAAATATATATAAAAATGAAAAATAAGTTTGAGTCTAAAACAAGTATTGTGGGAGGAATTATTCTTTATGCTTTTTTTTTCTTGGCTTGTATAAGTTTTCTTGTTTATGGATTGTTATTAAATGATAGTCGGTTTGATGAGGTTATAATGCATTATATCAATAGAGGGAAAGGAATAAATATTAAAACAAGTAAAATTGTTGCTGTCATATATACATATTTTGGACGTAAAGGATGTATTACATTTATATTTTTGGGAAGTTTATTAATTTATAACGAGTTGTTTAAAGAAATCCAAACTCTCCGTCGCTATCTTCGTAAAGAAAAATTGTATAAGATGGGATTGGTATCAGATATGGATGATGATGAAAAGCCTAAAGGATTTATAAAGAGTATCATTCAATTGTTTCATAAATCGAAATCTTCTTCTCCTTTTGCGTCAAAATATACCCGAAAGAAATTGCGGGAAATGAAAAGAGAGCTAAAAGAAATAGAAAAAAAACATAGAAATAGGTAGATATTAGCTATAATATAATTTGAATAAGTTCTTTGAAAATTTGCATATAGTTAATGCAGCGACTGGGTAGTTGCTCATCTGGATGTTCATGGTAGTGGTGTGGACCCGGCTAAGGTGCGTTTTGTGACGCGTGGGGGAACGGAGTATACGCCTGAGAGTTTTGATTGGGAGAGCGGTGATTACGTATTGTCATTGGTTGGCGGTCAGGAGAACGACGGCCAGGAGCTTTATGCCCTTTACCCGAAGCCTGGCGGTGGTTATTATAATTTGGGCAAGCTTTTGATTGTGAGTTATCCCTCGTATCGTTTTTCCGTAAAGGTTGTTTCTGTCGGTGGTGGTCTTCCGGGGGGGGAGTATAGCGCTCTCAGCGACTACCTGAAAGTCTTTTTTTCGCGTTACGGCATAGCATGCGATGTTTCCTACGATGAGACGGATTATTCGGACCTTGAGCTTTTTGACAAGGGCAGCGGCATCCTGTCTGCTTATAACAGCCGGATGAAGTCATTCCAGCGAGACTATGCCTCGACGCATGAAATAGATGCTTCCAGTAGTTATCTTTTTATCTTTCCAGAGAGCGGTCATAAGGGGAAGCGTGATTTCAGCGGTTTCATGCCTCGTGGCTGCCAGTTCGGTTATGTATTCCGCGAGGACTTTAGCAGCTTCAATGCTTTTTGTATCGCAGCCGTTCATGAATTGTGTCACGGTCGTTTGAGCCTGAAGCATACGTTTGACGCTTCTTACGGCTTAAAGCAGAAGTCTACGGACAACCTGATGGATTATACGGAAGGTGCTACCCATTTGGGAAAATGGCAGTGGGATTTGATTCATGACCCGGGGGTGGTCGTGAGGATATTTGAGAGGGATAAGGATGGGGCATTGGCTACGGGAGATGGTTTTTCCAGGCTGGTCACTCTTATGCAGGAAGCGGGAGCATCGGGTTGTGCTTTTATCCAACGTTGCGAAGCCCCTGTTACTTATCTTCGCGATGGAGAAATCAAGTTGTCATATCAAGGTCGGTATTATCGTTGTGTAGTAGGAAATTACCGTGATGGAATGATTTCTCCGAAACAATCCCCGGATGGCGGTAATGTTTGGAAGATAGACGAACAATGGCTTAAACAATTTTTCACAGACCTTGGTGATGCACAGAATATTGTCCTTTATGAAAAGGCGGGGACAACAAAAACGTGTACGGCTTCAGAGGACTACAGTGATTTTGCGGCACTTTCCGATCCCTGGAAATCCGAATCTTTTCTATCCCGTTGGGCCAGTGATCTGAGCCGGTGTATGGCTTCCGGCAATGCATTTGAAAGTGACCGGATTTATACCCTTGAATCTGTCTCTTTTTCCGATATAGATATTATTGACCAAGAATTAGGTGAACTTGTCCGTAATCCCTTGTTCCGTCATTTGCGTTTTCAGGTGAGTTTAACGACCGTTTCGGGCAGGCATTCGACTTACAGTTCTTTCAGTGGCGGTGATGCGGATCTCTCGTTGAAATATCTTATTGACGAATCCACGCGTCAGGTTCATGTAAAACTGGAATTCAATGAATCTCTTTTTTCTTCTTCCCTTTCTTCTTCTTTAAACAGTCGGGCAAGTGAATATGGCATCTCCGGCGAAGCCTTGCGTCAGGAAAGTATGGAAGCCATGCGTTTGTTGAAGGAAGATATTTTGGGTTCAGAGGATGGTTTTCTATCCGGTTTGCGTCAGCTTATTTGTGGAATAGCCAAAAAAGCTCAGGTTTGCGGGAATGTAGGCAAAAGTATATGGGAAACAGGTGAAATCCCGAAAGGGCTTTGGCTTATCAGCGACAACGGTTATTCTTATTACAAGGATAATAGTTTTACCTTAGGGCAGATACCTGCCGGAATCTCCGATGGCATTGTTGGAGAGGTATTTGGTCTTCCGTTGATGATAAAGACCGTCGGAGAAATTATTATTGACAAAGAGAAACGCTCTGCTTTCGGACAACTTTTTTCTTGGGATGGCTTAGAAGCTATGTGGGAGGGGTTGAAAGAAGAGTATGCCGGTTCCTGGAATGACGCTAATCGTCGTCAGTATATCGTCAGTAAGACGACCATTGATATAGCGGCTTTGTTCACGGGTGGAGGTCTTGTAGGTAAGGGCGGTAAAGTAGCTAAAGCTTCAGATAACGGGAAAGCGTTGATACAGGAAGGAATCGGGCGTTTTACAAAAGAGGTACCCGGTCCCAAAGCGTTGAAAGGGTTGACAGGGGAGATGCTTAATCAGCGGAAAGCTCTTCTTGCCAATTTGAATAAAAAACTTTCCACAGAACAAATAGAAAAGGCTTTACATTTTGTGCCCTTGGAAGATGTGGAAGATTTTCTGAATCTGTTGAATCGCTTGAAAGACAATCGTACTCTTGACAGGGTTCTGCCTCAGTTGGGTGAATTTTATAACAAAGACAAGGGTGCCCGTTTTGTTTTGAAATATGCCGGCAGTTTTCCTCCTGAAGTAATAAATACTATCAGGTTTGAAAATATGGTGAAAATATTCGATGAGTTTGGGAATGAAATGAAGCGGGTCTATGATTTTGTGATAAAAGAGAAAAAATATGAGTTAAAGGCTTGGACAAGGTGGGCACATTGGTCGGATGAAGCTTTTTTGAATCAGTTCATAAAGGATATTGCAAGTATTGACAATTTGAAGAATTTGCAATGGGTTTTTATGAAGACGGAGGATATTACGGAGGAAAATCTGTACAAATACGTAATACAAGCATTGAAGAATGGGGCAAAATCAGAGAAATTGTTAAAAATAAAAGCAGATCAAGTAATAAAACTAACAGGAATAAAAGATATAAATGATGCCAATAAAGTGAATCATATTGTTCAGTATTTTAGTAATAAAAATAATTTCAGAAAAATTTTTAATGTTGTAGAATAATGGAATATAAATTAACTAAAACAATTTATGGCTTTTGGGAAAGTAGACGTTATACAGATAAGTATATTTTTTATGTGGATACTAAATATAATGCCCGATGTTTGAATAAGGATACTTTAGAATGCATTTGGACGTATGAGAATGTTTATAATGGATTTATAAATAATGAGATAATAGTTGTTGAATTGAAAAGTTCAAAAGTGCTGCTGTATTCCTTGATTGAAAAAAGAATTATGCAGATAATGGATGGAAAACTTAATTCTTCTGTTGGAAAATTTGGTTTGAATTATTATTATGGGAATACAGACGAAGGATTAATAACCCAATATGATTTAAATACTAACCAGATTTTGAAAAAACAACCCAGTAAATATCCAGTGGTTTTACTGATTGATGATTTTACCTATTTGACTTTAATCCATAGTGAAAATAATAAATGGGAACATCATGCAATAGCAAAAATTAATTTTTGTAATGATTCTGTTTTTTGGAAATTTAAAATTTCGGATTTGGGACCTTGTATGTATTGGGATTATCTTAATCCTCCGGTGTGGGAAAAACGGAGATGTTATAATATGTATTATATAGACGGGATAGTATATGTAAGTGTATCGAAAGGAGTTGTTGCTCTTGACGCTGAAACAGGCAAGCAGCTTTGGTGGGTGGATTTCAATACAACAGAAACGAGTACGCTTTTTTATGATATTGATCCTTATTACTTGTCTTTTGCTGATGGTAAAATTTACATCCGTGATTGGGGACAGTTTGTTTCCATTGATATGAAAACCGGAGAGATACTTATGCGAAAGAAATATATAGGTTTTAAAATTGGAGATGAAGTTGTGGATAATACAATGACCAGTGGAATCAAAATTCACAATGGTAAAGGTTATTTTGTTCTGGATGTCCAGGCAGAACTTTATCTGACGTCTTTGGATTTGAAAACAGGGGAAGTCAGAATTGAAGCCGAACTTCCCGATGTAAAAGACCAGGTTTCTGCTGAAAACATTCATTTTGAAGGCAACCGGATGTATCTTCAGGACAATGCTTCGTTTCTTTATGTGTATGAAGTGACGGAATAATGCAATGACGTGTGTTGTTTGATAGGCATATTGTACAATAAATAAGTTCTTTGAAAATTTGCATATGGTTGATGTAGCGACCGGGTAGTTGCTCATCTGGATATTCACGGTAGTGGTTTGGAGCGTTTTTCCGTAAAGGTTGTTTCTGTCGGTGGGGGCTTCCGGGGGCGGAGTATAGCGCTCTCAGCGAGTACCTGAAGGTCTTTTTTTCGCGTTACGGCATAGCATGCGATGTTTCTTACGATGAGACGGATTATTCGGACCTTGAGCTTTTTGACAAGGGTAGCGGAACGGTCATAGTGGTAAGTATGGTTTGAAAATTGAAAATCATGGGAATTTTTAATTGAAAATCATGGGAATTTTTAATTGAAAATCATGGGAATTTTATAATTTTGTGGTCAAATGAATTAGCTATGTACTATCAAAGACTGATTGAAAAAGAAATAGAACTAAAACTGAGGACCTCCGGGGCTGTTGTTGTAGCGGGTCCAAAGTTTTGTGGGAAGACTACAACCTGCATGTTGTATCAGAAAAGTTTCGTAAAATTAAATACAAAACAAGCCATTGACATGGCAAGAATGAATCCTAAAGCCGTGTTGGAGGGTGAAATTCCCAGATTGATAGATGAATGGCAGAAAGCTCCTGACGTATGGAATCAAGTGAAGGATGATTTGGATTTCGATTATCAGTTTGGAAAGTATATTCTGACGGGCTGTTCTACCCCGGCAGACAAAACGGAGGTGCACCATAGCGGTGCAGGCAGAATAGCCCCTGTAAAAATGCGTCCGATGAGTTTATGGGAATCGAAAGAATCGAAAGGTACTGTTTCTTTGTCCGATTTGTTTAATGGCGGTAAAGGCTTTTCCTGGGATATGAATACGGATTTTACGCTGGACGATGTGGCATTCCTGATGTGCAGGGGAGGTTGGCCGATATCCGTTCAGGCACCTGAAGATATTGCCATAGAAATTACAAAAAACTATTACAATGGTCTTTTTGTATTTGAAGATTGTGGGAATGAGCGTTTCAGGAATAAGAAACCGGAGGTTCTGAAAATGATCATGAGAAGTTACGCACGTCATATTTCTACCGAGGCTGCCATTTCCACCATTGTTGCCGATGTCAGACAGAGTAACGAACGCAGTATGGATCCCAAGACTTTTGACGACTATATGGAGGCTTTGAAAGATTTGTATGTTATAGAAGACTTGCCTGCATGGAATCCGAATATCAGGTCAAAGACCTCTATCCGAAGTACGCCGACAAGACATTTTACAGACACTTCTATTGCATGCCGGGCATTAGGAATAGGTCCGGAAGATTTGAAAAGAGATTTGGAGAGTTTTGGCTTATTTTTTGAAGACTTCGCAGTTCGGGATCTTTCGGTTTATGCCAATGCTATCGGTGGCATAGTTACCCATTACAGGGATAATGCCGGTTTGGAGTGTGATGCTGTACTTCATCTTGAAGATGGACGATGGGGGGCTATAGAAATAAAGCTTGGCGGCGAAGACCTGGTGGAAGCCGGAGCAAGGTCACTAAAGGCACTTCGTAATAAAATAGTAGAAAAGAGTGACGAAAAATCCCCTGATTTTCTGATGGTGCTTACTGCTGTCGGCGGAGCCTGCCAAAGGAAGGATGGTGTGTATGTTGTTCCTATAAATTTACTAAAACCGTAGTTGATATAATTTAGTGATGTATATATGATTGAATGAAGTATTTATATTTTGTGTGTCTTGGGGTATTGTTGCCTTTTTGTGGCTTTCCGCAGGAAAACAGACAGGATTATAATTTTACCAATGTAGGTATGACTTTCCTTTCTGTTGTAACGGATGCCCGAGCCGGAGGAATGGGCGAACTGGGGGTTGCCACTTCTCCGGATAATTATTCTCATCAACAAAATCCGGCAAAGTACGTTTTTTCAGATCTGAAAACGGTAGGTAAGGGAGGGATAAATGTCTTTTATATGCCTTGGCTCCGGCGCTTGGTGGATGATATGAATATTGCCGGTGCTTCCGGTTATTATAAGGTGAATTCGGAACAAAGTGTGAGTTTTTCTTTCCGGTATTTTTCGATGGGTGACCTTCAGGAAACGGATGATAATTTACAGGCATTGGGAGAACGTTCTCCTTATGAGATGGTGATGGATGTTGCTTATGCCCGCCGGTTAGGCCGGAATTTTTCAATGTCGATGACTTTTCGTTACGGGGTATCAAATGTGGTAAAAAAATACCGTAGGGCACATATTATAGCTGCTGATTTAGGTGGGTATTATAGCAAAGCTTTGCGTTTGGGGAAAAATTCCGGTTTGTTTGCCCTTGGATTTGCATTGTCAAATGTCGGGAATAAAATCAAGTATGGGACGGATGACCGTCTGTTTTTGCTGGCAGAGTTGAAATTGGGCTCTAATCTTGAAGTCAGAATACAAAATCTTCATCGCTTTTCAATAGGAATGGAAGGAGGGAAATATTTGGTTTCCCTGCGGGAAGATGATCATACGAATACGGTACTGCAATGTATAGGCGCCTCTTTTGAGTCTGGGGAAATAAAACGCTTGTTCTGGAAAATAGGCGGAGAATATGTTTTTAATGAAATTCTGGCTTTCCGCACAGGATACTTTCATGAAGGCAAGTCGGGCTTGCAGCGGGAATATGCTACATTCGGAGCCGGAATCCGTTTTATGAGAATTCATCTTGACGCCTCTTATCTTGTATCCATGATGTCCGGCAATCATCCGCTCGACAATTCCTTGCATTTGTCTGCCGGTATCGCTTTTTGAGGGAAGGAAAAAGGGAGATGTTGCCACCTCCCTTTTCTATTATTCTATCGTTATTCCTTGTTTTCGGTATTCTCTTTTCAGCAGGTCTACCATTTGGTCTACGGCTAAGTTTTTAGCAATAATTTTTTTGTCTTTGTCCAGGATGTACATGACTGGGGTGGAGAAGACATTGTAAATGGTCCAGTAGTTGGACTGACGGTTGGGATCCCAGCAGTTGATGAAGTCGAACATCTCGTGTTTCTCCACAAATTCTTCCCACTCTTTTTTATTGGTATGGGTGTTTACGGCAAAGACTTTCAAGCCGTGAGGACCAAAGCGTTCAAATATTTCTTTCTTAGCCAACGGCACTTGTTTCTTGCAATGGCCGCAATTGGGTTCCCAGAATAGCAGCAGGATAAAAGGAGCTTTGGTTTCGCTCAGGCTCACCCAGTTCCCTTCCAGTGATGGTAACCGGAGGTCCATGGCCGTGTGGTTCAGCAGATTGTACTGACGCTTGTATACTTCGTCCGTAATTTTTTTCATCTGTTCTTTGTCCAGCCAGTCCACAATACCACTGACGTAATAATGGTGTCCTAATTTAACGAAAGCCTCGTCCATGCCCATAATTTTGTTGTCAAACGTATAGACCAGACAATAATTCATCAAATAGCGGAACATCGCTTTACAGGGACGTGATTTCTCTAAAATTTCCACACAGGAAAGGTAGAGGGAATCCGGATGAACCATGACCATGTTTTTGAAATAGTCGTCAAGTTTGGTCTTGAATATCGGCGTGCGGATTAACGTACTGTCGGCGAAATTGGTATAGTCCCAATAGTGTTTTTTGCTGTAAAAGTAAGCCTGACGGCGTATTTCCATCTCTCTGTCCTTCGTGTTTTCGGGTACGGTTTTGGAAAAATCGGGAATTTCAGGGGAGAGGGTAAAGTTGGCAAAAGTGGCTAATGCCGAATGGGGAAATTTCTTTACCATTTGGGCAATGTAGGCACGCACTTCCTTATCTGCCTGTTCGAAACGGGCGGTATAGGCTTTCTTTATTTCTTCTTTATCCTTGTTCGGGTCCTTATCATACTCATCCCGGATGGCTTTGCTTTTCTGGTTCTGGGTTACCATGAAACGCTGGAAATCGCGGAATGCCGTATTTTCAGGAGAACCTTCAAACTCAATGTGGTTGAGCACGTCGAGGGTATCACTTTTGATACTGAAATTTTGAGTATCACCCATAATCAGGTCAAAATAGTTGCTGTTGGAGAAAAGCAGCAGATACATACCCCGTGCCAGTTTCTTTTTGCTGTCTTTGAAGTAGCCCACACCTTTATTGTCTAATTGGGCGGTATCGACGGCATACACCTTGCCTTCAAAATAGTTTGCCAAAATGATGCTTTTGCCGGGCATTTTGTCTACAGTGATTTTAATATTATAGCCCTGAGCACCCGCTTTGTATGCTATGGTAAGCAGCATGCAAAACACCAGTGGAGAAAGGATTTTTTTCATCTGTATTAATATCTGAAATGAGTATTGATTACTTTATCGGCTTTTTGCAGCCCCAGTTTAGAGGCTATCTGCAAGTCCTTGAGTGCTTCGTCCGACCGGTTTACCGCCATTTTGGCAATTGCGCGGTTGTAATAGGATTTAGCGTTGGACGGGTCTACGTTGATGGCTTCGGTATAATCCTGGATGGCTCCGTTCATGTCGCCTTTGATTTGCAGGATGACGCCGCGGTTGAAATAAAGTCCCGTTTCTTTCAGTCCCAATTCCATCGCCCGGTTATAATCGGCAAGGGCGCCTTCATAGTCTTTCATATAAAAACGGGCAATTCCGCGGTAATGATAGGCGGTAACGAAATCGGGACGCAGGTTGATGGTCTGAGAGTAGTCCTTGATTGCACTGGAATAAATACCGATGTTTTCGTATACCACCCCCCGGTTGAAATAGGAAAGGGCATGGTCCGGGAAGTTGGTCAGGAGATAATTGAAGTCGTTCAGTGCTTCCCTGTAGCGTTTGGTGTTGGCATAACATACCGCCCGGTTGTAATAGGCCGGAAACCAAACGTTATCCTGTATCAGTGCATTATTGAATTCAACGATGGCTTGATCATATAATCCTTGTTTCATGTATTCCAGTCCCCTCTTGTTATTCTGTTTGACTTTGTTGTCGCAGGAAGCCAGTAAAACCAGAATGAAAATCAACAATCCGTATTTCATAAGGTAAATATTATTTTCAAACTCATAATCCGTCCAAAATTAGTGATTCGGATTGAGATATTAAAACTTTGCATTAAATTTTATTCTTTTTCCCTTTATTTGCTATAAAGTTTCTTGATGAGGTCGGGACGTCTGAGCCGGTTCAGAAATGATTTGATAACAGAGGTGTATTCTTTTTTATACCAGAAAAAGAACATGTTTTGGAGTTTTTTGTCCTTTTCATTTTTGGCGGAAGTGATTTTTTCCAGAGAATACGGGTGGTATCCGGTGTAATACATCGTCGTCGCCAGAGTCATGGGCGTGGGGGTAAAATCCTGTACTTGTTCCAAACGGAAATTCAGTTGTTTGGTAGCCACTGCCAGTTCTGCCATGTCTTCCGGACGGCAGCCCGGGTGGGAGGAAATGAAATAGGGGACAATCTGCTGTTTCAAACCGTTTTGCCGGTTGATGTCGTCAAATTGCTGTTTGAGTCGCTGGAACAGGTTGAACGGAGGTTTACGCATCAGGCGGAGTACGTGTTCAGCTGAATGTTCCGGAGCTACTTTGAAATGGCCGGATACATGGTGTTTGATAACCGTTTGCAGGTATTCTGCATTGGTCCGGTTCACCTGTTTGTCGTGGGTGTCGTGCAGGCAAAGGTCATACCGGATGCCGGAACCAATGAAACAATGCTTTACTTTATCTACACTTCGTGCTTTGTTGTATATTTCCAGCAGGCGGGAGTGGTCGGTATTCAGATTTTTGCACAGGGAGGGGAAAGCGCAAGATGCCCTTTTGCAGCGGTTGCAAAGGGCTTGGTTTTTACCTCCTAAGGCATACATATTGGCGGAAGGGCCTCCTAAATCGGTGATGGTTCCTTTGAAATCGGGCATTTGGGTAATTTTTCCGATTTCTTCCAAAACGGATTGTTCGGAACGGGAGGAAATGAATTTTCCCTGGTGGGCGGAAATGGTGCAGAATGCACACCCTCCGAAACATCCGCGATGCAGGGTGACGGAATGCCTTATCATGTTGTAGGCCGGAATCTCTTTCCCTTTATACCGGGGGTGGGGTAAGCGGGTGAAAGGCAAGGCATAGACGGAGTCTATTTCGCGTGTAGTCATGGGGGCATAGGGAGGATTGACGATGATGAGACGGTCTGCTATGGGCTGTATTAACAGAGCTGCATGCAGGCTGTTTGACTCTTCCTCGATATGACGGAAATTGCGGGCATGTTTTTGCTTGTCTGCGAGGCATTCTTCGTGAGGATATAAGTGAATGACCTGCCATTTTTTATTGGTGGCATACGTTTCGTTGTTTTTTCTCAGTACACAGGTCTGCGGAATATTGGTGAGCTGACGGAAAGGGATGCCCTGTTTGAGGTATTTGCACAATTCGGTCAGGGGCTTTTCGCCCATGCCATAGACTAACATATCCGCACCGCTTTCATAGAGAATAGAGGGTTTCAGACTGTCCTGCCAGTAATCGTAATGTGAAAAACGGCGCAGAGAAGCTTCAATGCCGCCTATGACGACAGGCACATCAGGATAAAGCTCTTTTAATATTTTTGTATAGACAAGTGTCGGCATATCGGGACGTGCTCCCGCTTTTCCGTCGGGGGTGTAGGCATCGTTAGACCTTTTTCTTTTAGCAGCGGTATAGTGGTTGACCATAGAATCCATGCATCCGGCACTGATGCCAAAAAACAGGTTGGGACGTCCTAATTTCCTGAAGTCCCTCAAATCGTCCCGCCAGTTCGGTTGTGGAACGATAGCCACTTTCAGGCCGAGGGATTCCAACAGCCTGCCGATAACAGCCGTACCGAAAGAGGGATGGTCGACGTATGCGTCCCCGGAAAAGAGGATAATGTCCGGATTCTCCCAGCCTCGTTCACGGATTTCTTTTACAGAGGTCGGTAACCAAGAATAATTGTCTGCCATGTCCGTGTGTTTCTTTTAGTCCTTGCGTGCAAAGATACCTTTTTTCGTTATCTTTGCCGCGCGAATTTAAAAAGTGATGAATAAAGTTAATGTAATTAGCCTGGGATGCTCCAAAAATCTGGTGGATTCGGAGTTGTTGCTGAAGCAATTGGCTCATGCCGGTTATCGGACGGAAACAGATGCGGAAAATTCGGATGCGGAAGTGGTGGTGATTAATACTTGCGGTTTTATTGGAGATGCCAAAGAGGAGTCGGTGAATACGATTTTGGAGCAGGTGGAGAGAAAGAAAGCGGGGATTGTGAAAAGGTTGTTGGTGATGGGGTGTTTGTCACAGCGTTACGGAAATGAGCTTCGGAAAGAAATTCCGGAAGCAGATGCTTTTTTCGGTAAATTCGACTGGAAGGGAATATTGGCGGATTTGGGGCAGCATTATGAGGATACCCTCCGGAATCAGCGGCAACTGACGACTCCCGGACACTATGCTTACCTGAAAATAGCGGAAGGGTGTAACCGGACATGTTCTTATTGTGCCATTCCTATTATGACGGGCAAATATCAATCGAGAGGGATGGATGAGATTCTGGAGGAGTGCAGGGAACTGGTGAAGAATGGTGTGAAGGAGTTGTTGGTTATAGCACAGGATTTGACTTATTACGGTACGGATTTGTATGGGCGGAATAAGCTGGCGGAGTTGGTTGAACGCATTTCGGATATTCCCGGTGTCGAGTGGATTAAACTTCATTATGCCTATCCGGCAGCTTTTCCGGAGGAGATTCTGAAAGTGATGCGGGAACGGGACAATGTATGTAAATATTTGGATATTGCTTTTCAACATTGTAGTGATTCGATGTTGAAAATGATGCGAAGAGGGGTGGATAAGTTGCAGACTATTCGGCTGGTGGAGAAAATCCGGCAGGAAGTACCTGGAATATTTCTTCGTACGACGTTAATGACGGGACATCCCGGAGAGACAGAAAAAGATTTTGAAGAGTTGTGTGAGTTTGTGAGCCGGATGAAATTTGAACGTTTGGGCGTTTTTCCTTATTCACACGAAGAGGATACTTATTGCGACCTGCATTATGAAGACGATGTGCCGGAGGAGATCAAGCGTCAAAGGGCGGAAAAAATCATGGAATTGCAGGCGGGTGTATCCGAAAAGCTGAATAATTCGTTAATAGGGAAAGTATTTAAAGTTCTGGTTGACCGCAAAGAGGACAATTATTATATAGGCCGTACTGAACACGATTCTCCGGAAGTGGATCCGGAAGTATTGATTGAGGGAGCGGCGGATTTGCAGGTGAGTAATTTTTATTTGGTAAAAATTACGGGAGCTGATGAATATGATTTGTATGGAAGTATCGCAGAAGAGACTTCCGGTAAATAAACAATTATAATAAACAGAAAATGATGAAAAAAGTTCAATGGATGATTTTTGTACTGTTGCTGGCAGCAGTAGTAGGTTGTAAGAATGCTCCGAAAGAGCAGAATCAGGTTGCTCTTACCGGACACGAGTGGGAATTAAAAACCATGACGAAAGCGGATTCGGTGGTAAAAAATCCGGAGCAGTTGCCGACATTGCTCTTTTCAGACAGTACGGCAGTGTATGGCTCTGCCGGTTGTAACCGCTTCTTCGGTACGTATAGTGTGGAAAAAGGGGGTAAAATGACTCTTAAACCCGGTGGTTCTACCATGATGTATTGTCCGGATATGGCTTTTGAAGATGCCTATCTGAAAGCTTTGGCAGAAGTAAAGGAGTATGCAATACAGGGAAAAGAGCTTAAACTGACGGATGGTAACGGTAAGTTAGTATTGTTGTATGGAGTGGTCGATGCGGCTTCCAAAGGAAGCGTACGGGACACGCTTAAGTAATATTGAAATTTAAAATTTAAAGTATGTTGAATCAATTATTTTGGTTGGTACCTGTTTGCTCGGTAATAGCTTTGGTTTTTGCCGGATTATTTTTCCGGGGCATGATGAAGGAATCCGAAGGAACGGATACGATGAAACGTATTGCCGGTCATGTGCGTAAAGGGGCAATGGCTTATTTGAAACAGCAGTACAAAATTGTCGGGGTAGTCTTTTTTATGCTGTGTATTTTCTTTGCCTGGATGGCGTATGGACCCGGATTACAGAATGAATGGGTGTGGTTCGCTTTTTTGACGGGAGGTTTCTTTTCAGGGTTGGCCGGATTTATCGGAATGAAGACGGCGACGTATGCTTCGGCGCGTACGGCTAATGCTGCCCGCAGAAGCATGAACGACGGTTTGAAAATCGCTTTCCGTTCAGGTGCAGTGATGGGATTGGTGGTGGTCGGATTGGCTTTATTGGATATTTCATTGTGGTGGTTGGTGCTGGATTATTTTGTTGAAGAAGCCAGTGCTTCTCAAAAAGCAATCATGATTACGACTACCATGTTGACTTTTGGTATGGGTGCTTCTACCCAGGCTTTGTTTGCCCGTGTGGGAGGCGGAATTTTTACGAAAGCCGCTGATGTCGGTGCCGATTTGGTAGGTAAGGTAGAAGCCGGTATTCCCGAAGATGATCCCCGCAACCCGGCGACTATTGCCGATAATGTAGGGGATAATGTAGGGGATGTGGCAGGTATGGGGGCAGACTTGTATGAGTCTTACTGCGGTTCCGTGCTGGCTACCGCAGCTTTGGGAGCTGCTGCTTTTGCTGCAACTCCGGAGATTCAGTTTAATGCTATTTTGGCTCCGATGCTGATTGCCGCTTTTGGGGTTATTCTTTCGTTGCTGGGTATATTTATGGTAAAAACCAAAGAAGGTGCTTCACAGTTGCAATTACTGAGAGCATTGGACCGGGGGATCAATACTAGTTCGGTGCTGATTATCGGTGCCAGTTTCCTGGTTATCCATTTGTTGGGACTGAGTTATTGGATTTGTGGTTCAGTTATTACGGGATTGTTAACTGGAATCATTATCGGTAAAGCGACGGAACATTATACGTCACATGCTTATAAGCCGACACAGGATATTGCTAAAAGTGCGGAAACCGGACCTGCAACTGTTATTATCAAGGGGATCGGTACAGGAATGATTTCGACAGCGATTCCTGTGATTACCATTGTGGCTGGAATAATTCTGGCTTATCTTTTTGCTGCCGGGTTTGATATGGGGAATATGTCCATGGGATTGTATGGTGTCGGAATTGCTGCAGTGGGTATGCTTTCTACTTTGGGCATTACTTTAGCAACGGATGCTTACGGACCGATTGCCGACAATGCGGGTGGAAATGCCGAGATGAGTGAATTGGGAAGTGAGGTTCGTCAGCGGACGGATGCTTTGGATGCTCTCGGTAATACGACGGCTGCTACCGGAAAAGGTTTTGCTATCGGTTCTGCTGCCTTGACGGGATTGGCATTGCTGGCTTCGTATATAGAAGAGATTAAAATCGGACTGATTCGTCTGGGAAAGACTACTTTAGAGGTCGGAGATGAAATGGTACAGACTACTACTGCTACATTGAAGGATATGATGACTTATTATGATGTCAACTTAATGAATCCGAAGGTATTGGCTGGTGTGTTCATCGGTTCGATGATGGCTTTCTTATTTTGTGGTTTGACAATGAATGCCGTAGGACGTGCCGCCCAGAAAATGGTGAACGAAGTGAGACGGCAGTTCCGGGAGATCAAAGGAATCATGGAGGGAAAGGCTGAGCCGGATTATGCCCGTTGTGTGGAAATTTCTACTCGCGGGGCTCAACGGGAAATGTTGTTTCCTTCTTTGCTGGCTATTATTATACCTATTTTCACCGGTTTGTTGTTCGGGGTTTCCGGAGTAATGGGACTTTTAGCCGGAGGGCTGGGTTCCGGGTTTGTACTGGCTATTTTTATGGCTAATTCGGGCGGTGCTTGGGATAATGCCAAAAAATATGTAGAAGAGGGACATTTAGGCGGTAAAGGTTCCGATTGCCATAAAGCAACGGTTATCGGGGATACGGTAGGTGATCCGTTTAAGGATACTTCTGGTCCGAGTCTGAATATTCTGATTAAGCTGATGAGTATGGTGGCTATTGTAATGGCCGGAGTAACCTGTACGATCAGTTTGTTATAAAACGTTTTTCAAAAGTTCCGTAAAACGGCATGACAATGTATGGGGTGTCGTTTTGCGGAATTTTTATATCTTTTCGTAATGTGTTGTTGGCTCTGCTTGTGGAGAAGAAAGGGGGAGAAGGATAGAAACTTCGGGGAGAATTTATATATTTGTGACGGAATAGAAGCAAACTGGTAGATTTCGGGTGTGATATGATTAGATTTTGGGTCATTGTGGTATTTGTTTTCTCTTTGTCTTGTGGGGTAAAGGGACAGAGAGTGTTGCGCAATACCAGTATCTTGAATTATCAGCGGGGAGACCGGACATTTGTACATTTTGGTTTTACACTGGGAGTAAACTATATGGACTACCGCATGGTATTTTCTGGTAAAAACAGTTTGCGTGGGGAGACGGGAAAGTTGGACGTTGGTTTTTTAGTCGGGATTGTTTCGGAGCTGAGGGTGACGGATGATTTGGGGCTGCGTTTTTTGCCGGGGTTGGAATTTGCCACACGTAGGACAGTCTTTACGCATGTGCCTGATGTGGAGGACAATAAAACCGAAAATTACAACGAATCGGTATATATTACCCTGCCTTTGATGATGAAATACAAGGCAAAACGGATAAATAACTTCAGGCCTTATATTACTGCTGGCCCCTGTTTGAAATATGATTTTCAGAATCATAGTGCGATTAATCCCGATAAAGCCGTTTATTTCCGGACAAAGCCGTTGGATGTGTTTTTGGAGTCGGGATTGGGATGTGATTTTTACTTACCGTATTTTAAGTTTGGCGTGGAGCTTCGTTTGTCTTTGGGACTGACCGACATATTGGTGAAGAAGCATGACACCAAAAATCCGGGGTATGAGATGTATACGGATGCTTTGAAAAAGGTGAAAGCCCGGATGTTTACCATTTGTTTTAATTTTGAATAGGAAGGCAGGAGTGATTGCTGTGGGACGGAATGTCTTTTGAGTATTTTTATCTCTTTTGATTGCTGATTATGTATACGGAAATAACTGTCAGAATAAGACCGGAAGAGGCTGTAAATGATGAGATATTGAGGCGGGAGGTGGCTCGTGGTCTGAAAATGGGTGTGCAGCGGGTGAAGCATGTGGATATTATCCGGCGGTCGGTGGATGCCCGTCAGAGGACGGTATTGCTGAATTTGTTGGTAGGGGTGCATATTGACCGGATAGAGGAACGGGAGAAGGTGTTTGTACCTGCGTACCGGGATGTATCCGGAGGACCTTCTGTGATTATTGTCGGAGCGGGGCCGGGAGGTTTGTTTGCTGCTTTGCGTTTGATAGAGCGGGGATACTGTCCTGTCATATTGGAACGAGGAAAGTGTGTGGACGAGCGGAAGGGGGATTTGGGCAGATTGTACCGGACAGGGGTGGTGGATGAAGATTCCAATTTCGGTTTTGGAGAAGGAGGTGCGGGTACGTTTTCAGATGGAAAGTTGTATACACGTTCGAAGAAAAGGGGGGATGTGCAACGGATATTGGAAATATTAGTGCATTTTGGTGCGGATAAAACTATTCTGACAGATGCCCATCCGCATATCGGTACGGATAAATTGCCCCGGGTGATTGTTAATATAAGGAAAGCAATAGAGGGTTTCGGGGGACGTGTTTGTTTCAATACCCGGGTAACTGATTTGCTGATACGGGACGGGCATGTGCGGGGTGTTGTTGCCGGAGGGAAGGAATTTCTTGCGGAGCATGTTATCCTGGCGACGGGACATTCGGCTCGAGATGTATACCGGATGCTTCATGCCCGGAATGTATACATGGAAACCAAAGAGTTTGCTGTCGGTTTGCGGGTGGAGCATGCACAGTTTGATATAGATTGTATGCAGTATCATAACCGTACGGGGAGAGGAGAGTACTTGCCTGCTGCGGAGTATAGTTTTGTGACCAATGTGGATCAAAGAGGGGTGTATTCTTTTTGTATGTGTCCGGGAGGGGTGGTAGTTCCTGCGGCGACAGGGCCGGGCCAGCAGGTAGTGAATGGCATGTCTGCTTCGGGGCGGAATACTCCGTGGGCTAATTCGGCAATGGTTACCTCTGTGGGCGAAGCGGAATTGATGTATATGAAATATCAGGGATTGTTTGCGGGGATGGAGTTTCAGGAGGCTTTGGAAAGGAGAGCCTGGGAGGAGGGTGGATGCAAATTGCATGCTCCGGCTCAGGTATTAACGGATTTTTTAAATGGAAAAAGCAGCCGTCGGTTGCCCCGTAGTTCCTATAAACCCGGGGTGACCAATTCGCCGGTGCATGAATGGTTTCCCGCTTTGCTTTATGAACGGCTGCAAAAGGGAATCCGTTATTTCGGACAGCGGGCAAAGGGGTTTGTGACTGAACAGGCGCTTGTTTTGGGGGTGGAGACCCGTACTTCCGCGCCTTTGCGTATTCCTCGTGAAAGGGAGCGGTTTGTCCATGTGGAGGTCGGTGGTTTGTATCCTTGCGGAGAAGGTGCAGGGTATGCGGGTGGTATTGTTTCGGCAGCGATGGATGGTGAAAAGTGTGCGGAGCATGTTCTTTAAGGTAAAAATTATTAAAAAACTTGTTTTTTTTTTTGAAAACTTTGACAGATTCAATAAAATCTCTACATTTGTCCGAGTAGAAAAAGGTTATAAATTCTAACCCTAAAATTTAATATTATGAATAAAGCACAATTGATTGACGCTATTGCTGAAAAAGCAGGTTTAACAAAAGCAGATTCTAAAAAAGCTTTGGAAGCTTTCGTAGAAACAGTGGGTGATGCATTGAAAAGTGGTGATAAAGTTGCCTTGATCGGATTCGGTTCTTTCTCTGTATCTGAAAGAAGTGCAAGAAGTGGTAGAAATCCTCAGACAGGTAAAACGATTACCATTCCTGCTAAGAAAGTTGTTAAATTCAAAGCTGGTGCTGAATTGGCTGAAAAATGCTAATAAAAGCAATAGATAAGATAAAAGAAGGGGTGTTTGAGAACACCCCTTCTTTTATTGTAAAAAGGGTAATCTTGCCGGAGATTTGGAGAGATGGGACTTTTTGAATAAATTTATCGGATAATATTTTGGGATATGAAGACGGAAAAAGAACAATTGGTGTATCTCCGGAATTTTGTTACGGATGAAAAAAATGCCCTTTTTGACCGGTTGATAGAGGAACGGACCGATTATGTCACCTTGGTTCTGGAGGATCTGTATCAGTCGCACAATCAAAGTGCTGTCATGCGTACGGCCGATTGTATGGGAATACAGCATGTCCATATCATAGAGAACAGAAACCGTTATGACATTTCGTCTACGGTATCGCAGGGTGCGCGGGAGTGGCTGTCGTTACACCGTTATTGTGGGGAGCGGAACAATACGCCGGCAGCTATCCGGCAGCTTCGGGCGGAAGGGTACCGGATTATTGCTACTACTCCGCATACGAACGACGTGTTGGTTGATGATTTGGATTTAACCAAAGGAAAGATGGCTTTCTTTTTCGGTACAGAACTGACGGGATTGTCTTCGGAGGTGTTGGAGCAGGCTGACGAGTTTGTAAAGGTACCTATGTACGGATTTACGGAAAGCCTGAATGTAAGCGTTTGTGCGGCATTACTGATGTATAGCGTGATGCAGCGCTTGCGGAGAGGGACTGTTGACTGGAGGCTGGAGGCGGAACAGCGGGTGCGGGTTGCCCTGCAATGGTATAAGCATTCCATCAAGGCCTCTGAAGAGATATTACAACGCTTTGAATCGGAATAAACATTATAAAGTTTGGCGTATGAGAATTTTATTCGGGATTTTGTTGTTTTGTCTGATTGGAGGAAACGGGAAGGGACAACGTGTCTGTCAGGATAGTGTGGCAGCCTGTATGCAGAGGTTGGTTGCGGCACAGGAGGATAGCTTGAAATTAAAATACAGTGATGAGATGGCAGGGTGGATTGCCAGGCTTGAACGGGGAACGTATGATGTATCCAGCGGGGTTCAATACCTGGGTTATAAGCGTTGTTTGAATGCAGAGGCGGAGTTGTTTTCCTGGAGTGTGCCGTTGGCCGGAGGTGCTGCTTTTTACAATTATTTCCGTTTTGAAAATAAAAAGAGGGATGTTTTGTTGAAGTATGTGCCGGGGAAGAAGGGGGTACCTCCTTATCTTTTTTATGATTTTTGGGCGTTTATGTCGGGAAAGAAAGAGTATTTTGTTTTGTTGGGCTGGGGTGAAACACCCAAAACAAACCGGAAGGCAATTTTGATTGCTGATTTTACTTCCGCCGGGAAGGTGAATTTTAACCACCGCTTGCTGAGGAGGGGCAGGTCCCAGAGTGCCAGTATGACTTTTGAATATGGACGGGGAATGAGTATGATGTTGAAACAGGAAAAGAATGGGAAACGTATTATTTTTGACCATCTTTCTCCCGGTGATGAAAAATATGAAGGAGCCTGGATGTTTTATGGACCGGACGGGACGCTGAACGCCTTTGAGTTAAAAAAGGGGATTTGGTATTGGAAGGATAAGGTGAAGGAACGGAGGGGGATGGAATAGAGGAAATAATGAAATAGCTGGGATATGAAATTTGGTAATTATGTTGCGGAGCAATTTGATGATATCCGTATTCTGCGATACCAGGTGCCGGCTTTTGAGCACCTGACGCTGAAAGAAAAGATACTGGTATATTATTTAAGTCGTGCAGCTTCGGCTGGCAGGGATATTCTATGGGACCAGAATAATGAGTATAATCTCGAGCTACGGCGGATATTAGAGCGTATCCTGCTGGATTATACGGGAAACCGGGAGTGTGATGAATTCCGTCATTTTGTTGTGTATGCAAAAAAAGTGTTTTTTGCTAACGGGCTCCATCATCACTATTCTATGGATAAATTTGTACCTCGGTTCTCAGCCGCTTACTTTCGGAATTTGACGGAAGCTGTAGGGCAGCCGGAGGTATTTGCCCGTTTGGAGCGTATCATGTTTGACCCCGGATTCATGGCGAAACGGGTCGTGTTGGACGGGGACAAGGATGTAGTGGAGGCATCCGCCAATAATTACTATCAAGGAGTTACGCAGAAGGAGGCGGAGCGGTTTTATGCTGCTAAGCAGAGAGATGTGGAACGTCCCGTATCTGTTGGACTAAATTCGACATTGGTAAAGAGAGAGGGGAAGGTGGAAGAGGACGTTTGGAAAATGGGGGGTAAGTATGGTGATTGTATTGAAAATATAGTTTTCTGGTTAGAGAAAGCAAAGGAATATGCCTGTAATGAACGGCAGGCGGATATTATCGGGATTTTGATTGAATATTACCGAACGGGAAATTTGGCTCTGTTTGATGATTTTTCAATAGCGTGGCTGAAAGAAAAGGAGGGTAAGGTCGATTTTATCAACGGTTTTATAGAGGTATATGGCGATCCCTTGGGATTGAAAGGCAGCTGGGAGGCTGTGGTGCAGATAGTAGATGATGAGGCATGCAAACGTACTTCCCGGCTGGCTGAAAATGCTCTGTGGTTTGAGGAGAACGCTCCAGTGGAGGCGCGTTTTAAGCGTATGGAGGTGTCAGGCATAACGGCACGGGTGATGCAGGTGGCACAGTTGGGTGGGGATTGTTATCCCGCCACCCCTATCGGTATTAATCTGCCCAATTCCGAATGGATACGGGAACGTTATGGGAGTAAATCGGTTACTTTTGATAATATTACTTATGCATATCACATGGCTTCTTTAAATTCGGGTGTGACGGATGAGTTTGCTTATTCGGACGAGGAGAAGGAAAGAAGCCGGGAATACGGTTATTTGGCTGGGAACATTCATACCGATTTGCACGAATGTTTGGGACACGGTTCGGGGAAGATGTTGTCTGGCGTGACAACTGAGGTGTTGAAAAATTATTATTCTACTTTGGAGGAAGCCCGTGCCGATTTGTTTGCCCTGTATTATATTCTGGATCCGAAATTAGAAGAGTTGGGGATTATACCCTCTATACAAGTCGGAATGTGTGAATATGACACTTACATCCGTAATGGTTTGTTGATACAATTGACGCGGATAAAGCCGGGGGATAAGCTGGAAGAAGCCCACATGCGTAACCGGCAGTTGATAGCCCAATGGGCATATAATCAAGGACTGTCGGACCGGGTGATAGAAAAAGTGTCAGAGAATGGTAAGACTTATTTTGTCATTCGTGATTATCAGGCTTTGCGTGCTCTGTTTGGGAAATTGCTGGCTGAAATACAGCGCATCAAATCGGAAGGAGATTATGAAGCTGCCCGGCAGTTAATTGAACGTTATGGGGTGGACGTGGATGGTGAATTGCACTGTGAAGTCTTAAAGCGCTATGAAAGACTGAATGTGCCTCCTTATGCCGGATTTATTAATCCGGAGTATCGTTTGGTAGAGAAGGAAGGGCGTATTACGGATGTGGAGGTTGTTTATCCGGAGGATTATCTGACACAGATGTTGCATCTATAAAACAAACACCGGGATTTTCCCGGTGTTTGCGTAGGTTTATTTTTCAAAGATAATATCGGCGTAACGATTGGAAATCGTGATTTTTGCTTTAGGGGAAGAGGAAGAGCCGACAATTCCCGTGATATTTTTTGTAAATCGGTCGTTTTCGTCCTCTAATTTAACGTTGTGGAATGTCAGACCATTGGTTTTTATGTTTCCGTAACGGTTGTATAGTTTCACCTGGAAATTGTGCTGAGGTGTGATGCCTAAACGGATGGGCGTGTATGATGCTTCAATGTTGATTTCGTCAAAATCGGTATCAATTTTATTGATTTTCAGATTGCCGTAACGCATGTCGGATACAATGAAACTCTCTTTTAGTTCCCCGATTTCAAAATTGGAGTATCCGATGGTCATTTTCAGCCTGCCTAAATTTTTGATTTTGAAGTTATCGTATTTGGAGGTAAGTTCTAACTTGCCAACGCTACCGATTTTGCTGTTTGAATAGCCGCTGGTGAATTTTAGCGTTTCTACTTTTCCAAGTGTCAGATTGCCATATTTTATTTCCAGATCGAGCTCGCGGGTTTCCTCCAGGCTGACATTACCATATTTGACTGCGATGGTGTTGGATTCTCCTGACAGTTGATTGGCAGTGAGGTTACCGTATTTCAGATTGCATAGAAAAGAGCGGTCGGTTCTGTTCAGTGCGATGTTACCGTATTTGTTCGTCAAATTCAGGTAAACGTCCGTGGGTACATTGATGGTGTAGTTTACCGATGTACCGCAATTGTTGCAATTGAAATTTTTTTCCTGGAAAATGGTTTCCGCTGAAATTTTCTTTCCGTTTTTATTGAAATTGACGGATACGCGGTCTGCCAGCTCCTGTGCTACCTGTGCTTTTTCGCCCCGTCCGGTAATTTCGACGGTAAAAGAGACTTTGTTTTTTCCCCATTCAGAGATGGTTAGGTTGCCGTACTTGTTGATAACGATTATTTCGTCATTGGCAGAGACGGAAAATTCTTTTGAGATGGTGCGTTTTACTTCTTCTATTGCCCAGGTGGAGACGGATAGCAGAAAAAGAATTGTCGTAAGAACAAAAGTTTTTGTTTTCATTGCTTCTTTATTTAAAGGTTGTTATTTTTTTTCGGCATATTTTCTATGATGGAGTGAATGTGATGCAAGGCTTCGATTTTGGCGTTGTAGTGCCATACGATAAGTGTAATTTTTTCTTCGGCAGTCATAGAAATGTCTGCTATTTTTGATTCTTCGGTGTCTTTCAGAATGGAATGGAGGTCGTTTATAAGTTCTTTTTGGTTGGAACTGTCTAATTTCTGCAGTTGTTTTTGAATTTTGTTTATTTCTTCATTCAATTGGAATTTATAGTATCCTGCCACTTCGGCAACGGATTCGGTTTCGGAAGGGTGAATGTTAAGTGTGTGGCTGAACTGAAATACCAGGATGAGAGCAAACATAGCAGCAACAGTGGATGCCGTAATCCATCGGCGGTTTTGTCGGATGTGCTTTCTTTCCTGATGTTCGAGTTGCTGTTCAAAACGTTCGAAATGTCCGAAAGAGGGGAGAGCCCGGTCAAAAGTTTTCCGGTTATTTTTGATTTGGTTGGTTAAGGATGTTTTCATGGCTGTAATGTTTTTTTATCAGATAAATCAGTTTTTGTCTTGCCCGTGTGAATTGGGAGCGGATGGTCGATACTGCTACATTCAGTTGTCCGGCAATTTCTGCGTAATCCATGCCTTCAATCAGATGGAGTGAAAGAATCATGCGGTAACCTTCCGGAAGTAGTGGCATCATCTGTTCTATGGCTTCCAGGCGTATTTCGTTTTGCAGGGCTTCTTCCGTTTCATCGTCGGGTGCGGAGGCATGTTGGTCTTCCAGTTCGACAAATCGGATTCTTCGTTTTCTGTAGCAGTCGATTGATCTGTTGATGGCGATGCGTTTCAGTATTTTTTCCATGCTCACAGCATCTTCTTGCAGAAGTTCCGTTTTGTTCAGTACTTTGAGAAAACTTTCCTGCATGATTTCTTCTGCCTCTTGTTGGTTGCCCAGAATGCGGAAACAACTGTTATATACGCTTTTATAAAACATCATATAGAATTCCAGTTGTGCCCGGCGTTCCCTTTTGCGGCAGTGATGTGCTATGACTTGATAACTGTTCATCGTTCGGTTTTCTATCTATATGACGCAGGAAGATGTTTTTTGCTGCATGTAAATTAAAAAAAATACAGTTTTTTTGAAAAAGGTATAAAATAAGCAATCCGGCAAGCGGAAACCTGCCGGATTGTTTGTCTTTTCAGCTATCTTTAACTCTTAATGTTTTGCGCGTGCGGCAACGATGATGCTGAAATCTTCGGCTTTCAGGGATGCTCCTCCGATAAGTCCGCCATCAACGTCTTCATTGGCGAAAAGTTCATCGGCATTTTTAGCGTTGCAACTTCCTCCGTAAAGGATGGAGGTATTGTCGGCAACTTCTTTGCCATATTTTTCAGCAACTACTTTACGGATGAATGCATGCATTTCCTGTGCCTGTGCAGAGGTGGCAGTTTTTCCCGTACCGATAGCCCATACTGGTTCGTAGGCAATGATGATGTGAGAAAATTCTTCAGCGGAAAGGTTGAAAAGTCCGTTTACCAATTGGGATTTAACCACATCGAAATGTTTTTCGCTTTCTCTTTCAGCCAGTACTTCTCCGACACAGAAAATGACCTCTAATTTATTTTCTAAAGCACGGGCTACTTTTTTCACCAGGATTTCATCGGTTTCTCCGTAATAACTTCTTCTTTCGGAATGTCCCAAGATAACATACTGGCTTCCGGTGGAAGCAACCATTGCAGCGGAAATCTCACCTGTGAAAGCTCCTGATGCTTCTGTCGCACAGTTTTGTGCAGCTACGGATACGACAGTAGGTTCAACTGTTTTCGTTACTTCTGCCAGATGGATAAATGGAGTACCGATGATTACTTTTACTTCGGAAGCATTCAAGGCTTTTACTTTGGTGTTTACTTCTTTTGCCAATTCAATACCCTCCTGGAGGGTTTTATTCATTTTCCAGTTTCCTGCAACAATTTTCTTTCTCATGATAGTATGTGTTAATGATAAATTAAATCTCCGTGAAGCTGACGTTATGCTTTGGTTTTTCTGTATTTCTTGATCATATAGAGGAATAACAGACACAGGTAGAGCAAGGTCAGGGAGTAAACAACATATTTTTTGGTAATGCTTTGCTGTTCGTTGAGGCAGTATGCCAAGGGGTCTTTGTCTTTTAGAATTTCAATTCCCGGAATGTCGCGGTGTCCCCATTTATCTATAACCGTTCCCTTTTTCAGTAATACCAGTCCCGGATTGGAACGAACGATGGTTTTTAGTTGAATTTCGTCCATGGAGCAGAATTCGTAAGGGATATGGTGTAGGTCTGTCAGTTGTTTTACCACATCACTGTTGGATGCCGTCAGACCGTAAAAACGGTAGCCTTTTTCCCGAGCATAAGCAGCTAATTCGTTTATTTTTTCCAGGTTGTCGGTGGAAATGTTGTTTAGGTTGTAAGAAATGACCAGGAAGGTGTAATTGTCATCTTGGAGCACTTCATCAGTAATGTCACCGAGGTTCGGGTGTTCCATAACGAAATCATGAATCGGGGCTTTGAATCCTTCTTTAATTAATTTCTGTTCTGAACTATGGTATTCCCAGTTGAGTGTATCCTGCCAGGGATAGTTGGTTTCATCAAATTCTTTAACTTCGCCCGTATTTTTGTTTTTATAGTTAAGAGTGGTTTTATATTCATCATGGGGCGCATCTTCCGGTATACTCATGCCTTCCTGGATGTTTTTGCCAATGGCATAGGGACGGAAGTCGATGATGGGCAGGTGACGGTAGCAGTAAAATTCGATACAAAGCATAAAGACGATCGTTCCCGTCAGCAATACGGTTTGCTCTAAGAAATTAAAGAGAGATTTGTAATGGTCGCGTTTGAAGAAAATAACCAGTACCATGGCAAGCAGTACGACGTTTTTCCAGAACGTTTCCCAATTGGTCAGTACCCATGCGTCTCCGAAACACCCGCAATCAGTCACTGGGTTTTTAATGGCGAGTATCAATGTGAGCGGAGTGAATACAGCCATAAACAGCAAAGCACCCCAAGCTGCCCATTTGGTTTTGATGTTGAGGAAAAGGCATATACCGATTAAGAATTCTGCCAATGATAGTACAAAAGAAAAAAACAATGCGGAGAAATTCATCCAGCCCATGCCGAAGGCATTGAAATAGTCGATGAATTTATAGTTTGACCCTAACGGATCAACGCCTTTTACAAAGCCGGAAAAAATAAAAACCGCACCAACCAGGATTCTGCATACATTCATTAAAAGTTTCATCTTTTTCGTTTTTTAGTGTGGCGGTCATGCCGCATTGTTTATTTATTTAAAGTGTGTGTTTTCTTTTTCTACCACAAGCCGGATCAGGGCAAACACGGCATAGTTAATCATGTCGTAATAATTGGCGTCAATGCCTTCGGAAATCAGTGTGTCTCCTTTTAAATCTTCAATCTGGCGGGTACGGTTGATTTTCATCAGAATCAGGTCTGTATAGGAGCTGATGCGCATACTTCTCCAAGCTTCGTCGTAATCGTGGTTTTTGTTGTCCATGAGTTGACGGGCTTCCCTGAAATAGTGCTGATAGCGGTTGGCGATGAATTCCCGGTTATTGTCTTCTTCCGGTCCCCTTTCCAATTGGATGAGTCCCATGATGGCGTAATTGATGATGCCTATAAATTCGGGAATGACTCCTTCATCCACTTTGGATATGCCTTTTTCCTCGATACTGCGGATGCGATTGGCTTTGATGAAAATCTGATCCGTAATGGACGTGGGGCGTAGGATACGCCAGGCAGTGCCGTAATCATGCATCTTTTTCATGAAAATATCGCTGCAAAGCCGGATGACTTCTTCATATTCTTTTGAGGTTTCGGCAATGTGACCGGATTGTGTCATGGGGTTTGTTTTTTGTATAAATGAATAACCTTGTGTGGTTATGAAATTTCAAAAACTAATATTTATTTTGAAGGCGTAAAATTAGCAAAAAAGCAATCGTAAAGCAATATACATAAATTGAAAATTTCAGCTGTTATGAAAATACTGCAATTGGGAAAGAAAAATCTGGATGTATCACACCCTGTGGTGATGGGAATATTGAATGTAACGCCTGATTCTTTTTATGACGGAGGGCATTATGAGACGGAAACGGCGATAATCGGACGCATTCACCAGATTGTGGAAGAAGGGGCAGGGATAATAGATATCGGTGCTTATTCCACTCGTCCGGGGGCTGCCATGGTTGATAAGAAAGAAGAGTTGGCTCGTTTGGCTCCGGCAGTTGAGTTGGTGAGGAAATATTATCCATCCGTGCCGGTTTCCATTGATACGTTCCGCTCAGAGGTGGCCCGCGAAATCTATCATTGTCTGGGAGAGGTCATTGTCAATGATATATCCGGAGGGACAATGGATACGGAGATGTTTGGTTTTATTGCAGAGACCCGATTACCGTATGTTATGATGCACATCCAGGGAACGCCGCAAACGATGCAGAAAAATCCGGTGTATCGGGATGTAACAAAAGAGGTGTATCGTTTTTTTGAAGAGAGGACAGATTTGCTGCGTGCAGCCGGGATGGAGAATATCATTCTGGATCCGGGTTTCGGTTTCGGAAAGACATTGGATCATAACTATGAATTGATGAATCATTTGGACTTGTTTCAGGAATTGGGGTATCCGCTACTTGTGGGAATATCCCGGAAATCAATGATATCTCGTTTGCTGGAAACGACTCCTGCAGAAGCCCTGAATGGCACAACGGTATTGAATACGATTGCTTTGATGAAAGGGGCGGCTATTTTGAGAGTGCACGATGTGAAAGAAGCGGTAGAGACCGTGAAAATAGTGGAACGGTTATTATTTTAGTTTGTTTAATAATGGGCGGGTGAGTTCCCACAGGATAATGCCTACACTGACGGAGATGTTGAAGGAGTGTTTGGTTCCGAATTGGGGAATTTCAATGCATCCTTCCGAGCGGTTGATAACGTCCTGCCGGACGCCTTTTACTTCGTTGCCAAATATAATGGCGTACTTATCTGTTGTGTTGAGCTGGAATTGTTCGAGTGAGTGGCTATTTTCGGTCTGTTCTGCAGCAAAAATGCGGTACCCTTCGGTTTGCAGTTTTTCTACTACCTCTAATGTATCCTGGGCATATTCCCAGGCTACGGAGTTCTCAGCCCCTAATGCCGTTTTGTGGATTTCGCGATTGGGCGGAGTGGCAGTGATGCCACATAAATATATTTTTTCTATGCGGAAAGCATCGGAAGTGCGGAAAACGGAACCCACATTGTTTAAGCTCCGCACATTGTCCAGTATGATAACTAAAGGTAGTTTTTGGGCTTCCTTGAATTTTTCAGGACTGATGCGGTTCAATTCGTTGCTTTCTAATTTACGGAACATTTTTGGCGTTTTAAGAGGGTTAATTTTCTTCTTTTTCTCCTATCAGGGTCGCGGAGGTACACCCTTTTATTTTTACCTGTACGAGGGAGCCCGGTCGAATGTCTTTAGCCGGAAAGACAATGACTTTGTTCTGACTGCTGCGTCCGAACATTTCGTCAGCATTCTTTTTGGATACGCCTTCTACCATGACTTCAAAGGTTTTGCCTATGTCCCGTTTGTTGCTTTCTAAGGAGAGGCGGCTTTGCAGTTCTATCAATTCCTGGAGACGGCGTCCTTTGTCAGCTTCGCTGACATTGTCGGGGAGACGTTTGGATGCCAAAGTTCCGGGACGTTCCGAATATTTGAACATATATGCCAGATCAAAGCCGACTTCTTTCATTAAATTGAGTGTTTGTTGGTAGTCGGCTTCACTTTCGTTGTGGAATCCGACGAATACGTCGGTGGATATGCCACAGTCGGGGAGGATCCTTCGGATAGCTGCTATCCGTTCAAGATACCATTCCCGTGTATATTTCCGGTTCATGTCTTTCAATACTGAGTTGCTGCCGGACTGAACAGGCAGGTGGATAGCCTTGCAGATGTTAGTGTGGCGGGCAATGGTCTCAAGTATTTTGTCACTCATGTCTTTGGGATGGGAGGTGGCAAAACGGATTCTCATTCCCGGTACAGTCCGTGCCACCAGATCGAGCAATTCCGGAAAGTCCATCTGTTCCTCTCCGTTTTTATAGAGATAGGAGTTAACATTTTGTCCCAGTAGGGTCACTTCTTTGTACCCTTTGGACTGGAGGTCGAGGACTTCGCTGAGGATGCTTTTCGGACTGCGACTGCGTTCTCTGCCTCGTGTGTATGGAACAATGCAATAGGTACAGAAGTTGTTGCATCCTCTCATGATGGAAACGAATCCTGAAATAGCAGTTTCATCTATCCGCGAGGGACAGATGTCTTTGTAAGTTTCCGTCTCGGAAAGGGCGATGTTAATTGCTTTTTCACCTTGTGAGGCTTTTTTTATCAGAAGGGGTAAGTCCATGTAGGCATCCGGGCCGACTACGATGTTAACATTTTTTTCTTCTACAAACAGTTTTTCACCCAGCCGTTCGGCCATGCAGCCCATAATACCAATCAACAGGGAGGGATTTTTTTTCCTGATTTCAGAAAAACCTTCTACGCGTCCCCGCACTCGTTGTTCTGCATTTTCCCGTACGGAACAGGTGTTAACCAGAATGATGTCCGCTTCATTTTTGTCTTTAGTGTGGGCGAAGCCGTTGTCTTTTAAAATGGCTGCCACTACTTCACTGTCTGCCACGTTCATCTGGCAACCGTAAGTTTCAATGTAAAATTTTTTTGCCATAATTTTTTATTACGGTTGCAAAAGTAATGAATGGTTGGGAGAGTTGAAAGAGTTGGAAAAGTTAAAAGGGGTGAAAAGAAGATCGGCTCCGTTTTTCATAAACGGAGCCGGGGGTATGGGGTTAAAATCGTACGCCAAGTGTGATGCGGGCTTCGTGGTTGTTATATTTGTTCCGGATGGGGTCGGATATGACATCATACGTTGCATCCTCCGGATCGAGGTAGCTATAAAACAGGGTTGTATCTTTGGTGAATCTGTAAAGATAGGCAGCATCGCAATAGAACATTCCGAAATTCAGACCGAATCCGGTGGAAACGGTTTGCAATTTGTGCAAATCTTTGGCGTGTTTGTAGGGACTGGCATAATAAGAGTATCCACCCCGTAAACTTAGCAGGCTGTTATACCGGTATTCTGCGCCAATGCGTACATTATGAGTGGCTCTCAAGTAGCGTTTGATGTCATCATTGGTTCCCGGGCCATTGTCCGAATCATAGAAATCATAATGACCGCCTCCATTGCTCAGTTTTGCGGAGGTGTAGTCAATGTATTCGTAGTCGACACTCAATATGGCTTTTTGATTTAATACGGTAGCGACACTCATTAAGGCTCTCCATGGGGTGCGTATGTCGTAATCGTATTTGTATTCATAGGGGTCGCTTAAATAGTCGTAATAGCCTTCTGCATCGGGTGAAAGATATAAAGAATACATGTCACTGTAATACCTGTCAGTCATGGAGTAGAAAGTGGGGGTATGGATGGCTGCTCCGAGACGCAATTCCGGTATGGGACGATAAAGGACACCGAATTTGAGATTTGTTCCGACACCCGTTGTTTTTAGTTGTTGCAGGTAGTCGAAATAATCGAGATCATAAGGATTGTCTTTGTCGGGGGTTTCAGCATATACCGATTTCGATTTATAATAAATAGATTGAAGTCCAATGGTTAATCCCAAATACAGTTTGTCTTTGTAGTTGGTACCAAATGTAAACGCGTATTCTCCCTGGTAGCCGTCTTCTTTTATGTTTTTCCATTGGTTGGCCCCCATGATTACAGGTTCGTAGAATCCGCTTTCTTCATCCATTAGAATGACATTGGATTGGGAGGCCAGTGTTTCCATAATACCTGGCGTAAAACCAGCAGCTATATCGTAATTTGCCTGTTGTGCAATGGCCTGTGAAAATGAATTGGGGGAATTGGCAATGTATTGGTTGGTTTTCAAATTGTAGTTGCTCATATTGGTGTAGTTGATACCGAAATTAAATCCTTTCCAGTTGAAATCAGGACTGTAAAGGGCGATAACAACACCCATGTCACCCATTTGAAAGGAGTTGTCGCTTGCAGATCGGTTCCCGGATTTTGTGTTGGAGAATGAGAAGGATGGGGTGATGCTGACTTCCGATTTCCGGAATACTCCAATACCAGCAGGGTTTGTGGAAAATGTGGATAAGTCACCGCCCAAAGCTCCGAAAGCTCCGCTCATGGCTGTGGAACGTGCCGTTCCGAAGTTCGTGGACTGTGAGAAGCGTACTATATCGGCTGTCGTTTGGGAAAATCCCCAGAAGGCAGAGAGTAGTAATACCGGGAGAATATATAATGTTTTCATGGTTGTTGTTTTTTCGTGTTTGGTTTGTTATCTTCTTCCTCCTGAACGATTGGTGCTCCGGCTCGGTGTTGTGTGGGTGCTTCCGTTTCTGGATGGAGAAGAGATTCTGGGAGCGGTATAACTGCTCCGGTTTGAGTTGCTGCTCCGGTTATAGGAGCGATTATTGTTATATGTCGGTCTGTAATTATTAGGTTGTCGATTGTAATTTTTAATGTTGTTGTTTCTATTTGTTGATGTGCTGGGGCGTATTGCTGGTCGGGTATACCGATTTGCATTATTGTTATTTCCGGGACGTGTGGTTGTAGGCCGGCTGTTGCTGTTTGTCGGTCGAGTGGTCGTTGGTCGAGTTGTATTGTAATTTGGACGCGGATTGGTTGTCCCGGGTCTTCCGTTGTTGTAATTCGGACGTGTCACATTAGGTCGGTTGATAGCATTATTACCCGGACGGACGCTGCTTCCTGGTCGTTGGTTGTTGTTAGGACGTGCACTGCTTCCCGGACGCAGACCAATGGATCCGCTGCCTAAATTGGGCCGGGGGTTCCCTGGTCTGTTGGGTCGGTTGGAAGAGGGAGGTGTCCAATCCGGATAGTGTCCGCCCCAACTCGGATGATGCCAGTGTGAATGATGCCATCCTGGGTACCAATAGTGTCCCCACCAGGGGGCATACCAGTTTCCCCAATAGGGATAACTGTCGTACCAGCCACCATACCAAGGGCGATAGATTCCGCTGTTCCATCCGAAACCGAAGTTCCAGCCTGGTCCGCTCCATCCGAAATTAAAGTGACTGTCAAAAGCCCAACTGTCATAGAATGGTTCGTTCCATACTACCGTCCAGATGTATTTGGGATAGGTTCCGAATAGGAAAGTATTGTAAAGCCGGATGTTGGAAGAGGAAGGGAACCACCAGTAGCGGCCATTATCGGTATAGACGTTCCAGTCCGGACTGAAGGAGAGATTTAAGGCAATTTCCTGTCCGTTGGAAATGAAACCGAAGCCTTCGGGATATTGGCTGATGATGCGGGCTGCTTCCTGCATATCAGTATCGTTGCCTTTGAAACCGCCTATCCAGTAGCCGGAATTTGTATACAGAGTTGTCGTTTCAGGTGCATAAGGATCATTAAGAATGTTTTCTGCCTGGGCTGCCAGTTCGGAGGTTGTTATCCTTTCCGCTGTTCCTTTTTGTCGGTTAATAATTACAGTACTTTCGTTTTCGGGATAGGTTTTTGTATTATTATTCCTTGCTGACGGAACAGTCATGTCGATTTTTTGTCCTGTAATGGTTTCCACTTCTTTTACCATAAGCGGTTTTTCGTTGGGGACATAATAAATATCATCTTCTATGGATGTGTTCATATTCTGCATGGAGGAGCAGGACCATAAAGAGATGACAGCCAAGAGCAGTATATAAAATGTTTTCATTATAAAATCAATTAGTTTTATTCAATTCTTATCAAAAAGCGTACCAAAATATACGTCTTTTCCACCTTCTTGGTTTTACTCTGATAAAAATAGCTATATTGGAATTAGAATCATATTTTTTTGCCTAAATTTGCTGCTGTTTTATCAAAAAATAAGAAGATGGGTAAGTTTTTAACATCAAGGAATGAAGATTATTCTCAATGGTATAATGAGTTAGTGACCAAAGCCGGCTTGGCAGAACCGTCCGCCGTGAGGGGGTGTATGGTAATTAAGCCTTATGGATATGCAATTTGGGAAAAGATGCAGCGTGCGTTGGATCAAATGTTTAAGGATACCGGACATGTGAATGCTTATTTCCCGTTGTTGATACCGAAATCTTTTTTTTCTAAAGAAGCTGACCATGTGGAAGGCTTTGCCAAAGAATGTGCGGTGGTAACGCATTATCGTCTGAAAAATGCACCGGACGGAGGTGGGGTGATTGTGGACCCGGAAGCGAAGCTGGAAGAGGAGTATATTATCCGTCCTACTTCGGAGACGATTATATGGAATACATATAAAAACTGGATTCAATCTTACCGTGATCTGCCTATCCTATGTAATCAGTGGGCTAATGTGATGCGGTGGGAGATGAGAACCCGCATGTTTTTGCGTACGGCTGAATTTTTGTGGCAGGAGGGACATACGGCTCATGCTACAAGGGAAGAGGCTCTGGTGGAAGCCAATAAAATGGTAAGGGTGTATTCTGATTTTGCCGAAAAATGGATGGCAGTACCTGTGATTATGGGGAATAAGAGTGAGAGCGAACGTTTTGCCGGAGCTTTGGAGACGTTTACTATTGAAGCGTTGATGCAGGACGGTAAGGCTTTGCAGGCCGGGACTTCTCATTTCCTTGGACAGAATTTTGCAAAGGCGTTTGATGTGATGTTTACTGACCAAACCGGAAACCGGGATTATGTGTGGGCGACATCGTGGGGGGTATCTACCCGTTTGATGGGAGCTTTGATTATGGCTCACTCGGATGATAACGGTCTGGTGTTGCCTCCGAAATTGGCACCGATACAAGTAGTGATTGTACCCATTTATAGGAGTGCAGAAGGATTGCAGCAGATTACGGCCAAGGTGGAGGGTATTGTGGAGGCATTGAAAGCGAAAGGTATCAGCGTGAAATATGATGACCGGGATACCCAGAAGCCGGGATGGAAGTTTGCTGATTATGAGTTGAAGGGGGTTCCTGTTCGTTTGGCTATCGGAGAGCGTGATTTACAGAATGACACAGTAGAAGTAGCAAGAAGAGATACTTTGACGAAGGAGACTATTGCGGTTGCAGGTATTGAGGAATATGTGGCGCAGTTGTTGGAAAATATTCAGCAGAATATTTATAAAAAGGCATTGGATTTCCGTAATTCCAAGATTACAAAAGTGGATTCATATGATGAATTTAAAGAATTGCTGGAAACGAAAACCGGATTTTTCCTTTGTCATTGGGACGGTACTTCCGAGACGGAAGAACGCATCAAAGCAGAGACGAAGGCGACTATCCGTTGTATTCCGTTTGATTCCCCTGAGGAGGAGGGCAAATGTATGGTTACGGGAAAACCTTCTCACCGCCGCGTATTGATTGCAAAGGCTTATTAGGATCGAGGCCGGAGTATCCGGTTTTCCATGTTTAAAGTTCAGAAGATATGTCAGCGGTTGTCGAACGTTTTTTGAGGTATGTGAAATGTAATACCCAGTCAGATCCGGATACGGGGATGGTGCCGAGCACGCCTGGGCAGGTTATGTTTGCGGAGATGCTGTGTGAGGAGATGAAAGTCTTGGGTATGAGTGGCACGGAGGTAGACGGAAATGGTTATGTATATGGTTTTCTGCCTTCGAATGCAGAGAAAGAGGTGACTGCTGTCGGATTTATTTCCCATATGGATACCAGTCCCGATATGAGCGGGAAACATGTTCGTCCTCAGATTATCCAAAATTATGCGGGTACCGATATTGTGCTGGATAAGGAGAGTAATCTGGTGCTTTCTCCGGAACAGTCTCCGGAGTTACTGAATTATATCGGACAGGATTTGATTACAACCAGCGGTAATTCGTTGCTTGGAGCGGATGATAAGGCTGGCATTGCGGAGATTTTGACTGCCGTAGAATATTTGGTAAACCATCCGGAGGTGAAGCATGGAGAGATATATGTATGTTTTACACCCGATGAGGAAATTGGACACGGTACGGATCATTTTGACCTGAAAAAATTCAGAGCTAAGTTTGCCTATACTTTGGATGGTGGGGAGATCGGGGAGTTGCAATATGAGAATTTTAATGCTGCGTTTGCCCGTCTGACTTTTAAGGGAAAAAGTTTTCATCCGGGATATGCCAAGAATAAGATGGTGAATTCCATTGCTATCGCAAATGATTTTTTGTCCAGTATGCCTAAAAAAGAGGTACCGGAAAATACTTCGGGTTATGAGGGGTATTTCCATGTGTCGGCGATAAGAGGGGATGTGGAGGAGACCGTGGTGGACATACTGATCCGTGATTTCGATCGGGAAGGGTTTGCCTGGCGGAAGAATACTGTTGAAAACGGGGTGCGTGATTTTTCCCGGAAATACGGATTAAATATTGAGTTGGAACTGAAAGACCAGTATTACAATATGCGGGAGAAAATTGAGCCTGTGCGTTATGTGGTGGATATTGCCCGGCAGGCTATGACAGATGTGGGGGTGAAGCCGTTGGTGTTGCCGGTACGGGGAGGGACGGACGGGGCTCAATTGTCATATATGGGATTACCTGCACCTAATTTATTTACCGGAGCACATAATTTGCATGGCAGATACGAATATATTCCGGTGAACTCTATGGAAAAGGCTGTAGAAGTGGTGGTTCGCATTGCGGAATTGTGTATGAAGATATAAACCGGTCCAGTGATCTGTTCATTTAAAGCTAAGTATGGATTTTTTTTCCGGAATGGTGTTGCGTTGGTATGAGGAAAACCGTCGGGATTTGCCTTGGCGGAATACCACAGACCCTTATCTGATTTGGATTTCTGAGATTATACTGCAACAAACGCGTGTCGCACAGGGGTTGGAGTATTTCCTGCGTTTTACGGCGCGTTTTCCGACAATACGTTCCTTGGCGGAAGCCGAGGAGGATGAAGTGATGAAATATTGGCAAGGTTTGGGCTATTATAGTCGTGCCCGGAATCTGCATGTTGCGGCCCGGGATTTGATGGACCGTTTTGGTGGGAGTTTTCCTCGTTCGTATGAGGATGTCAGGTCTCTGAAAGGAATAGGAGTGTATACAGCTGCAGCCATTTGTTCTTTTGCCTGGCGCTTGCCTTATGCTGTGGTGGATGGGAATGTATATAGGGTATTGTCCAGGGTGTTTGGGGTGGAAACTCCGATTGACACGCATGAAGGGCAAAAATATTTTGCAGAGTTGGCTTCTTCTTTGCTGGACCGGGGACGTCCGGATTTATATAATCAGGCGATTATGGATTTCGGAGCGGTTCAATGTGTACCTAAATCTCCGAATTGCCTGTTTTGTCCGTTGCGAGATAAATGTGTCGCTTATCGGGAAGGGAGGATTGAGCAGTTGCCTGTTAAGGCTGGAAAAACGGTTGTTAAGCCCCGTTATTTCAATTATCTGCATATTCATTGCGGGGAAAAATGTTTGTTGTCCAGGCGTTCGGCCAAGGATATCTGGCAGAACCTATATGAATTTCCTTTGATAGAAACGGAGCAGGATATGGAGTGGGAAGAGTTGGTGAAAGAAAAACGTTTTATCGACCTGTTTCAACATAGTCCGGATTTTAAATTGTGCAAGCAATATCCTGTTTTTAAACATGTGCTTTCCCACCGGATTATTTTTGCCCGTTTTTACGAAATTGAATTGCCGGAATTTACCCCTGTATTCTCTTCTTATCTTGAAATTTCTTCCTCTGATTTGGAAAGTTATGCCGTATCCCGATTAATGGCATGGTATCTGGAAAAGTTAAATAAGGAGATATAGATGCCGCCTTCTATATCTTTACCCATTTACTTTTCAAAAATAGATAAAATATTAGATATTGATTCTGTATCTAATAAGATAGGTATGTCTATCTGGACATAGGTAGCTTATTGATTAATTTTTATTAATTTTACCGGAGTTTTTATTTCAATAATGGATTCTTATATGGCATTGACTTATTCTTATCTTCTCCCTGTTGCAGGGTTAGTTACCCTGAGCGGTTGTACCCAGAAAAAGGTTACGGAAAAAAAGCCTTTGAATATTGTATATATCATGACGGACGACCATTCTTATCAGACAATGAGTTGTTATGATAAACGCTATGCCCATACACCTAATTTGGACAGAATGGCGGAGGAGGGGGTGAAGTTTACCAATAGTTTTGTGTGTAATTCACTGTCGGGACCGAGCCGTGCTGTGTTGTTAACAGGAAAGCACAGTCATAAAAACGGTTATACGGATAATACGGAGGGGACTGTTTTTAATGGACAGCAGCAGACTGTACAGCAATTGCTTCAACAGGGAGGGTATCAGACAGCCATGATTGGGAAGTGGCATTTGGGAGGGATTCCGACCTGTTTTGATTACTGGACGATTTTGCCAGGACAGGGGGATTATTATAATCCGGATTTTATTACGCCCGAAGGGACAGTACGTCATGAAGGATATGTGACGAATGTGATTACCGATTTGAGTATAGATTGGCTGAGGAACAAGCGCGATACGACCAAGCCTTTCTGTATGTTTGTTCACCATAAGGCAATTCACCGTAATTGGATGGGGGATACTGCCGACTTAGCTCTTTTTGAGGACAGGGTGTTTGAGATGCCGGAGACGTTCTGGGATGATTACCGGGGACGTGTTGCCGCTGCTAAGCAGGAGATGAGTGTAGACAAGGATATGACATTGATTTATGATTTGAAGATGTTGGATGATCAGGTGGAAGATCATTATCATTCGCTTTATATCCGTGAAGATGGTACAGAAGGTACATACGGTCGTATGAATGCAGCACAACGGGCGGCATGGGACTTTCATTACAAGCCTATCATAAAAGAATTTAAGAAGGCAAAGCTGAAAGGCAGAGCTTTGGCGGAATGGAAGTATCAGCGGTATATGCGTGATTATCTGAAAACGGTGAAATCGCTGGATGATAATATCGGACGGTTGATGGAGGAGTTGAAGAAAGAGGGATTACTGGAAAATACCCTTGTCGTGTATGCTTCCGACCAGGGATTCTATATGGGAGAGCACGGTTGGTTTGATAAGCGATTTATGTATGAGGAGTCTATGCGTACACCTTTGATTATGCGCTTGCCTGAAGGGTTCAGTCATAGAGGGGACATTTCGCAATTGGTGCAGAATATCGATTATACGCCTACTTTTCTGGAGTTTGTCGGAATACCTATACCGAAAGATATTCAGGGAGTATCCTTGATGCCATTATTGAAAGGGGAAAAACCGGCTAATTGGCGGAAATCGTTGTATTATCATTATTATGAGTTTCCGGCGGAACATATGGTGAGCCGTCATTACGGTGTGAGAACGGAACGTTATAAACTAATTCATTTTTATGGCGATATAGATGAATGGGAATTGTATGATTTACAAGAAGATCCGATGGAAATGCATAATCTGTATGGGAAACCTGGCAGAGAGGAGATAACTAAGGAGTTGAAAGCAGAATTGAAAAGGCTGCAAGTATTGTATGATGATCCGATACTTGTAAAGAATTAGGGGCATTTTAACTCTTTTACTTTTTAACTTTTTCAACTTCTTCCCGGCATTTTTTTTATGAAAAATGATTATATTTGCATGTTTTGGAAAAGATGGTGTAGAGAATTATATGTTAATAATAAGATAATTATATGAGCGAAGAAAAAGTGAAAATGGAACAGGAAGAATATTCTGCCGATAGTATTCAGGTTCTTGAGGGTCTGGAAGCAGTGAGGAAGAGGCCTTCAATGTATATCGGAGATGTCAATACCGACGGTTTGCATCATTTGGTATATGAGGTGGTAGATAACTCCATTGACGAGGCTCTTGCCGGTTATTGTACGCATATTCAAGTGTTTATTAATGAAGATAATTCAATAACCGTACGTGATAATGGTCGGGGAATTCCTACCGGACGCCATGCAAAGGAGAATAAATCAGCTTTGGAAGTCGTGCTGACTGTTTTGCATGCCGGAGGTAAGTTTAATAAGGATTCTTATAAAGTGTCCGGAGGTTTGCATGGTGTTGGTGTTTCCTGTGTGAATGCACTTTCAACAAAGCTGGTAGCGGAAGTATATCAAAAAGGGAAAATTTTCCGTCAGGAGTATAGCAAGGGATGTCCTCTGGGGGATGTGGAAGTTGTAGGGGATACTGACAGGACTGGAACGACCATTACTTTTAAGCCTGACGATACGATATTTTATGTAACGGAATATAAATATGAGACTTTATCAACCCGTTTGCGGGAATTGTCCTATCTGAACAAAGGTATACGTTTGTCGTTGACCGATAACCGGGATATTAATCCGGAAACTAAGGAGCCGAGGCATGAGGTGTTTTATTCGGAGTTCGGTTTACGGGAATTTGTTGAATATATAGACAATAGCCGTGAAAAGTTGATAGAAAATACGATAGATATCAATACGGAGAAAAACGGAATTCCCATAGAAGTGGCCTTGCATTACAACACTTCTTTTACGGAAAATGTTTTTTCGTATGTCAATAATATAAATACAAAGGAGGGAGGAACCCATCTTGCCGGTTTCCGCAGGGGATTAACCCAGACGCTGAAAAATTATGCGGAGACTACGGGAATGTTATCTAAGCTGAAGTTTGATATTAACAGCGATGATTTTCGTGAAGGTTTGACGGCTGTTGTTTCCGTGAAGGTGCAGGAACCTCAGTTTGAAGGTCAGACGAAAACAAAATTAGGAAATACGGAGGTTGGAACGGCAGTTTCACAGGCAGTAAGTACTGCTTTGGCGAATTATTTGGAGGAGCATCCTAAAGATGCAAAAGCCATTGTAGATAAAGTGATATTGGCTGCTACTGCCCGCCATGCTGCCCGGAAAGCCCGGGATATGGTGCAGCGCAAATCTGTGCTTTCGGGTTCTGGACTCCCCGGTAAACTGGCCGATTGTGCTGATAATAATGCTGAAAATTGTGAGATATTTTTGGTGGAGGGAGATTCGGCAGGCGGATCGGCAAAACAGGGACGTGACCGCCAGTTTCAGGCTATCCTGCCACTTCGGGGTAAGATTCTGAATGTGGAAAAGGCGATGCGTCACCGGGTGTATGAGAGCGATGAAATTGTCATGATATTCAAAGCTTTGGGGATTACTCCGGGAACGGATAATGACAGTATGGATATAGATTTGAGCAAAATTCGTTACCATAAAATCATTATTATGGCCGATGCCGACGTGGATGGTGCGCATATTGCTACTTTGATTATGACTTTGTTTTTCCGGCATATGAGACCGGTTATTGAACAAGGATACCTGTATATTGCTACTCCTCCGTTGTATTTGGTGAAGAAAGGAAAAGAACAGCGTTATTGCTGGAATGAGGAACAACGGTTGCAGTTGATACAGGAGTGGGCTGGCGGAAAGGAAAGCAGTCTGCATATTCAGCGATACAAAGGTTTGGGTGAAATGAATCCGGAACAGTTGTGGGAAACGACGATGTCTCCGGAGGGACGTACGTTGCGTCAGGTATCTATTGAAAATGCAGCGGAAGCAGACCGGATTTTCTCCATGTTGATGGGGGATGATGTGCCGCCCAGACGGGAGTTTATAGAGCAGAATGCTACCTATGCTACGATTGATGCGTAGGGAGATTGAAAAAGTTGAAATGTTAAAAGGATGAAAGGGTTGGAGGGATTCAACTCTTTCATTTTTTATATGGAAATAGAGAAAGGAAAAAGGTATGAATATTACAGTTTTTTGTGCGTCGGCTGATAAGATAGAACAAGGCTATTTTGATGCTGCCAGAAGTTTGGGGGAAGGGATTGCTCAAAGATCATGGAATTTGATTTATGGCGGAACGAATTGTGGTTTGATGCGAATAGTAGCTGAAGCAACTTTAGCGGGAGGCGGAAAGGTGACGGGAATTATTCCTCGCTGTATTGCGGAGAGAGGAGTGGCATCCCGGAGTGTGACAGAGCTGGTGGTTGTTGAAGAGATGAAAGAAAGAAAACAGTTGATGCGGGAACAGGCAGATGCTTTTATAGCGCTTCCCGGAGGCTGGGGGACACTGGAAGAGATTACGGAGGTAATTACCTTGAAGCAGTTGGGAATCCACCAGAAGCCGATAGTATTCGTGAATACCGGAGGGTTTTATGAATCTTTCTGGAAGTTTATGGAACAGGCTGCTGATAAAGGATTTGTCTCTGGAGCTTATCAGGGGTTATATCAAGTTGTTCGGACTTCCGAAGAGGCTTTGGAATATATTGCTGGTTATGAGCCCAGGATGGTTTGTCCGAAATACAGTTAGTTTGCAGTGTCTGGAAAAGGGAATATGCTAAAAGTTAAAAAAAATTTGTATATTTAAAATTATTGTATATTTTTACAAAGTTAAATAATGTTACACAATGTGTCTGTATGTGGTGTAAATGCAGCACCCCCTTGTAGTGATTACAATGGATGTGTAGAAAGTTTTAGTTTAGTAAAAAAGGGAGTTTACACTCCCTTTTTTGTTAGTACGTGTTAAATTTATTCTATAAGGCCTCTTCCGCTTTTGTTAAGCTGGTTGGAATCTTTAAGAAGGGCAACGACTTTGTCGAGGATACCATTGATGAATGCGCTGCTTTTGAGCGAACTATATGATTTGGAGATTTCAATGAATTCATCCAAAGTCACTTTTACCGGGATGGAAGGAAAATATTTCAATTCGGAAATGGCCGTTGCCATGATTAGTTTATCCATATCCGAGATGCGTTCTATTTCCCAGTTGTGGGTGAATTTATCAATGGTTTTGATGTTTTCGTCGTAGTCCAAGATGGTTTTTCGTAATAGTGTCCTGGCAAAATCAGTATCTTCTTCAGTATTATATACGGGGTGGAAGAAATTGTCTTCTTCTGTTGTGTTTTCTTTGATGTTTTTCAGACTCTTATATACCATGCCGAACACCAGTTCATAATCGTCGTTCCAGAAAATGCTTTTGTCTTCGAGGGTCTGGAAAAACAGTTCATTTTGAGTGATGATGTCTACAAATATCTTTAGTATAAGCTGTTTATGGTCTTCGAAGGTTATTTTCTCTTTGTGCATATAGAGTTGATAGTTCTGGGACTCCTGGATTTCATTAAAGATGTTGTTGATAACCTCCGGAGTATCATTCCAGGACAGTGGATGACTATGCAGGTAGTTCTGGTACTTCTTATTGGTTTCAATGATGGAGAAAACAGGATTATCAATGAAACGGGTATTGGGATTCAAGTCGGCTTCAGAGGCAAAATGCCGGTTACGGGCGACGTCTATTTTTCTGAAGGCTTTTTGTCTGATATCAGTAAGCAATAAAAATATCTGAAAGAACAGATCAGTACTTTTTTCGATACTTTTTAGCAGATCTCGTTCGATTTCTGCCTGCGATACATTGTCATTTTTTACGTAAGAATAAAGCAGTTGTAAAACTTTAATCCGAATTAATCTTCTGCTTGTCATTTCTGTGAAGAACTATTTTATTTTAATGCTGCAAAAGTAGAAAATAAAACGGAACATTGTGAAAATAGATGCAGTTTATTGTTGCTTATTTTTATAATACTTTTTGTGTTTCCGAAGGGAAAACGAATTTAAACAAAACTTAAAACAGCATGTCGGGAGAAAAGCATATATTTGTAGGATTTAAAACTGTGTATATGAAAAGATGGTTATTGGTTTGCTGGGGGTGTTTGGGAACGGCTTTTTCGGTACAGGCGCAGGAGTTGCGTTGTAATATTTCAGTTTCGACTCAGAAGATTCAGGGGACAAACCGGGAGATGTTTACAAACATGCAAAAGGACATGTATGAGTTTGTGAATAACAGGCGTTGGTCTTCCAATGTGTTTTCGTATGACGAAAAGATAGAAGCTAATATTCTGATTACGTTGGATGAACAGAGCGGAGGAGATGAATTTAAGGGAACGATGCAAGTGAGAGTTAGCCGTCCGGTATATAATTCATCGTATAATTCGGTATTGTTGAATTTTAAGGACAATGATGTCACTTTTAAATACAGGGAGTTTGAAGCGTTGGAGTTTAATGAATCGGGACAGAATTCGGAGTTGGTGAATTTGCTGGCTTTTTATGCTTATATTATTTTGGGAATGGATTACGACAGTTTTTCTTTGATGGGGGGGAATGAGTTTTTCAATAAGGCGGAAAATATTGTAGCTCAGTGTCAGAATGCCAGAGAACCGGGCTGGAAGTCGTTTGAAGGGCGCCGCAACCGCTATTGGCTGATTAATAATTTGCAGGACAGGAGTTATGCTTCGGTAAGGGAGTGTATATACAAATATCATCGTTTGGGATTGGATGCGATGTCGGACAATGTGAATGAAGGACGTCTGGAAGTTGTGTCTGCTTTGGAATTATTGCAAAAGGCGCACCGTAGTAAACCTAATTCCTACATTATGCAGGTGTTTTTTGATGCCAAGTCGGATGAGATTGTGAATATTTTCAAACCGGCTTTTACAGATGAACGCAAACGGGTGTATAACATTGTATCGGAAGTAAATCCGGCGAATGTTTCAAAATATTCGGCTTTGCTGGAAAATAAAACGAATTGACAGAATTATGATAGAGAGTATCGGTGTGCGCAATTATGCGCTGATTGATAAAACAGATATTGAATTAGAGAAAGGATTTACTGTGATTACCGGAGAGACCGGTGCAGGTAAATCTATTCTTTTGGGAGCTATCGGCCTCACTTTGGGGCAACGGGCGGATGTATCGGCTTTGTCGGATAAGAGTAAGAAATGTATTGTTGAGATTACGTATCATGTTGGTGGATATGCTTTGAGGGAATGGTTTGAGGAAAATGAACTGGATTATTCGGAGGAGGTAATTGTTCGGCGGGAGATTTCGGCAGATGGAAAATCCCGTTGTTTTATTAATGATACGCCGGTCAGTAATAAATTGCTGAAAGAGTTTGGGGGGTGTCTGATAGACATTCATTCACAGCATCAGTCTTTGTTGCTTGGACAACCTGAATATCAAATTAATATGCTGGATGCGTTTTGTGGGAGCGGGGAATTGTTGTCTGTATACCAAGAGAAGTTTAACCGCAGAAAGCAATGTTTGACGGCATTGAAATCATTGAGAGAGTCTGCCAGGGATGCCGATAAAGAAAAAGAGTATCTGGGTTTTCAGTTGGCTCAGTTGGAGGAAGCACAGTTAAAGAAGGGAGAGCAGGAAGAGTTGGAGGGTGAATTGGCGGTACTTTCGCATGCGGAGACGATAAAATCGGTTTTGAGTCGGTTGGTTTTTGACTTGAGGGATGCGGATCAGGCTATTGTTACAGTTTTAAAGAATTCCCGAAATTCCCTCGCTTCTTTAAAGGAGATGGTAAAAGAGGCAACTGAATATGGAGCCCGTTTGGATTCGGTCATTTTAGAATTGAAAGATTTGGCTGAAGAGTCGGAGCATAAAGCGGAGGATGTGGAGTATAATCCCCGACGGATAGAGGCTATAAATGAACGGCTGAGTGTGATTTATGATTTAATTTTCAAATACAAAGTAGAAGATGTTGAAGGTTTATTGGCGTTGAAGGAGGAGATTGCTCGGAAATTGGAAGGTATACAGGGGTATTCGGATAAGATAGAGGTTTTGGAGAAAGAATTGGCGGGGCTGGAGAAAGAGATGGACGAATTGTCCGGAAAGATTCATGAATTGAGGGAGCACTCGCGAGAACCGTTGTGTGAATACATGAAGTCTTTGTTGGTGGAGTTGGGTATTCGCCATCCGGAATTTGTGGTTTCAATGGTTCCTTCCGGAGAATATACTTTTACAGGCAAGGACGAGGTAAAATTTCTCTTTGCCGCCAATAAGAACCAGAAACCGGGAGAGATTGCAAAAGTGGCTTCCGGCGGGGAAATATCGCGGGTTATGTTATCTTTAAAATATATTTTGTCTAAGACCAAGCGTTTGCCCGTGATTGTGTTTGATGAAATTGATACAGGATTGTCGGGAGAAGTGGCTCATCGTATGGCTCAGATGATGCGGGAGATGGCAACCCGGATGCAGGTCATTAGTATTTCTCATCTGCCTCAGATTGCTTCTGCAGGGAGTTGTCATTTGAAGGTATATAAGGAGGATAATTCCGAGCATACGGTTTCACGCATCAGAAAGTTAGACGCAGAGGAACGGATAAGAGAGGTGGCCGGGATGATTAGCGGTAGTGAGATTACTGCGGTGGCGGTTGAAGCGGCTCGTAATTTACTGGGGCAGCAGGGTGGGTGATTCTCAAGAATTATTTTTCGGGGATGCGGAGTCTGATTTTTTAGTGTATTTTTGCAGCGAAAATGTGTTTAATACTAAAATAGAAGAAATGGGTTATAATTTATTGAAAGGAAAAAAAGGGATTATTTTCGGAGCGTTGAATGAAATGTCTATTGCCTGGAAGGTAGCGGAGAGATGTCTGGAAGAAGGGGCAGAGATAGTTTTGACCAATACGCCTTTGTCTATCCGGATGGGCGGCATTCAGGAGTTTGCTGAAAAACACCATATTCCTTTGATTCCGGCGGATGCGACCAGTGTGGAAGATTTGACCAATTTATTGCAGGAGTCTATGAAACATTTCGGTGGAAAGGTGGATTTTATTTTGCATTCTATCGGCATGTCTTTGAATGTGAGAAAGAAACGTTCGTATGATGATTTGGATTATGATTTTTTGCAGAAAACGTTAGATATATCAGCAGTATCTTTTCATAAAGTGTTGCAGTGTGCCAAGCAGTTGGATGCCATCAATGAGTGGGGGTCTGTGGTTGCTTTGAGTTATGTTGCGGCCCAGCGTACGATGTATGAATATAACGATATGGCTGATGCCAAGGCCATGCTGGAATCTATTGCACGGAGTTTCGGTTATATTTACGGAAGAGAGAAGAAGGTGAGAATCAATACGATTTCGCAATCTCCGACCATGACTACTGCCGGAAGCGGTATCAAGGGATTTGATTCTTTGGTAGACTTTGCCGACCGTATGTCTCCTTTGGGCAATGCTTCGGCTGATGATTGTGCCGATTATTGTGTGTGTCTGTTTTCCGACTTGACAAGGAAAATTACGATGCAGAATTTGTATCATGACGGAGGATTTTCCAGTATGGGTATGAGTTACAGAGCTATGCACCAGTATAATAAGAGTTTTGATGTTGAGAAACCGGAGGTGGCGGAAGGGGAATAGTATTCCTGGAATTTGTGGGGGATTTATAGCCAGATAATAGGGAATGTATTTATTTTTTGATACGGAGACAACGGGTTTGCCTAAGCGGTGGAATGCACCCATGACGGAGGTTGATAATTGGCCTCGCTTGGTGCAGTTGGCGTGGGTTAGTTGTGACGAACAGGGCAACAGATTGGGATGCCGCAGTGCAATTATCCGCCCTGAAGGGTTTGTTATTCCTGCGGAAGTTTCAAAGGTGCATGGTATAACGAATGCGATGGCTCTACAAGAGGGAGAAGCGGTTTCGGAAGTGCTTGCTGATTTTGCCGAACAGGTGGATGCAGCCCAAGGGTTGGTAGGGCATAATATTGCTTTTGATGAGTGCATTGTCGGGGCTGAGTTTGAACGGTTGCGGATGATGACGTCTCTGTTTCTGAAACCGAAATACTGTACAATGAAGGCCTCTGTAAACTACTGTAAATTGCCTGGAAAAAAGGGGTTTAAGTCACCCCGGTTGTCAGAACTGCATCAGATTTTGTTCGGAGAGGAGTTTGACAATGCCCATAATGCTATGGCCGATGTGGATGCTACTGTAAGGTGTTTTTGGAAATTGAAAGAGCTTAAGGTAATGTAACATGGCGAAGAAAAGCGATTATAATACAAATAGGGCTGCTTATAAGGATGTGACGTCTGAGTATGGTAAGATTCCTCCTCAGGCGGTGGATCTGGAGGAGGCTGTCCTGGGGGCTTTGATGCTGGAGAAAGATGCTTTTGCTGTAGTTGGTGATTTATTGAAACCGGAGTGTTTTTACAAAGATGCCCATCAGCGTATCTTCCGTGCCATTCACCAGTTGTTTATCAATGATGATCCGGTCGATCTGTTGACAGTGAGTGAGAAATTAAAGAGCAGTGGTGAGCTTGAACAGATAGGTGGGTATTATTATTTGTCCCAATTGACCTCCCGTGTTGCTTCTGCAGCTCATATTGAATTTCACGCAAAAATCATTGTTCAGAAATACATTCAGCGGAAGCTGATCGGGGTGTGTACGGAATTGCAGGAGATGGCTTATGACGAGGCAACGGATGTGGCTGATCTGGTGGATAAAGCACAGAAGTCTGTCTTTGATATTGCTGATGGGAATATTCGCAAGGATACGATGGAGATTGCTCCGGTGATAGAAGAAGCTATCCGGGGAATTGAAGCTGCCGGGCAGCGTCCTGATGGTATCAGTGGTATTCCTTCGGGGTATACGGCCTTGGATGAAGTGACTTCCGGATGGCAAAAATCGGATTTGGTGATTATTGCTGCCCGTCCTGCGATGGGTAAAACGGCTTTTGTGCTCTCTATGGCCCGGAATATGGCGGTGAGTTTTCAGCAGCCGATAGCTTTATTTTCTTTGGAGATGTCCTCTGTGCAGTTGGTAAATCGTTTGATTGCCAGTGAGACGGGGTTAGGCTCGGAGAAAATAAAAAATGGCCGTCTGACAGAGGATGAATGGATTCATTTGCATAGTAAAATCAAGTCTTTGATCAGTGCACCGATTTATGTGGACGATACGCCTGCATTGTCTATTTTTGAGCTGAGGGCCAAGTGTCGGCGGTTGAAGCAAAAATATGATATTAAAGTAGTTATTATCGACTATTTGCAGTTGATGACGGCAGGGGCGGATATGCGGGGAAACCGCGAGCAGGAGGTGAGTTTGATTTCACGTCAGTTGAAGATTATTGCTAAGGAACTGAATATTCCGGTAATTGCTTTGTCCCAGTTGAACCGTGGGGTGGAGTTGAGAACGGGGGATGCGAAGAAGCCGATGTTGTCCGATTTGCGAGAGTCGGGAGCTATTGAGCAGGATGCTGATATGGTGTTGTTTATCCACCGTCCGGAGAAGTATGGGATTATGACCGATGCCCAGGGGATGAGTCTGAAAGGAATTGCCGATATAATCATTGCTAAGCATCGTAATGGTGCGGTGGGAGAGATTCAGTTGCGTTTTATTAGTGAATTGACAAGATTTTGTGATTTGGAGAGTGTGTCTCTGTTTCATTCGGATACCTCTACCGGAGAATTGGTTACCCAGACATTTAGTTCCAAACTGAATGATGAACCGGTGCCGGCGTTGGATTCGGGTTTTGATGATTCCGCCCGGGTATTTGATACAAAAGCGGATTTGAGCAATGGTGCTCCATTTTAATTTAAACTAAAGGGAGGGATGTTATGAAAATTTGGTTTTTCTTGCTGTTGTTATTTGGCGGGTCGGTGCTGAAAGCGAATCATATTTTCATTCCGATGGATGCAACACAGACGAATCACCTGAAAGCATACGGTACGGCTTATCAATCGCTGAAAAATGGCTATGAGATACAATGGCTTATCAATTACCGTGGGGGAAGTTTCGTACTTCCTTTTACGGCAGAAGCGCGTACGGAATGCCTGTTGAAAGGCATTACTTTTGAGGTGATTCCGGATGCTCGCTTGAATAGTATATTGGCGGAAATTGCTTCGCCGGAAGTGAACGCTGATGCCGTGAAATTGGAGAAAGCACCGAGGATCGCCGTTTATTCTCCCAAAGAGAAAAAGCCGTGGGATGATGCTGTGACGCTGGCCATGACGTATGCGGAGATTCCATACGATGTTGTGTACGACAGGGAAGTGCTGGACGGGAAGTTAAAAGAGTATGATTGGCTTCATTTGCATCATGAGGATTTTACGGGACAGTTGGGTAAATTTTATCGTAGTTACCGTCATTTGGATTGGTACAAAGAGGAGGAACGGGTGAATTTGCAGACTGCAAAAATGTATGGTTATACCAAGATTTCGGAGTTGAAAAAAGCTGTGGTAAGGAAGATACGGGATTATGTGGAGTCCGGAGGGTTTATGTTTGCGATGTGTTCGGCAACAGATACATACGATATTGCTTTGGCGGCTATGGATGTGGATATTTGTGCTTCGGTTTTTGATGGTGACCCTGCTGATCCGGATGCTCAGGCGAAGCTGGATTTTTCAAAGACGTTTGCTTTTCAGGATTTCAAATTGGAGATGAACCCCAATGTGTATGAATATTCGGATATAGATGTGACTGATAACCGGAAGATGAGGGAAGGTGACGATTATTTCGTTTTGTTTGAATTTTCGGCGAAATGGGATCCTGTGCCGACGATGCTGTGTCAGAATCATGAAAATATGATTAAGGGATTTATGGGGCAGACGACAGCTTTCCGGAAAGATCGGATTAAATCGAGTGTACTGGTCATGGGTGAGAACAAGGTGGCGAATGAAGCCCGTTATATTCATGGAGAATATGGAAAAGGGACGTGGACTTTTTACGGGGGACATGATCCGGAGGATTATCAGCATTTAGTGGGAGACCCGGTTACCGAATTAGATCTTCACAAGCAGTCGCCGGGGTATCGTCTGATTCTCAATAATGTGTTATTTCCTGCTGCGAAGAAAAAGCAGCATAAAACTTAGTTATGCGTTCAAGGGTTTTGTTTTTACTGAAGTATTATCTGTTCTGGATTCTTGCTTCGGTAATGGCTAAATGTGTTTTTCTGCTTTATCAGGGAAATGCTTCTTTAGCTATATCGGATTATTTTCGTATTGTATTTAGTGGGTTGCGGATGGATTTTTCTTTGGGCGGTTATATTCTGCTCTTGTCGTCAGTAATTATGGTTTTTTCCCCATTTGTGCGGTACCGGATTCTCCGGCGGGTGTTTTCACTGCTGTCTTTGTTACTTTTGGTAGTGTTTTGGTTTGTTGTGGCAGCGGATTTGGAACTTTTCCAGAATTGGGGATACCATATGGATGCAACAGTCCTGGAATATATCCGGACGCCGAAGGAAGCATTGGCTTCCACGCCTTCCGGCTTGTTGTTGTTCTTAATCGGGTTGTGGTTGGCGTTGTCAGCTTGTTTTTATTTGTTGTATCTGCGTTTTGTGGGAAAACAATTGGTTTATGATTGCGGGACATGGTGGGAAGCAGGAGTGTTTCTTCTTATGGGGGGAAGTCTGATTGTGCCTATTCGGGGCGGTTTAAATGTGGCACCGATGAATAATAGTTTTGTTTTCTTTCATAAGACGAATATGTTTGCTAACCAGGCTGCAATCAATCCGGTATGGAATTTTATGTATGAGGTGGAGCATGCCGGTCGTATGGGAGGAAATTATCAATATTTGGCAGAGGAGGAAGCCCAGGCAGTGGTGGATAGTTTGTATCATACCGGAGATACTGTTGCCCGATTGTTGAAAACCAATCGTCCGGATATTGTAGTGCTTCTGTTGGAGAGTTTTACTGCGGATGCCGTTGGTGTATTGGGAGGAAATGAAGAAGCCACACCGCATTTGAACCAGTTGGCCAAAGAAGGGGTATTGTTTTCCCGCATTTATGCTACCGGCAACCGTTCGGACCGGGGTGTGGCGGGAGTTATCAGTGCTTATCCCGCCTATCCGAATTATTCTTTGTTGAAATACCCGAACAAGATGGAACGTCGTCCCCGTTTTCCGAAAGAACTGGAAAAGCAGGGGTATCATACCCGTTTTTATTATGCCGGGGATATTAATTTCGGCGGATTTCGTGCTTTGACTATGATGAGTTTTCAGGAGGTGGTGACGGAGGATGATTTTTCCGGGAAAGCGAAAGAAACGACGTTTAAGTGGGGGGTCCACGATGAGTTTATGTTTGAGCGTTTGTTTGAGGATATGACGAAGGCTTCCCATCCGTTTATGTATATGGCTTTCAATATGAGCAGTCATGAACCGTTTGAAGTTCCGATGGAAACAAAGATTCCGGGAGAGACAAAAGATAAGCGTTTTTTGAATGCAATTTATTATTCAGACCGTTGTATTGGTGAGTTTGTAGAGAAAGCGAAAGCTGTCGGTATGTGGGATAATCTGTTATTGGTGCTGGTGGCTGATCATGGAACGATTTCCATCAAGAATCATGCGTATCATGATTCGGCTGCATTTCACATTCCTTTGATTTTAGCCGGAGGGGCTTTGAATGTAAGGGATACGGTGATTACGACGTTAGGGTCTCAGACGGATGTGGCAGCGACACTGCTGGCACAATTGGATATTCCTCATTCCCAGTATAAATTCAGTAAAAATCTACTGGCAGAGCAGGTTGTTCCTTTTGCTTTCTACGGCATGACGGGGGCTGCCGGAATGATTACTCCCGAAGGTGTGACAGTGATGGACCTGAAGAGTGGAAAAGTCATTTTAGGTGAAGGTTTGGAAGGGAATGAGCATTTATTAAAGGCTTATTTACAGGTACTCGATAAAGAGATCCGGCAGTAGGAAGAGCTGGAGGGAAGGAAATTTTGTACAGGGTGTTGCAGATTGTTTGAAAATCTGTACTTTTGCAAGTAGTATAAAATGCAACATAATCATGAATGATGTCAGAGAATTAGTGAGTTACCTAAGTAAGGCAGAACGGGGATATACGAAAACTTTAAATAAGACTTTTCAGCGTGCGGGGTATGACCTGAGCCGGGAACAGTATGAATTGCTTCAAGTGCTTTGGGAAGAGGATAATGTCAATCAGCAGACAATTTCCAGAAAGTTGGAGAAGAACAAATACAATGTAACAAAGTTACTGAATACTTTATGTAAGCGTGGGTATGTGCAGCGTAAAATGGGACAGGAAGACAGACGGAACAATTTTGTTGTGCTGACGGAAAAAGGTCTTGAAGCCCGTAAGGCGCTTACACAATTGGAGGAGCAGGTGCATACCGACCTGACTTTTACCATAGCCCCTCAAGAGGTGAAATCCTGTGTGTGGGTTTTGCGTAAGCTAACGGACCTGATGCAGTAAAACGGAGTGTCAGGGTTTTTATTTTCACGAATATTCAGATAATGGTTTCTCTTATGAAGGTAAAGAAAGAATATTGGTTCTTATTCTTTTTTCTGTTGTGCAGCTTTGTTTCCGTACAAGCTCAGTATGTGTGGAAAAATCCGCAGGAGCAGGATGTTCCCGTTATTCGAGGAAGGGCATGGCAGCATGATTTGCAAGGCAGTTATGACCGTCTTCCTTCCAAAGCCCAAGAGAAAGTGCGTAAAGCGGTATGGGATTTATCGCAGCAGAGTGCGGGATTGTCTGTTGCTTTTTATTCCAATTCACCGGAAATAAAGGTAAAATATGTGGTAAAAGGGAATCGGGGTATGGTTCATATGCCGGTGACGGGTGTTTCAGGGGTTGATCTTTATGCTACAGATAAGAATGGGCGCAGCCGGTGGTGTGCTGCCAAATATGTGTTTGGCGATACGATTACTTATACTTACCGGGGACTTACTTATGAAGATTCTTCCAACAAGGGGTATGAATATGAATTGTTTCTGCCGTTGTATAATACCGTATCTTTTCTTGAAATAGGGGTGAGAGAGGATGCTTTTTTCCAATTTATCCCTGTTTCCAAGGAAAAGCCTTTGGTTATTTACGGTACTTCTATAGCCCAAGGGGCTTGTGCTTCTCGTCCGGGGATGGCTTGGGGAAATATTATCCATCGGGAATTGGAGCATCCGGTCGTTAATCTGGGATTTTCCGGGAATGGGAAACTGGAAAAAGAAATGTTTGAACTGTTGGCTGAAATAGATGCTCAATTGTATCTTATCGATTGTCTGCCTAATATGGTCGGGGCCGATACGGCGGTGATCGCGGATCGTGTAGTGGAGGGGGTAAGAATTCTCCGTGCCCGGAGCAATGCCCCCATTTTATTGGTGGAGCACAGTGGCTATATGAATGAGTATACATCGAAGAGTACGGAAGTATCTTACAGAGCGGCCAATAAGCAATTGCACAATGCTTATGACGCTTTAATAAAGGATCAGATTGCCGGGGTCTATTACCTGACGAAGGAGGATATCGGCTTATCCATGGATGCAATGGTTGAAGGAGTTCATCCGAATGATTTGGGGATGCAGCAGTATGCCGACAGCTATATAAAGAAAATAAAGGAGGTGCTGAAGGAAAAAGGAGGGGAGATTGCGACCACTATTCCTTGCAAGCAGCAGAGGGATCCTTATGACTGGATGGCAAGACATGAGCAGGTTTTGGCGTTGAACAGTGTGAGTGCTCCGGAAATTGTTATGATCGGTAATTCCATTATCCATTATTGGGCGGGCGAGCCGTTTCATAGCAGGCAAAACGGAGGAAAAGCGTGGGAAAAACTGTTCAAAGGGAGAGAGGTGCATAATTTGGGTTTCGGCTGGGATAAGACGGAAAATGTGCTTTGGCGGATTTATCACGGGGAATTGGACGGCTTCCGGGCAAAAACGGTGTTTCTGTTGATCGGAACGAACAACCTGCCTTTTAATTCAGATAATGAAATCATAGATGGCATTGTGTGTGTGGCAAAGGCTATCCGGGAGAGACAACCTTCCGCCCAATTGCGGATACTCGGCATTTTGCCCAGAAAAGAGATGGAGGACCGAATTAGAAAGATTAATGCAGAACTCCAGAATCAGCTGGCTGAGATGTCTGTCACTTACATAGACTTAGCGCCGGTATTGACAAAGGAGAAGGGAAGAATAGACCTATCTTTGTTTCTTGATGGGCTTCACCCGAATGAAAAAGGATACGAGCGTATAGCGGACGTTTTGTCTGCTTTCCTGTGATTTTACAGGGCGGCCTGTTTAAATGTTAAAACAGACTTTAATTACTTCTAATATTTTTTAATGTGCTTGTAATAGTAGAAAAAATTGCGGATATTTGCTTCTGGTATAAAAAAGAATATAAACCATTTAAATAATAAAAAAGAATGAAAATGTTGAAGTATGTAAAGATGATATTGCTCGTTGGAGCTTTAAGTGCTGTCGTGAGTGGATGTATAGATTCGAAGGATCCGGATTTTCAGATTTCTACCATAGCCTATGTTGTTCAGAAGAATGAGGGTACAGATCAGCAGATGAAAACTTTCGGAACGTATGTAGCGATGGGTGCTGCGTATGGTACGGTTGCACAGGCTCAGGTTACCCGGGAGGGAATGCCTTTGTTCTATTTTTCAAAATTAGATGAGAACTTTTATGAAACCCGTCGTTTGGAAACACATCCGGATCTTAGTAATTGTAATGGGAAATACTTAGTTGAAGCACAGGATGAAGAGGGGCATGTTGCACAAAATAGCTTTACTTTTGATATAAAGGAAAGCATGGGGGCTCTTAATATGAAGGAGCCTTTGAAATATGAATCCGGACGGATTACTGCACAATGGGAAGAAGTGGAGAATGCCGATCTTTATGCTATATTGGTGGGAAGAGCTGTAAAAGACAATTCAGGAGTAGCTAAGTTTTATAGAATAAATTCCCAATATTATAATTGGGAACCAAGTCCTGTAAAAACATCGGGGATTTTTAATCCTTCTACGGGTATGGGAGGTAATTCCTATATTATCGATGGTACAGAATTGATAGTTGCTGTTGTTGCGGTATCGAAGAGCAGAAATTTGTATTTGGAAGGAGATTATTACAAAATTGTGGTAGGAACAGACGGAGTCACTCCAGTTCGTGGCTTCAATTAACTGGATAATAGAACAAAAAAATAGCAACCTGAAAGGTTGCTATTTTTTTGCTTATTCGTATGTGCTTATTTTACTAATTTCAGTGTATCAGTAGCAATGACCAATTCTTCATCGGTAGTGATGGTCATAAGCAGCGTTCGGGAATTTGGTGCGGAAATAATCTTGTCTTCTCCGCGCACTTGGTTGGCTTTTTCATCAAACTCAACTCCCAGGTAGGAGAGTCCGTCGCATATAGCTTGACGCATTGTCATGTTATTTTCGCCGATGCCTCCTGTGAAAATAATCAAATCTACGCCATTCAGTACTGCGGCATAGGCTCCAATGTATTTTTTAACATTATATGCAAATACGTCCAATGCCAGTTCCGCCCTTTTGTTGCCGTTTTCTACGGCAGTTTCCAGTTCGCGGAAGTCGGAAGATACTCCCGAGATGCCGAATACTCCGGATTCTTTGTTGGTTAATTTAACGGCTTCTGCTGGGCTAAGACCTTTCTTGTCACAGATATAGAGTAAAGCTCCGGAGTCAATGTCCCCGCAACGGGTACCCATTACCAGTCCGGCAACCGGCGTAAAGCCCATAGAGGTATCAACCGATTTGCCGCCGTTTATGGCAGTCACGGAAGCGCCATTCCCTAAGTGACAGGTGATAATTTTCTTTTTGGTGATGTCCCAGCCTAAAATCTGGCAAGCTTTTTCGGCCACAAATTGGTGCGAAGTACCGTGGAAACCGTATTTTCGTATTTTATATTCGGAATAGTATTCATAAGGGATACCATATATGTAGGCTTTTTCCGGTAGAGTCTGGTGGAACGAGGTATCGAAGACCGCAACCTGGGGCACTTCCGGCAGCAGGCGTTCCATGGTTTCAATGCCTTTCAGATGGGCGGGATTGTGTAAAGGTGCGATTTCGCAACAAGCCTGGATTTTTTCTTTTACATCCGGGGTAATCAATACACTGTGGGAAAAATATTCACCTCCGTGAGCAATGCGGTGGCCTACGGCATTGATTTCATTGAGAGATTTGATTACTCCGTGGTTAGCATCGGTTAATGCTTTCAAAATCAAATCCATTCCTACAGTATGGTCGGTAATGGGTTGTTCAACGGCCCATTTTTCTTTGCCTTCGGGTTTATGGGTAAAGTTTCCCATGGGCAATCCTATTTTTTCCACCAGTCCTTTGGCCAGCAAAACAGGCGTTTGAGCCATGTCTAATAGCTGATACTTGATGGAGGAACTGCCGCAGTTCAATACTAATATGTTCATAATTTAATAGTGTGTGAAAGGGTTTGCATACTTCCGGAATTGGGTTGCCTTCCGTATGCAAACGATTATGGTGTTGTTTTTACTTGGTTAATCCGGCAGCCTGGTTGGCTGTGATTGCAACCATATTGACGATATCGCTCACTGAGCAGCCGCGTGACAAATCGTTAATCGGGGCAGCCATTCCTTGGAGGATAGGACCAACAGCTTCAATACCGGCAATCCGCTGTACTAATTTGTAACTGATGTTTCCTACTTCGAGGGTGGGGAATACCAGCACGTTGGCTTTTCCTGCTACGGGGCTTCCCGGAGCTTTTAAGTTGCCTACGGAAGGAACGATGGCTGCATCTGCCTGTAATTCTCCGTCGATGTTAACGTCGGGAGCCATTTTTTGGGCAATTTTGGTTGCCTCTACTACTTTGTCCACCATTTCGTTTTTAGCAGATCCTTTGGTAGAGAAACTCAACATGGCTACCCGGGGCTCAATCTTGGCAATGTTTTTAGCAGTACGGGCTGTTACGACTGCAATCTGTGCCAGTTCTTCCGCTGTAGGGTTGGGATGAACGGCGCAGTCGGCGAAGACTAGTAAACCGTTGTCGCCGAAAGCCGGATTGTTGGTCAACATGAGGAATGCTCCGGATACGACAGAAATGCCCGGTTCTGTTTTTACAATCTGAAATGCGGGACGGAGTACATCGCCCGTAGCATTGATAGCGCCTGCCACTTCTCCGTCAGCATCTCCGTTTTTAATCATCAGAGTAGCCAGGTACAACGGATCAACGACCAATTTCAATGCCTGTTCTTTGGTCATACCCTTGCTTTTTCTCAGCTCTACCAACAGGTCGGCATAGGCTTCTTTTTTATCGTGTGATTCCGGATCGACTAAGGTGGCTTGGCTGACGTGTTTCAGTCCGGCTTTTTCTGCGGCAGCCAGGATGTCTGCTGGTTTCCCAATCAGAATCAGTTCGGCGAGACCTTCCCGGATGATTTCATCGGCGGCTTTGAGGGTGCGTTCTTCCGTACCTTCGGCAAGTACGATTCTTTTTTTGTGCTTGCGTGCGTTGTCTTTGATTTTTTCTAATAATTCCATGGAAAATATTATTTAAATGATTTATTCTCTTATGCTTGAAAGAGCAGAAGTTGTGTTTTCCGTATTTTTTCAAAAGAAAGAGTTGCCCCCCGTTGGGAACAACTCTTTTATTCTGGTGTGCGGAAACATTTTATTCTCCGTCTTTGTAGATGGTCACACACGTATTGGCATTCCCGATGTCTATTCCGACAGCTAACTGCGGATTTCTGAAAATTTTTATTTCATCGGCTTCCACGTTGTTGGGAATAGATGTTTTTGTCGTTCCGGATTTTATTTTTGAGTTCAGGCAATATCCGTGGGAAGCACATTTTTCCGGTTCGGGATATACTTCGACGGATACAAATTCTCCGAATTCTTCTTTGAAGCATTGTACGATTTCAGGATAGAGGGCACCTCCTCCGACTAAATACATTTTGCTGCATTTATTGAAATCATCGTCTGTAAATGCTTTCCGAAGGTTCGGGGCAATGATTTCCTGGTAGTACATTTTAAGTACTTTTTCCCGGATGTCCAGAATGTTGTGTTTTACACGGTTTACCGTAATGCTTCCTTGCAGGAACGCTACATCTATCTGGTGTTCCGTTTTCAGGTTCAGGTAGAAGTTTTTAGCCAGTTCATTTGCCAACAGGTTTACCGCATGGCGCAGACCGTGGGTACTGATGGCTGAACGGTTGATGATACCGGCGCGTGTGCTTACTACGGCTTCGCAGGTACCGTATCCCAAGCTGACAATAAAGAAGTTATCTTTTTCCTGCAGGCTTCCTTCGCGGATAGCTACCGTACATCCTAAAATTTCAGGGATGATTTCAACTTTTCCTACATTCACTTCGCGTCTGGCGTTTGCCGGCCCTCCGAATGTGGATGCATCGTAGTTGATGATGTGACGTCCCTGTAATACCTCCAAGGCTTTGTCCCGGTAGAGCATATAAGTAGAGAAGGGGAAACCCGTTGTCAGGTAGATTTCTTCTTCACCTTTAGGCTGTGTCAGCAATAAGGCCGCATTCGTCAATAACTTATATTCATGATCCGTCGGGGCGGGGTTGATATTTTTGTGAGGAGAGTAGCCTTCTACCAACGCCAGGTTACCAACAATATACTCAGCATCGTCTACACTGAGCTTTATACCATCCAGGATATTTTCAGCAACGTTACTCAGCTCCTGATTGGTAGCCTCGTATACACTGGGGAAATTGTAAGATTTCAGCATGTTATTGTGTTTATGTTTTTTATTTTAAACCTTTGATTTCAGAGACGAAACAAATTTAGATAAAAAATTGATAAAATTGTTGTGTTTTATCTCAAAAATATAAAAAAACGGTGCAGAGATTAAAAAAGTGAGTAAGATGCAGTTGTTTTTATACTTGTTTTGTCTCTTCTTCCAGTTTGAATCGAATCCGCAGGCGTCCGTTTTCAAAGTCGCTGCTGATGATTTTAAATTTTCCGATTTCGTTGGTATGGGTGACATGTGTACCGATACAAGCACAAAGGTCGTAGTTGCCGATGCGTACCATACGGAGGGTTTCTCCTGCATCCTGTGGCAGCTTGCTCAGGTCTACGTGGGCCGGAACCTCCTCTCTGGAAAGAAATTCGACGGTTACGGGCAGATTTCCGGAAATCACTTCATTGACTTTTGTTTCTACCTCTGCTATTTGTTCGGCAGTCGGTGCGTGGGGAAGCAAATAGTCGCATTTGCTTTTTTTCTTTTCGATATGGGCATTTTTAGAGCGTTCACAACCGAATAGCCGTATCATTGTCTGGTTCAGAATGTGTTCGGCGGTGTGCATCGGAGCTATGGATGCATCCTTAAATTTAGGAGCGGGTTGTTTGGTTTCCATGTAAAAGGTTACTTTATTATATATATGTCTGGGAATGATTTTATCCGTTTCCGTGTTTTACCTTTGGTTGTCCGGATTTCCGGTTAACAAAGATAGTCTGTATTTTCATAGGATACAAATTGTCAGGTTATGGAAGGAGTGATTTTTAATTTCAATTTGTTTCGTTATCTTTGGCTTCTGAAACAAAGGAAAACCGGATTTCCGGTTTAAAGTCTAACAATCAGGTTTAAATAAAACTGTAATTATGAAGTTATTAGAAGGAAAAACCGCATTGATTACCGGAGCCTCCAGAGGTATTGGTAAAGCGGTGGCATTAGCTTTTGCCAATCAGGGAGCAAACATTGCTTTTACGGATTTACGATATGATGAAATAGCACAGGCTACTGAAAAAGAAATTGCTGCATGTGGTGTGAAAGCTAAGATGTATGCTTCCAATGCCGCCGATTTTGCTGCTACTACGGCAACAGTGGAAGAAGTGGCTAAAGATTTCGGAAGAATTGATATCTTGGTGAATAATGCCGGCATTACGAAAGATACATTGTTAATGAGAATGACGGAAGAGCAGTGGGATGCTGTTATCAGTGTCAACCTGAAATCCGTGTTTAATTTCACGAAGGCAGTTTCTGCCGTTATGCTGAAACAGAAATCCGGTTCCATTATCAGTATGAGTTCGGTGGTAGGTGTCAGCGGAAATGCAGGACAGGCCAATTATTCAGCTTCAAAAGCCGGGATTATCGGTTTTACGAAGAGCGTTGCCAAAGAATTGGGTTCCCGCAACATCCGGGCTAATGCTGTGGCTCCCGGGTTTATTATTACGGATATGACGGCACAGTTACCGGAAGATGTACGGAAAGAATGGGCTGCAAAAATTCCGCTTCGCCGTGGAGGTACGCCCGAAGATATTGCGGATGTATGTCTGTTCTTGGCATCCGATCTGTCCAGATATGTGACGGGACAGGTGGTCCATGTCTGTGGTGGAATGAATATGTAATCTGTTTCGGATTGCAGATTTTACCCCGGTTTTTACAGGGTGGAGTCTGCAATCTGAAATTTAAACTCAATTCAAGTGATATTTGAATACTCTTTATGGTGGATTATTCCGATGGCTGTTGTATCGGCCTGGATTGCAAGATTAAAGTTTAAAAAACTCTCCAGATTGCCGGATGTTCCTTCCGGTATTAATTTTCTCATTTCTTTCCTTCGTTTTTCAGTCCTGTTTCTTTTACTTTTTTTGTTGCTGAAACCAGCCTTGCAGTTGGTTCGGACAGTGAAAGAGAAGCCTTTGCTGATTGTAGCACAGGATAATTCAGCTTCTTTGCTGAATGGTAAGGATTCTTTGTATTTCCGGAACGGATACAGTGCATCTTTAAAAGAAAAGTTGGCTTCCTTACAGGATAAGTTTACCTTGGAATGGGTGACTTTTGGTAAGAACGCCGGGAAAAGTGATGAACTGACGTTTTCGGAGCACTATACGAATTTGAGCGGATTGTTTGATTACATTGATAATCACTATGTCACCCGGAAGCCGGAGGGTGTGTTGTTACTGAGTGACGGGAAATATAACAACGGTATGAATCCCCGTTACCGGATTCATCCTTATCCTGTTTATACAGTTGTGTTAGGAGATACGACGGAAGTTCCCGATGTGTATATCCGGGAGGTGATTTGTGATAAGTTCAATTTTCTTCATACTCTTTTCCCGATAAAGGTGGAAGTAGCTGCGTTGGGGCAGGAAGGGAAAAGATTGAAATGTGTGCTGAAAGAAAACGGGAGAACCATCGGCAGTCGGGAGTTGGTGGTCAGCCAGTATAATTTTATGCAGGAAGTTGTTTTTTCCGTTGAAGCAAAACAAAAGGGAGTTGTACGGTATACCGTTGAGTTGGAAACAGATTCACAAGAGAGAAGCCGGGAGAATAACCGGATGACGGTGTATATAAATATACTGGATAATTCGGGAGAAATTGCCATATATTATTCGGCACCGCATCCGGATATAGCAGCCATTACGGAGGCTATTGATGCTGCCGGGATTTATAAGTGTACGGCCTATGATTTTTCCCATTCTCCGTCCGGTTTAAAGAACAGTCTGTTTATTTTGCACAATCCCCGTCCGGAAGATATAAATTACCAGAAGATAGTGGAGATAGCTGCCCAAAGGCAGATTGCCATCTGGTATATCCTGACGAACCGCAAGAGCATTCAGGATTTGTCCCGCTATGGAAAAGCGTATAGTGTATCTGTCAATTCGAATATGAATGAGTATGCTTCTCCGGCGTTTAACCGTAATTTTCCCTATTTTGAGTTTACGGAGCAGGAATCCGCCGGATTTGCCGCATATCCTCCTGTGGTTGTGCCTTTCGGGCAGATTACTCCTCAGGCGGGAAAAAATCTGTTTTTACAGAAGGTAAAAAATACGGTGACGGAGAACGGGATGATGAGTTTTTATGACGACGGACAGTCGAAACAGGCTTATTTCTGGGGGGAAGGGTTGTGGAAATGGCGTCTGTTTTCATACAAGGAAAACGGGAATCATGAATTGTTTAATACCTGGATTCATAAATCTGTCAATTATCTGATTTCGCGTAAGGGCAGCGACCGTTTTGTTCATGATATAAAGGCGTTGTATGATGAGACGGAGGAGGCTGTAGTGAATGCAGAGCTTTATAATGACAGTTATGAATTGGTAAATGATCCGGATGTCCGGCTGACGTTGCAATACGGAGAAAAGGAGTTTCGTTATCTTTTGGGCCGGAATGGGGAGAAATACCGTATAAATCTGGGTAACCTGCCTGCCGGGGAATACAGGTATGCATTGTCAACTGATCTGAAAGGTGAGAAATTCGGAAAGAAAGGGACTTTTTATGTACGTACCCAGAATCCGGAAGTGAATGATGTGGTGGCCGATGTGTCTCTGATGGAGGAGATTGCGGAACGCTCGGGAGGGGTATGCCGGTTTTATGCCGGAATGGATGAAATTGTCAACCACATAGCAGCAGAGCAGCGTTTTGAGCCGGTGTACAAAGCAGAAATGAAGTATATCGATTTAGGGGAACTGAAATGGGCGGGGATTCTTTTGCTGATGTTATTATGTATAGAATGGGCGTTATTAAAATATTATGCCGGCTGACCTTTTACGGATGGCTTTTCCCGGTGTTGTGTACATCCTGTGTGGGATACAGAGTGTTTCAGGTAGATGTCCTGGAACCTGCCGGTGTGACACTTGGAAAAGATAAAAAAATCGGATTCTGGGACCGTAATATCCGTCCGCAGTGTGATTCTTCTTTTTTGCTGAACCGTTATCCCGGCATCTCTTCGGATGAATTGTCCTATGTATTCTATTCGGCTTTACAGGAGGCATTGGGTGAAAGCGAAACGGATTCTTTACAGTCTATTGTCGGGAAAGAAAAAAGATATGTGCCTGACCAGGATATTCCGGCTCCGGTTGCTTCTGTGACTTTGATGGAAATTGGCCGTCGTTTCGGTATGGATTATATTGTTTCCCTGGAAAAGATCGGTTATAGGGTGGATAGGCCGGAAAAGTATGTGAAATTTGATTTGTTTTTACGTCTGTATGATTGTGGGCAGGGAGAGGTGTTGGATTCTGTTCTCTATGAGTATGATTTGAAAGAGGCGCTGGTGAATGAGTATGAACTCACGGAGTATGTAAACGGCATGATAGGAGAACAGGGAACGGAGTACGCCCGTCGGCTGAAACCGTACTGGCTGGCAGTGGACAGAAGGATATATAACGGGGGCAGGGTATTGAAAATGGGAGATGTTTTCTTTCAGCATCACGACCGGGAACAGGCGAAGCGGCTTTGGGAGGCTGCGACCCGTCTGACCTTCCGGCAAGCCATACGGGGATATCTGAATCTGGCCTGGTTGTATGAAATGGAGGGGGATTTTTTCATGGCCGGACAGATGTTACAGAAAGGAATAGATATTGCAGAGGAAAAAGGTTTGGACAATGCAGATACAGATTATCTTAAAATGTACATGAAAGTTATTGTAAAAAGGATAAAAGACAAGGCTTTGCTTGACAGACAGATGTAAGTGTTGCCGAAGCACAGGTATTTTATTCTTTATTTATCCGCCAAATCAATATGTCTGAGCTGAACATTTACAAAGCATCGGCGGGGGCCGGAAAGACGTTTGCCCTGACGATGGAATATTTTAAGATTATTTTTTCCGTTCCTTCCGAATACAGGAATATCCTGGCTGTTACCTTTACCAATAAGGCGACAGAAGAGATGAAATCACGAATTATCAATGAACTGCATTGCATAGCCGAAGGGCGTCCGAGCGGTTATGCTCCCGGCTTGAAAGAGAGGTTTGGTTTTTCGGATGATGAACTGCGGAACCGGGCGAAGATGTTGCGGACGCTGCTGTTGCACGATTATGGCAGGATTTCCGTAACGACCATCGACCGTTTTTTTCAACGTATTGTAAAATCGTTTACGAAGGAATTGGGGATTTTTCCCGGTTATAATGTGGAACTGGACAGTGAGTATGTCCTGATGAAAGCGGTGGATAAGGTGATGGAGGAGGTGAAGCGGAATGCTTCGCTGAGAACGTGGATTGCCGATTTGATGGATGCAAAGGTGGATGAAGGCAAGTCCTGGAGTATAAAATCCAGGATTATCGATTTGGGAGAAGAGCTGTTCCGGGAAAATTATATGCTTTTTGACTCGTCTGTACAGGAAAAGTTCGGAGATAAAGAGTTTCTGAAAACATATGGGGCGTTTCTGCAAAGTGTCATACAGGAATATGAAGAAGGGCTTACCCGTTTGAGCCGCGAGGCTATCGGACTGATAGAGGGGGCCGGATTGGAGCTGAGGGATTTCAGAGGAAATAAAGCGGGGTGTGCCGCTCATTTTTATAAGATAAAAAACCGGAAATTTGATGAAATCACCAAGACGGTAAGGGATTCTGCAGACCAGATGGATTATTGGATTGCCAAGGACAGTGACGGGAGTGTGAAGCAAAGAATAGAGTCTATTTATCCGTTGTTGAATGAGAAACTGAAAAAGTGTGCGGAGATTTATGACACGAAGTGCCGGTATTATCTTTCGGCGCGGCAGATTGCGGACAATTTGTACCAACTGGGAATTTTGAGCGATTTGTATAAGGAGGTGCGGGCGTATTGTGACGAGAAGGGAGTGATGTTGCTGAGCGATACCACTCATATACTGAATGTCCTGATTGCAGGCAACGACACCTCTTTTTTGTATGAGAAAGTCGGAAATTACTATAAGCATCTGATGATAGATGAGTTTCAGGACACTTCTTCCATGCAATGGGGTAATTTCCGTCCTTTGGTTGTGAATTCCCTGTCGGAAGGGAATGAGGCTATGATTGTGGGGGATGTAAAGCAAAGTATTTACCGATGGAGGAATGGTGACTGGTCTTTGTTGGCGGAGGGGGTGGAATCCGAATTTCGCCGATTCGGTACGAATGAGGTGGTTCTGGGAAATAACTGGCGGAGTGCGCAGGAGATTGTCGGGTTTAATAATCTGTTTTTCAGAAAAGCGGCCACTTTGCTGAAGACTTTGTTTGACGAGGCGGCCGGGGAAGATAACCGCTGGTCGGGAGCGATAGAGAAAGCGTATGCCGGTATTGAGCAGATTGCGAAGTCGGCTGCCAAAGGATATGTCGATATTTGTTTCGGACCGTTAAAGAAGGAAGAGGGGGCTGCAGAGAGTATCATGGAGACAGTTATCGGTGATATACGGTCGATTACGGAACGGGGAGGCCGGAGCGGAGATATTGTTATTTTGGTGAGGAGCGGGAAAGAGGGGGCTTTTGTGGCAAATTATCTGATGGAGTATAACAAAAAAGCTGACCGGGAAATTCGTTTTATTTCCAATGATTCGCTTTATGTGTGGTCGTCTCCTTTTGTGAAATTCATTACTGCCGTGCTGCGTTACATCATTGAGCCGTATGACCTGGTGAATAAGGCGGGCGTGTTGTATCTGTATTATACGTTTGTGAAAGAGGGGACGCCTGTTGTGGGAGATGAGATTTTCAAGGCGATAGAAGAGGAAGATTTGTTCGGATTTCTGAATGCGGATTTTGCCGTGAATACGGGAAAGGTTATGTCGTATTCCCTGTTTGAAACGGTGGAAGCCATTATTGACCGTTTCGGACTGAAAGACAGCAAGGACGAAGTGCCTTACCTGATTGCTTTCCAGGATATTATTTTTGAGTATGAGGCTTCGAATACCAATAATATACACCTTTTTCTGGAGTGGTGGGAAAAAGAGCAGCCCAAGCGGGTGCTTTCCACATCCGAAAATGTGGATGCCGTCCGGATTCTGACGATCCATAAGTCCAAGGGACTGGAATTTGAATATGTTATTTTGCCTTTCTGTAATTGGGAACTGGACAGCGTCCGTCCGGTCCGGAGAATCTGGTGCAAGACGGATGCCGGAAGATTCAGCGATTTGGATTATGTTCCCTTGAATTATTCTTCCCGCTTGGCGGATACTATTTTTGAGGAGGATTATTATGACGAACACCTCAAGGCTTATGTGGATAGTCTGAATTTGCTCTATGTGGCATTGACACGTGCCCGGAAAGAGATGTATATCCGTCCGTATACACCGAAGATAAACCGGGATGGGAGTGTGTCTTTTGCAGATATGGGGGCGTTTATGTATGGGGTGCTTCGGCTGCTGAAGGAGGAAAGTGAAGGTGTTTTTCTGCCTGATGATTTGATGAATGTTTCGTATGGGGAAAAGGAGAGGTATGTTCATCCGGAAGAACAGTCTACAGCTTTTTCTTTGGATTATTATCCGGTTTACAGTCCGGAGGACCGCATTTCCGTAAAGTTTAAATTCCGGGATTATGCCGGAGAGGGTGAAACTCTTTCTGCGGTGGATGAAGGAAAGTTACTGCATGAGATTTTTAAATCGATAGAGTATGTGGAGGATGTGGAACAGGCGGTGCGGAATGTTTATTTATCCGGAATGATTACGAAGCAGGAAAAAGAGGAATATTGTGAGAAGGTACGGGCTTACCTATCTGACCCGGCGTATTCTGAATGGTTTGACCGGAAATATAAGGTAATCAATGAGCGGGACATCTTGCTCCGGTTTGGTTCGAAAGTGCGTCCCGACCGGGTAATTATAAAGGATAAACAGGCCGTTGTCATTGATTACAAGTTCGGACGGACAGAAGAGAAGAAATACCTGAAACAGGTGCAGTTTTATCGCACTTCTTTGAAACAGATGGGATACAAGGAGGTGAAAGGTTATATCTGGTATGTGCGTCTGAATAAAGTTGTCGCAGTGTGATACCGTTTATATAAAAAAGGCTGCCGGAAGGGCAGCCTTTTGTCTGAATGTTCAGCGTTCAACGCCGGATTAATATCTTCTGTTCGAGTTGTATCCGCCGCGGTGTCCTCCGCGATTGAAGTTCCCGCTGTTTCCGGGACGGTCTGTACGCGGTTTGGCTATGTTTACGTTAATCACTTTACCGTTGAATTCCGCTTGGTTCAGTTCATCAATAGCTTTTTGTCCTTCTTCGTCGGAAGGCATTTCAACGAATCCGAATCCTCTTGAACGACCGGTTTCCCTGTCCATGATTACTTTTGCAGAAGAAACTTCTCCGTATTCTTCAAATAATTCTTTTAAGCCGCTATCGTTTACGCTGTAGCTTAAATTTGAAACAAAAATGTTCATTTAAAAAAGATTAAATTAATAAAAGTATGAAGATGAGCCTGAAACAAAAAAGGAAGTAATACTTATCAATCAAGGCAAGACATTATATGCTAATCGGATTCATTCTCAAATCGTAACAAAGGTAGTTTATAAATTGAAGACCGGAAAGAATTCGGAAGAAAAATAAGACAGAAAGGTAAAAATAGTTTCTTTTTACCTTTCTGTTTGAATTTTAGCTGTATACTTTGGGGGTGAGTTCGCCGTTCAGTACCATTAAGCCGTTCAGAGCCAGCGCGCGCATTTCGTCTTCTCCCGGATATACTTTTACCGGAGCAATGAATTGAACCCGTTTGGCGATGGCGTCAGTCACTCTTGGAGCATGGGCTATTCCGCCGGTCAGCAGAATGGCATCTACCTGTCCTTCCAATACACACGCCATCGCTCCGATTTCTTTGGCAATCTGGTAGCACATGCCTTCCAGAAGCAAATCCCATTGCGGGTCGGAAGCCGCTTTTTCAATGATTTCAATGGTGTTGTTGGTGTTCAGGTAGCCGACAAAACCGCCTGCCCCGCACAGCATTTTTTTAATTTCCTGCTGGGTCTTTGTGCCGCTGAAACACAGTTTTACGAGTGCCCCGGCAGGCAGACCGCCGGATCTTTCCGGAGAAAACGGACCGTCTCCGTCCAATGCATTGTTGGTGTCAATCACCCTGCCTTGTTTGTGGGCACTGACCGATACGCCTCCGCCCAGATGTGCAATGACCAGATTGAGTTCTTCGTATTTCCTGCCTGTCGCTTGGGCATGCATGCGGGCTATGCTTTTTTGATTCAGGGCATGGAAAATGGAAACTCTGGGAATATCCGGATGTCCGCTGATGCGGGCAAGAGGTGACAATTCATCCACGACCACCGGGTCGGCGATAAAGGCTTTTACCTCCGGTCCCAATTCACGGGCGAGGTGGTAGGCAATAAGTCCGCCTAAATTGGACGCATGTTCTCCCATCACCGGCACTTCCAAGTCGTGCAGCATGGCTGGATTGACCTCATATACTCCCGATTCGATGGGTTTAATCAAACCGCCCCGTCCGACGATGGCGTGTACTTTTCCAATTTCGATACCCGCCTGTTTCAATTCGGAGAGTATCAGTTCTTTGCGGAAGGAGAATTGGGAACTGATGTTCGGAAATTTTCCGATTTCTTCCGCCGTATGTCGTATGGTTTTTATGAATACCTGTTTATCATCCTCAAAGAGGGCTATTTTTGTCGAGGTGGAACCCGGATTTATAGCAAGAATGTTGTAAGTCATAGGTGTAATATAGTTTTATAAATAAAATTTTTCCTTTGCAAAAGTTGTAAATTGTAAGTTAAAATCAAAGAAAAAGATTATTTTTTTACAAAAAGGCAGGAAGAAACATCAGCGTTCAACGATGTATTCGTGCTGGTCGAAAATCTGGAGTTCAAACAGGTCTTTTTCCGGCCATTGTTTCACGGTAGACAATGCCTGGTTAATCATCTGGTTGATGTAGGAGGGAAATTTTGAACCTTTCCAGGAACTGGTATTGGTTACGAAAATCCAGGAATAGCCGTTGTGTTGTTTTTTCAACAGGGCACTGGTACCGGAGAGTGTGCCGGTGCGTGAACAGTCGCCTTTGTAGGAAACATGCATCCAGCCGATAGGCAGGGTGTCGAAGCTGAAAGCGGTCATTTGGGCAATGGTTTCCGGTTTCAGAATATCCTTGATGCGGGGGTCTCCGTCAATGACAGCCAAAAAGCGTAATAATTCAATGGGAGAGGCGACCCAGGCGCCTGCCCCGGAAAGCGCTTCGATGTGGTTGCCTCCGTAGTATTTGGGAACCAGTTGTTTACTTCCGTCACATGCCGGTATCAATTCTTCGTCGGCGGTTTCGTAATACCTGACTTCATTTTCGTGTCTCTCTTCATAAAGGTTGTGTCCAAGATGCATGTCGAAGCATCCGGCGGGACGAAGAAAGTTTTCCTGGATGTAGTTTTCGTAGGTTGTGCCGCTTACTTTTTCAATGACTTTTGACAATATGCCGTATCCTACGTTGGAATAGGCGGTAGAGGTTCCCGGCATGTAGCGGAGCCGACGAGACAATACGAAACGGATAATGGTATTTAAGTCCGCAGGAGGAGGGACATCCATTTTTCGGGCTATATCCACAGAGCAAAACATCGGGTCTCCGTGCACCGTTGTAAATCCTGCTTTATGCCGCAGCAGGTGTTCAACCGTAATCTGTTTGGCGCGAGGATCCCGTATGGAAGAGAAAATGGAGTCGTTGAGTATTCCCGTAGGACCAAATACCGGGTCATCTAAGTGCAGTCGTCCGTCTTCCGCCAGTTTCATGATTCCGGCAGCTGTAATCAGTTTGGAAATTGAAGCAATGCGAAAAATATGGCGGGTCTCCGTCGGGATTTGCTGTTCGAAGTCTGCATACCCGTATCCTTTGGCATACAATAATTTATTGTCTTTCATTAAAGCAAAAGATGCACCCCGGATTTCCCATTTTTTCATGAAGCGTTTGATGATGCGGTCCATTTTCTGGGTTTCGGGCAGTTCGGAAAAACTGTTGCAGAATGCTTCGGAGGCAGGTAAAAGTCTGGTGTTCTCAAGTTCGGCACCGGAAGCGGTCAATAATAAAGTGGTGTCTGTTTGCCGGAGAGCCTCCTCTGTGAAAGTGATTTCCCAGGGTTTGGAGAAAAGGATGGTTGTTATAACGGCAATTAAGACAATATACTTCATTCCGGCAAAACAATGGAAGTTTGCAGATAGAATCTTGCGATTTTATTGCAAATGATGTAATATCAATAGTTTAACTCTGCAATATTAAAAAAAGATGTTTAGAAATAAAAGTATTTATATTTAAAAGTTCTTAATCCGTTTTTTCCAAAAGGGAAAAATAAGAGCGCATCAGCCGACGGAGTAAAGGATGGTCCGGGTGAAACAAAACGGAGTTTATCCGGCGGATGGGAAGTATCAGCGGGGATGTCCCGGTGATAAAGGCGGCCTCATATCGGGATAGTGTATTCAGCCCGATCCGTTTTTCTTCCAGGCTTATTTTTTCCGTTTTACAAATGTCAAATACCCTCTTCCTGCTCGTTCCTGGCAGTACGTAAGCCGCTGGTGTTGTGTACAGTGTCTCTTCCTGGATGAAAAATACATTTGAGCGCGAACCTTCCGTAACGTATCCTTCATTGTCTACCAGAATGACTTCGTATACGTGGTTGTCCCGGATTAACCGGTTGGTCAGGTTGCGCAGAGCCGGATTGAGGTATTTTACTTCCGGGTTCTGTCTTACGGCCTGGCAGGTCATGGTGTCTATGCCTTTCCGATAGGCTTCGGCAGAAGGATAAGAATGCGGTATGGTGTAAAGGTACTCCGTCATTTGGCCGTTTGTAAAGTGGAGTACATATTTGACATTGCCTTCTTCTATGTGTTCCAGCCGGATAAGATGTTCCAGTTTGTCCGGAAGGTGAAGAGTGGAAGGGTCTAAATGAATGTTTGATTTTTTTAGTGAATTATCCAGTCGTAAGAGATTGTCTTGTAAAAAAATAGGTTTTTTATTGAAAATCCGTATGACCTCGTATATGCTCAGTCCCGTTTCCAATATTTTTTCGGAAAATCCAGCCGAATCTTGTGCTGTATTGTTTACCAATATCATGTTGTAAATTTTGGGCAAAAATAAGAAATAGAGTTCAGATATGTTCGTACTTTTCATTTATTTGAGTTAATTTTGGCTCACTTATGGAAAATCGGGAACAAATAGAGCGGATTGAATTTTTTCTGAACACGGTTGTGCTGGAGGAGTTAGGGAAATTGCAGGATGCGGGATTGACCTATATGCATTTTGTCATTATGGGACAGGCAGTGGAGGTGTTGGGGGGCTTTCTGGACCAGAAGCCCATGAAAGCCAAAGGGCAATCGGCACATCGTTTTGCTGCTGCCGTGCGTTATTTGCTGGGAGGGCGTTACCGGTTGCTGAATGAGAATAATTTTCTTTATGACAAGCTGAGAAATCAAATGACCCACACCTTTTTGCCGGGAGGAGATTTGATTTTGGTGAAAACGGGAGAGGAGAAAGGATATACCCATTTGGAAATCAAAGACAAACACCTTGTACTGGTGGCTGACACCTTTTATGAAGACCTGCGCAGGGCGTGCGGCAGGTTGGTGCAGTTGCTCAAAGAAGGACGGATAAAACCTAAAAATATTGCTTTTGGAAATGACAACTAAAAGAATTGTGCTGATTGGGGCGGGGAATGTGGCGCACCATTTGGCTCCGGCTTTGCTGAATGCCGGGCTGAATCTTTGTCAGATATATAGCCGCAGTATTGAATCGGCACGGGAGTTGGGAAAGAAAACGGGCATCAGTTATACGGCTGACCTTTTTGCTGTATATCCGGATTGTGATATTTATATTTTTTGTGTGAGTGATGATGCCTTACTGCCTTTGTTTAAGAGTCTTCGTATAAATAAGAATGCGTTGATTCTTCACACTTCCGGCAGCATTCCGATGTCGGTTTTCGGGGCTTATGTGGAAAATTACGGGGTGTTGTATCCTTTACAGACATTTTCTAAAAAAAGGGTGTTGAATTTCGGTGAAGTCCCTTTGTGTATTGAGGCATCCAACGAGAGTTCCCGGGCCCTCCTCTTGTCTGTGGCTGAAAAATTGTCGTCCCAGGTGAGGGAAATTTCTTCTGAAAAACGTAAAAAACTCCATCTGGCAGCGGTTTTTGCCAATAACTTCACTAATCATTTGTATGGAATAGCCGGAAAGATGTTGGAAGAAGAAGGGCTGGATTTTTCGCTTCTGCGGCCTTTGATTTTTGAAACCGCCCATAAAGTGATGCTGTTGTCTCCCGAGGAAGCCCAGACAGGGCCTGCCCGCAGGAGTGATGAAAGTATACTGGGGATGCATAAAGCGTTGTTGAAGAATGATAAAAAACTGTTGACCCTGTATTCTTTATTGACGGATTCCATCAAGGACTCTCTGGTGAAGAACGAACCGAAAACCGTGGTGGAAGATCAGCAAATGACGCTAACCTTGTGGTAAGGAAGGTGCGTATGACCTGTATATTTAAAACTGAACAATATGGCTTTTTTTAAAGATGAACTGAAAAAAATCCGGGCTTTTATCTTTGATGTGGACGGAGTACTCTCCCGTCATGAAATGAATCTTTCACCGGAAGGTGAGTTGATCCGGACGTCATGTGCCAAAGACGGTTATGCGATTATGTATAGCGGTCGGAAAGGGTATATCATTTCCGTTATTTCAGGCGGCGGGGCTCCCGGTTTGAGGGAACGCCTCGAAAAGCTGGGTATCAAGGATATATACCTGAAAGTGGCAAACAAGCTGGAAGCGTTGGATGAAATTATTCAAAAGTATGCCTTGAAGCGGGAAGAAATCATGTATATGGGGGATGATATACCGGATTACAATGTCATGACACAGGTCGGTCTGCCTGTTTGTCCGGCAGATGCCTGTGAGGAAATCAAGTCCATATCCCGGTATATTTCGGATGTGAAGGGGGGAATGGGATGTGTACGGGATGTTATTTCCCAGGTGCTGAAAGCCCGGGGGGACTGGATGGATACGGGATGTTATGTGAGGAGCATGTAAATGTCTTTGGTTTAGTGAAATAACATGCTGTATATTGTGTAATCATTTAGATGCTTCATTATGCGGGAAATTTTCAGGTTGATTCGTTTGCGTACACTGTTGTTTGCTATTTTTACATTGTATGCCATGCGCTATTTTGTCATACGGCCTATACTGGCTGTCAATGATTTTTCACTGCAATTGAGTGATGTTTCCTTTACTCTGCTGGTTGTGGCTGTTTGTTGTCTGATTTCCGGGGCTTATGTTATCAACGATTATTTTGATACTCGGATTGACCGGATTGCGGGAGTAAAAGAGGTGGTGGTCGGAAGGCATATCAGCAGGAGAAATGCCATAACCCTGCATTTTATACTGAACAGCATGGCTGTGTTGATTGCTTTTTATCTCAGTATGGCAGTAGGCATCTGGAAAATAGCCGTATTGTTCATGTTAGTGTCGGGCTTACTCTGGTTTTATTCTTCGGAGTATAAAAGGTATTTTCTCGTAGGAAATGTATTTGTGGCATTTATGGTGGCATTGATCCCTTTGAGTGTCCTGGTATTTGAGATTCCTGTGCTGAATATAAAGTATGCTGATATACTGACCAGTACGCATACGGATTTTATGTATATGTTTCGCTGGGTCGGCGGTTTTTCGTGCTTTTTGTTTGTGAATGCCCTGCTCTATGAAATGAATAAAGACCTCTATACGCTGGAAGGTGACCGGGAAAACGGGATACAGACTTTGGCGGTAAGGAGCGGAATGACTGTTGCCCGTGGTGTGATTGCTTTGATAGCCGGTATATGTGTTGTTTCCGTATGGTTGCTTTATTATACCGTATTCCGTGGGTCGGATCCGGTTTTGTTTTATTTTGCCGGGTTGAGTCTCTTTTATCTGTTGTATATCGGGTTGATTCTGACCAAAGAACGCAGGCGTTCCGGGGAGTTGGCGGTTATTCGTTTGCTGATGGTAGGCGGCATTGCTTTCAGTTTGCTGTTGAACCGTTTTTTCTGTTCCCTTTTTTAATTGTAATGTATGGCGTATAAACTGATTTTGGCTTCTTCTTCGCCTCGTCGGCAGCAATTGATGCAGGAAGCCGGATTTGAGTTTGAGGTGAGGCTCCGGGAGGTGCCGGAAGTTTATCCGGATACTCTGCCTGTAGAGCAGGTGCCGGAATACCTGGCCCGTTTGAAAGCATCCGCTTTTAACGGAGATTTGCAGGAAGATGAATTGCTGATTACGGCAGATACGATTGTTTCCATCCACGGCAAAGTGGTGGGCAAGCCTCATGACCGGCAACAGGCTGTCGCTATGCTTCGGGAGTTGTCTGGGAATAAACACACCGTTATCTCGGGGCTTTGTCTGACGACTGTCCGGGAGCAGAAAAGTTGCTCGGTCTGTACGGATGTTTTTTTCAGGGAATTGACGGAGAAAGAGATTGTGTATTATGTGGACCGCTATAAACCTTTCGACAAGGCGGGAGCTTACGGCATACAGGAGTGGATCGGGTATGTGGGCATAGAAAGGATAGACGGTTCTTTTTATAATGTCATGGGATTGCCGGTACAGATACTCTGCCGGCAATTGAAGGAGTTCGGCGTGGAAGTTTGCAAATAGGTGTTAAACAAATAAATATTCTGGTATGAAAAAATGGATTTCGTTTGTATCCGTGTTGTGCTTATTGACGGGATATTGTCAGGCAGATGAAGGAATGTGGATTCCGATGTTGCTGAAAAAATACAATATCGAAGATATGCAGAAAAAGGGGTTTAGATTAACCGCGGAGGATGTCTATGACATTAACAAAGCCTCGTTGAAAGATGCGGTTGTAGGACTGGGCAGGGAGGGAAGTCCTTTCCATCATTTCTGCACCGGTGAGTTTATCAGTGCGGAAGGGTTGCTGGTGACAAACCACCATTGTTCCTTCGATATGATTCAGAGTCATTCTTCTTTGGAACACAATTATCTGAGGGATGGTTTTTGGGCGCGGGAGAGAAGTGAGGAACTGGCAAATCCGGGAATAACGGTTTCCGTTCTGGTGAGGATGGAAGATGTGACAGAGCAGATAATAAGTCAGTTGGAGGAAGGGTTAAGTATGCAGGAGAGAAACCGGAGAATCGACAGCATATCCGGAGTGCTGGAGCGTCGGGCTACGGAAGGAAGTAATTTGCAGGCCAATATCAGGCCTTATTTTAACGGGAATCAGTTTTTTATGTCCGTGTTTCGTATTTTCAGGGATGTGCGTTTGGCCGGGGCTCCGGCTTCGGCCATCGGAAAGTTCGGAGGGGATACGGATAATTGGATGTGGCCGCGGCATACCGGTGATTTTTCGGTGTTGAGGGTATATGCTGACGAGAATAATGAACCGGCGGGGTATTCTGAAAAAAACCGCCCGTATCGTCCGGCGTCTTTTTTTAAGATTTCAGCCCAAGGAATAAAGGAAGGGGATTTTACGATGATATTCGGTTATCCCGGTACGACCAATGAGTATTTGCCTTCCCATGCCATCCGGCAACTGACGGAGGTGGAGAATCCCCATAAAATTGCCATCCGTACGGCTAAACTGAATGTGATGAACGAAGCCATGGACCGGAGTGAACTGACCCGGATAAAATATGCGGCCAAGGCTGCCGGAGTGGCGAATGCCTGGAAGAAGTGGCAGGGGGAAATCAAGGGTTTGAAACGGTTTCATACCATCGGGAACAAGGAAAAACAGGAGGCCGAATTTGCCAAATGGGCTGAAGGGAACAAGCGTTATGAAGGCATTACGGAGCGTTACCGGGATTTGTATGCCCGGAGGGAGAATTTAATCCGGGCTTATGTGTATGCAAGTGAGGCCGGATTAAGGGGAGCGGAGATTGTCGGTCTGGCGGAAAAAGTACGCAGCAGGGTGAGCAAAAGTGTGGAAAAGAAAGAACAGGCAGCATGTAAAGAGGGATTGCATCAGGAGATTGCCGCTTTTTTCAAGAATTACGATGTGGAAACGGACCGGCGGATTTTAGCCGAAATGTTGCGGCTGTACAATGCCAATCTGCCTGCGGAGTGGATTCCGGAAGAGGTGGGGAAAGCCCGGCAAACGGAGGATTACGGCCGGTATGCGGCAGAGTTGTTTAAAAAATCTTCTTTTGCCACCCCGCAGGAGGCGGAGGCCGTTTGGGGAGATTGTGACGAAAAGGCATTGCGCAGGATAGAGAAAGATCCGGTTACCCGGCTTGCTTCTTCAATCCGGGAGTTTATGCTCCACCGGATTTTGCCGGAATTGATGGAGATAGAGAGGGAGTTGAAAAATGAAAACCGGATTTGGCTGGCCGGATTGATGGAGATGAATCCGGAAAAAGTATATTATGCGGACGCAAATTCGACGCTGAGGGTGGCCTATGGAAAAGTAGGCGGATATTCGCCGGCGGATGGGGTGAATTATACGTATTATACGACATTGACGGGGATTATGGAAAAAGACCGGCCTGAGATATACGATTATAACATACCCCAGGCTTTGCGGGATGTATATGCGCGGAAGGATTTCGGGCCTTACACCCAGGACGGGGAAGTTCCAGTCTGTTTTGTGGCCAATAACCATACCACCGGAGGCAATTCCGGCAGTCCGGTGTTAAATGCTGACGGGCATTTGATTGGCATCAACTTTGACCGGGCGTGGGAAGGGGTGATGTCGGATATGCAGTACGATCCTGAGATTTGCCGGAATATCGCAGTGGATATACGTTATGTTCTCTTTGTGATTGACAAGGTGGCGGGAGCAGGGCATTTGCTCAATGAAATGGAAATTATCCGGTAGGTATAAAAAAGGAAAATCCCTGACAAGTTTTGTTTTGCCGTCCGGAGTGACGGTGTTTTCGGCGGAAAAGTCCTGGGTACCTTGCTGTAAGGTCCCACTCTGTTCCATATCTCCTGTATGTCTCCTGTATCACTTCTGTACTCGGCAGGTCGGAGGGAGTACAGGTGAGGTACAGGAGACATAGAAGAGAGGGGTATTTTGTAGCAAGGTTTTACCGGTTTAATATGTATTGGGCTGTCTGATAAATTTCAGACAGCTTTTTTCCATCTTTGTTCTACGGCGTTCCAATTGACGATCTTCCAGAAGTTCTCGACATATTTCGCTCTGAGGTTTTGCACGTCCAGATAGTAGGCATGTTCCCACACATCCAGGTTTAGTAAGGGAATCTTCCCATCCTTTAAGGGGTTTTCCGCATTGTGGGTCTGTATGATTTCCAGCTTCTTTTCCTGCGGACTGACCGTCAGCCAGGCATATCCGGAACCGAAAAGGGTCACGGCAGCTTGGGTAAACTGTGCTTTGAATTCATCAAAACCGCCGAATTCTTTGCGAATGGCCTCCATCATTCTTTCGCAAGGGGCAGCTTCATTTTCCCGGTGGGGCTGTAGGGCTTCAAACTGGAAATAATGGTTATACACCTGTGCTGCGTTGTTGAAGAGGCTTCCGCCGGCGTGAAGCATAATTTCTTCTATGGTCTTGTTTTCAAATTCCGTACCCGCTTTTTGCTTGTTGGTATTTTCGATGTAACCGGCAAGGTGTTTGCCGTAGTGGAATTGTATGGTCCGTTCGCTGATGTAGGGCGCCAGTGCGTCCTGTGTGTAGGGAAGCGGTTGTAACTGAAAGGCGTTGTTGTCTCCTCTGGCATTGACAGTATTGGAGGACAAAAGGACGCCATAAGCCTGATTTTGGGATGTGGTGTTCATCATGTATTCGTTTTTAGTTGTGGTTTGTATGGAATTTATTAACGGATGGTAGGAAAAAAGGTTACTATACAGAGATTTTTCATAGCTTTGTGATTAAATGAGTATTTAAAACGGAAAAATATGAAAAGAGGTTTTTTATTGCTTGGTGTGGCTGTAGGTCTCCTTTGGGCGGTTTGCAATTGCCGGCGACCGGACGTTTCCGGACAGTATTATGACATCATTCCTGCCGGTAGCAGGGGCGTGTGTGCCATCCATGTGAACCGGTTGATTGAAAAAGGGGAGATAACGCAAGCGATGCAGGAACGTTTGCTGGGGTTTCTCGGATTACAGAAGATTCTGAAAAATGCGGACGAGTCGGGGATTGATTTTTCTGACTATTTGTTTCTGGTCGCCGACAGTATCGGGGGGAATGCAGCGTTGGTTGCTAAGGTGAAAGACATAACTAAGCTCAGGGATAGGTTTGCGGATGCTGAAAGAGAGGGGATGTGTACCCCGTTGACTACCCGGGGAGAATACAATGAGACGCTTGTTTCCGGAGAGTTTGTTTGCCGTTTTGATTCCCGTGTCTTATTTTGTACGATGTCGTATAATGAGCAACAAGCCAGGGAATATGCTTCACGCATTTCAGCAAGAAAGGAGAGGAGTATGGCCGCCGACCCTTGTTTTCAGAAAATACTGGAAGGCAAGAATGATGTTGAGCTGCTCTTTCCCATGAAGGGATTGCCGGAAAGTATGAGGAACCATGTCATGGCGTATATGCCCCATCCGGATTTTGACATCAATCGGATGAATATAAACGGCAGTTTGAATTTTGAGGAGGGCAAAGCTACGCTGCAATACACGCTCATGTCAGCCGATCCCGCCGTTATGCAGGCGTTACAGAAACAAGGGGATTACCTGGAAAAGGTATCAGGGCATTTCCTAGCTTATTATCCGGCATCGACGTTTTTGTGTGTGCTGTATAATTGCCAGGGGGATAAAGCGAATAAAATACTGGAGGAAACCCGTTTCTGGCAGAATATGCCGATGGTGGACCCGGTAAGGGCGGGGAAAGTCCTGGCTTCGCTGGACGGGGATATGGTTTATGGAATTACCGGTCTCTCAGCTGTGGGAATCCCGAATGTTTTGGTGTGTGCTCACGTAAAGGATACTTATCCGGCCAGTTTGCTGTCTGATGTGTTGAAAAAGAATTTTGGAAGTGTCGGAAAAGTGGAGGAAAAAGGGGAGCACCGTTATTGTTTCAGCAATCAGATGATGGAGTTTTATTTCGGAGTGAAGGACGGGAGCCTGTTCTATCTTACAAACGACCCGGAGGCATACCGTAATTTGGGGAAAGCGGTTGAAAATCCGTGGAACAAAACTGTCATGGCTTCCGGTATAAAGGAAAGTTACGGCGGAATTGTGCTGAATATTGAAGAATTGCTGCGCTCTCCTGTTGTATTGTTACTGCTCCAGCAGACGGTGGGACGTCACCAGGTAGCTTTGTTGCAAAAGGCGTTGTCCGGGTTTTCATATACGGAATTGCTTACGGTGGCACCCAATCACGTTGTTTGGAACATATATATGAAGAATAAAAAACAGAATAGCCTGAAAACTTTGATTGAAGCGGGAAAAGAGCTGGCAGAAATGAAATAAGAACGGTAATGTACTGATTGATGGATACGATATACCTGAAAAATGTGCTTCCGGAAATTTTTTTGACGAAAGAAAATACCGGTTCGGAGATATGGCGGCAAGAGGTGTGTTTCTCAAAAGGGCAAACGGTTTTGCTCAAAGCGGTTTCCGGAGCCGGAAAATCTTCCCTTTGCAGTTTTATTTACGGATGTCGCCGGGATTTTTCCGGTAGTGTTTGTTTTGACGGTCAAGACATCCTCTCTTTGAAACAGGCGGACTGGGAGCGGGTACGCCGCGTGTCTTTGAGTATCGTATTCCAGGATTTGCGGTTGTTTCCGGAATTGACGGCGTTTGAGAATGTGGAGGTGAAAAACTGCCTTACAGGGTTCCGGACGGACAACTGGATACGGGATTGTTTCTTACAGGTTGGACTTGGTGATAAAACGGAGGAGAAAGCGGGCAAGTTGTCTTTCGGCCAGCAACAGCGCGTGGCTTTAATCCGGGCGCTGTGCCAGCCTTTTGATTTTATTTTGTTGGATGAACCTGTCAGTCATCTGGATGACGAAAACAACCGGATATGCAGTAGGCTGCTCACCGGAGAAGCCCGGAGGCAGGGTGCCGGTGTGCTGGTGACTTCTATCGGGTATGAGCCGGAAATGACATACGATAAAGTGTTTCGATTATGAATCTGGTTTATAAATTACTCCGCTGTCAGCTCCGGGGAACGCAGTTCGCCGGTTTCTTTCTGGCCAATCTGACGGGGATGCTGATAGTATTGCTGAGTATACAATTGTGGTATGATCTGCAACCTTTTTTTACCGGAAAAGACCGCCTCTTCCGGAAAGAGTTTTTGGTAGTGACAAAACGGATTTCTGCTTTCGGGACACTGACAGGACGAAACACTACTTTCACTCCGGAGGAGTTGCGTGAGATTTCAGAGCAGCCTTTTATCCGTAAAACGGGGAATTTCACTTCTTCCCGTTTCCGGACGACGGCAGGCATGGAGCTGGGGCGGTTTGGTGCAGGGTTTGCCACTGAATTGTTTTTTGAGTCGGTACCCGACGAATACATAGACGTGAAGACGGAGGAGTGGGGGTTTGAGGAAGGTGACAACCGCATACCGATAATTTTACCCCGTAATTACCTGAACCTTTATAATTTCGGTTTTGCACAATCCCGCAATCTGCCGAAGCTGTCGGAAGGGACAATCGGGTTGTTGAATCTGGATATCCGGATTCAGGGACAGGGAAAAGAAAGCGGGTTCCAGGGAAAAATCGTCGGTTTTTCAGACCGTCTGAATACGATTCTGGTACCCCAGCGGTTTATGGATTGGGCAAATGCCACTTTTGCCGGAGAAAAGGGTGCGGAGGTGGCCCGGGTGATTGTAGAAACGGATAATCCTGCCGATGAGCGGATGGCCCGTTTTTTCAAATCCAAAGGTTATGAAATTGAAGGAGGAAAGCAGGCTGCCGGGGAGATGATGTGGTTTTTGAATCTGCTTACGCTGTTCGTTGCAAGCATCGGTCTGTTAATTTGTGCCCTTTCGTTTTATATTCTTATTTTGAGTATTTATCTCATTCTGCAAAAAGACCGTGTTAAAATTGAGAACCTGCTTCTTTTGGGATATGCCCCCAAGCGGATTGCCCGTCCTTATGAGTTGTTTGTATTGGCAGTGCATACCGGAACGGTTGTACTCGCCTGGCTGTCGATTTGGGGGATAAGAGGCTGTTATTTGCCTTTTCTACAAGCAATGCAGGCTGTGAAAAGCGGCATGCTGCCGGTCTGGGTCGGAGGGATTGTATTGTTTTCGGGAGTGTTCTTGCTGAATGCCGGAATCATCCGCCGCAAAGTCAGGAAAACGGCATTGTCACATAAAATATAACGAAGTACTCAACGGTACTTCGTTATATTCCGTGACAGGACGAGTGTCGTTTTTTTATGCTTTTGTCAGTACAAATCCGATTTTCAAGGAGATAATCTTTTCCAGGATCAGTGGAATCTGCTTTTTAACTCCCTCTATAACCTGTTGCCGGACACCTTCGGGCATGTGTTCGAAATCTATTCCCATATTATCCACGATCATCGGTACAATGCGGTTTTCCATCATGGCATATATCGTACGCACATAGGCCTCGTCAAAGTACATGGTTAAGGTCTCGTTTTGCAGGGTATACCTGAAACTTACCGCCGGAATCATATCGGCTTTTTCGCCCACTAATTGCTGCATGTCCTTTTTGTCCAGCGAAACTTCGATGAATTCGGTTGTCTGGTCGTAATCGGCACCGATTTTAAACGGTTGGGCTGTCTGCATCTTGGCAGTGATGTTCATTCTGTTTGCCGAGATGACTTCGATGCCCTGGAAATAGTCCTGCATTTTGACTGTGGCCATCCGGAGGAATATTTCTTTGACCTCTTCGGTGGCGACGGCCATTTTCCGTCCCTGGTACATTTCAATGACAATGCTGTCGGCAGCATACTCGAATTCGAAATGAGGCCGGGTATAGTTCCAGATCCCGGTCAGAGAGGAAAGTTCTTTTTCATCGTCGTTGCAGGAGACTGCACACAATACGGTAAAAACGGCCAACAGATAATACAATGTTCTTTTCATATTATTTATACATTAAGTTATTTATTAATTCTGAACAGGATAGAAGCGCCGAAGCGTGACGGTGCGCCGGATTGCCCCATGTTGAAATATTGCGGCAGTTTTCCTCCTACGGGGTTGTTGAGCATGTATGTGAAGAATGCTTTATCCAGTATGTTTTTTCCCCAGAGATGAATTTCCACGTATTTGCCGGACATTGAAAAATCAAGGTTCCACAAGAAGTAAGGGGATTGTTTCAACAGATTGGCTTCGTCAAAATATTGGGTACCGAATCCGTTGACGGTCGTGGCGGCACTGAACGAGCTGAAACCCGCCCATTTTATCGGTTTACGGTACATCAGGCCTGTGTTACCGGTAAATTCGGGAGCCATTACAATGCAGTTGCCTTCGTGCGACGGATTCAGATTGTGGTAATATTGGGAGTTGCTGTAACCTGCGGAAAAGAGAAAGGTCAGCCGGGGAAGGAATTCCCATTGCATGTCAATTTCTCCGCCGATACTCCGGGCATCTCCTGCGTTTTTTATTCCGGGACCCATCATCCCCATGACAAAAATCTGCTGGTCTTTCCAGTCTATGTAGAAAACGGCGGCATTCAGGTTGAGTTTTTTGTTCCGGCTGAAGTACTTCAAACCGGCTTCGTAATTCCACAGTTGTTCTTTTTGGTATTCCAGGTCGACCCGTTGGGTACTCATGTCGTTGACAATGATGTTGTAACCCCCCGCTTTGTATCCTTTGGAGATATTCAGGTATAAGGACAATCTGTCGTTCCATTGCTGAAGCAAAGAGAATTTGGGCAGCCAAGCCCTGAATGTCTTGCCTTCTTTACTGTTGTGGTATTGCATAAAACGGGAAGTCCCTTCAAACAGCATGCTGTCGCGGTAGTGCAGGTCCGCTTTTTCATAGTCGTAACGCAAGCCCGCGGTAAAAGACATGCCCTGCCACAGGTTGTTGACTGTAAGTTGTCCGTACCCGGCTATCCCCCAGGTGAGGGTATTGTTTTTGTATTTGGCCTGTTCTATGGACAACGGGAGCAAATAGGCTTTGTCTTTCCCGAATGTGGCGAGGTAGTTGTTTGTCAGGTCCTTGTAAAAAACGAATGCACCGGCAGTCCAGGTGATATTTCCGCTTTTGGACGGTTGGATGTTGATTTCCTGGGTAAAGAGGTGCTGCCGGGATTTTTTATTGTTGTCGAATACATCCAGATGGGTAAAATCTGCATCCAGCATCTGTTTGTCTTTGCTCCAGGAGTAAGAAGAGACCCCGTTGAGTGCCAGAATACGACCCTTCTTGCTGAAATTGACAGACGAGGAAAACAGATCCCGTTTGTAGGAAGAAGGGGTGTTGTAGTTTACCCGGTAGCGGTTTATCCGCAGGGAATCCAGGGTATGATAGGCGTATCCGCCGTCAAACGAGTGATTGAAGTCGGCGCCGATCGCTATTTTCCAATTGTTATCGGTGTACAGGTTTCCCTGGTAATGTAGGTTGTACGAGTCGGAAGGATTGGATTTCCGGTTGCTGTCGTAAAGGTTCCGGAAATAGCCTTCTGCTTTGTTGTAGGCAAAAGAAAATTTCTGCCGGAAGTTTCGCAAGGGCAAATGGAGAATCAGATTGTAATTCCGGGCATTGTAACTTGCATATCCCACTTTTGCCTGTAAGAAAAAAGCCTGTTTCGGGGGATTGGTACTGATATGAATTAAGCCGTTGATGCTGTTGCGACCGTAAAGGGTGGTTTGAGGTCCCCGTAATATTTCTATCTGACGGATGTCGTAAAGGTCAAAAACAAAGGCATTTTTGTCAAAAACGGGAATCCCGTCGACATACAGTCCCACAGGAGGAGTGCCGGATACTGTGCCGATTCCCCGGATATAAATCGGAGTCGAGAGTTTCAGGCCTCCTTCCTGCATGTAGAAGTTGGGAACAATGCCGGAGAGGTTTCTCAGGTCGGGATTGTTTTCGCCGGGAATGTTGCGGGGTGTTATCACCGTTAAAGCTGCCGGAATGTCTTTGGGGTTCAGTTCCCGCTTTTCGGCGGTGACAACAATTTCTTCCAGTTCTTTTATACTGTTATAGACGGAATCTGCAGAAGAAAAACAGGTAACCGTTGTCTGGGCATGAGTCAGACCGACCGATACGAGTAATAAAACACTGATAAATAAGCGCATAAAATTTTAGTAAAATGATAAAAACAGGGTGTTCCGGTACAAGCCGGCAAGGGGTGGAAACACAGTTCAGTTTCCTGCGGGAATGTGGAAGAAAGGAGGTGCCCTTAAGATATTCAGGCTGATGACACAACCGACGTATGGGCGTACCGTAAAAAAGGGTTCCGCCAAACGGGAAGGAATATTAGTAAAAGTAAGTAATTTAATGTCGGTGCGGACTTTTTTTTCTGAATCACTCCGGTAGAAGTAGGTATCCGCTGAACGGCAAGTTCTTGTTTGTTCATAAACAACAATAACCGGAAGTGGCGCCTGGACTTCCGGACTACCCTGGATACCGCGGCAATAGAAACAGACGATTAAAAATGCCGGTATCAGCAGATAAACAAACAGATGGGCAGATACTCCTATGAAAAACATGTGACAAAATTACGAAATTTATCAGCATGCTCACCCGGTAAGGGGTGAAAATTTATTTTATAAAAAATAGTTTAATTTTTTTGCATTTGTTCTGGAAAATGATTTTATTTGCAATAAATTTAAAATTGTAATAATTACAAATTTAAAATGAATAAAATTGAGAACATATCGGAATATCTGCTGAATTACCAGATTAAGCCTTCTATGCAGCGTCTGGCGATTATGGAATATCTGCTTGCCAACAGAATTCATCCGACGGCGGAAGATGTGTATCATGCTCTGTATCCTAAAATACCGACTCTTTCAAAAACAACGGTATACAATACGCTGAATTTGTTTGTAGCACAGGGGGCATTGAGAATGCTGGTCATTGATGAAAAAAATGTCCGTTTTGACATTGACACTTCCCTGCATGCCCATTTTAAATGTCAGCAATGTATGCGGGTGTATGATTTACCGGTTGAAAACATGGATATGGTGAAGGTTGCCGATGAGACGGTAGGGCAGATTACAGAGATGCAACTGTATTATAAAGGATATTGTAAACATTGTCTGCAAGGACAAAAAGGTAAAATCAATTAATAAACAATTAAAACGAGTGGTTATGAAAAAATTTATTTGTACTGTATGTGGTTATGTTCACGAAGGTGAAGAAGCTCCGGAATTTTGTCCTCAGTGTAAAGTGCCCAGGAACAAATTCAAGGAACTGGAAGAGACTTCCGGCGCGTTGACCTTTGTTGACGAACATGTGATTGGTGTGGCAAAAGGAGTGGACAGCGAAGTGCTGGAAGGCTTGAGAGCTCACTTTAACGGAGAGTGTACGGAAGTCGGGATGTATCTGGCTATGAGCCGTCAGGCAGACCGCGAAGGTTATCCGGAAGTGGCCGAAGCATTCAAACGTTATGCCTGGGAAGAAGCAGAGCATGCCGCAAAATTCTGTGAACTGTTGGGTGAATGTGTTTGGAATACAGAAACCAATTTGAAAAAGAGAATGGAAGCAGAAGCCGGAGCATGTGAGGATAAAAAACGGATTGCTACTTTGGCTAAGAAATTGAATCTGGATGCCATTCATGACACGGTTCATGAAATGTGTAAGGATGAAGCCCGCCACGGTAAAGGCTTTGAAGGACTGTATAACCGTTATTTTAAAAAATAATCGGTAGCCGGGATTTTCCGGTGCATTGAAATAAACAGGCGGTCAGAGAGTGACTGCCTGTTTTTTGTTTACAATAAGAATTTGCCGATGGAAATTCGGGTATTCTTTGCGTCACACTGATTTCATTCTTTATCGGATAATCCTTGACATTATTTAGGAGCGTACAGGATGAAAATGGCAGGACGTTTGTTTAGTTCGGGCGTCTGTTTTTTCCATTCCTGAATTGTCATAGTACGGATGTATTCGTTTTCTGTTGTGAGGTCGCAAGCAATGGAGAGGCGTGTGTGGGGAGAAAGCAGGGAAAGCATTTCCCGGAAAAGTTTCATGTTCCGGTAAGGAGTTTCTATAAAAATCTGTGTCCGGTTTTCTGCTGCGGATTGTTTTTCAAAATGGCGCAAAGCCTTGGCACGTTCATTTTCTTTGACCGGGAGGTAACCGTTGAATGAAAAATTCTGTCCGTTACAGCCGGAAGCGATCAGTGCCAGAAGAATGGAAGAGGGACCTACCAATGGAATGACCGGGTAGTGTTTTTGCTGGGCCAGGGCGACTAATTCGGCCCCGGGGTCTGCTATTCCCGGACAACCGGCTTCCGAGATGATTCCAACGTCCTCTTTTTCGAGCCAGCTCAGGCAATATTCCACCTGTTTCCTGTCCGAATGTTCGTTTAAATCCAGAAATACCAGGTCATCAATCCGAATGGATTTATCTATTTTTTTCAAATATCTCCGGGTGTTTTTGGGATTTTCCGTAGCGAATACACGCAGACTGCGGATCACATCAATAACTTCGGATGGAATTACTCTGTTTATCGTTGATTCTCCCAGTGTATTGGGAACAAGAAAAAGCCGGCCCATAGCTGTTGTTTTAGTTCTGGCCGCAAAAGTAATGCAATAGATCGAAAATCAAAAACAAGGGCTGTTTCTCCGGTAATAAAGCAGAGGGCAGTGGATAAATTTTGATGAATAATAACCTGTTTTGTAGCAAAAATGTGATTTTTATCTCTTAAATTTGCTCGGAATCATTCTAATGAAAGGCTCTTTTATGAAACTGACTATTTTAGGAAGCGGCACGTCCCAGGGAATACCTGTTATTGCTTGTGAATGTGCGGTATGCCGTTCAACAGATACCCATGATAAAAGATTGCGTTGTTCCGCTATGCTGGAAATCAACGGGCAAAATATAGTCATTGATGCGGGTCCGGATTTCCGCTGCCAGATGCTCAGGGCAGGGGTAAAGGACCTGCGGGCTATTCTTCTGACCCACGAACACAAAGACCATATCGGAGGCTTGGATGATGTACGGGCTTTTAACTGGGTGAAACAGGGGGCTGTAGATGTGTATGCCAGTTTGAGAACTAAAAATGTAGTTTATAAGGATTATTCTTATGCTTTCAGTGAAAACAAATATCCCGGCGTGCCGGAGATTAACCTGCACATTGTGGGGGAAGAGTCTTTTTATATAGATGATACCGAATTTATACCCATTCCGGTGATGCATTACCAATTACCCGTTTTGGGTTACCGGACTGGTAATTTTGCCTACCTGACGGATGCGAATGCCATACCGGAAGCATCCATGAAGAAATTGGCGGGAGTGGAATATTTGGTGATAAATGCACTGAGGAAGGAGCCCCATTTGTCGCATTTTACGCTGGCGCAAGCTTTGGAGGTGACGAAAAAATTAGGGGTGAAGCAGGCATGGCTGACTCATATCGGCCACCAGATGGGATTGACAGCGGAGGTTTCCAAAGAATTGCCTGCTAATGTATCTTTGGCTTACGATATGTTGCAGGTGGAAATCTGAAAAAAATCTTTACCGGAAAAGACTGAAACTTTCAGTCCGATTTGGTGTAAAATTCCGTTGAATTTATTACATTTGTAAGATTTTCACAAAATAAGCAAAGTGAATTGTGAAATATATTGTATCACAAGTGGTTAATGTTATAATTTAAATTATAGATGGAAAACGGCGGAGAAAAAATCATTAAAATCAACATTGAGGAAGAAATGAAATCATCCTACATTGATTATTCAATGTCAGTGATTGTTTCACGTGCATTACCGGATGTCAGGGACGGAATGAAGCCTGTGCACCGGAGAGTGTTGTATGGAATGAGTGAGTTAGGCGTAGCATCCAATAAACCTTATAAAAAATCGGCGAGAATTGTCGGAGAGGTGATGGGAAAGTATCATCCCCACGGCGATAGTTCCGTATATATGACAATGGTCCGTATGGCACAGCCCTGGTCTTTACGCTATCCGCTGGTGGACGGACAGGGAAACTTCGGTTCCATTGACGGTGACAGTCCGGCTGCTATGCGTTATACGGAAGCCCGGATGAAGAAGATTGCCGAAGAGATGCTTGCCGATCTGGAAAAGGATACGGTTGACATGGCACCCAACTTTGACGAATCTTTGAAAGAACCGACCGTATTGCCTTCCAAGATTCCGAACCTCCTGGTGAACGGAGCTTCGGGGATTGCAGTGGGTATGGCTACCAATATGGCTCCCCACAATTTGAATGATGTGGTGGACGCGATATGTGCCTATATTGATAATAACGATATAGATATTGAAGAGCTGATTAAAATCATCAAAGCTCCCGATTTTCCCACCGGAGGTACAATATATGGTTATAACGGCGTAAAAGAGTCGTATCGTACGGGACGCGGACGTATTATCGTACGGGCCAAGACCTCCATCGAGGTTTCCTCTTCCGGAAGAGAGAAGATTATTGTCCATGAAATTCCTTACCAGATTAACAAGCTGGAACTGATACAGCGTATTGCCGAACTGGTCAATGAGAAAAAGATAGAAGGGATCTCCAATATCAACGACGAGTCCGACCGGGAAGGTATGCGTATCGTAATTGATGTTAAAAAAGAAGCGATTTCAAATGTAGTGCTCAATACGTTATTGAAGCATACGGCTTTGCAGTCTTCTTTTGGTGTGAATAACGTCGTTTTGGTGAACGGACGTCCGAAACTGTTGAATTTGAAGGATTTGATCCGTTGTTTTGTGGATCATCGCCATGAGGTGGTTACCCGCCGTACGCAGTTTGAACTGAACCAGGCAGAGAAAAGGGCGCATATACTGGAAGGTCTGATTATCGCCTGCGACCACATCGATGAAGTGATCCGGATTATCCGCGGTTCTCAGACTCCCGAAGAGGCTAAGAATACCTTAATTGACCGCTTCGGTTTGAGTGAGATACAGGCTTCCGCCATTGTGGACATGCGCTTGCGCCAGTTGACGGGACTGGAACAGGATAAGTTGCGGGCTGAGTATGAAGAGATAGAGAAATTGATTGCTCATTTGAAGGAAATATTGGCAAGCCTTGAGCTGAGAATGGAAATCATCAAGAATGAAATGCTGGAGATGAAGGCATTGTACGGGGATGAGCGCCGTACGGATATTGTCTATGCTTCGGAAGAATTTAATCCGGAGGATTTTTATGCCGATGAAGAGATGGTGATTACCATTTCCCACATGGGTTATATCAAACGTACGCCTTTGAGCGAATACAAAGTACAGAACCGCGGCGGTGTTGGTTCCAAAGGATCGGCCACCCGGGACGAAGACTTCCTGGAACACATGATTATGGCGACTATGCACAATACCATGTTGTTCTTTACGGAAAAGGGAAAATGTTTCTGGCTGAAAGTCTACGAGATACCCGAAGGTACGAAACAGGCAAAGGGACGTGCTATCCAGAACCTGCTGAATATTGATCCGGATGACAAGGTGAAGGCTTATATTAATCTTTTGACTTTAAAAGACGAGGATTATATAAATAGCAACTATATTGTATTGTGTTCCAGAAAAGGTATTATCAAGAAGACGACCCTGGAAGCTTATTCGCGTCCGCGCCAGAACGGAGTCAATGCCATCACTATCAAAGAGGGCGACCAGTTGCTGGAGGCTAAACTGACCAACGGTAAGAATGACATTATGTTGGCTGTGAAGTCCGGGAAAGCCATCCGTTTCCCGGAAGAAAAGGTGCGTCCGATGGGTAGGACAGCTTCCGGAGTACGGGGTATCACTCTGGGCAGTGAAGACGATGAAGTGATCGGAATGATTTGTGTGGAACCAGAAAAGGCCAATGTACTGGTCGTATCGGAAAACGGTTATGGAAAACGTTCGGATATAGAAGATTACCGGACGACAAACCGGGGCGGAAAAGGAGTGAAGACGATCAATCTGACGGAAAAGACCGGCAGTCTGATTGCTTTACTGGACGTAACGGACGATGAACACCTGATGATTATCACCCGTTCGGGGCTGACTATTCGTCTGGAAATTGCTTCCTTGAGGGTGATGGGTCGGAATACCCAGGGTGTGAAATTGATTAACCTGCGGAATGATGACGCCATTGCTGCTGTAGCCAAGGTTTCTGCTTCCAAGGAAGATGAGAATGCGCCGGAAGAGGAGGGAAGTCAGGAAAATGAAAGTATTCCGGAAGAATAAAATGAAACTATCGGGAATTAAAAGACGTCAAAAGGAATATAAATTCAATAATAACAAATTGTACGTATGAGAAAATTAACTTTTATCATGATCATGCTTTTCTGTGCTTCTTTTACATACGCACAGAAAGGAAAGGTTTCACAGGCCTCCAGTTATCTGAGTTCCGGTAAATTAGATGAAGCGAAAAAGCTTATAGATGAAGCTATTGCACATGAAAATTGTGTAAATGATTCAAAATCCTGGCTTGTAAAAGGACAGATATATCAGGGAATTTTTGAAAGTCCGCTGCCGGATTACAAAAAACTTGATCCCAATGCGTTGGATGTTGCTTATGAGGCTTATCAGAAAGCCATTGAACTGGACGACAAAGGGAAAGTAGGCAAAAAACTGAAAACACAATATAATAATCTGATTATAGATTTCACTAACAAGGCTGTAGAATATTATAATTCAGAGAATTTCAAAGGAGCTTTGGAGGCTTTCAAGAAAGTGCTGGAGATTGAAAAATCACCGGTTGTCAATTCAACAGCTATTGATACTATCGTGATTTTTAATGCCGGAATTTCTGCACACAGAGCCGAAGAGTTTGCCGAAGCTGAAAAGTATTACAAGGAAGTTCTGAAATATAATTATGAGCCTGCCAGAACTTATGCCATGTTGGCCAATGTACTGAAAGCTCAGGGAAAAGAAGAAGAGGCTGTACAATATCTGCATAAAGGCTATGAACTGTATCCGAATGATGCCAATATGTTGGTTGAACTGATTAATTATTATCTGCTGGGCGGAGAACCTGAAAAAGCTGAAAAGTATCTGGATGCTGCCATTCAGCAAGACCCGAATAATGCTTCGTTTTACAGAGCAAAAGGATCGTTGTATGAAAAAATGAACGAGCCGGCAAAGGCCGTTGAAATGTATGAAAAAGCCCTTAGTATTGATCCGAAGGATTTTGCCTCACAGTATAATTTAGGTACCGCTAAATTGAATGAGGTGATTAAATTTCATGAAAAAGTGAATGATATTGTGGATGCAGACGAATATAACAAGAGTATGGAACAAGTGTACAAAGGTTATGAATCTGTGATTCCGTATTTTGAAAAAGCCCATGAAATCGATCCGAAAGAACCCAATACAATGGAAACTTTGAAAGCTCTCTATTTTAAGCTGAGGACCATTAATCAGGACTACATGCAGAAATATGAGAATATTAAAGCGATGTTGGATGGAGAAAACAAATAAATAAAATCAGGAAAAGGGAAGCTGAGACTCCCCTTTTTCTTTTTATATATAATTTATCATAATATAAATTATAGGACTCATTCAAAAAACAGAAAAAAAGGGTAAATCCGATGAAATTAATTATATTTGCGAATAAATTTGGCAAAGAATATGAAAAAAAGAATGTGTGACAAGGTTGTCATTATCACCGGTGCTTCTTCCGGTATCGGAAAAGCATTGGCGTATGAAGCGGCTCATCAGGGCGCTAAATTAGCCATTGCTGCCCGGAATATTGAAGAATTGCTTGTTCTTGAAAAAGAGCTGAAAACCGGTGGCACGGATGTCATTTCCATACGCACGGATGTGACCAAAGAATTGGCATGTAAGGAACTGATACATCAAACTTACGATTATTTCGGACGTATAGATGTATTGATCAATTGTGCCGGAATCTCCATGCGGGCTTTACTGGAGGATCTGGATTTGAATGTAATCCGTAAGGTTATGGATGTCAATTTCTGGGGAACGGTGTATTGTTCCAAATATGCTCTTCCCTATTTGTTGCAATCGCACGGTACGTTGGCCGGAGTGATTTCTATTGCCGGATATATAGGCCTTCCCGGGCGGACGGGATATGCTGCCAGTAAATTTGCCGTGAGAGGATTTTTAAATACTGTCCGGATTGAAAACAGGAAAAAAGGCCTGCATGTGTTGGTGGCTGCTCCGGGATTTACGGCATCCAATATTCGTAAGACGGCTTTGAACGCTGAAGGCCGTCAGCAAGGTGAAAGTCCTCGTAATGAAGGAAAAATGATGTCGGCTGAACGCTGTGCCGCTATCATAATGAAAGGGATAAGAAAACGGAAACGGGAGATTATCATGACGTTTGTGGAAGGAAAATTGGCTGTATTTTTGAGTAAATGGATGCCCCGGTTGGTGGATCGTCTGAGTTATTCCCACATGGCCAAAGAACCCGATTCCCCTTTTAAATAAAGATTTTATGAGTATGAGGAGATTGGTATGGCTGTCGATTTGGCTATTCTGCGGAATAAATGCCGTTTATTCGCAGATATTGTATCCGGAGGTTATGGAAAGCAAGCTGCCGCTTCTAAAACCGTTGGAAGTTCCGGCCATAGTCTTCCCTGCCGATCTGTCTGCATGCAAGAAAGGGTTGAAAAATTCTTTTATCACCAATCCGGCAGTACGCTATGCCATTGAGGAATTGAAGCAGGAAAAAACGAAAGATCAGGAACTCAAAGAAGCGTTGGAAGTGTTGATTCATTATGCGGAAGACGAGCAGGTCCGGCCTGTCGTGGAGGCGGTGAAAAAGTATATGCAGGACGCTGCGAAAAAGGAAGATGCTTTGCAAAGAGCCATACGGCAGATAGAGAACGACAGCACAGCTTATTATGACGCTCATGCTCAGGAATATCGGGATGACAGTACCTTATTATATTATAACAGTAATTTGAGGACATTGGTATCCCATATACGCAACGATTCGAGTTATACGTGGTTGCGTGAAATCAGTAAGGATTCTGTTCAGGTGCATTTGTCCAATCGAGCTGACCAGTATCTGGATGTGTGGATGAATAACGGACGGCAGGATTATTACCGTTTTTGGGTAATCAACCGGAGTGGTGATTCCATCGGTACCTGGGTACAGGTCCTGCCTGAGAAAAACAATCTCCGGGTGTATGTGGATGATGATGTGTACCAGAACCGGGGGGTGGATTACAAGAAAGTACCGGAAGAACTGATTAAAAATCAGTTGGGTGAAGATTTTTATAAAATCAGTGATCCCCATACCGGAGAACTTTGGCGCCGTCACTGGAGTTTTTATTCGGAAATGGAAGCCGCTTTGGGACAGGGATATCAATCCAACTGGGCCAGCGGTGGCGAGAACTCCCTCTCCTTGTTGACCAACCTCCGGCTGTATCTGAATTACAATAAGAATAAGACGAGCTGGGAGAATTTTATTCATTACCGGTTGGGATTTCTGCGTTCCGGTAGTGAAGATATACGAAAGAATGAAGACCGTCTGGAGTTTAACTCCAAACTCGGACAAAATGCATTTAAGCATTGGTATTATACAGCACAGTTGAATATTCTGACCCAGGTATTCAATTCGTATGAATACCCGTCAGACAGCGAAAAGAAATTAGTGGCTAATTTTATGTCTCCGGGATATTATACGTTATCTATTGGTATTGACTACAAGCCCTCGGAAAATTTTTCTCTTTATCTCTCTCCCATTGCCGGAAAATGGACGTGGATGCGGGATACCACTGGTATTGATCCGACCCGCTACGGTGTGGATGCCGGGAAAAAATCCAAAGGAGACGCCGGTGCCCGCGTTGAACTGAGAAATAAATTTCCTCTGGCTAAAATCATGGAAATCCGGAACGAACTGATTATGTTCAGTAGTTATTATAACTCCAAACAGAGTTTTACCGGCGACTGGAAAGTGCAGATCGATTTCAAAATCAACTATTTTATGCGGGCTTCCGTGTATGCGAATCTGGTGTATGATGAAAACTATTCGGACAAGCTTCAATTTAAGGAAACGTTGAATCTGGGAGTAAATTTTAGATTTTAAGGCTATGATAAATTTTGAAAATTGTGAAATCGGCAATATCATTATTCATAATGTCGGTAACAAATATGAAGGCGGAGAACTGGTGTTGTCTGAAACCTGTTTCCTACCGGAGGATGCGGATGTTTTGAGTTTGTTGAAAAATTATTTCCTTTCCTCTTTCAAGAAAGATGCTTTTTATAATTTTTATCCTTACGAGGATGATTTGATGAATAATCCGGTATATGCTGCCGCCTATACTGTTTTTAACGACAATTCCGGTTTTTATGAGCAATCCGTGAAAATTGCTGAACAGCTTTTTGAACAGTCCAATAATCCGAATATCAAAGCCGGTGAGTTGTATGTGGTGTATTTCCGCAATTGCAACATTGAAGAGGGTGTTTGCGATGCTATCGGGATTTTCAAGTCCGAGACCAAAGACACGTTCCTTAAAATTGTGATGAACCGGAATACCTATCAATTGGAGAGTGAATCCGGTATAAACATAAAGAAACTGGATAAGGCGTGCCTGATTTTCAATATCCGTCCGGAAGAGGGTTACAAGGTATCCATTCTGGACAAGACGAACATCAAGGAAGCGATTTATTGGACAACGGATTTTCTGGGATTGCAGCCTGCTAATGACAGTTATTTCCAAACAGCAAATTATCTGAATTTGTGCAAAGATTTCGTAAAAGACATCTATAACAAGGAGAATGATGTGCCGCGGGCTGATCAGATTGATATGTTGAATCGGTCTCTGAATTTCTTTAAGGAGGCGGAAGTCTTTTCAGAAGATCGCTTTAAAGAGGAGGTTGTGCGTGAACCGGAAGTGATTCAGGCGTTTGAAAACTTCAGGAAGCAATACGAGGAAGAAAAGGAAATCCCGTTGAGCGACTCTTTTCCTGTGTCTGATTTTGCCGTGAAAGATGAAAAGAAGTATTTCCGGCATGTGCTGAAACTGGATAAGAATTTCCATGTTTATATCCACGGACAACGCAAGTATCTTGAAAAAGGGTATGATACGGCCCGGGATATGAATTATTATAAGCTTTATTTCAGAGACGAAGAGTAGGTATGAAAATTGTAATGAGATTACTGCTGGCGTTTGTTATCTTGGGTGTAGTGCTTGGGATTTCCGGATATTTTTTTGTATTCCGTCCCAATATACAAGTCCGGGATAACGGTATTTTCATGATTCGTAAAGGTGAATCGTTTGATACGGTGGCGCAGCGTTTACAGGAAAGAGGATACCTTCAGAATATGTATACTTTCCGGAAAGTGGCCCGACTAAAGAAGTATCCGGAGTTGGTGAAAAGCGGACGTTACAGGCTGACAGACCGGATGAACAATAATGAGCTGATTAATTTGTTGCGTTCCGGACGGCAGGAACCGGTACATTTTACATTTAACAACGTCCGGACGCTGGAGCAGTTTGCCGGAATTGTCAGCAGACAGATTGCTGTTGATTCTTCCGCCTTGTTATCGTTGTTGGCTGATGAACAGTATGTTTCCCGTTTGGGATTTACAAGGGAAAATCTAATGGGAATGTTTATTCCCAATACCTATCAGATTTATTGGGATATTTCCCCCTTGAGTTTTGTGACCAGGATGCAGGAGGAATACCTGAATTTCTGGAATGATAACCGCAGGCAAAAGGCGGAAAAAGCCGGTCTCTCTCCTATGGATGTTATGATTCTGGCATCTATCATTGAAGAAGAAACGATACGTCCCGAAGAGTATCCGGTTATTGCAGGTGTGTATATTAACCGCCTGAAACGTAATATCCCTTTAGCGGCCTGCCCGACGCTGAAATTTGCTTTGGGGGATTTTACGTTGAAACGGGTACTCAAAGTACATACCGAGATTGACTCTCCTTATAATACTTATAAGTATAAAGGTTTACCTCCCGGCCCGGTACGTATGCCTTCTATTCAGGTTGTCGAAGCGGTATTGAATTACCGGAAACACGATTATTTTTATTTTTGTGCGAAAAGTGATTTTTCAGGCGGACACCATTTTTCCCGGACTTTGCGTCAGCATAATGAATATGCCCGTCAGTACCACCAAGCTTTGAACAGAAGAAAAATATATTAGGGATATTTTTTCTCTTTTTGTTTTCCGATTCAGAGTTTTTGTGCTATATTTGCGCCGATATTTTAATTTTATACTAATAATCAATTAATTATGTTGAATCATTACGAGACCGTTTTCATTACAACTCCCGTTTTGTCTGAGGTTCAGATAAAGGAAGCGGTAGAAAAGTTCAAGAATACCATTACAGAAAATGGTGGTAGCATTGAACACGAGGAGGCTTGGGGCCTTCGCAAGTTGGCTTATCCGATCCAGAAGAAAACCACCGGATTCTATCACCTGCTTCAGTTTGAAGCTGAAGGTTCTTTGGTTGACAAATTGGAAACCGCTTACAGACGTGACGAACGTGTGATCCGTTTTCTGACGTTCAGATTAGACAAGTATGCGTATGAGTATGCTTTAAAGAGAAGAAGTAAAAACGAAAAAAAAGAGGAGAAATAAGCCATGGCACAGAATGAAAGTGAAATAAGATATTTGACCCCGCCATCCGTAGAGATCAAAAAGAAAAAATATTGCCGTTTTTTAAAGAGCAGAATCAAATTTATTGATTACAAGGATCCGGAATTTTTGAAGAAATTCCTGAACGAACAGGGGAAAATCCTTCCGAGAAGAATTACAGGTACTTCTTTGAAATATCAGAGAAAAGTAGCTACCGCAGTGAAACGGGCAAGACATCTTGCATTACTGCCCTATGTAACCGATTTGATGAAATAATTTTAAGGAAGGAGGACAAAATGCAGATTATATTATTGACAGATATAGCAAACTTAGGTCATAAGGACGACATAATCAACGTTAAACCGGGTTATGGTCGTAACTACCTTATTCCTCAGGGATATGCTATCCTTGCAACGGAATCATCCAAAAAGATCGTTGCTGAGAATATCAAACAGAGAGCTCACAAGGAAGCTAAGTTGAAAGCGGAAGCGGAAGAATTGGCCACCAAGCTCGAAGCAGTAAAATTGACTATTGGAGCCAAAACCAGTAGTACAGGTAAGATTTTTGGTTCCGTGAACAGCATCATGATTGCAGAAAGTTTGCAAGCACAGGGTTTTGATGTTGACAGAAAGAAAATCATGCTGAAAGAGATCAAAGAAGTGGGAACCTATACGGCTGTCATTAAACTTCACAGAGAAGTGAAAGTGAATGTTGAATTTGACGTAGTTTCCGAATAATTAATTAAAGTCATTAAGACTTAAACGTATTTCCAAACAATCCAAACATAAAAAAGCACCCGGAAACGGGTGCTTTTTTATTCCTGTAATTTTCGTATCTTTGTAAACAATTTATTCGGGGAAAAGAATGGGAAAACAAAATATAGAACTGAAGGGAATCCGCGTACACAATCTGAAAAACATAGATTTGACAATTGGTTTAAATAAATTGATTGTGGTTACGGGAGTGTCCGGAAGCGGTAAGTCCTCTTTGGCTTTTGACACGCTGTATGCAGAAGGCCAAAGAAGGTATGTGGAAAGCCTTTCTTCCTATGCCCGTCAGTTTTTAGGACGTTTGAATAAGCCGGAATGCGATTATATTAAGGGCATTCCTCCTGCCGTAGCCATTGAGCAAAAGGTAAATACTTCCAACCCCCGTTCCACTGTTGGTACTTCTACCGAAATTTACGATTATATTAAATTATTATACGCCCGTGCCGGACAGACTTTTTCCCCGGTTTCCGGGAAAGAAGTGAAGCGGGATCAGGTAGACGATATATGCCGTTTTATTTTGCAAGGCAATAGTGGCAAAAATGTTGTTATTCTTGCCAAGCCTCAAAAGTTGCATCAACAACAAAACCTGTCCTTGTTGTTGAGTCAGGGGTTTACCCGAATCAAATACGGAAATGAGTTTTTACGTATAGATGATGTTGTAACTAACAAACAGGAATTTAAGGAGCAAGAGAAACTTTATCTTGTGATTGACCGCATTTCCGTCAACGATGAACGGGATACAATGTCGAGGGTGTCGGAATCGGTAGAAACAGCGCTCTATGAAGGAAACGGAGAATGTTTTATCGAATTGGACGGTAAAATACATTCTTTTTCCAATCGTTTTGAAGCGGACGGTATGACGTTCCAGGTTCCCTCCGTCAATATGTTCAGTTTCAACTCCCCTATCGGTGCCTGTCCGACTTGTGAGGGATACGGACGTATATTAGGAATAGATGAAGATCTGGTTGTACCCAATAAAACACTGAGTGTCTATGAGGATGTTGTCATGTGCTGGCGGGGAGAAGTGATGAGCGAATGGAAGCATCAAGTGGTAAAAAATGCACATCATGTCCATTTTCCGGTACATACCCCCTATTATGAATTGACACCTCAGGAGAAGAGCTTGTTGTGGAAGGGATGCAAATATTTTCGTGGAATTAATGATTTTTTTGCCCATCTGGAATCCAAGAAGTATAAAATTCAGAACCGGGTAATGATTGCGCGGTATACCGGAAAAACAAAATGTCCTGTTTGTGGAGGAACCCGTTTGAAAGAAGAGGCTTCTTATGTGAAAATCGGTGGTAAATCGGTGCCGGAACTAGTGGAAATGCCCATTGTTGATTTGAAAGTTTTTTTCGACCGACTTGAATTGAATGAAAATCAGAAAAAAGTTGCGGAACGGATTCTACCGGATATAAAGAACCGTATCGGATTCTTATTGGAAGTCGGGCTGGGATATTTGACTCTTAACCGCCTGTCTTCCACCCTTTCGGGCGGAGAATCCCAACGTATAAACCTGGCAACTTCGCTGGGTTCGGCTTTGGTTGGTTCGTTGTACATTCTGGATGAACCGAGCATCGGACTTCACTCCCGGGATACAGCTCGGTTGATAGGTGTGTTAAAGCGGTTGCGGGACATGGGAAATACGGTTGTGGTAGTTGAACATGATGAAGATATTATTAAAGCTGCAGATGAAGTGATTGATATAGGCCCGTATGCCGGTCGTCTGGGCGGAGAAGTGGTCTTTCAAGGAGATCGAAAAGCCCTGGAAGCAGCCCATACACTGACTGCGGATTACCTCTATGGAAGGAAAGGTATAGCCCTTCCGGAGAAAAGACGTATCTGGAAAAAGAAAATTACTGTCACTGGAGCCACCGAGAATAACCTGAAAAATCTGACAGTGGATATTCCTTTGGGGATAATGACAGCCATTACAGGCGTGAGCGGCTCAGGAAAAAGTACGTTGGTCAAATCGATATTAGTTCCTGCTCTGAAAAAATACTATGGAGACTATTCCGATCGTACCGGAAGTTTTGACAAGCTCACGGGGGATTTAAGAGCAATCAGTGGAGTGGAGTTCATTGATCAGAATCCTATTGGTAAGTCTACCCGCTCTAACCCCGTTACCTATGTAAAAGCGTGGGATGATATCCGCAAAATTTTTGCAGATGAAAAGGCAGCCAAGATGCAAGGTTTCAAACCCTCCCATTTTTCTTTTAATGTCCCGGGAGGACGGTGTGAAGAGTGCCAGGGAGAAGGAATTATCAAGGTAGAGATGCAGTTTATGGCGGATGTGTATCTGGAATGTGAACATTGCAAGGGAAAACGCTTTAAGGAAGATGTGCTGGAAATAAGATACAGGGATAAAAATATCTATGATATTCTGGAAATGACAGTAAATCAGGCTGTCGAATTTTTTTCTACTGAAAGTGGACACAGTGAGCGGAGTATTGTGGACAAATTACAGAAATTAGTGGATGTCGGACTGGGGTACATCAAGTTGGGCCAGTCTTCAAGTACGTTGAGCGGAGGCGAAAGCCAACGGGTGAAGTTGGCGTATCATCTGAGCCGGGAAAATGCGGAGCCGACATTGTTTGTGTTTGACGAACCAACAACCGGTCTCCATTTTCATGATATCCATAAATTAATGGAATCCCTGAATGCCTTGATTGACAGAGAACACTCGGTGTTGATTATAGAGCACAATATGGATGTGATTAAATGTGCCGATCATGTGATTGATTTGGGTCCAGAAGGTGGCAGTGAGGGTGGAAATGTTGTGTTTAGTGGTACTCCGGAGGAGTTGGTGAAGTGCAAAGAATCCTATACCGGAAAATATTTACAAGAAAAAATTAGATAAATCATAAATTTCCGCCGCTCTCTTGTTGGATTTGTAGAACCCAGGCGGGAGATTCCGGCAAATTGTTTTGATAATGAAAAAAATACTTGATTTTGCAGTCGTCAGAAATGAAATACTTAATAGCAACATGTTTCTGCTGACCCTCCATTCTGATGAGCTTCCTCCTATTAGTCCGGGACAATTTGTGAATGTAAAAATAGAGAATTCTCCCGCAACATTTCTACGGCGTCCGATTTCTGTTCATGATGTAGATCCGGTAAAAAACTTACTTTATTTATTGGTAAAAAAAGCCGGAACAGGTACCCGAATATTAGCGGGATTGAAGGAAGGAGAAAGGTTGAGTGTTATACTTCCATTGGGAAATACTTTTTCTATTCCTGAGTACGGACGGTGTTTGTTGATTGGTGGTGGCGTAGGGATTGCTCCCATGCTTCATTTGTCAAAGGAGATGAAATCACGGGGACTTTCTCCGGTGATATTAATTGGTGTGCGTTCGAAAGAGGATATTGTGCGTAAGGAAGCTTTTGAACAACATGGAGAGTTGTACTATACCACGGAAGATGGCTCTTTTGGTGAAAAGGGGTATCCGACCCAACATTCTGTATTGTCTCAGCATTTTGATCATATATATTGTTGTGGACCAGAAGTGATGATGAAGGCAGTTGCTGGGTATGCTTATAAGAATAATATTGCCTGCGAGGTGTCTTTGGAAAACATGATGGCTTGCGGTATAGGGGCTTGTCTGTGTTGTGTGACCGACACCCATGAAGGGCATAAATGTGTGTGTTCGGAAGGACCGATTTTTAATATAAAGGATTTGAAATGGCAGAGTTAAGTGTAAATTTAAACGGACTGGAGTTAAAGAATCCGGTATTGACGGCTTCCGGTACATTTGGTTATGGAACTGAATTTGCAGATTTCATTAATTTGACGGATTTAGGTGGTTTCATCGTGAAAGGGACTACCCTGTATCCCCGAGAGGGTAATCCTTATCCCCGTATGGCTGAAACGCCGTCGGGAATGCTGAATGCTGTCGGATTGCAGAATAAGGGTGTGGATTATTTTATTAACCATATTTATCCTGAAATTAAGGATATTCGTACCAATATATTGGTAAATGTTTCGGGCGCTTCCGTATCCGATTATGTAGCTACAGCGGAAAAAATAAATACCTTGGACTGTATTCCTGGGATAGAGTTAAATATTTCATGTCCGAATGTAAAAGAAGGCGGTATGGCTTTTGGTACACAATGTTCTTCGGTAGCGGAAGTGGTAAGTGCAGTAAGAAAGGTGTATAAAAAGCATTTGATGGTGAAATTATCCCCCAATGTGACTAATATCCAGGAAATTGCCTTAACGGCAGAGGCTGAAGGTGCCGATTCTGTTTCTCTGATTAATACATTAATGGGGATGGCTATTGATGCGGAAAAACGGCGTCCTGTGCTGAGTACTGTAACCGGAGGTTTGAGCGGAGCCTGCGTAAAGCCTGTTGCACTTCGGATGGTATGGCAGGTTTCGAAAGTCGTTAAAATACCGATTGTTGGATTGGGGGGAATCATGAATGCTACAGATGCCATAGAATTTTTATTAGCAGGTGCTTCGGCGATTCAGATAGGAACGGCTAATTTTATAGATCCGTCAATAACACTGAAAGTAGTGAAAGGCATCGATAATTACCTGGACAGGCATGGTTTTAAATCTGTGAAAGAAATTGTTGGCTTGATTTAATGGTTGCAGGTTGTACAGGGCTCTTTTTTTTAAAATTTCTTGTACAACCTGTGGAATTATTTGATATAATCCTCAAAACTTCCGTCTGTAAAAAACAGAATAATCCGTTTTAATTTTTTCTGATCAGAGGCCGGAGGAATAATAGTCGGTATTGCTGGTGATGAATGCTTCGGAGCAGTTGCTCTGTACGGTTCTTGAGGTTCGTTACTCGCTTTTATTTCCGGATTCGAAACCATATTTTTTATCGATTCTCTTTTTTCTGCATTTTCCGCATCAGTATACATCTCTCCTTTTCCGGTCAGTAACCAATCCATACTGATGTCAGGAAAAGCTCTGGCAATATTCACTAATAAATCATATCCCGGTTTATTCCTGCCTTTCAGTAAATGGGAAATAGCCGAAGGATTTGCATTTATTAAAGTTGCAAATTTAGTGGCGCTTAATCCTTTTTTTTCAATAATAGCATTTAATCTGTCCTTCATAGAAGCTGTCAAAATGTCTGATTTCAGTAATTGTTTCGATTACAAATGTAATCTTATTTTATTGAATTTCAAAATTACAATTGTATATGTTCATTGATTACAATTGTAATACACAAAAGATATTTAAAGGAATGGTATTATATAGTATTGATTATTAGTATATTCGATATGTATGGTTTTGGATAAAATTGCATATAACTTATTTTTAATCACTTACATTTTTGAAACACTTATATACCTCTCTTTTTTGTATTATACGATCTCTTTATATAAATGCATTAAATAGCTGGTATTCAGATGTATTTTTCAAATAAATATATAAAATATCGACAAAATCAAGGTTTAAGTGTTATGTGTAATTGAAATTGATTCAATATAAATTTTAGATGATTCTATGTATAATACTGGTTTTTAATTTATTACAAATTAATTAATGTGTTTGGATTTGGCTAATATATTCATACTTGTTCTTTGACGATGGAAATGTTGGTTTGTTACAATTGTAACATGATTATTGTTTTGAATGAATTTTTGATACTATTTACATGTGTAAAATCGCCATGTGTTTTTGTCATATACATCTTGTATTATCTCCAGTTGTTTATTCTTAAATTCTTAGTATATTTGAAAAATTATAAAACAGACTCTTTTATGACAGTACAGAAAAAAATAGCTCGTTTACGTGAAATTATGGAACGGGAAGGTTTGGATGCATATATTGTTTCCGGTACCGATCCTCATAATAGTGAATATTTGCCAGAGGCATGGCAGCAGCGGGAATGGATTTCCGGTTTTACCGGGTCTTTCGGGACCGTAGTTGTGACAAAAGAAGATGCTGGTTTATGGACAGATAGCCGTTATTTTATTCAGGCAAAGGAACAGCTTGCCGGAACAGGTGTTTGTCTACATAAATTAAGGATTCCTGGGGCGATAGATTATCCTGAGTGGTTGTCAGAAAAATTACAATCTGGCTGTCGAGTGGGGATGGATAGTTTTTGTATGTCTGTGCAGGAAGTAGATCATTTGAAAAAAGTATTGTCAGTAAAAAACATTGAATTAGTAGGGAAAGCCGACCTGTTGGGAGAAATTTGGTTGGACAGACCTGCTCTCCCGGCATCTTCTGTTTGTTTGCTGGAAGAAAAATATGCAGGAGAATCTGCTCTGAGTAAGATAGCTGTCATTCAGGATAAGCTGAAGGAGTGTCAGGCGGATTATTTTCTTTTTAGTTGCCTGGATGAAATTGCTTGGTTGTTTAATATCCGTTGTCATGATATCGCGTACAATCCAGTCGCAATCAGCTATGCTGTTGTCGGAAAGGAAAAATCCTGGTTTTTTATTAAACCCTCTAAATTATCTGCAGAGGTTGTGTGTGCTTTGGAGGGCAATCGGATTGAAATCCAGGATTATCATCATCTTTTCTTGTTTTTTGATGAATTGGGAAAAGATGTGCATTTTTTAGCGGATCTCCATACATTGAATTACGCTATATACAACCGCTTGGTTTCGTCGTTTAAGGTTACTGACACAATATCTCCTGTGATATTAAACAAGGCTGTAAAAAATCGAGTAGAGATAGAAGGGTTTCATAAGGCATGCATTAAAGACGGTGTTGCCATGACTCGTTTTTTTCTTTGGTTGGAACAAGAGTTGGGTTTTCGTCCGATTTCGGAAACGGAAGCTGCTGAAAAGTTGTCCGAATTGCGGGCGGCTTGTCCTGATTATGTGTCGGATAGTTTTCATACAATATCTGCTTATGGGAAAAATGCAGCTCTGCCTCATTATTCTGCCATACCGGGAAAAGATGCGGTTTTGAAAAAGAAGGGTTTGTATTTGGTGGATTCGGGAGGGCAGTATGTATATGGAACAACAGATATTACCCGAACAATTCCTTTGGGGGAATTGACACAACAGGAAAAAGAAGATTATACATTAGTACTTAAGGGTATGATCGCGTTGTCTCGGTGTGTATTTCCTAAGGGTACAACCGGGGCTAATATTGATGTAGTTGCACGGCAGCCTTTGTGGAATAATAAAATGAATTACGGGCATGGTACTGGACATGGTGTCGGGCATTTTCTTTGTGTTCATGAAGGGCCTCAGGATATACGACAGGCGTGGCGAGCGCAAGCTATTTTGCCTGGTATGGTTACTTCTGATGAGCCTGGTATGTATAGAGAAAACAGTCATGGAATAAGACATGAGAATCTCATTGTTTGTCAGGAATTAGGTGAAAATGAGTTTGGTGAATGGTGTGGATTTGAAACAATAACTCTTTGTTATTTTGATACTTCTGCTTTGTTGATTGAATTGTTGAGTGAAGATGATAAAAAATGGTTGAATGTATATCACTCTCAGGTTTTTGAAAAGATAGCCCCCTATCTTACAGAGTCAGAGAAAGTGTGGTTACAAAAGAAAACTGAAAAAATTTAAAAAAGAGATTTGTACTGTTCTTGCGAGAACAGTACAAATCTTTTACTCATATTTCCTGTTTAAAATTTCGTTATAGATAACGGCTTTTTTTAAATTAAAATCAATCTTTTCTGGGGTTGTATCCTGATCTTCGTTAACAAGGGGTTTTAATAGAGCCTCTTTTGTTTTGCTTTCTTTTTGGGGGTTAGACGAATATTCAGGAATAATTTCTTCTTTATTATTCGTGTGCTCATTAGTTATTGTGTTTCCCCTATTATCTTCGGAAAATTCGTCAATACGTTTTTTTTGCGCAGTTGTTTTTTTATTATTTTTGGACAAGGATTTGAGCATGCTTAGTCCTGCTGTCAATAGCGTCAAAAGAATGTATATCCAATCGGACGGGGAGTTTGTTTCGCTCATGGTTTTTGTCTTTGTATAATTTAATATTGTTGTATATGCAATCAAAAGTAATATTTTTTTTATTATTAGCCTTGTCTTTGTTTTTATTTTGGGGGTGTAGTGATGATTTAAAACGAAATACGGTAATTCCTTACACTCCTATTGAGACCCGTATTAATCTGGGATGGGCTGATTATCAGGATTTGAATTTCCCAGGTCGTCCTGTGTATATTCTTTATTCCACTCCGACAGGTGAGCTTTTGGGGTATAACGGAAACGGAATCATTGTTATGCAGACGGATATGAATGAGTATAAATGTTACGATGCGACCTGTCCGAATTGTATAGATGCAGATACTCATATTGAAATTACAGCCGGTGATCAGATTGCCAAGTGTCCTACTTGTAAAACACAGTTTTTTCTTCCATACGGTATTCCTTTGAATGCAGAAGAAGATGAAAATGAGGCGAAGAAGATAGCTCCGCTTCAATCTTACCCTGTAGATGTTGCTGGAAATATACTGATTGTCAGGTATTAATTGCATGGTGAAAACGGCGCTGATAAAAATATTACACGTTCTGCAAAATTATAGAAAAAGTATCTTCTTTTTTTTTACCTTTGCCACAAAATCAGAGTAGTAAATCATAAAATCACAAAGAACCGACATCCGGATGAAAAGAGCGTTAATAAGTGTTTTTGATAAAACTGGAATTGTTGATTTTGCAAAATCCCTCGACTCGTTGGGATGGCAAATCATTTCAACCGGAGGAACCTCGAAAAAACTGAAAGAAGAAGGCATTCAAGTACAAGATATTTCAGATCTGACCCGGTTCCCCGAATGCTTTGATGGCAGAGTAAAAACGTTACACCCTAATGTAGAAGGAGGAATCCTGGCCATACGGGATAATGAAAACCATCAGAAGCAGATGTCTGAATTAGGTGTTGAACCTATTGATATTGTAGTATGTAATCTCTATCCTTTTAAACAAACCGTTTTAAAGCCGGGCGTTTCACACGAAGAAATTATAGAGAATATTGATATTGGCGGACCGACCATGATCCGGGCTGCAGCCAAAAATTATAAATTTGTAACGGTTATTACTGATCCGGAAGATTATCCAAAAGTCATTGAAGAGCTGCAGACTAACGGAGAGACTTCCGCTTCGACTAAAGAAATGTTAGCGGCAAAGGTGTTTATCCATACGGCTCATTATGATGCTTTAATTGCCGATTATTTTTCTGAACGCTTGGAGATTGCTTCTCCGAAAACCTTGACTCTTACTTATGAAAAGAAACAGGATTTAAGATATGGCGAAAATCCGCACCAGTCGGCGACGTTCTATACCTCCATTAAGGGAACGAAAGGCACATTGACTTCTGCTATACAACTTCACGGAAAGGAGTTATCTTATAATAACATAGGAGATACAGACGGAGCGTTAGAGGCGTTAAAGGAATTTGACGAACCGACCATTGTGGCAGTCAAGCATGCAAATCCCTGTGGTGTTGGTAGTGCTGATACTCTTCTGGAAGCTTATAAAAAAGCATATGAAGCCGATCCGGTTTCTATTTTTGGCGGGATTGTGGCTGCGAATCAAGAGATTGACGGAGCAACAGCTGCGGAAATGGCAAAGGTGTTTCTGGAAGTAATAGTTGCTCCTTCTTATTCGCAGGAAGCTCTTGACATCCTGACTAAGAAAAAGAATATCCGTTTGCTGCAATTGGAGGAAATCGGACACAAAGATAAAAAAGCAGCTAAAGCGAAGACTGTATTGGGGGGATTGCTTATCCAGAGTTTGGATACGGAGTTGATTTCTGAAAAAGACTTGAAAATAGTTAGTAAGCGAAAACCTACGGCACAGGAGATGGATGACCTTCTCTTTGCATGGAAAGTTGTAAAGCATACCAAATCGAATGGTATTGCTATTGCAAAGGATAAATGCACGACAGGTGTAGGTCCCGGTCAGGTTAGTCGTATTTGGGCACTGGAGAATGCTATTCGTCAGGGAGGTGAGCGTATTGCGGGCAGTGTCATGGCTTCCGATGCGTTTTTCCCTTTCCCTGATTGTGTGGAAGCTGCACATAAAGCGGGTATTACTGCCATTATTCAGCCGGGAGGTTCTGTACGGGATCAGGAATCCATTGAAGCAGCAGACCGTTACGGCATTGCGATGATATTTACAGGTATGAGACATTTCAAACATTAAAACAATATGGGATTATTTTCATTTTTATCACAAGATATAGCGGTTGACTTGGGTACGGCCAATACCATCATCATCAATAGTGACAAGATGGTTGTAAACGAACCGTCTATTGTTGCTATTGACAGGAGAACGGAAAAGGTAATTGCCATTGGCGAAAAAGCCCGGCAGATGCAAGGAAAAACTCACGACAACATTAAGACCATCCGTCCGTTGAGAGATGGAGTGATTGCCGATTTTAATGCTGCGGAACAGATGATCCGTGGGATGATAAAAATGGCAAACATCAATAATAAATTCTTCTCTCCTTCTTTACGGATCGTCATTTGTATTCCTTCCGGTAGTACAGAAGTTGAAGTCCGCGCTGTACGTGACTCTTCTGAGCACGCTGGCGGTCGTGATGTCTACATGATATATGAGCCTATGGCAGCTGCTTTGGGTATCGGTTTGGATGTAGAAGCACCGGAAGGAAATATGATTGTGGATATAGGCGGTGGAACAACCGAGATTGCTGTAATTTCTTTGGGCGGGATTGTTACAAATAAATCCATTCGTATTGCCGGAGATGATCTGACTGATGATATTCAGGAATATATGCGTCATCAGCATAACATCAAAATTGGAGAAAGAACAGCTGAGGAGATTAAGATACATGTAGGGTCTGCTTTGTCCGAGCTGGATGAACCTCCTGCCGATTTTATCGTACAGGGACCGAACCAGATGACCTCCCTTCCGGTGGAAGTGCCTGTCTCCTATCAGGAAATTGCCCATTGTTTGGAAAAATCCATTTCCAAAATAGAGATTGCTATTTTAGGGGCACTGGAACAAACACCTCCCGAATTGTATGCGGATATTGTCAATAAAGGTATTTATCTGGCCGGTGGTGGTGCTTTATTGAGAGGATTGGACAAGCGTCTGTCTGATAAATTGAACATCCCCTTCCACATTGCAGAAGACCCATTGCGGGCTGTTGCCAGAGGAACCGGTATTGCTTTGAAAAATGTGGATAAATTCTCATTCCTGATCAGATAAGTTGGATGTCAGCAATAATTTAAAACAGTGAAGAATATTATAAAACTTATATTAAAGTATCATTTTACTATAATTTTTATATTACTGGAATTTATATCCTTTTCTCTGATGGTTGAACACAATAACTATCAGAGAACTGTTTTTTTCAGACATACAGCTTCATTTTTTTGCTACATCTCTTCCTATGTTACGGATATTCAGGAATATTTTTCTTTGAAATCAGCAAATGACAAATTGGTTGAAGAGAATACCAATCTGAAAAACCGATTAGAACAGCTTGCTGCCTATCGAGAACATTACTATTTGGATTCGTTGGAAATACAGGGAGATTATATTTATTACAAAGCCAAAATAGTCAACAGTTCTTTTAATAAAACCAAAAACTATCTTACCCTCAACAGAGGGAATAATGACGGAATCCGTAGTGAGATGGCGGTATGCTCAAAAGATGGAGTTATTGGTGTGGTAAAAAACACCAGCAACCATTTCTCTTTTATTATTCCATTGATTAATGTTAACTTGAGAGTTTCTGCTAAGATTAAGAAAAACGGGTATTACGGCTCCTTGCAGTGGGACGGAAATGACTATCGTTACTCCTTTTTAAATGACATACCCTTTCATGTCAATGTAGAACAGGGAGATACTATTGTTACCTCCGGTCACTCCTCCATTTTTCCGGAAGGAGAACTGATTGGCTTTGTTGAAACGGTTGATAGGGAGACTGCCAACTTTTTATCTATAAAAGTAAATCTTGCAACTGATTTCAAAAGACAATCGGATGTTTATATTGTTGCTTACCGTAATCAGGAAGAACAGAAACAGTTGGAACAAGAGGGAAAGAACGAATAAAAGAAAACCAGGGGACAATGAACAATATAAAGTATCTGATACATGTTGTTATTCTGTATATCATCCAATTGACAATTCTGGATAACATACAGCTTCACTCCTATGTATATATCAATATTTATATTCTGGCTATTTTGACTTTGCCCTATAATTACAAGAAAACTTCCGTACTCTTGCTTGGTTTTTTGTTTGGGTTGCTGGTAGATCTGGCAAATAACACGATGGGAATACATGCAGCGGCAACGACTTTTATAGCCTATCTCCGCCCCCGTCTATTGCTTATGATTTCCAATCGAGATCAGATGGATGACATTCAGGGAGCCCAGAAAGTCAGCAGTTTTAGCTGGTTTTTCAAATACACTCTTTTATTGACGACGGCTTTCAATGTGGCGCTGCTCATGGCAGAAGCTTTCACTTTTACTAATTTGGGAATTACTCTCCTGCGCATTGTGTGCAGCACTTTGGCGTCGTGTTTTTTCATTATGCTTTATTATTTCATAGCATTAAAGAAAAAACAGAGCTGATTTACATACGATATAGTCATACATTCAACTATATTAAAAAACAGGCATGAACAAATTTATACACAGGAAAGTTGTTATTTCTGGACTTATTATTTTTGTATTTGTTATCTACATTCTGCAATTATTCAATTTGCAGGTAATAGACGAATCTTATAAACTTTCTGCCATAAACAACTCCCAACGGATAGAGACGCAGTACCCTGCCCGGGGGTTGATATATGACCGTAATAACAATTTGTTGGTATATAATCAGGCGGCTTATGATTTGATGGTAATTCCCCGTCAGGTAAAGGCTTTTGATACGACTGAATTAGTTCATATTCTGGGTATCACGCCGGAATTGTTGAAACGGAATCTGGACAAGTGCAAACGGTATTCCCGGTATAAGGCTTCCATCGTCGTTTCCCAAATTACTGATACGAAATATGCCCGTTTGCAGGAGAAGTTGTATAAATACCCCGGCTTTTTCATTCAAACGAGAACGCTACGGAAATACAATGTTGCTCATTCGGCTGATGTGTTCGGGTATATCGGGGAAGTTAGCCAAAGTCAGATTGAACGCGACAGTACCTATGCTTCCGGGGATTATATCGGAATCAACGGACTGGAAAAAAGCTATGAACCGATACTGAGAGGCACGAAGGGGAAAAAAATCTTGTTAGTAGACAATTATAACCGTATTAAAGGTTCCTATAAAAACGGTGAATATGATGAACCTGCCGTTGTGGGTGGAAATTTGACAACAACGTTGGACATTAATTTGCAGGAATATGCCTATCGATTGATGCAGAATAAAAAAGGAGGAATTATTGCTATCGAACCAGCTACAGGGGAAATACTATTAAAAGTATCCAGCCCAGGATACGATCCCCAGCTACTGGTTGGTTTGGAACGGGGAGAAAATTACCGGGCTTTACAGCAGAATCCTCATTTACCACTTTTTGATCGTACGGTTACTGCTACCTACCCTCCTGGATCTGTTTTTAAGACCATACAGGGTTTGATTGGTTTGCAGGAAGGCGTTATTACACCTGCTACGACTTACGAATGTTATTATGGCAATTTCTTTAATGGACAGTTTATGAAATGTCACGGACACTCGTCCCCGCTTAGCCTGAAAGGAGGCATCCAGAATTCCTGTAACCCTTATTTCGTAAATGTTTTTCGCCGGGTGCTTGAAAATAATAAATATACCAATGTTCGGGAGGCTTATGGAAAATGGCGGGACTATGTGCTTGAGTTCGGATTGGGACAATGTATCTGTCCCGATTTTATGAACGAATCAGCAGGTTCTATCCCGACACAGGCCTATTACGACAAAATTTTCCGTACTCAGAATTGGTACTATACCTATATCATGTCACTTTCCATCGGACAGGGCGAATTGCTGATAACACCCTTGCAAATGGCCAATATTGTGACCTGCATAGCTAACCGTGGATATTATATTACTCCCCATATTGTACGGCCAATGGATGATGCTCATCAACAGTTGATACAAAAGAAGGAACTCCATATTGACAAAAGATACTTTGAGGTAATTGCCGAAGCGATGGAGAATGCTGTTAAAGAAGGTACAGCACGAGTGGCAGCCTGTGATTCTGTAGTCGTATGCGGAAAAACCGGTACTATTCAAAATCCGCATGGACTGGACCATTCCGCTTTTTTCGCCTTTGCTCCTAAAGATAACCCTAAAATTGCCATTCTGGTTTATGTGGAGAACGGAGAATGGGGATCCAGCTATGGAGCTCCCATTGCCGGGCTGCTAATAGAAAAATATCTGACAGGTAAGATTGCTCCCCGTAAGAAAGCCCTGGAAAAAAGGATGTTGGAAGCTAATCTGATACAACCTCGCATCGGAAAGAAAAAAGAGGCGGCTGAACTGAAAGATTAATAATGGTACAGGCATGAACAGACAAAACGACTTAATAAAAAATTTAGACTGGCTTTCCGTATTCTTTTATGTGGTACTGGTTTTTATGGGATGGTTGAACATATATGCTGCCGTATACGACGACAATCATAGCAGTATTTTGGATATTTCCCAGAAATATGGCAAGCAGTTGATATGGATTGGAGCCTCGTTTGTGCTGGGATTTTTTATTCTCCTAACCGACAGTAAGTTCTTTACCGCTTTTTCATTTGTTCTTTACGGCTTACTGGTCGCCTTGTTGGTGTCTGTACTGCTGTTTGGGAAAGAAGTGAATGGTGCCCGCTCCTGGTTTGAATTGGACGGCATTCGGATACAGCCTGCAGAGTTTGCCAAATTTGCCACCGCTTTAGCCATTGCGAACGTGATGAGTCGTCATGGTTTCAAGATGATGCGATTCTCCAGTCTGTTTCAAGTCGGATTGTTGCTGTTTATACCAGCAGTGCTTATAATACTCCAAAACGACACCGGGTCGGCATTGGTATATAGCTCATTTTTGTTAATGATGTACCGGGAAGGCTTGCACGGTTCAATACTGTTGCTTTTTTTTATTACGGTCATTCTTTTTATTTTCACCTTGTTGTATAGCCCTTTGACGGTGCTGGTTATTATCATCGGTAGTACTATGATTGCCTTTTTATATTATCGTCAAAACAAGTACGAATTATACCGTATCATCATTTTTCTGGCAGGATGTATTGTATTCTTTCTGTTTATCCGCTGGCTGTTTGCACTCACGATACCGGACGAACGGATATTACTTTATTCTTATTTGCTGATGAACCTGTTTGGCATTTACTATATCTACAAACGGAAAATGAAGCACATTCTGTTGGTTATGCTGGCTTCCTGGCTTTGTATCGGTGCGACCATTACTGTGGATTATGCTTTTGACAAATTGCAGCCCCATCAAAAGGACCGCATCAACAACTTATTGGGCATAGAAAGCGATCTCACCGGTGCCGGATACAATGTAAACCAGTCGAAAATTGCTATCGGTTCGGGTGGGTTTTCCGGAAAGGGTTTTTTGCAGGGAACACAAACCAAATTCAATTTCGTACCGGAACAGAGTACGGACTTTATTTTCTGCACCGTGGGGGAAGAATGGGGATTTGTGGGTAGTACGGTGGTCATTCTACTCTTTCTGGCGTTTATTCTGAGACTTATCTCTCTGGCAGAGCGTCAACGGTCCGATTTTTCTCGGATATACGGATACTGTGTCGCGTGCATTCTCTTTTTTCATGTGGCAATTAATGTGGGAATGACCATCGGTGTTGCGCCAGTTATCGGTATCCCGCTCCCCTTTTTTAGCTATGGCGGATCTTCCCTTTGGGCATTCACCTTGTTGATCTTTATATTTTTACGATTAGATGCAAACCGTTTGCAGGTGTTTAGTTAATGGTGTAATTACATCACTGCATTTGTTTTGGCACAAACGTTTTAAATTCCGATCTTTTTTCATACTTTAGGGCTTTTGTAAAAGTAACCGTAAGTCTGAAATGAAAACACTGATAACAAATATAAAAAAACTGGTGCAGGTCGGTTCTTCTCCTCGCAAATGGGTAGCAGGTGAAGAAATGTCTGTCCTACCCTGTCTCTCTGATGCATACCTGTTAATTGAAGGTGACCGGATAGCCGGATTTGGGGAAATGGACCGGCTGGATCGGAGCAAATTGGAAGAAACAGATTTCTTACAGGAAATTGATGCAAGCGGACGCCTCGTCTTGCCCTCATTCTGTGATTCACACACCCACTTGGTCTATGCCGGAAGCCGGGAAATAGAATATATCGACAAAATTAGAGGGTTCTCTTATGAAGAAATTGCCCGGAGAGGTGGTGGTATATTGAATTCTGCTCGGCGGATGCGTCAGGCTTCTGAAGAGGAATTGTATGAAGATGCTTATGTCCGTATAGAAGAAATTGCCTCCTTGGGAACAGGAGCTGTGGAGATAAAAAGTGGTTACGGTCTGGATACGGAAAGTGAACTGAAAATGCTCAGAATTATCCGCCGTCTTAAAGAAACCACCCCTTTATTGATAAAAGCTACGTTCTTGGGGGCTCATGCCGTCCCAGAAGAATATAAAGGCCGACAGACCGAATATGTCGATTTGATTATAAACGAAATGATACCCGCTGTGGCAGCAGAGGATTTAGCAGATTATATTGACGTTTTTTGCGACAAAGGCTTCTTTACCATAGAGGACACAGACCGCATGCTGAACGCAGGGATGAAATACGGACTACGTCCGAAAATACATGCAAATGAACTGGATTTTTCAGGAGGGGTGCAAGTAGGTGTAAAATATAACGCTTTATCGGTTGACCACCTGGAATATATCGGGGAAAAAGAAATACAATGCTTATTGGGAAGCGATACCATGCCAACTGTCCTGCCAGGTGCAGCATTCTTTTTGAACATGCCTTGTTCCCCCGTCCGGGAGATGATTCGAGCGGGCTTGCCAGTGGCTTTGGCTTCCGACTATAATCCGGGTTCCTCTCCTTCCGGAAACATGAAATTAGTGATGTCACTTGGCTGTGTTAATTATAAGATGCTGCCTGAAGAGGTGATTAATGCCACTACCCTTAACTCCGCCTATGCTATGGGTGTGGAAGAAGAAGTTGGGAGTATTACTGTCGGTAAACTTGCCAATTTCTATATTACCAAACCAATTCCGGGTATAGAATTTTTGCCTTATGCTTACGGAAGTAACCTTGTAGACCAGGTTTTCCTGCGGGGAAAACAATTATAATGAATTATTCAATTAAGAAACATAAACCATGAAGAAACAACTTATCGAATGCGTTCCCAACTTCAGTGAAGGAAACGACATGCATATCATCAATCAGATTACGGATGCTATGAAAACGGTCGAAAACGTCAGCGTGATTGACGTAGATCCGGGGAAAGCCACCAACCGTATGGTAGTCACGATGGTTGGTGAGCCTGAAGCAATCTGTGAAGCAGCATTTCGGGCTGTAAAGAAAGCTGCCGAATTGATTGATATGACAAAGCACAAAGGTGCTCATCCCCGCTTTGGAGCAACGGATGTTTGTCCATTGGTACCAGTGTCCAACATTACGATGGAAGAAACTGTGGAATATGCCCGGAAACTGGCTCGACGCATTGGTGAAGAATTGAACATTCCTGTATATTGTTACGAAAGTGCTGCATTTGTACCCGAACGTAAAAATTTGGCAACTTGCCGTGCCGGTGAATACGAAGCGTTGGGCGAACGACTCTGTAGTGAACAATGGTATCCCGATTTCGGCCCCCGAGAACTGAATGAATGGACGGCAAAAACTGGGGCGACGGCTGTCGGTGCCCGTAATTTCTTAGTAGCATACAATGTCAATCTTAATACCACCTCCACCCGTCGAGCAAATGCCATTGCATTCGACGTGCGCGAACGTGGACGGGTGAAACGGGAAGGAAATCCCATTACAGGTAAAAAAGTGCTGGACGAAAACGGCAAACCGGTGATGATTCCCGGTACGTTGAAGTCGGTAAAAGCCATCGGCTGGTTTATCGAAGAATATGGTATTGCCCAGATATCTATGAATCTGACGGATATTTCGGTTACTTCCATGCACGAAGCCTTTGACGAAGTGTGCCGCAAAGCTGTTGACCGGGGAATTCGGGTAACGGGTTCGGAATTAGTAGGTGTTATTCCTTTACAGGCTATGCTGGATGCCGGACGTTATTTCCTGCGCAAGCAGCAGCGTTCTAGCGGCGTTTCAGATAAGGAACTCATTAAGATTGCAGTAAAATCATTGGGTCTGGATGAACTTTATCCTTTTGAACCAGACAAAAAAATCATTGAGTACATTTTGGAAAAAGAAGCCGGTAAAGGCAAAAAGAAATTAATAGGTATGTCACTTACTGACTTTGCTGACGAAACGGCATCGGAATCTCCTGCCCCTGGAGGTGGTTCCATTTCAGCATATATGGGTGCCCTTGGGGCGGCATTAGGCAGTATGGTTGCCAACCTCTCTTCTCACAAACGCGGCTGGGATGAACGTTGGGAAGAATTCAGTAACTGGGCGGAAAAAGGAAAAGCCTATCAGACAGAACTGATGAAATTAGTTGACGAAGATACCAATGCATTCAATCGTATCATGGATGCTTTCGGACTACCGAAAAAAACGGAAGCAGAAAAAGCTGCCCGCCAGCAAGCTGTGCAGGAAGCAACCCGCTATGCTACGGAAGTACCTTTTAAGACTATGCACCTTTGTTACGAATGTATGTTCGTTGCCAAAGCTATGGCGGAAATCGGCAATCCGAACTCCGTAACTGATGCTGGTGTCGGAGCGTTGGCTGCACGTGCCGGAGTGATGGGTGCTTTCCTCAATGTAAAAATTAATGCTGCCGGATTGGAAGACAAAGTTTTTGCTGCTGACATTATCCACGAAGGCAAGGATGTAGTAGAAAAAGCCTGTCGACTTGAAGCAAAAATCCTTGAAATCGTAAACAGCAAAATTTAACATTTATACTTCCCCTCGTTTTGACAGTCTGAATATCTCTCTAAAAGTTGAAAACACAATTTTAGGAAATGCAGTTCAGCTCAGAAATGAGGGGAAATATTTTGCAGCATCCGCAACAACAGCTTACAATAGTGTCATAATATTAAGCTACATCATCTCTGTTTTCTGCTGAAAACAGGAATTACAAGTAACAAATGAAAACGGTTCATTGTTTCCAATTAACCGTCATAAAAACAAGTTATTTATCCGTTTATTCTGACAAACTCCTCAGAAGTGCTCGATAGCTCATCAAAAAACATTAATTTTGGTACGCCTAAACACACAACAACGAATGGAAGCAAAACACTACTCCGGTTTGAGTGAAGCAGAAGTACGACAAAACCGGGAAAAATGGGGGGCTAACATACTTACACCTCCCCGTAGGAAATCCCTATGGAAACTCTTTTGGGAAAAATTCAAAGATCCGATTATCCGGATATTATTGGTTGCAGCTGCCCTTTCTTTGGTGATTTCGATCCTCCACAATGAATATGCGGAAACCATTGGTATCTTTGCTGCTATTTTCCTGGCTACGGGAGTTGGTTTCTGGTTTGAAATGGATGCCAACCGGAAATTTGACCTGCTCAATCTGGTTAATGACAATATACCTTACAAAGTGATACGGGACAACCATGTCCGCGAAGTGGAAAAGAAAGAGATAGTGGTCGGCGATATCGTGATTCTTGAAACCGGCGAGGAAGTGCCTGCTGACGGAGAACTGTTGGAAGCCATTTCCCTCCAAGTCAATGAATCCACACTTACTGGTGAACCCGTGACAGACAAAACCACCTTCTCTTCGGAATTTGATATGGAATCTACCTATCCTTCCAATTGGATATTGAGGGGAACAACTGTAATAAACGGACATTGTATCTATGAAGTCAAGACTGTCGGGGACCGGACGGAATTTGGAAAAGTGGCGGAAAAAGCAGCTGAAATCACAGAAGACCAAACTCCGCTTGGGAAACAATTGGAAAAATTAGCCCGGCTTATCAGTATTGCCGGATTTGTTGTTGCAGGGGCTACTTTTATTGGATTACTAACTAAAGATATCATAACAGGGGTATTCACTTCTGGCAACCTGTTTACCCTAGATACTGCTGGACGTATTCTACAATACTTTATGGTGGCAGTTACGCTCATTGTGGTCTCCGTACCCGAAGGATTGCCAATGAGTGTAACTCTGAGTTTGGCACTGAGTATGCGAAAAATGTTGAAAACCCACAATCTGGTACGGAAAATGCATGCTTGCGAAACGATAGGGGCAACCACCGTTATTTGTACGGATAAGACAGGAACACTGACTCAAAACCGGATGCAGGTCTATCGGACGGATTTTACTGCTCTCTCCAGCCAGCAACTGGGCTCAGATGAAGCGTCTCTACTGATTCAGGAAGGGATAAGTGTGAATTCGACAGCTTATTTGGAGTTTACGCCTTCCGGAGAAGTCAAACCACTCGGAAATCCAACCGAAGCTGCACTACTGCTCTGGCTTGATACTCAAGGAGTCAATTATATGGATTTTCGTGAAAAATCAGAAATAGTAGAACAGTTGACTTTCTCCACAGAACGGAAATATATGGCAACTTGGGTACATTCCGTTACTAGAAAAGAAATACTATATTTAAAGGGGGCTCCGGAAATTGTATTTGGAAAATGCGCCAAAATATTAACAACTGAAGGGCTGAAACCTGCCAACGATTACCGCCAGTACATAGAAGAACGACTGTTACAATACCAAAGTCAGGCAATGCGCACCCTCGCACTAGCGTATAAAATGGTGAGTAGCAGAGAGGACGGCGATATAAAGAAAAACATCGGCGATGATTTTATTTTTCTAGGAATTGTGGCTATCTCCGACCCCATTCGCCCGGATGTTCCAGCAGCTGTTGACCAATGTCTCCGGGCTGGTATTAGTGTAAAAATCGTAACGGGTGATACCCCAGCTACGGCACGAGAAATTGGACAGCAAATCGGAATATGGCAGGATGGTGATACCGAAAAACAACTTATAACAGGTGTAGATTTTGAAAAATTATCAGACAAAGAAGCATTGAAACAAATAGCGGATCTGAAAATCATGTGCCGAGCCCGTCCTACCGACAAACAGCGTTTAGTGGAATTACTAAAACGTACTGGTGCAGTCGTTGCTGTGACTGGCGATGGTACAAATGATGCCCCTGCCCTCAATTATGCCGACGTAGGACTTTCAATGGGAACAGGTACTTCCGTAGCCAAAGAAGCCAGCGATATTACCCTCTTGGATGATTCCTTCCACAGCATTGCCACAGCAGTGATGTGGGGACGTTCCCTCTATCATAACATCCAGCGTTTTATCTTGTTTCAGCTCACAATCAACTTGTCGGCATTACTCATTGTGTTGCTGGGTTCACTGTTTGGTCACGAACTGCCTCTGACCGTCACTCAGATGCTGTGGATTAATATGATAATCGACACCTTTGCCGCGGCGGCTTTAGCTTCCCTTCCGCCTGACCCGCAAGTGATGGATGAATATCCCCGCAAAGCGACCGATTTCATCATTTCCAAAGGTATGCGCAACCGGATTATCGGGATAGGGTTTTCCCTTACTTTTATACTATTGGGGTTGATGTACTATTTCACTGATGACGCAGGAGTCATATCCCATCACCACCTGTCTATATTCTTCACCACTTTTGTTTTGTTACAGTTCTGGAACATGTTCAATGCCAAGGCATTTTTAACGAAAGGTTCGGCATTCAAAGGATTGTCACGATGCACTGGTTTCCTGATAGTAATGGCTATCATCCCGACAGGGCAGTTTTTGATTGTCCAATTTGGCGGAGAGGTATTCCGGACTGTCCCCTTGAGAGTTTCGGACTGGGCGTGGATTGTTGGATTAAGCTCTGTTGTATTGTGGGTAGGTGAATTGATACGTTTGTGCCGAAGAAAATGAAAATAAAGTCTTATTTCTTCCTGCAAATCAGATAAAAAGGATGATAGGTCAGTGGAAAACTGTCCTTCATCGCATCTTTTTCATAACAACGGGAGAAATATTCTAATGTTCTCTTGGTCCAATGACGGTCAGTAGACCCCGCATTGACACCGGTCTTTTTGAGATGGCGCAACACCTCTACGGCTTTCGGGAAATAAAGTTTGTCGGTTTGCTCTTCGAAACTGAGAATTTCAAAATCATGAGACAGACAAAAAGAAAGTTCCTCACGACTGAGGTAATGCAGCCCATTTGTGGCAAACTGGCGCAATTCTGTCATATTTCTGGGACCGAACGTACTGAATACCAATAGTCTACCTTTTTGTAGATGGGACGCCAGTTTATGGAATGTTTCGTGAGGCGAGGCAAACCACTGGAATGTTGAGGCCGATACCAGCAAATCAAACTCTCCAGGCAGGGGTAATTCCTCAATGTCACCTACCAAACAATGTGATAGTGGCAGATCATATCGAGTGGCTGTTGTTATGCACATCTCCTCGACCAAATCATTTACATACAACCCTTTCTCTTTCGTTAGTGTCTGTATGTTTCGAGTCAGCAATCCGGTACCACACCCAATTTCCAGCACCCGTTCCGGACGATAATCTAATGCAGACTGTAACAGCTCACACAGGTGGTCGGCTATCCTTTTCTGTACTGGCGCATTTTCCTCATAACTATTCACACTCCGCTTAAAGCGGCATTTTATTTCGGCCTTGTCTATCATATATCTAACAATTCATCCCAACTCCGGAACGAGTAAAACGGATAATGCCCTCCCGGCAGGAAGGTGACAGAAGTCTTGTTTTGCCACCAGCGTAACTGGTTCTCCGAAGGGAAAATAAGATCCTTTTCGGAAATAAAGACTTTATTCCAATTTATACAATTTTTATGCTCAGTGCTGAGGCTGTGTATAAACCACAGCTCTTCGATCTGTTCCGTTAAGATTCGTTGGGGTTTGTTGACGGAAAATAATTCATATTCAACTTCATTTACAAACATCCGGGCAAAGAATTTTTCCCTGCTCTGTTCCGTCATGCCACGCTTTGTCAACTCATAACTCCTCACAGGAATGCCATATTGATTGTCAATTGGCAATTCTGTACCATTCAAAGCGATTGATTTTGCCGGTTGCACCTGCCACCTCGGTAACATATTGGCTGCTGCCCACACGCCCATCGACCACGCAACGACATATACTGTATGATAAGCCGAAAAACAAATGTTATCCCCTTCTGTTCCCAACGAACGGTAATCAGAACAAACAACCAAATCATACTTCGTGGACAAATGAGGAATTGCCCGCACATCCATCCCCCAACCGTTGAAGAAAACGAGCAACACTCCACTCCCACTTTGTTTAATCCAATCTATGCGCATGATTTATTCTACCCCGTTAGCTAAAAAATCAAAAAGGCATTCATAATCCTCGTCCGGAATCGCAGCATTAAGCGAAAAACGTATCCGGGCTTCATTTTTGGGGACAGTGGGATAACGTACAGGCAAAGCGAAAAATCCGTTGTCGCGTAGCAGCTCTGCCATCTCGATACTGCTCTCATTTGAGCCGCACAGAAATGGTACTATATGAGAATTTCCCCTGACTTCAAATCCTTTTTGCTGCAACACCTCCCGCAACCTGTCTGCTGTCCGCGCCAATTTCAGTCTCAGCTCGTAAAAATCGGGCATGTGATTCAGTACAAATCGTGTCCACGCCACATTTACCGGTGGTAAAGCGGTCGTAAAAATCAGACTCCTCTGCGTATTAATCAGGTATTCACAAAACAGACTGCTGCACACGACGAAGGCACCCATTGAGGCAAACGCTTTCCCGAAAGTCCCGACTATAAAATCAATATCTTCCATACACGCCTGCTCCTCGCAACATCCCAGACCGTTTGTTCCTCTCACACCTACGGCATGTGCTTCGTCCACATACAGGAAAGTGCCGAACTCCTTTTTCATCTCGCAAAGTTCCAGCAAATCGGCAGTATCGCCGTCCATGCTGAAAATCGATTCTGTAACAATAAAAATATTTTCATACTTGTCACGGTTCTGGGTCAGGATATTCCTTAAATGCTCCATATCCAGATGCCGGTAGCGTATCATCTCTGCCTCACTCAGTCGCAGTCCGTCGATGATACTGGCGTGTACCAATTTATCTGCCACAATCAAGTCCCGTTTTGTCGTTAGTGCCGGTAAAATACCGATATTTGCATGATAACCCGAACTGAAAACTAAGGCAGCTTCTTTGTTATACAAGTCACACAAATCCTTCTCCAACATGCCGTAATATTCATGATTACCTGACAGCAGACGGGACGATACCGCACTATAAGGCAGTGCCCGCACATCCGTTTGTGTGTAAAATTCATCCAGTAATTTGGGATAGGTAGACAATCCCAGGTAATCATTTGATGAAAGATTCAGCATCTCCCGTCCTTCATCGTGAATCAGGAATCCGTTGTGTTGAATATTACGGAGAATCCGGTAATTCCCTGCCTCTTTCATCTTTTCCAGTTTATTTTGGTATCGCTCGAAACTATTCATTTTTCTGTCTCTTTAAATTTGACTGACAACCTTCTTCAGCCCTGTGGTTAAACAATGCAACTCCTCCGGTGTGATGATAAAAGGTGGCATGATGTACACTAATTTTCCGAAAGGCCTGACCCAAATTCCCTCCTTTACAAACATTGCCTGTATCTCGCCCATATTCACCGGTTCTTTCATTTCGATTACACCGATTGCCCCCAATACCCGCACATCCTCCACCTGTGGGAAATTATGGGCTTCTGCAAGTTCTTCACGCAACTGCTTTTCAATGGCTCCGACCTTACGTTCTACATCGTAGCTGACAATCAAGTCAACAGAAGCAGAAGCAACGGCACAGGCAAGCGGGTTGCCCATGAATGTGGGACCGTGCATAAACACATACGGATTACAAGAGCAGATGCCTTCTGCTACCCTCGCACTCGTCATCGTAGCGGCAAAACTCATATATCCGCCGGTAATAGCTTTTCCGATACACATAATATCCGGTTCTATTTCGGCATGCTCCACCGCCCACAATTTGCCTGTCCGCCCAAAACCGGTGGCAATCTCATCACAAATCAAAAGTACATCAAATTTATCACACCATTCCTTTGCTTGACGTAAATAATCTGCCGAATAGAACCACATTCCTCCGGCACCCTGGACAATCGGTTCCAGAATGACGGCAGCAATGGTTTCATGATGCTGCTCTAAACACTCCTGGAAGGGACGTATATCCTCTGCCGAACAGGACGAACCGAAGCGGCACTTGGGATGCTCTACGAAATATTGTACCGGCAAGCAACCGTGAAAAATGCCATGCATCCCGGTTACTGGATCGCACACGGACATTGCATTCCACGTGTCTCCGTGATACCCTTTAGTCAGCGTCATAAAATGTTTCTTCTTCTCTCTGCCCGCTGCATACCAGTATTGCAAGGCCATCTTCATCGCCACTTCCACAGCTACCGAACCGGAATCGCTAAAAAAAATCTTATCCATATTCCGCGGGGCTATTGCCAGAATCTTCTGTGCCAGCTCCACTGCCGGCTGATGGGTAATCCCGCCGAACATCACGTGCGACATTTCGTGCAACTGCTTTTCAATTGCCGCATTCAATACCGGATGGTTGTATCCGTGTACTTCACACCACCACGACGACATGCCGTCTGTCAGCCGGCGCCCGTCTGCCAATTCAAGATACACGCCCTCGGCCCTTTTTACTGCATATACAGGTAGAGGATCGGTCGTTGACGTGTAGGGATGCCAGATGTGTTCCCTGTCAAATTTCAATAATTCTGTTGTATCCATCGTGTTGCTTTTATTGCATAAATTCTCATTTTAAAGGTGAAATCCCGCCTCCTTAATCTTGTGCATATCTTCTAAAACCTTCGAACCTAATGTCGTTAACATATCCCCGACGATTGCCGCATTGATACCGGCATCAATCGCCCGGCGTTCCAAATGCTGAATCAACAGGCGACCGCCTGCAAAACGAAGATAAGCACTGGGATGAATAAAACGAAACAGGGCTATGGACGTCAGAATTTCATCGTCGCTCAACGCCGTAGCATTCTCCAATGGCGTACCCGGAATGGGATTCAATATGTTTATCGGAATGGACTTTATATGCAGTTCTCTCAACGTCAAAGCCAAATCGATACGGTCTTCCGTTGTTTCTCCCATGCCGATAATCCCCCCGGAACACACTTCCATCCCCACAGTCTGCGCTGCCCGGATGGTTGCTATTTTATCCTCCATCGTATGGGTGGAACACAAACCGGGGAAGAACCGCGGAGAACTCTCTAAATTACAATGATAACGACTGATTCCAGCCTCTTTCAAACGTGCCAGTTGCACCTTATTCAGCAGCCCCATAGATGCACAGAGGTGCATTGGAGTCCGCTTCCGGATTTGTCGGGCATAATCGCAGATTTTGTCGATATTCCTGTCTGACAATGCCTTACCACTGGTCACGAACGAAAACTTACTAACACCGTATTCCGCATTTTTCAATGCCAGCTCAATACAGGTATGGGCGTCTATTAATTCGTAATTCTCCACATGGGTCTTGAATACCGCCGATTGGGCGCACCATTTGCAATTTTCCGAACATCTTCCGGAGCGAGCATTGACAATAGAACAAGTGTCAAAATGCCTGCCGCACATTTTATCCCGGATTTCCCCTGCAGCCTGATATAATACCTCTTTGTCAGATGTTTCGCTTAACCGGAGGGCTTCATCCCGGTTTATCCATTCTCCCGACAGCACTTTTCTCTTGAATGCTTCAATCATCTTTTTAATTATAAAAAAGAGGTACACCGGCAAACGGCATACCTCTTTGTCCTGTTATATTTTTCAGATTCATGCCGTTTTCACCGGCGCACACTTTTCCCATAGAAACAGGTAGTTCTTCCTTCTTCAGCAAGAATACGTCGTCTGCCTGTGTCAAATTTTCCTGTGCACAACGAGCCTCACTGACAATCACCCCTTTTCGCGCCGATTTCAACAGAGCGCTTTCACACACACATATCCGCACGGTAGAAATAGCCACCCTCTTGCCCAATGCGGCAAAAACGGCGTATCCTTTCCGGCTCCAGCGGGAAAAATAAAGCAATGCATTTCTATATTGGAAACTCTTTTTCATACACTCAATCGTGCCGCAAGTTAGTAAAATTTTACATGAAATGAAGCGATAACGCGTATTTCATTTCCCTATCCTGTTTTTATGAAGAAAAAGGTTGAAACAGAACAATGGAGATACAAATGCCCCGTCCCTTTGTATCTCTTTAAGCGGTTTTTGACAGAGAAAGTATTTGCTATGTTGGCGAAACATCGAAAATTATATACTTTTATGCCGGAAAATAAGAAATGATATAAACCATGAAAAAAGCGATTGTTCTGTTATCCGGAGGACTGGATTCTACGACCGCACTCTATGTGGCAAAAAGTCAGGGATTTGACGAACTCTATGCCATTACATTCAAATACGGGCAAAAACACGACAAGGAAATCCGGAGTGCCGTGGCTGTGGCGCAACAGGCCGGAGTGAAGGAACACAAGATTGTTGAACTCCTGTTGAATCAGTGGAAAGGTTGTTCCCTGACCGACCCGGAAATGGAAATACATGACGGAGATGTTGCACGGAATACCATTCCGGATACATACGTTCCCGCACGAAATATGGTATTCCTGTCCGTAGCGGCTTCATATGCCGATGCTTTAGGAATCACAGATATCTTTATCGGAGTCAGTGAGGTGGACTACTCCGGCTATGTGGACTGTCGGGAAGAATTCATACGTTCTATGGAACAAACCATCAACCTGGGTACCGTTTTAGGAGCCGAACAGAAGCGTAAAATCAAACTCCATGCCCCTTTCCTGCACATGACTAAAGCGGAAGAGATTAAATTAGGTACTGCTTTAGGCGTTGATTTTGGATTGACGTGGAGTTGCTACCGCGGAACCGATAAACCGTGCTGTACATGTGATAGTTGCTTGCTGCGTGCTAAAGCCTTTCATGAAGCGGGGATTGAAGACCCGCTACTTAACGAACCAGAACACTAATACCGTCCCATGATTATTCGTAAACTATATAAATTCGAAGCCGCCCACATCGTGCGTAACTGTTCGTCGGTACTTTGCCGGGAGAACATACACGGCCATTCCTACATTGTGGAAGTTTTCATCACCTCCGACAAGCTCGACCGGGGATGTATGGTTATGGATTTCGGGTTGCTCCACCAGGTAAAAATGTTTATTGACAGTTTCGACCATTCCTATTCACTTTGGACGGGGGAAGATGCTGAATTCAAACAGTTTATATACGTCTACAACCGGAGAGTGGCAGAACTGCCTGTATCTCCTTCGGCAGAAGGTTATGCCTTGCTTTTTTTCTATGCCATTGATCGTATCTTAAGAAATACGACATTTTGTAACGGAGAAGGACACGTGCAATTGTCGTCCGTGCGGGTACACGAAACCGCTACCGGATATGCAGAAGCCTTCCGGGATGATATGAAGTTTATAACATTCACCGGAAAAGACCTTCGCTTTACCGAAGGCATCCGAAAAGAATGGGAATCACCTGATTGGTGGGATACACTTGCCGAATGAATATGTCTCGTCTCATATTGGCCGAAGATGGCATTTTCCCCATTGTATGGGATGCCGCAGGCAACAGGCTGCCGCAGCTTCCCGCTTCGGGTTTCGATTTCCCTGGAACCATCCAGGGGGAAGGAAAATTGAATGGTGTACCATCCTTGTTTATTCGACTTTCTGGATGTAATCTGCACTGTGTTTGGAAACAGCCGGACGGAAGCCTCTCCGAATGTGATACCGCCTATGCCTCCTACCGTGTGCGCCATTCCGTCTCTCTCTCCATTGAAGAGATAAGTCAAATTGTATATCACAATACAACTCATTTAAAACACATTGTCATTACAGGAGGTGAACCCTTCCTACAGGCAAAATCTCTTAAACAATTGTGTATAAAATTAAAACAAATCAAAGATTATCATATTACCGTGGAAACCAATGCCACGATTTTTGATGAAGAATTGGCCGGTTATATCGACTTTTTCAGTCTTTCACCGAAATTGTCCGCTTCCGCTCCGGCTGCTCCGTATACTGAATTGCATGAAAATAAAAGAATGCAACCCAGTATAATACAATGCTTTATTACCCACAGTCTTCAATACCACAAATCCTTTCAACTGAAATTCGTCTGTTCCGGTAAACAGGACATCGAGGAAATACAACACCTGCTTTCTCAATTGCAAGGTTGGAAGAACGAAGATGTTCTCCTCATGCCATTAGGTGCCGACCCAATGGCACTTCAGCAAAATGTCCGGCAAGTGCTTGAATACTGCATCCGCAATGACTGGCGTTATTGTAATCGCCTTCATCTCTCCCTTTTTGGCAACAAGACCGGGGTGTAATCACTTCACAGAAAGCAGTATCGGTGTTTTGTAATAAATCCGGTTTTCATCCAGTAGTACCCGGATTTGTGCCAATACCTCCTTTTCATCCCCCTGAACTTCCCGTACCAATGCCTTTAATTCCATATCCTGCCTGCCAAGAATCTCCAGAAGAGAATCCCGTATCGCTTTTCTGTCGGGACGCGGCTTTTTGTTTTGCAGGCATACATCACAGATTCCACAAGGTATCGTTTCTTTCTGTCCGAAATAACGAATCAGGGAAAGTTGGCGGCAGGTATCGGGTTCTTCGATATACCTTACCATCTCCCTCACTTTTCCCTCATAGGCTTTTTTCCGGTCTTCATAAGCCTCTTTACCAATGGTCACATAACCTACTGGCAGTCGGGGCTGGTGGTATACCACATAAGGACGGTCATTCCCCGGCACATAGCTGATGATTTTCACCCGTGCCAGGGTTATCAGCGCTTCATAAACCCTCCGCCTGTTTGCTCCCAATTCATCGGCAAGAGCCTGTTCGTTCAGATAGATATATTGCACGAATATTCCTGCATATCTCCGCATCAATAATATCAGCAACCGTTCTGTAAATTCATTTTCCGGTACGTAGCTGTCCAGTCGTTCCCGCGATACTAAAAAACAGATGCGCGAGCGGGAATTGACATTCGTCGTGCATTCCAGGTATCCTCCAACCTGCAAAATATTCAGTGCCGACAACGTCCGTACCTGATCCAGTTTGAAATTCCGGATAAAATCAATCACATCAAATTCAAAAGCAAACCCCTCGCCTGCACCTTCTGCAATCTGGAAATAGTTGCCAAGACACTCATACACCCGGCGGATAAAACTCTTATCGGGATACCCTTGGGTGATACGCTCTTTCAAAGCCGTGACTGTTGCCTCATTACAGAGCAATACAGCGTATGCTTTCTGTCCGTCCCGTCCGGCTCTCCCCGCTTCCTGGAAATAGGCTTCCGGGCTGTCCGGTATATCGAAATGAACAACCACCCGCACATCCGGCTTGTCGATACCCATACCAAAGGCATTCGTAGACACCATCACCCGCACCAGATTATCTTTCCAGTCTTCCTGCTTTTTTTCGCGCAACAACGGGGAAAGTCCGGCGTGGTAGAAATCACTCCCGATCCCATTTTCATTCAGAAACCGGGACAACTCTTCTGCCCGATCTCTTTTTCTGACATACACAATGGCGCTGCCCTGCACCCGGGACAGAATATGTAGCAATTCATCCAGCTTGTTGTTTACTTTCCGAACCACATAAGCCAGGTTATCTCGTCTGAAACTCTTGGATAATACATACTCCTCACGGAAATTCAGTTGTTTCTGAATATCCCGTACCACCTCCGGAGTGGCGGTAGCTGTCAATGCCAGCACCGGAGCCTGGGGGAAAAAAGTCCTCACTTCCGCAATGCGCAGGTATGACGGACGAAAATCATAGCCCCACTGGGAGATGCAATGGGCTTCATCCACAGCAATCAGCCCGACCTGCATCTGCTTCAAGCGTGTCCGAAACTTTTCCGATGCCAGCCGTTCCGGTGAGATGTAAAGGAACTTTATGCCATTATATATACATTTGTTTATCACGGATTCCACCTGGTCGGGCGCCATTCCAGTATAAAGAGCTTCTGCCGGGATATTCCGGGCTTTCAGATCTTCCACTTGGTCTTTCATCAAAGCGATCAGGGGCGTAATAACCAATCCCATACCCTCCATTGCCAGTGCCGACACTTGGTAAGTAATCGACTTCCCTCCGCCTGTCGGCATCAAAGCAAGAGTATCCTTGCCCGACAGAACGGCACGGATAATCTCTTCCTGCAGACTACGGAACTCCTCATAGTTCCAATACTGTTTTAATAATTCTCTGATGCCGGACATGGTGATTCAGCTTGGAAAGACAAAGGTAAAAAAAAGTTGAAACAGTTTAAAAGTTGCAGAATCGAAGGAGAAAAAAGAAAAAAGGTAGAGTAAGAAGATGGATAAATCCGGATTTTTAGTAATTTCGCCAAAATATTTTAAACTCAAAATCATTTACAATGTCGTTCATAGAAGATAGAATTACAGCCGAAGGATTAACCTTTGATGATGTGCTTTTAGTACCGGCTTATTCGGAAGTTTTGCCGCGCAATGTGGATTTGACTTCCCGTTTTTCCAAAGGAATCGAACTGAAAACGCCTATTGTTTCCGCAGCCATGGATACAGTGACGGAGGCTGCCATGGCTATTGCCATTGCCCGGGAAGGCGGTATCGGTGTAATTCACAAGAATATGACCATTGCGGAGCAGGCGCGCCAGGTGGAAATGGTAAAAAGAGCAGAAAACGGGATGATTTATGCTCCCGTGACGATTCAGCCATACAAAACCGTACAGGATGCCCTCAATCTGATGAAAGAGTTTAAAATTGGAGGCATTCCCGTCGTGGATAATGATAACACCCTGGTCGGTATTGTCACCAACCGCGACTTGCGTTTTGAAGGTCGGATGGACAAACAGATCAAAGAGGTTATGACCAGCGAGAGGCTGATTACCACCACCGAAAGTACGGACCTGCAAAAAGCGGCAGAGATACTCCAGCAGCACAAAATTGAAAAACTTCCCGTTGTCGACAAAAACAACAAACTCATAGGTCTGGTAACCTACAAAGACATTACCAAAGCTAAAGACAAACCGTTGGCTTCCAAAGACTCCAAAGGACGTCTGAGGGTGGCTGCCGGCGTGGGCGTTACTGCCGACACGATGGAGCGTGTGGAAGCTCTGGTGAAAGCAAATGTTGACGCCATTGTTATTGACACTGCCCACGGTCACTCCAAAGGGGTAATTGACATGCTGAAAAAAGTCAGAAGCACCTACCCCGAACTGCAGATTGTTGTGGGGAATATCGCTACTGCTGAAGCTGCCATTGCCCTGGCGGAAGCAGGTGCCGATGCCGTAAAAGTAGGTATAGGTCCGGGTTCCATCTGTACAACGCGTATCATTGCCGGTGTGGGTGTGCCCCAGTTGACTGCCATTTATAACGTGGCCAAAGAGATGAAAAAACGGGGTGTGCCCGTCATTGCCGACGGCGGACTAAGGTATTCGGGCGACATTGTGAAAGCACTGGCAGCCGGAGCAAGTGCCGTCATGGCAGGTTCTCTGTTTGCGGGAGTGGAAGAATCTCCGGGCGAGACCATCATCTACAACGGACGTAAATTCAAATCCTACCGCGGCATGGGGTCGCTGGAAGCCATGCAGAAAGGTTCCAAAGACCGTTATTTCCAGGATGCCGAAGACGATATCAAGAAATTGGTTCCGGAAGGCATTGTAGCCCGCGTACCGTTCAAAGGTTCCCTGTATGAGGTCATCTATCAGATGATTGGCGGACTGAGAGCCGGTATGGGATATTGCGGAGCTCACAACATCGAAGAACTGCACCAAGCCAAATTTGTTAAAATCACGAGTTCCGGTATGGCGGAAAGCCATGCCCACGATGTGACCATCACCAGCGAAGCGCCCAATTACAGCAGATAATACAGGTTCATAGAGAGAGGATTCGGCTACAATGCCGGATCTTTCTCCCCATAAACACACATCATGAAATTTATACATTCTGTTTGCCTTTTGTTTCTGATCACATCCTGTCATTTCTTGCCCAGCAAGGAAGAGGATAAAGTTGTAGCAACCGTTTTTGATGCGGAACTCATGTATTCCGAGGTTGCCGGTATCATCCCGCCCCGTACAGGCAAAGACGATAGCATACTGATGTCCCGCAACTACGTACGCAACTGGATTACCAAACAATTGTTGCTCTACAAAGCCATCGAAAACCTGTCGGATGAAGAAAAAGATATCCAGAAGCAGGTGGAAGACTACCAAACCACCGTATTGATCTACCGTTACAAGCAGAAACTGATTACCCAGAAACTGTCGGAAGAAGTTGAAAACGAAGAAATAGAAAAATATTACGAGGAGAATAAAGTCAATTTCGTATTGTCCACCCCCATCGTAAAAGCTGTATTCTTTATTTTGCCGAAAACGGCTCCCCATCTGGTCCAGATGCGGAAATGGTTTAAATCGGAAAAACAGGAGGACCAGGACCTGCTGGACGATTATTGCATCACCCACGCCAAAAAATACGACGATTTCCACAACAACTGGATTGAGATGAAATTCCTTTTCAATCTGGTGCCGGGAGATGTAACCAAGCTGGAAAACGAACTCCGGCAAAACCAAAAAATCATCAAAGAGGACGACGAAAACTACTACTTCCTGAAAATAACAGAGGTATACAAGGAACAGAACGTTGCCCCTCTGGACTATGTGCGGGACGAAATCACGCTGATACTGAAAAACAAGAAAAAAATCGAATTTGAAAGCGAACTTGAAAAACAGATCAACGAAGAAGCCGTGCGGAAAAAGCATGTAAAAATATACTAAATTCCTTGTAAAAACTGAAAGCCGCATGGAATTTAAAGGATTTATTCCCCCCGTTTGAATAAAATATATTAGTTTAGGGGCTTGATAAAAAATAGGGAAAGAATATAAATTCATAAACATCATAATTATATGAGAAAGTGTTTGTTATTGCTCGTTCTGTCAATACTTTCGGTATATCTCTCCGCTCAGAGTAATGTAGTGGACAAAATTGTGGCCATCGTCGGAGAGGAAATCATACTGAAATCGGACATCGAAAACGAATTTCTCAGTGAACAGAGCCAGGGCATCATCTCTTCATCCAGTGACTATCGCGCCGATATTCTGGAGAAGCAATTGATACAAAAACTCTTGGTTGCCCAGGCAAAAATCGATAGTATTGTTGTTACGGAAGACGAAGTGGAGGCGGAAGTAAACAGCCGGATTCAATATTTCACGAGTGTATTGGGCTCCAAAGAGCGGGTGGAGAGTTATTTCAACAAAACCATCACTGACATCAAAAACGACTTGCGTGCCCCTACCCGTGAAAAGCTGATTGCAGAAAACATGCAGCAACACATCGTGAACAAAATCCGGAGCACACCCTCGGAAATTAAAGCCTACTACAAAAAGTTAGCCAAAGATAGTCTGCCGGACATTCCCGACAAATACGAGATCCAGCAGATTGTCTTGAAACCGACCATCAGTGATGCCGAAAAAGAGCGTCTGCGGGACCGCTTGCGCGAATTCAGAGACCAGATACTCAATGGAGAAAAGACATTCAACACCTTAGCCGTACTCTACTCGGAAGACGGTGCGTCCAGCCGGGGCGGTGAATTGGGATATATGTCAAAAACCGAAATGGTGCCTGAATTTGCAGAAGCCGCCTTTAACCTGAAACCGGGTAAAATATCCAAAATTGTGGAAACGGAGTTCGGTTTCCACATTATTCAGCTCATCGATCGCCAGGGGGAGAAAATCAACGTGCGGCATATCATTCTCCAGCCCAAAGTAACGGACGAAGAGCGCGAAGAGGCTCTGCATCGCTTAGATACCATCCGTACGTATATTATGGACAAAAAAATGACCTTTGAAGAAGCTGCCCACTACTTCTCCACCGACAAGAAAACCCGTAATAACGGAGGACTGGTAGCAGCGGCGGACGGTGATTCACGTATTGAAAAGGCAGCTATCGGCGGCGAGACGGCACGTCAGGTAAACCGGATGAAAGTAGGCCAGGTATCGGAACCGTTCAACGAACGCACCGAACACGGAGAAGAGCTTAAAATCGTGAAGATAAAGGCATTTTATCCCCAACACAAAGCCAACCTGGATGACGACTGGATGATCTTTGAAATGATGCTGAAACGGGATAAACAGATGGAAAAATTAGAAAAATGGATCAAAGAAAAACAAGCCAATACCTACATCCATTTGGACGATGATTATAAGAAATCAAAATTCAGATATAACGGCTGGATAAAATAACCTCAAAAGAAGCGAGTGATGGAAGATAATGCAAAACTGATCGACCAGTTAAAAGGAAAATACCAGGAACTTAAAAAAGAAATCTCCCGTACCATTGTCGGACAGGAAGACGTAATCGATAAAGTGCTGATTTCAATATTCAGCAACGGCCATTGTCTGCTCATCGGTGTACCGGGACTGGCAAAAACCTTACTGGTTACTGCCATATCGGAGACTTTGGATCTGAAATACAACCGGATTCAGTTCACGCCGGACCTGATGCCGTCCGATATTATCGGAACTGAAATCCTGGATAATAACAAGGAATTCAAGTTTATCCCCGGTCCTCTTTTTGCCAACATCATCCTGGCGGACGAAATCAACCGTACGCCTCCCAAGACCCAGAGTGCCCTGTTGGAAGCCATGCAGGAACGTGAAATTACAGCCGCAGGGGTTACCCGTAAACTGGAACAGCCCTTCTTCGTACTGGCAACCCAGAACCCGATTGAACAGGAAGGTACCTATCCCCTGCCGGAAGCGCAGTTGGACCGATTCATGTTCAGTGTCGTACTGGACTATCCCACCCTTGAGGAAGAAATCAGCATCGTAGAGAATACTACGGGTGAAGGACTCAAAAAACTGAACAAGATACTCAGCGGTCAGGAGATACTGCAATACCAGTCCGTTATCCGGCTGATGCCCGTACCGAAACATATCACGGAATACGCCGTTAAATTAGTGGCTAAAACCCGTCCCGGTAAACCCGGAGCCCATGAGTCGGCAGAAAAATACCTGAACTGGGGTGCCGGTCCCCGTGCCTCTCAATTCCTGATTGCCGGAGCCAAAACGCATGCTGCGCTGCAAGGGAAATATTCACCCGATATTGAGGACGTGAAATACGTAGCCGAGTCCATTTTGCGCCACCGCATCTTCAAAAATTACAAGGCAGAAGCGGAGCATATCAGTGTGGAAGAGCTGATCCGGGAATTTTTAAAATAAGGAACGGACCTATCGTTAAAACCAAAATCATCAGTATCTTGACAAGAAAAGCCCTTTTCCTTTTCATCTGCCTGTCGGGTATATTCGGAATGGCCGGAGCCCAGAAAAAGGCTGTCATAAAAATACAGCACGCCGATTTCTATAAACCGGAACCGGCATTGAAACGGAACAAACTGATCGGGAACGTAAAACTGACCCAGAACAACATGGTGATGTCCTGCGACAGCCTTTACCAATACTCCGACAGCAATTACGTAGAAGCATTCGGACACGTTCATGCTATCCAGAACGACTCCCTGCACCTTTGGGGCGATTACATGATATATGACGGCAATTCCCAACTGGCAAAAGTCAGAAAGCATGTTGTCATGCAGGATCCCACCATCACGCTGACTACCGATTTTCTGGATTATGACGCACAGGACCGCATTGGTTACTATTTCAACTCCGGTATGTTGAAGGACAGCATCAATACCCTAATCAGCGATATGGGCTACTATTACACTACAACCCACGATATGTTCTTCAAAGACAGCGTAAAGGTGTATACACCCGATTATACCATGCATTCGGACACGCTGATATACAATACAGATTCGAAAATCATCCGGATTACCGGGCCGACAACCATTTACGGGGACAACCGCACCCTTTACTCTGAGAACGGTTGGTATAACACCCTCTCCTCCCATGCCGAACTATACAAAAACAATGTGTTGACTTACAATGAATACATCGCGTATGCTGATACCCTCGTTGTGGACAGTCTTACCAGTACGGCTATTATGAAAAACAACATCCACATGTATGATACGGTCAATAACATCATTGTGGGCGGCCATTATGGCGAGGTGTTGAAAAATAACGATTACGCTTTTATTACCGACCGGGCTTTGCTGACATTGGTCGGTAAACAGGACTCGCTTTTTGTGCATGGGGATACCTTATCCGTGTCGAAAGATTCAGCAGGCAACAACGTCATGAAAGCCTACTACGACACCCGCTTTTTCAGCCGGGATCTCCAGGGGCTATGCGATTCCATGGTCTTTCCTGTGGTTGATTCCACCATCCACTTGGTAGGTACTCCCATCGTTTGGGCCAGCGGCAACCAAATGACGGCAACACAAATCGAAATGCTGATGGCAAACAATGTCATTAAAGAATTTCACCTAAACGAAAAAGCTATGATTATCAATCGGATAGACTCTACCAAATACAACCAGATTAAAGGTCGGGACATGGTAGGACACATGCAGAACAACGAACTCTATCTGGTCGATGTGAACGGCAACGGAGAGACGCTCTACTATCCCGATGACAAAGGCGTCATTATCGGAATGAACAAAGCCATCAGTTCATATATCAAAATTTACCTTGCCAACCGGAAAGTGAAAGACATTGTTTTCCTCCAGAAGCCCGAAGGCAACCTCAATCCCCTGTTCCTTGTCAATCCGGAAGAGATGCGCCTCCGTGATTTTCAGTGGCACATTGAAAAACAGCCGCAGACAAAAGAGGAGATTTTTCTAAAATAAAAGGCTCCATTTTAATTTTCGAAATATACCGTATAGTTATCCCAGAATTTCGGATTGGGGCGGATGTCCTCGTAATACATTCTGCCTGTCACAGCTTCCGGGTCACGGGCATTTACCTGTGTCGTCACATACTGCATTTTTCCGCTCACCTTGTCCTCTCCCTTACCATAGGTATAAGAGAGGGTAATACCGCTCAGGAAGTAACGGCTTTCTAATTTCTTGTAATTAGTCGTAATGGTCATGTCCACCGCTCCCGTTTTGTAGTCTCCGGCGGGAATGAGATTTCTTCCCAGGCGGCTGTAGTCGGAAGCCGAAAGGTGCATGGTGTTTTTCAGTACGGCATAATCTTTCAGATTGATATAGATTTCGCCCGAACATTTGCTCACGCCTGCACTTCCCGTTGTTGAGAGCGAAGGTTTGTTCACTTCGTAACCGATTACCTGAACGGAATCGCCTTCAAACAGCAGTCGTCCTTTATTGGAAAGTTTATAATCCCTGATGTTATCCGCATCCAGGATATTACGCGTATGCCGGACTACATCGGCGGTCAGAATATCATCAAAGTACGTCAGCCCGTCCAAAACCGATTCCGGTTCTTTGTTCCTTCTTACTTCATCATATCGGTAATGGAGCTCTTTAAATGCCGTTTCCGTATTGCTCCGGTTGTATCCTTTCGAATCATACAGCGTCACAATAGCCTCTTTCGAAGCGACCGGAGCATCGTTACCGGAAACCTGGTACTGGAAATATCCCCGGTAATTGTAGGGGCTTGCAAAATAATTCCTGCCGATGTTCTCCACCGCCTGCTTCAACATCTTTCTGTAAACCAGCGACTGGGCATTTACATTCACCTGCTGGATGGCATAGGTAACCGGTTGCAGGGCAATCTTCCACCCTTCCTCTTTGGCCGCGGCATCCGTCACTTTTATATCATAGGGGGCATACCCCACAACGGAAACCCGCAGTTTTTTATCGGCATAGGCTCCCGGTAAAAGCAATTCAAACGCTCCGTCCATATCTGAAGCGACGCCTGCCAAGGTACCCACCACCCCTAAATTGGCAAACGGCACCGGTTCGCCCGTTGAAGCATCCGTCACCGTTCCTTTTATCTTTATTCTACTGGTTTCCTGTGCTTTGCCCAACAATATCACACTAAAAAGCACCATAATCAGCGAGAGAACCTTTTTATTCATAGCAATTCTGTTATTTATTTCGTATATTTGCCCCAAAGTTAATGATAATCTTTAAAACCAAAGCTATTTTACCGATAGTAAATGAAACTTGTTATGAAAAGAACCGCATTATACATCACGGGAGGTATTCTGACCGCAGTGCTGCTGTCTTCCTGCGTGTCCAAAAAGAAATTTGACGAACTGGCCCGGGCGAAAACCTCGATAGACAGGGAGTTGCTGCAAGTGAAGAGAGAAAAAAAGAACCTGGAAAGGGAACTTCAGCAAAGCAAGGACGACTTCAACACGGTACGTTACCAGTTGACGGAAAACAATGCGGCCAAGGACAAAAAAATCGATGAGTTGTATACGAAACTCCGTAACTTAGAAAGCAAACAGTCCGAATTGAAAAACGAACTGAGCAATGCCGCGGATGAAATCAAATACACCTCCCAGAGTTCCGACCAGAAAATCGCTTCTCTGGAAAAACGAATAAAAACGCTGACTTCCCAGCGGGATGAAGTGAAAAAAGCCCTTACCGAACTCCAGACGAACCTGGAATGGGAGAACCGGAAACTGAAAAGCGAACTGGAAACGGCAAACAGCAAACAGGAGACACTGAGCAATGAAAATAAAAAAATGCAGCAGACTCTTGACGAAGCCAATAAAAAATTGGGCTGGATACGCAAGCAAAAAGCCGCCAGCGATGCGGAAGTCGAAAAATTGACCAATCAGGTGAAATTATTGAAAAAAGAACTCTATAAAGAGTAAACAGATGGTCGGTATCATTATCGGAATAGCAGGGCTTCTCACCATACTCGGAGTAGCCCTGTTTACATATATAAACCGCAACAAGGAACAGGAAGCCGGTACGCCCCCGCCGGACGCCGGGTGTTGTGGCGCACATGCAGTATGTGAGAAAGGACTCAAAAAAATAGAACCCGTCATCGACTATTTTGACGATGAAGAACTCGACGCAATGAAAGGCATCCCTGCCGGGGATTTCACTGACGCACAACTGGACCAGTTCCGCGATGTTCTTTACACCCTGCGCAAAGAGGAAATCGAAGACTGGCTCATCAGTCTGGAAAAACGGGAGATTCAATTTCCGGAACTGCTGAAAGCCGAAGCCCTGGATTTACTCCGGGGATAGGATTATCCCGCTCCGGCTTTTCAATACCTCTCTCCCCACCCGGCATCTGAGACACAGCCGATGGTCACAATATTCTTTTTGCAACTGAATCAATGCCTGGGTTTGCAGCGCGGAATCAAAAACAAATCCGCACTTTGTCCAGGTTTGCACAATAGAATTGTCCTCCGGTTCTGTTTGTTCCAGCCAGTTTAACGCTTTTTCCGCCAACTGCTCATTACCGTGCATCCGACCGTATATAAACAGGAAAGGCACCAACGCATTAATCAGCAGCACCTGCCGAAGTTTCTTTCCCATCCGTTTTTTACGAGCTGCCGATTCTCTTTGAAAAACATAGTGTGTATCCCAATAAGCCGAAGCCTCCGTGTCAAAAAGGGCGATAACTTCCTTCACTGTTCCCGCTCCTGCCAAATGAGGGACAACAGCCCTGAACCGAGAAATGAAAGCCGCTAACAGCGCCAGCCGCACCGTCGGGAAACTCCCCGGACGAATGCGCAGGAATCGCCACATTTGTGCCGGCATTTCAACCAAATGATGTTTGGCACGATAGTAAGCATATTCCTTTTTCAATACCTTTACATATTCATCTTCCCCGGCACCTCCCAAAAGTCCTGAAACACCGAATATCAAGGCTTCGACAACAGGCAACTGCCCCGCATACCTGAGTAATATTTTATAAGGCAGATTCAAGGCAAGCTGCTGGAAAGCCTCCGCATTTACATTCCCCGCCCAATACCTGCACAACAAACGGTAAAAACACTCTTCCCAATCATTGCCAGTCAGCAGCAATAGCCGACGGATATCCTCTACTTTACGTTCTAACCGTTCTACAGCCAAAGAGGGCAATGTCAGATGAAACCACTCATTCCCCATCTCCCCAAGTCTCCGGGCACACCCCGGCAATGCACGGGCATCCCGCATAAAAACATACTCCCGGTAAAGGTCGTCAGCAAACTCCAGCACCACGCTCTCCACCTCCCGTTTGCGACTGTCATATACCCTTACATCATTCGTTTTTACCACCGACAGGATAACATTGTTATAGGCTGTGTCCCGATGGTGACCGTGATTGTACCAATCACTGCTTTTCAAATGAATCTCCACATTTCCCGCCAATATCAACCCGTTCATTTGTATACGGGCGTTAAAGAAATCGGGACCTGCATTGCGGTTTGCCTCTCCGGGATGCAGAATCTGTACATTTTTCCCGGTATGCGTGGTAAAACCCCTTCCTTTGTAAAGGGAATTCGCCCAAATGTATTGTAAAAACTCTTCCTTCATCGTTCCCGGTATTAATCCTCTACAATTTACGTTAAAAAAATGCAAAAACAAAGCATTCCGGCATCAGATTGCAGGCTTATTTTTCATATCTTTGTTAGCAATTTTTAATACTCGGAAAAATGGAAGGAAACAAACTGATTGAGAACAAGAAAGATAAAACGTTAGTGATGATTATAGCCGGTCTGGGCATCGTGCTGGTCGTTTTATTCATTTTCTTTATGGTGGAAAGATCCGCCAACCGCAAACACATAGCTGAAATTCACCAGGAAAAAGAGCTGCTGGAACAGGAACTTACCGACCTGAGCAGCAATTATGATAATCTGAAAACCTCCAACGATACACTGAACGAAAAACTGTCGGCGGAACAGGAGAAGATTGCCACCCTGCTCGATGAGATGAAGAAATTCAGAGACAATTCCTATGCCGAAATCAACCGGTATAAAAAGGAAATCGGAACCCTTAAGACGGTTTTGCGTAGTTACGTTGTACAGATAGATTCGCTCAACCAACTGAATCAAAAGCTGACAGCCGAAAATACCCAAGTGAAAAAGCAGATCAGTTGGGTAAGGGAAAGAAACAACAAACTGGAAAAAGAACAGAAAAACATGCAGGAAGTCATTGCCCGCGCAGGAGCGCTGACAGCAGAGAATTTTGTCGTCGTGCCCATCAGCAAAAAAGGCAAGGAAACCAATTGGAAGAAATGTTTCCAACTGCGGGCAGACTTTGTCATTCCCAAGAACATTACCGCCAAGCGGGGGCCGCGCATGATTTACCTGCGTTTCACCCGTCCCGACGGCAAAGTGATTGCATTCAGCGATAAGTCTTTCTTCAAATACCAGAATGCCAGTCTCACGTATTCCGCCAAACGGGAAATCGAATACGAAGGGGAACGCCTGGACCCGGTGTCCATCTATTGGCCAAATGATGGCAGCCTGATAAAAGGGAAATATACAGCCGAACTGTTCTGCGACAACGAAAACATCGGCAGTACGGAATTTTTCCTGAAATAAATAACCATACACCATACAACACAAAACTAAACTATGACAGACATTGAAATTGCCAATTCCGTAACCATGAAACCCATTACGGAAATTGCCGGGAAATTGGGCATCCCTGCCGATGTTCCCGAACTGTACGGGAAGTACAAGGCGAAGTTACCCCTTTGCCTGATAGATGAAACCCAAATCAGGAACAAACACCTGATTTTAGTTTCTGCCATATCTCCCACGCCTGCCGGGGAAGGAAAAACCACCGTGTCCATCGGTTTGGCGGAGGGACTGAACCGCATCGGGAAACAAACGACCGTCGTCCTGCGGGAACCTTCGTTGGGTCCCGTATTCGGAATTAAGGGAGGTGCTACCGGAGGAGGTTATTCCCAGGTCTTGCCGATGGAAGACATCAATCTCCACTTTACGGGCGATTTCAATGCTGTGGAGAAAGCACACAATTTATTATCCGCATTGATTGACAATAACATCCAGAGCAAAACGTCCTCCATCGGACTGGACCCGCGGACCGTGACCTGGAAAAGAGTCATGGACATGAACGACCGTTCGCTCCGGCACATTATTGTCGGGTTAGGCGGCACGACGTCCGGCATTCCCAGGGAAACCGGATTCGACATCACAGCTGCTTCGGAAGTGATGGCTATCCTTTGTCTGGCGGAGGATTTCGAAGATTTAAAACAACGCTTGGGAAATATATTCATCGGCTACACGTACGACAAGAAACCGGTATATGCCCGCGACCTGAAAGCCAACGGAGCGATGGCGGCTTTGTTGAAAGAAGCGATTAAACCGAATCTGGTACAGACGATTGAAGGCAATCCCGCCATCATTCACGGGGGACCTTTTGCCAACATTGCCCAGGGTACAAACTCGGTTATTGCGACAAAAATGGGGCTTTCCCTCTCCGACTTTGTTGTCACAGAAGCCGGATTCGGCTTTGACCTCGGAGCGGAGAAGTTTTTCGACATCAAATGTGTCAAAGCGGGTCTAAATCCCAGTGCCGTAGTTCTGGTAGCCACGGTGAGGGCCCTCAAATATCACGGAGGCGTGAAACTCGACGCACTGAAAGAAGAGAATACGAAAGCTCTTGCCCAAGGCATGGAGAACCTGGAAAAGCATGTTGAAAACATGAAAAAATTCAACATCTGTCCCATTGTCGCCATCAACCGTTTTGTCAGTGACACCGAAGCGGAAATCGAAATGGTGAAAGAGAAGTGTAAATCGCTGGGTGTCCCGGTGGAAGTGGCGAATGTCTGGGCCGAAGGCGGAAAAGGGGCTGAAAAATTAGCCGCCCTGACGGCCAAGGTTGCCGAACAGTGTCTCTGCCAGCTCAAGCCCCTGTACGACTGGAACTGGAGCGTAGAGAAGAAAATCGAAACCATCGCCAAAGAAATCTACGGGGCAGCAGCAATCGACTATACTTCCCAGGCCAAAAGTGACCTGAAAAAAATAAAGGCTCTGGAACTGGAACACCTGCCTGTTTGTATGGCCAAAACCCAGAAGTCATTGTCCGACAACCCGAAACTACTGGGACGTCCCAAAGATTTTATCGTCACGGTAAGGCAGATTGAAATCGCCTCCGGTGCCGGGTTTGTCATTCCCATCACGGGCGACATCATGCGTATGCCCGGATTGCCTGACCAACCTGCGGCTGAACGTATCGATATAGATAAGGAAGGCCACATTTCCGGTCTGTTCTGACCGGGTATTCATCCAATAAATTACAATGGAGCACCATGCCGCAAACGGCGGCAGCTCTATTGTTATGTGTAATCTGACCTTAAAAACACACCTATGCGCAGTAACGGTTTCATGCTTCTGTTCGGCATTCTACTCACGCTCATCCTGGACTTAGGACTGTATGTCCGGATAAAACAATTTCTGCAAACCCGGAGAAACCGTCTGTTCTACTGGCTTCATTCCGCCGTGTTTGTAGCCGGATTGTTCTGCTATTACCATTACGTTCCCCGGCTGAAAACACCCGAAACGTATTACTGGATAGGTTTGGGAATCGGACTTCTGTTTCTGTTTTATATTCCCAAATTAATCTTTATTCTGGTCAGTCTTATCTGCTGGCCTCTCGGACGTATCCGTCCGTCTTTTGACAAAAAAAGCCTTTGGGCGGCTACTATTATTTCCGGCCTCTGTTTCTTTGTTATCCTGCACGGTATTACCTGCAATCGATATAATTACAAGACAGAAACCACCCCGGTCTGCTTTCCGCAGCTCCCTCCCGCTTTCGACGGTTTTAAAATAGTCCAGCTTTCCGACTTACATTTAGGCAGCCATTCCGTAAATTATAAAGGGATTCCCTTATTGGTAGAACAGGTGAACAGCCTGCATCCCGATGTTATCCTGTTTACCGGCGATATGGTCAATAATTTTGCCGCCGAACTACGGCCCTGGACAGAGGAGTTAAGCCGCTTAAAAGCCCGGTACGGGAAATTTGCCGTTACGGGCAACCACGACTACGGATTGTATGTCCGTTGGAAAGACCCGGCGAAACAACGCCGCAATATGAAAGAATTTTATGAAAACATGGAAAAAGCCGGATTTGTCATGTTGAAAAACACAAGTGTGCCGATTGTCCGGGAGAAAGACACCCTCTGCATTGCAGGCGTGGAGAATTGGGGCAATCCGCCATTCCCCCGGTATGGCAAACTGGAGGATGCGTTGCGGAATTGCAGCAGCCACTTCGTTGTTCTTCTCTCCCACGACCCTTCCCACTGGGAAGCGGAGGTCTTACACCACAATGTCCCGCTCACCCTTTCGGGCCACACCCATGCCATGCAGATGGGTATTAAAGTGGGAACATGGGAATGGAGTCCGGCACGGATGTTATATCCGCAGTATGACGGATTATACCGCAACAATGGAAAATACCTCCATGTTTCCCGCGGTGAAGGTTACCTCGGATTTCCCGGAAGAATCGGACTCCGTCCGCAAATTGACGAAATTATCCTGTGTCGGGACGGCGGTAAATAATCCTGCCTCCTTTACCATAAGCTGAGAAAATATGGAAAGACAACCCTTTAAAAGCGTCACGAAGAGATTAATTCTGTCACTTTTGTCTGCCTTATTCCTTACATTCAGTCTGTTATCGGCCAGCATTTATCTTTCATCCCGGAAATACATTCACGACAATGCGTTCAACCACGCCAGAAATATCTCGTCCAACATTTTAAATACGCTGGACAGCCGGATTCTTGGCGTAGAACAGATACCGCAAGCCATTCATAATTTTATCGGCCCGTATGATTATGACAAACTCCGGACGCTGCCTTCCAAAATTCTCTCTTCCTATGCTTATCTGGACGAATGTTTTGTTGCATTCGGCGATTCGGGCCAATCCCCGCATTCTTCACACGCCATACGCCAGTCCCAAGGTAAGGTGCTTCATCGTCTGGGAAGCGCTCCGGTTTTCACCCACACCACCCATGTGTTCCGGAAAAACAGCCAGGGAGGCTGCTGGGCTTTTCTCAACCGCAATAAAAAGCAGTGTATCTGTTATTGTGTGCCCCTGTCCGGCTCCCACGGGATACATGCCACATTAGGTTTTATCTTCCGGACTGACCGGTTTATCAATTTCGCTTCGAATGTAAAACTGTATAATTCGGGTCACCTGTTTTTTATCGACTGTAACGGAGAGACGCTCTATTCTCCCCTGTCGGTCAAACAGGACAACATACATGAATATTTCACCCATTCCGGCAACGAAGAGTGTAAGAAGGAGTTTTTGAAAGGGAAAACAGGGTTTACAACCGTCCTCAGAAACAACCGGAAGCATTTTTTATTCTATACTCCGGTCACTAATCTGAACTGGCGGCTGAGCATCATTTGTCCCTACAATGAAATACTGATTACGTCCAATAAGTTTTACGGGCTGCTTCTGGTCATTTGCGGCCTTTCGATGCTGTTGCTGATTGTCATGACGTTTATCATCGCCCGGCAGATATCGAAGCCCTTGAAACTGTTTACGGGCTATGCCCGCAATATAAAGAACGGCCGTACAGACTCCCGGATTATGTCGATAACCTCCAACGATGAATTCGGAGAATTGCGGGACGCTTTCCGCTACTTGCAACAAAACATGAATAGCTATGCCGAAAAGCTGAAAGTCAGCGAAAAGATTCAATCGGAAATCCGCCTGGCACAGAAGCTGCAACAACGTTTTTTACCCCGTCCCCTGCAATTGCCGGACAACATCGAATTAAAGGGAGAATTACGGCAATCCAAAAGCGTGGGCGGCGACCTGTACGAATATTTTCTGGTGAACAACCTGCTTTATTTCGCCATAGGGGATGTATCGGGCAAAGGCATTCCGGCAGCCCTCTACATGGCTTCCGTAGTAAAACTGTTCCGCTATGTTGCCAGCAAACAGACCTCAACGGCCCGTATCTGCAATACCATCAACACATATATGTCCGACAATTCCGACGACGATATGTATGTCACCATGTTTGTCGGTGTGCTGGACATAACGACGGGTGAAATCACGTTTACGAATGCCGGACATCCGGAGCCCCTTGTCGTTCATCCCAACAGACGGATTGAACCACTCAAATTCTATTCCGATTCACCTATCGGTATTCTGGAGAATTATTCATACAACGAATACAAATATACCCTGGAGGACGGTGCCTTGCTCCTGCTGTATACCGACGGCATTACCGATGCCGAAGACGCCCGGTCGCAGTTCTACGGAAAAAACAGGTTGACAGACAACATCCGCACCTCCCCGTCCCTTCATCCGGAAGAAGTCATAGACACCATTCTGGAGGGACTGCGCAAGCATACCCATGACGCCGAACTTTCGGACGATTTCACACTGTTGTCCATTCTCTACAAGAAAAGATAGGCATTTTTTATGCCAATCCTTTTCCCTGCAAGAGCCTCAGAATTTCCGGATGAACATAAGGCAAAGCAAACGTTTTGTCTCCCACCAGGACACGCCTGTTTTCCCAGTCAATCCCGATGCGGTCGCCTTTCTGGTATGCTTTTACAACATCCGGTGCAATAAGGACGGGTAGTCCGCAATTGAGTGCCAAACGATAAAAATGACGGTTGGCAGACCTGACGATAACGGCTTTGATTCCCGCTTCTGCCAGGCCTATGGCGGCATGTTTGATGAGATGTCCTGCTCCGAAACCTTCACCCGCCAGTATAATATCCCCTTTTTCTACCCGGGAAGCAAAGGTACTGTCCAAGCCGTTCATCAGATAGGGTAACAATGCTTCCGGGTCGTCGGAAGATATTTTACAGGTCAGCTTGTCGGCAAACATCTGTTTGCAGGAGATGTAATGGACGTGTGAATAGTTCCATACGTTTCCTGTTTTCCGGTTGTCACATTCATCCACATGCAGGGTCTCGACGGGGTTACCCCAGTAAGGATAAGGTTCTCCGGAATAGTCCTTTTCCGTAGTGATTTTCCCTGCAATGGCAGTCATTGCCACCGTCGCAGGAGAAGCGATGTATTTTTCGATTCCGGCTTCCGACATGCGCCGCATAGAGTTACTGTTGGTCGTTGAAATGAAGCGTTTGGTCCCGGTCTGTACCTTGTCACTGCATCCCAAACAAGGTCCGCAGCTGGCTCCCGACAGGACAGCCCCCGCTTTGGTGATGATATCGACCAAGCCTTCTTTCCGGGCCTGGAGATAGATGGCATACGATGCCGGAACGACAGACAGCCGGAATCCGGGATGTACCCGACGGCCTTCCAGAATCCGCGCCACAATCCTCAGGTCCTCGATCCTGCCGCAGGCACAGGCGCCAATCAGTCCCTCCTGTACTTCCAGGTCCTTACATTCCTCCCCGCTTTTTACCTCGTGGTGCTCGTGTACGAGCATAACCACCGGAAGAACATCTTCCAGGTTTATTACAAATTCTTTATAATAAGTCGCTTCGGAATCCGCCCATATTCCTTTTACGGCATAATCCCCGAAATAATCGGCCAGGACGTCATCCGGCGGGAACACCGAATTTTTCACTCCCATCTCCGCGGACACGTTAGCCAGAGTCATGCGGTCTGACAAGGTCAGTCTGCTCACACCTTCTCCGTGGTACTCAAGGGCTTTGTAATCCACATTCTCCTCCCTCAGCATCCCCATAATCCAAAGTGCCAGGTCTTTGGCATAAACTCCTTCCCGCAATCTGCCGGTCAGCGTAATTTTTACCGTTTCCGGCACCCGGAACCACATTTTACCCTTTTTCCACAAATAGGCGGTTTCCGTCTTGTTCACCCCCACAGCAAAACAATTGAAAGCCCCTGCCGTACAAGTGTGGCTGTCGCTTCCCACAATGATGTTCCCACCACGCAGGTAGTCTGCAACAACCTGGTGGCATATTCCCCGGTCACAGTCGAAAAAGTGTTCCACTTCCTGCTCTTTCATAAAATCGCGGATGGAATTGTAATCACGAATGAGTTCATCGGTAGTCCCCGTCATTTTTCTGTCAAGTACGATAAACAAGCGTTCGGGATTCACCAGAGCTTGCCCTCCCGACTTTTCAAAAATCTTACGTACGCGAGCCGAATTGTCGTGACTCAGCACAATGTCCGGCTCAATGTATACCATACTTCCGGCAGGCGCATTTAAAATTTTCTCAACAAATGTACTTCTCATGATGTTTCTTTTGAATGACTCTGATCCGGCGCGGTGGCCGGTTTCCTGTTTCAATTTCCTAAAATGTCCGCCACTTCCCGGATTTTCCGTCTGTCGCTGTAAGCAATTTCATATTCCGGGATACCCGGTACCCCTCCCATGAAGACCTGCGGATTGCGGAAGGTCATGTCACTGTCGCGCACGCTTTTTCCGCTCATGTGTAAGGCGTTGACGCCCGTATCCCGTAAAAAACGGGCATTGGAGGCATTGACACCGCTCCCCGCCATGATTTGTATACGTCCCTGTGCCTGTTCAACCAATTCCTTTAAAACGTCCGCTCCTTCAGGTGCCGTGTTGTGCATGCCCGAAGTCAGTATGCGGTAACAACCGCTTTCTATCACCTCTTCCAAAGCTGCACGAGGGTCACACGTCATATCAAATGCTCTGTGAAAGGTGACTTTCATCGGAGAAGCCCATTCCACTAACTGAGCCGTCCGCTCCCGGTCCACCCTTCCATCCGCCAGCAATATTCCCAAAACCACGCCATCCGCTCCGGTTTCTTTCACATACCGGATCTCTTCCTGCATCTGGAGAAATTCTTCCTCCGAATAAAGAAAATCCCCGCCCCGGGGACGAATCATCACATACAACTCCATTCCCTCCGTTATCCGGCGTGCCATGCGTATCATAGCCGCCGAAGGCGTAGTCCCGCCGTCATACATGGCCGTGCACAATTCCACCCGATCCGCACCCGCCTCTTTTGCCGCCCGGCATGATTCCAAGGAATAAGCACACACCTCCAATTCACATTTTTTCATATTTCCCGTAATTTCTCTAAATTCCATACTTCCGGCCTCCCCACGCATCCGCACATCCTTCTCCGGATATAAACAAACGTACAAACATAATTCCAAAGAACAAAATATTCTTCATAAAA